>Ga0182749_1000834_pt1 | contig 26075 bp, 29 predicted proteins | sample eDN3rd37CKraftMG_FD_128875 | JGI IMG/M metagenome (GOLD analysis project Ga0182749, IMG submission 128875) | Enriched Miracle-Growth compost microbial communities from Emeryville, California, USA - eDNA 3rd pass 37_C Kraft MG (version 2) (version 2) ...
ACAGCTCGCTCGGCGATTTGACACCCAATGAGTTCGCGCTGGCGATCTCCGAAGGACACCGAAAGGCGTATCTTTTACCCGCGGACTCTAAACTCGTGCCGGACTAAAACGGGTGTCAGGTCGGAGGGACCTCGGGTTTCGCCGCGCGAATCAACCAGAGCAAAGTAGGTCCTTTGTTTCTGCCGTGTACCGACGTTGAACGCTGGTCTAGCAATATCTGAGGAAGTCTAGCCTGATTAGGATATACTCTGTTAGAAATTCATAGATATCGCGAGCCGAGCTTGGACACCTACAGCAATCCATTCAACCCCGGCGCGGGAGTGAGCCCGCCTGAGCTGGCAGGCCGATCCGAGGTGCTGGAGCAGGCGGTGACCGCGCTCGAGCGAACCAAGCGTGGCCGGCACGCCAAGTCGCTGATGATCTTGGGTCTGCGCGGCGTGGGCAAGACCGTCTTGTTGAACGAGATCGGAAGGGAAGCCAATGCCCGCGGCTATCTGGTCGAACAGATCGAAGCGCGGGACGGCGAAGATCTGCGCCAGTTGTTGATACACGCCCTGCGCCGGGTGTTGCTGCAGTTGGACCGCCCTGGCCAGACGATCGAAGCGGTCAAGAAGGGACTGCGCGTGCTGCGCAGTTTCATCGGCAGGATCACGGTCAGCACAGGCGGCGTGGACGTGACGTTGGGGGTTGATCCCGAGCCGGGTCACGCCGACAGCGGTGATTTCGAGGCGGACGTCAAAGATGTACTCGTCGCAACCGCACGGGCAGCCAAAGAATCAAAGCGGCCCGTCGCGTTGCTGATAGACGAATTGCAATACGTCTCACGCGAAGAGCTTGCGGCGTTGATTCGGGGCATGCACGCGGTCAATCAGGATGGCCTGCCGTTGCTGTTGTTCGGGGCAGGGTTGCCGCAGCTGGCGGGGCAGGCGGGTGACGCCAAGAGTTACGCAGAGCGGTTGTTCGACTTCCCGCGGCTGGATCGACTCGAAAAGGCAGATGCCTACAAAGCCATCCGCGAGCCGGTCGAAGTCGAGCGTGCGCGCATCGACGACGGCGCACTCGAAGAAATCTTCACGCAGACCCGTGGCTACCCCTATTTTCTGCAGGAGTGGGGTTACAACGCCTGGAACCTTGCGGGTGGCGATGTCATTACCGAAGGTGATGCCAAAGTTGCGACCAACCAGTCAATTCGCAAACTGGACGAGTCTTTCTTCCGGGTGCGTTTCGATCGACTGACGCCGCTGGAACGCGACTACATGCGTTACTTGGCCGAGCTCGGGGAAGGGCCGCAGCGATCATCCGATGTTGCCAAGGCGATGAACCGCAACGCACGAAGCTTGGGGCCGACGCGCGACAACCTGATCAAGAAGGGGATGATCTACGCGCCGGAACATGGCCAAGTTGCCTTCACCGTACCCCTGTTCGACGAATTCATGCGACGCGAGATGCAGTTGCCCTAAGAATATGCACCGTGTACGGCAAAGCCGAGGACACGGTGATCGCTCGATCCCAGATGATCGGCCGCGCGGCGACATGATCAGTTTGCAAGGGGCGAAGTGGCGCAATCGACCCTGAGCAGACCTTCGCGGCGATACGTCCGAACGTCCGCTTTGCCTACACAGATTCGCAAACAGCGGCCACTGTCACGAGATTGTCATTTTGGGACGCTGCAATAACCTTTCACCTGCTGCCACAAAACCCCCATGCACAAACGCATTTTGGTCGTCGAAGACGAAGCTTCGATCCGCGACATGGTCGCGTTCGCTCTGCGCAAGGCGGACATGGAAGTGGTCCAGGCCGCCGACGCGCAGGCAGCGCTTGTCGCCATCAGCGACACCCCGCCCGATTTGATCCTGCTGGACTGGATGCTGCCCGGCATGACCGGTCTGGAGCTGGCGCGGCGTTTGCGTGGAGAGGAGCGCACCGCCGAGGTGCCGATCATAATGCTGACCGCGCGTGGCGAGGAAACGGATCGCGTCAGCGGCCTCGAAGCTGGCGTGGATGACTACGTCGTCAAGCCGTTTTCGACGCGCGAATTGGTTGCGCGCATCAAGGCGGTGCTGCGGCGCGCCCAGGCAGACGGCGGCACGGGTTCGATCGAGATCGGCGGTCTGCGCATCGACGGACCCGCCCATCGCGTGTACGCGGGCGACACGCAGGTGGAGATCGGCCCCACCGAGTATCGTCTGCTGCATTTCTTCATGACCCATGCCGAGCGCGCCTATTCGCGCACGCAACTTCTCGACCAGGTATGGGGCGGCAGCGTGTATGTCGAGGAACGCACGGTGGACGTGCACATCCGCAGACTACGCAAGACGCTGGAGCCGTTCGGCCTGGACTCCCTCATCCAGACCGTGCGCGGCACGGGCTACCGGTTCTCCGCCTCGCCATGAGCACCGATCGCGTGCGTGCCCGGCGTCTCGCGACCCAGTTGCGCGACCTGCGCGCGGTCGCGTGCGCCTTGTCCGACGCGCTGGTGCTACTGGACCCGCATGGCCGCGTGTGCTGGTGCAATCCCGCAGCGCAGCGCCTGCTGGGTATCGCCTGGCCCCGCGACCGCGGCCAGCCGGTGGCCGAGCGATTCGGTGAGGGCGAAGCTGGCGCGTGGCTGCGGACCGGGCAGGGAGACGCCGACGATGTCGCCTCGCCGCTCGACGCCGCGCTGCGGTTGCAGCTGACCTTGATTCCCTACAGCGAACATTGCCGCCTGCTGATCGCGCGCGACATCACCCGGGTCACGCGGCTGGAGCAGGTGCGCCGCGATTTCGTCGCCAACGTTTCGCACGAACTGCGCACACCATTGACGGTGATCCATGGTTATCTTGAGTTGCTCAATCCGGAAGACGTTCCAGCGCTGGCCGCCGTGCTGAACGAAATGCGCGTCCAGTCGCAGCGAATGCGCCGGATTGTCGAGGACCTGCTGGAGCTATCCCGACTGGAAATGCAGCAGCACGTGCCTGAGGAACGCGTCGAGATGGCACCGATGCTGGAAACCTTGCGCCGCGAGGCCGAAGCCTTGAGCCACGGCAAACATCGCGTCGCGCTCGAGGATGAAGGCCATGTCGATCTGCTGGGCTCGCCCAAGGATCTGCACAGCGCGTTTTCCAACCTGGTCAGCAACGCAGTGCGTTACACGCCCGACGGCGGCACGATCACGATCGCTTGGCGGCGTAAGCCGACCGGTGCCGAGTATTCGGTCACGGACACCGGCTACGGGATTCCCGCCGAACACCTGTCGCGGCTGACCGAACGGTTCTACCGCGTCTCATCCAGCCGCTCGCGCGGCACCGGCGGCACCGGCCTCGGCCTGTCCATCGTCAAGCACGTGTTGAATCTGCACGATGCACAGCTGCGGATCGAAAGCGAGCCCGGCAAAGGCTCCGTGTTCGCTTGCGTGTTCGATGAGGCGCGATTGCTGCCTCGCGCGTGAACCCCGACAGACCGCGCAACTTGCATCCATCGTCATTGCGGGGCCGTTCGCGACTTTTGCGAGCGGCACCCGGAATCCAGCCGCCTGACTTTCCTCTCTACCCGGATTCCGGGTTCATCGCCGGAAGGACCGGCGATGAAGCGGAATGGCGAACGCGGCTTCCGCAGTGGCGACGTCGGCGACGTTTGATCACCATTTCACCTCGCCCCACGCGCCGATCTCGCGTGTGTGGATGTCGGCGGTGGAGTCGTTGCGCAGGCGTTCGTCCTTGTACGCCAGCGCCACCCTGACGCCCGTGGTGATCGGGAAGGCCACGCCGGCGTTCCAGTAGGTGTCCTCGAGCGAAGGGTCGAGATTTTTGCTCGGCTTCACCTTGTCGTAGCGTGTGAACAGCGAAGCGCGTGCCAAGTCGTAGCTGCCCCACAGCGAATAACCCGAAGCCGTGTCGGTGGCGGGCGTGGTGACGTTCTTCCAGTTGTCGGCCTTGAACCACTCTGCACCGAGGCGCAGGCCATTGCGGTTCCATGCGGCCATCGCATCGTAGCGGCGCGCGCTGTGCAGGGCGGGAACGGTTTGCGTGTCCTTGCCGAGATCGCCGTCGTAGGCACCGACTGCAAACATCAGGCCTTGGACCGGCTGGAAGCCCGCACGGCCTTCGAAGTCGACGTGGCCGGAGCGCGACGGGTTCTTGTAGCCGCCGCCGTTCACCGCCGACACCTGGTAATTGAACATGCCGCTGTCGCCCAACAAATGCACGCCCCAGTCCGCGGAGTTGCCGACATGTTCGCGGTCGACCAGCGTGTTCTCGACGAAGCGGTAGCCGTACCAGTCCTCGACGAACGGAATCCATGCCATGTTGGCCGAGCCGACCCGCAGCGTCGCGAGCTTGGAGAACGCACCCTGCAGGTAGGCCTTCTTGACGAATAGTTGGGTTTCGCCGTCGCTGCCGACGTAGTTGAAATCGGTGGTGAGGTTGGCCGACCAGACGTCGTCGAACTTGTGGTCGATCGAAAGGTAGAAACGCTTGACGTCCAGGCCGGTGCCCGAGGCGTCGGTTTTCGTGCCGTTGCTGGTCTGGTCGATGTTGGTCAGGTCCACGAACATCGTGCCGCTGACCTTGGTGTTGTCGGCCCAGGCGGCGAGTGGGCTCGATGGGGCGGGTGCCCGCGCTTGCGCTTGTTGCTTCTGTTCGAGCTCCGACACCTTGGTTTGCAGGGTCGCCAATTGTGCGCGCAATTGTGCCAGTTCCGCGGAATCGTCGCCGGACGTTTGCGCCTGTGCGCCGAGGCTGGCGAGGGTCAGTCCGGCGGCGATCGTCGCCGCAAGCATCTTGATACGCACACGATTCTCCTTGGATTGGTTGGGGATGCAACGCGGCGAAAGATGCGCGGCGGCGGTTACGGTGCCTTTGCATTCGCGTGACGCTTCGGTGACACGGCGGACGGTGGCCGCTGTCATCTGCGTGAAACATTTTTCTCATCGAACGGCAACACGCGGGCTATGAAATGCGCCCTGTCAACCCCGACGCAACAGGAGACTCGCGTGACCACAATGCATCGCAACAAGCTTCGCCTGCTTGCACTCGCCACGTCGCTCGCGCTCGGCCTCGGCGCGGCGCACGCCACCGACATCACCGGCGCCGGTTCCAGCTTTGTCTATCCGGTGATCTCGAAATGGTCGGCGGCCTACGCCGAAAAAACCGGCAACCGCGTGAACTACCAGTCCATCGGTTCGGGTGGCGGCATCGCGCAGATCAAGGCCGGCACCGTGGACTTCGGCGCCAGTGACATGCCGCTGGACGAAGCCACGCTCGCCAAGTTCGGGCTTGGCCAATTTCCCGACGTGATCGGCGGGATCGTGCCGGCGTTCAACGTACCCGCCATCGCACCGGGCAAGCTGGTGCTGAACGGAAAGGTTCTGGCCGAGATCTTCCTGGGCCGCATCACCAGCTGGTCCAATCCGGCCATCGCCGCATTAAACCCGGACATCGCGCTGCCCGCCGCGAAGATCACCGTGGTGCACCGCTCGGATGGTTCGGGCACCACGTTCAACTTCACCGATTATCTGTCCAAGGTCAGTCCCGAGTGGAAGGCCAAGGTGGGCGAGGGCACCGCGGTGAACTGGCCGGCCGGCATCGGCGGCAAGGGCAACGAAGGCGTGTCCGCCTACGTCAAGCAGGTGCCCAACTCGATCGGTTACGTGGAATACGCGTACGCCGTGCAGAACAAGCTTGGCTATGCGCGCATGAAGAATGCCGCCGGGAAGGTGGTCTCGCCCGATACCGCGAGCTTCCAGGCTGCCGCGTCCACGGCCGACTGGTCGCACGCGAAGAACTTCAACCTGCTGATGACCAATGCGCCCGGCGCCGACGCCTGGCCGATCACCGCCACCTCATGGGTGATCATGTACAAGCAGCCGAAGAACGCCGCGAATTCGAAGGTGGCGCTGGACTTCTTCCGCTACGCCTACAGCGATGGCAAGTCCGCGGCAACGGTACTGGACTACGTGCCGCTTCCGACCTCGCTGGTGAACCAGATCGAAAATTACTGGAAGACCGAGTTCAAGTTCAAGCCGTGACAGTCGCTCTTCCTGCCCACCACAACAGGTCGCCATTCGGGGGCCGGCCGCGCTGTTTGCGGGCGAAACCCGGAATGCAGCTTCTGGTTTGTCGATCATGGAGCAATGGATTCCGGGTTTCATCGCTGATGAAGCCGACGATGGCCCCGGAATGACGAATGGACATCTGAAAGCTTCCTCACCTCACATGTCGCAATCAATCTCGCTGATCTCTGAAGACACCGACCGCCGCAGCCGCGCCGATGCACGCCACGACACATGGTTTCGCTGGCTGCTGAAGGCCTGCGCGCTGGTGGTGCTGGCAGCGCTGCTGGGCGCGGCGCTTTCCACCCTGTGGGGTGGGCGCGAAGTGCTGTTCGGCCACGGACTGCACTTCCTGACCAGCGATGCCTGGAATCCGGTCACCAACGACTACGGCGCGCTGGCGCCCATCTTCGGCACACTGGCGACTTCGGTGATCGCCCTCATCCTCGCGGTGCCCACGGCGTTCGGGATTGCGCTGTTCCTCACCGAGATCGCGCCGACCTGGCTGCGTGGCCCGGTGGCTACGGCGATCGAGTTGCTGGCCAGCATCCCATCGATCATCTATGGCATGTGGGGCCTGTTCGTGTTCGTGCCGTTCATGGCCCGCATCGAGCCAGGCTTGAGCGACACACTCGGTCGCATTCCACTGCTGGGCAAGCTGTTCCAAGGCCCACCGATCGGGCTGGGCCTGCTCACCGCGGGCATCGTGCTGGCGGTGATGATCCTGCCGTACATCTGCTCGGTGATGCGCGAGGTGTTTCAGACGGTGCCGAACCGGCTCAAGGAGTCTTCCTACGCGCTGGGTTCCACCACCTGGGAAGTGGTGTGGGACATCGTCCTGCCCTACACACGCTCGGCGGTGATCGGTGGCATCTTCCTCGGCCTCGGACGTGCGCTGGGCGAAACCATGGCGGTGACGTTCGTGCTGGGCAATGCGTACACCATTACGACTTCCCTGTTGATGCCAGGCACCTCGATTTCGTCCTCCATCGCCAACGAGTTCAACGAGGCCGTCGGCATGCATCGATCGGCCCTGATCGCTCTGGGCTTCCTGTTGTTCGTGGTGACCTTCGTGGTGCTGCTGATCTCTCGCCTGATGCTGCGCCAGCTGGCGCGACGGGAGGGCGCGTGATTGATATGGATATCTACGTTCGGCGGCGCGCCGTCAACGCGGTGACCATGGCGCTCAGCGGCTTTGCCGCCGTGGTGGGGCTGGTGTTCCTGGTCTGGATCTTGTGGGTGACGCTGAAGAACGGCATGGGTGCGATCGATTCCGGGCTGTTCACGAAGATCACCGCCTATGGCGACCAGGGGGGCCTGTCGAACGCCATTGTCGGCAGCTTGATGATGGACCTGATTGCACTTGCGATCTGCGCGCCGGTCGGCGTGATGGCCGGCACTTTCCTTGCCGAATACGCGAACCGCACAAGGCTCGGAGCCGTCATCCGCTTCTTGAACGACATCCTGCTGTCCGCGCCCTCGATCGTGCTCGGCCTGTTCGTGTACATGGTCGTGGTGCTGCCGATGTCGAAGCTTACCCAGGGCGCGGTGTCATTTTCCGGCATTGCGGGCGCAATCGCGCTGGCGCTGATTGGCCTGCCGGTGATCGTGCGGACCACCGACGAGATGCTGCAACTGGTGCCCGGCACGCTGCGCGAGGCGGCGCTTTCGCTGGGTATTCCGCAATGGAAGCTGACCGTGCAGGTGCTGATGCGCGCTGCCGTGTCCGGCATCGTGACCGGCGTGCTGCTGGCACTGGCGCGGCTCGCCGGCGAGACCGCGCCGCTCCTGTTCACCGCCTTCGGCAACAACTTCATGGTGCTCAGTCCGTTGGAGAAGACGGCGAGCGTGCCGGCGGCGATCTACCAATACACCAACGATCCCAACCCGGCGCTGCATGCCATCGCCTGGGCCGGCGCACTGCTGATCACCCTGTTCGTGCTGGTGCTCAGCCTTTCCGCACGCTGGTACCTGCATCGCCACAAGGTTACCCATGACTGAGAACATCAGCTTGCCAGACGCGCCTCCAGCATCCACACGGGCAGCCTCCTCCGTCGCCGTTGCGCCGCCGGCAAAACTGGCCGTGCGCAACCTCGATTTTCTGTACGGCGACTTTCGGGCGTTGAAGAACATCGGCATGGACATCCCGGAAAGGAAGGTCACCGCGATCATCGGCCCTTCCGGTTGCGGCAAGTCCACGCTGCTACGCGTGTTCAACCGCATCTACGCGGTGTACCCGGGCCTCCATGCCAGCGGCGAGGTGCTGCTGGATGGCGAAAACATCCTCGACGCGAAATACCCGTTGCATCGCCTGCGCAGCAAGGTGGGCATGGTGTTCCAGAAAGCGGTGCCGTTCCCGATGACGATCTTCGAAAACATCGCGTGGGGCATCCGCCATCACGAACGCCTGTCGAAGTCGAACATGGCCGATCGCGTGGAGCAGGCGCTGCGTCGCGCCGCGCTGTGGGACGAGGTCAAGGACAAGCTGAAGCGCAGCGCGCTTGGCCTCTCCGGCGGCCAGCAGCAGCGGTTGTGCATCGCGCGTGCAATCGCACTGAAACCGGGGGTGCTGCTGCTGGATGAGCCGACCTCGGCACTCGATCCCATTGCGACCGCGAAGATCGAGCAGTTGGTCGAGGAATTGAAGAACGACTACACGCTGGTGATCGTCACCCACAACATGCAGCAGGCCGCGCGCGTGTCCGACCGAACGGCGTTCATGTACCTGGGCGAACTGGTCGAATTCGACGACACCGAAAGGATCTTCACCAATCCCCGCGAGCGGCAAACCGAAGACTACATCTCGGGAAGATTCGGATGAGATTAGGCGACCGGCGAAGATCCATTTCCTCCGACTGCGAGAAACAGCCATGTCAACGACACCTCATGACCACCTCGTCAAAAGCTACGACGAGGAAATGTCCCGCCTGACGGGTGAGATCGCCGCGATGGGCGAACTCTCGGCAAGGCAATTGGAAGCGGCCATGGACGCGCTCGGAAGGCGCGACAGCCGGGCTGCACAACAGGTCGCCGACAACGACGATGTGATCGACGACCAGGAGCGGCAGATCAGCACCGGCGTGTTGCGGCTGCTGGCGCTGCGTCAGCCGATGGCGCGCGATCTGCGGGACGTCCTCGCCGCGCTGCGCATTGCTTCCGATATCGAGCGGATCGGGGATTATGCGGAAAACATCGCCCGACGTTCGATGGCCTTGAACCAGTCGGAGCCGGTGCCGCTGGCGAGCGGTCTGACGGCATTGGCCACGGCGGCTGCCGGAATGGTGCGCGAGGTGCTGCGTGCGTATATGGCGCATGATGCGCAAGCGGCACGTGCGGCGTGGGCGCGCGACGCGGAACTGGACGCGCTCTACACGGCGCTGTTTCGCGAGCTGCTGACCTACATGATGGAAGACCCGCGCAGCATCACGGCATGCACGCACCTGCTGTTCATCGCCAAGAACCTGGAACGCATCGGCGACCATGCCACCAACATCGCCGAGGAAGTCTGGTTCGCGGTAGAAGGCGAGCCGCTTCCCAAGCCCCGCCGCAAAGATTGAGGCCCGTCCGCCACAGACATCCTGGGCCTATCCGGCCACGCCAACATCCGATACCGCATGGGAGTTCGCACCTGCTTCGTTCCGCGAGTTGCTGTCGGCGTGAAGCGCTGTGATCAGCGGACAGGCTACCTCGCCGTCATGGCGCGCACAGCGTTTGAGCAGCTTCGCAAGCACCGCCTCGATCCGGCTCAGATCCTGTAGCCGCACACGTACATCGGCAAGATGCTTGGAGGCCAACTGTGCGGCAGTGCTGCACTGCATCCCGTCGTCGAGCCGCAGCAGTTGCCCGATTTCTTCCAGGCTGAAGCCCAACCGTTGTGCCGACTTGATGAACTTCACCCGGGCAACGTCGGTTTGCCCATAGCGGCGGAAGCCCGATAGGCCGTTTCGGCTCACGTAGCAGTCCCTTCCGCTGATAGAAGCGGATCGTTTCGACATTCACGCCAACCGCCTCGGCTATCCGCCCGATCGTCAGGGATTTTTCTTGAGGTGTCATTCAGGTTGACTCCATACTTGGGTACGGTCATAAGCTTACCCACAGGCGTGCCGCAGGTGCGAGACGTACGAAGCCATCCTGGAGAACCAACGATGTCCATCGCCACGCGGATTGCGGACAAAGCCGGGGTTATCGGCACCATCGTGGGCAGTTTTGGCTGCGTGGCTTGCTTCCCGGCTATCGCCAGCATTGGGGCCGCTCTCGGCTTGGGCTTCCTCGGCCACTGGGAGGGCTTGTTGGTGCGCATCGTGGTGCCGCTTTTCGCCATTGTGGCCTTGCTGGCGAACATGGGTGGATGGTTTTCACATCGCCAATGGCATCGAGCCCTGATTGGAGCAGTCGGTCCGGTCCTGGCGCTGATCGGCGCCTTCGGGCTGATGGGCATATTCGGAATGACGCGTGGTTTTTTGCCCCCGGATGTCGCGCGGGGAACGTTCTATGCCGGATTGATCGCCATGATCCTCGTTGCAATTTGGGACCTGATTCGCCCCGCGACGCGTGGTTGCCGCCCGAGCGGTGTCGAACCGTCGATTCGTGAGGTCGGGATGCGATGACCGAGCACAGGAAGGAAGTGACCGCGCCGCAAGTCGCCGATAAAGGCTGTCATGGTCGTGTGCCCGCACAGGAAACGGGCGAGGTGCCAGCAGCATTGCGGCTCGACAGCACGATCACCTGCCCGCAGTGCGGTTCAGCGACGCGCGCGCGCATGCCCACCGACGCCTGCCAGTTCTTTTGGGATTGTCCGGCCTGCGGTGCCGTAGTGAAACCCAAACCCGGTGACTGCTGTGTGTTCTGCTCGTGGGGCGATGTACCTTGCCCGCCAATACAAGCGAACCGCGATTGCTGCGGGTGATCATCAGGGCGAGTCGTAGCTTTGCCGTGCGCGCATATGTGGGTATGGGCCTTAAACAGCCGGCAGGAAGGGTAGCCACAGGTAGAGCGCGGCGAGCGCTGTCAGCAACACCGGCGGCGTGATCAGCAGCCCGATCTTCATGTACTGACCCCAACCGATTTTGTAGCCCTTGCGGGCCAAAACGTGCAACCACAGCAACGTGGCCAAGCTGCCGATCGGCGTGAACTTCGGGCCGAGGTCATTGCCGATCACGCTCGCATAGATCATCAATTCACGAGTAGCTTGCGGCACCTGCGCATGGCCGATGGCCAATGCTCCGACCAGGGTGGACGGCATATTGTTCATGATCGATGCGACGGCGGCCGCGAGGAAGCCGGTCCCGACGGTGGCAACGAATTCTCCTCGTCCGGCCAGCCAGTGCAGTGCATCGGCGCCGTAGGCGGTCAGCCCGGCATTGCCGAGTCCGTAAACCACCACGTACATGCCGAGCGAGAACAGCACGATTTGCCAAGGTGCGTGACGCACTACCGACGGTACGGACACCACCGCGCCGCGACCTCGCTTCCACCAGCGGCCGGCAAGCGCCATCAACAGGAAAGCGGCTGCACCGGTTACGAAAGAAACCGGAATCCCAAACGGTGCCGTGGCGAAGTAGGCGACGAGCAGCACCGCGAGCAACGGGAATGCGGCGCGAAAGACCAGCGCGTCCTTGATGACGGAGCGAGGTGGTTTCAGGTTCTCTGTGGAGTAACGCTCTGGAATTCGGCTCCGAAATGCCATCCATAGCACGACCAGCACAGCTGCCAGCGAGACCAGGTCGACCGGCACCATCACGGCCGCGTAGCGGCCAAATCCGATGCCGAAATAATTGGCGGTAACGATGTTGACGAGGTTGGAAATGATCAGCGGCAAGCTGGTCGTGTCGGCCACGAAACCCGTGGCGACGATGAACGCCAAGGCCGCCGCAGGCGAAAAGTCCAGGCGGATCAGGATGGCGATCACGATCGGCGTCAAAAGCAGAGCGGCGCCATCGTTGGCAAAGAACGCGGCGATCACCGCGCCCAGGATCACGAGCATCGGGAACAACAGGCGACCGCGGCCCTTCCCGAAATGGGCGACATGCGCCGCGGCCCAGGCGAAGAAGCCAGCTTCATCCAGAATGAGGGAGATGACGATCAACGCGACAAAGGTAAACGTGGCGTCCCACACGATGTGCCAGACGATGCCGACATCGACCCAGGTCACCACGCCCACGAGCAGCGCCACGGCTGCGCCGCCCAGCGCGCTCCAGCCGATGCCGAGCCCCTTCGGCTGCCAGATCACCAGGATCAGGGTAACGATGAAAATCGCCAGAGCCGGCAGCATCCGGTGATACTCAGGCGAATGAACGCGTGAACGGCCGCAGCGGCGTCGCGGCCCCGCTGCGGATCAATGGACTCCGCGCGCGGGAAGGTCCCGCCACGCATTTGGCCCTCCCGATTTCGGCACTCACGATTGGATATCCCACTCTGCCAGCAGCCGTTGTACGCGATGTTCGATTTCGTCGCGCACCGCACGGAATCCGCTATCGGGTAGCGCTTTCGGATCCGGCAGGTCCCAATCCACGCGGCGTGTCGCTGGGAGCCAAGGACAAGCATCACCGCAGCCCATGGTCACGATGGCATCAAAGGCTTGGCCGTCGAACGCAGCAAGCGGTTTGGAGGCTTGCGCGTTCAAGTCATAGCCGCGCTCGGCCATGAAGGCGACCGCGCGCGGATTCACGCTGGCCGCCGGATGCGAGCCCGCCGAACAGGCGTCGACGCGGCCCGCCCCCAGCCGTCCTGCGAACGCCTCCGCCATCTGGCTGCGGCAGGCGTTCTCGATACAGACAAACAGCACCCTTTTCATGCAGCGCACTTGCCGGCAGGTCCGCAACACGACTTGCCCTGCGCGTCCGATGCTGCCGCGGACGCGGAATACGTCGTCGCCTCGCCATGCGTATGGAAGGTTTCCCAACGAACGCCCTGTGGATCTTGGGTCCAATACTTGTCGGAGTGCGCGTAACAGCAGGTCGTGCTTTTCTCGGCGAGCGCCACCGCATCCGCCGCAGCCAGACGCTTGCCGATTTCCTCCAGCTCTTGCGGCTCGCCCGCCTGCAGGCCGAGGTGGTCGACGCCCGCGGCACGGCCGCGTTGTGAAATCGCGAAATTGACGCGCGGGTCGTCCAGCATCCACTTGGCGTAATCCGGCTTGCGCACCGAAGGCGCGCTGCCGAAGAGGGTCGAATAGAAACCGATGCTGGCGTCCAGATCGGTGACGTTGACGTGCACATGGAATCGTTTCATGGCTTGGTACTCCGAGGTTTGGTCTCGCGGGTGGTTGTCGCACAGGTGCCGGACGGTGCACAGGCACCGGAATCGCCCGCACAACAGTTTTCGGTAAGAAACTCGAGCAACGCGTTCATCTGCGTGTAGTCGGCGCGGCAGCGGATGACGCGGCCTTCGCGTTCGTCACGCACCAGCCCGGCCCGGCGCAGCACATTGAGATGGCTGGTCAGGGTCGGGGCTGGCACCTTCAGGCGCCGACTGATTTCACCCACGGCCAAGCCGTCGCTACCGGCCTGGACCAGCAAACGATAGGCCGCAAGACGGCTGTCCTGCGCCAATGCGCCCAAAGCTTGCACGGCCTTGCTAGATTTCATAGTTCTGCAACTGTAAAACTATATGCAGCCGTGTCAAGACCGCTCGTCAGATTCTGGGCGCGGCCATGCTGAAGCGAAAGCGGACGTTCGCTGACTGGACGTCAATGGCTGCTCTTGGTCGGCGAGCGCCCGTGCGAAAGAAGGTCGCGGAACGAGGTTTGCAACGGACGACATACGGCCCGTTCCGCCGTTCGCGCCCGACCTCTTTTGGGATGGCCAGTTTGCCTCTAGTACTTCTTTGACCGCCGCGCGCAGCACATTTGCGAACCCTGAACTCCTTGAACTAATGGAAGTCGGCCACGGTTGCCTTTGGGATGCGCGCCCCGCTGACCGGAGGCTCGCCCGATTCTGCAATAAGCAACGTCGCCCGAGTCGAGCTGGAGTGCGATGCAGGGATGCGCTGGGGCTTGCGCACGCTTGCTGTTATCGAGAAGGGGCGGCCTTGCCTCGTTTTGCGCGCCGCTGGGCCTTGACGGCATCCAGGCGTTGGTGTGCTTCCCGCTTACCAATGCCTCGCATGTCGACGATGGCGGCCAAGAGCTCCTTTCGCGGTCTGGCCTTCCTGGCCTCCCAGTTGTAGACCGAATGCTCGCTCACGCCGAGCAGTAGCGCTAGCTGGGCGGCAGACAGTCCCAGTCGGGTACGCAACGCACGCAGTCCCTTGGCCCCGAACCTGACTGGGCTGTCTGGCAACGCAGGGGGCGTCCTGTTCCCCGCGGCGCTAGTCTGCTTCGCGAGTCTTGTCGTCTTGCGTTCAAGAGCAACAACTTGGCGCTTGAGCGCTGCAATGTCACGCCGATAAGAGGCCGACGCCTTCTTGATGCCAGCCACCTCTTGGCGAATCTCCCGTTTGCTAAGTCGCGCAATTTCCGCCTTCAAGAGTGCGCCAATATTGGCCATTTTTTGTCCTTCGCTATCAGGAGGCTGCGTCTTTGAGTTTCTTCAGTGGACGCGCCTTGACCCTGACCGAGGCCGGCTTCGCAGCGAACCACTGTTCCTGCTTGGTGAATGGATTGATGCCCCGGCGCTTGGGCTTGGCCGGAATGCTGGCCACCGTGATCTTCAGCAGACCCGGCAGGACAAAGGTGCGTGCGCCGCGCTTGTTCACCGAGCCGATCATCGCACTCTCTAGTGCGGCGAGTACGGCGCGAACATCCTTAGCCGCCAAGTGGGATGTGTTTGCGATGTAGTCGACCAAGCCGGACTTGCCAAGGACTTCCTTGATCGGCTTGTTCGCAGCTGGCTTGGCGACTTTTGGTGCGGCCTTTGTTGCAGCTTTCTTGGCAGCCATGACTTTTCCTATGGTCGGACACAGATGGATCGGAGGTACCGCCGGAAGGCTCAATGTACGGCACGCCGGTAGAAAAGGGAACGGCAAAGACCAACGTGCAGTGGCGCAGGTGTCGCTCAAACTTTCTGCTAACCACCTGAGGCTCACCTGTGCGACCCAAGCATGTGAGTCGTAGGTGACAGAACGAACTCGCCAAACGCGGTCGCGCGCGGCAGGCTATAGAGGATCGCTTCGCATCATCCGCGGGACGATCGTCGCTGACCGACCCGAAGTTGCCGTTCAGCCGAAGTGCGGGAACGACTGCTTCGAGCGGAACAGCGCGTGCTGACCCAGCAGCCCAGATCCCGGGGACGCGACACCCCGAGGCCAACACTTTTATCCCCACCAATCGGGAGCGATAAGCGATAGCAGTTCTATTTGCGCGATATGCGCGCGAAATTCCGACGAGCGCGGCCCCTCGACTATGGCTGGAGCCCCACGACCCGCGAAGCAATTTTTCTGATTGACAAGCCACCGAATGAAGCTGAACATCCGGTGCACACCCCGATTCTGGGGTCTACTTGGCGTTAGGCCGCATATGGATCGCGCAGCGCTCAACGAAGCAGCAAAGCTTGTGTATCGCGATCCTGAAGTTGCGCTGCGCGAGTTTCGTGCTGTCGAGCTCGCTGTCGCTACGTCCGATATTCCGCCTCATGTAAAGCACCTGCGAACAAACGCTTTAAAGGGGCCACGCGAGTACCGTCAAGCCGCGCTCTTCTGCTACGGCATGTCAAAACGTATCGGGCTGCCGATGCGTTTTTGCCCAATGGAAGCGTCCGATTACGACTTCATTGCAACATGGGAGTCTGACGAAGGTCGGCACTTCGCTCCTGTTCAACTCAAAGAGCTTGTCCCGGAGTCGTTAAACGGTCTGGCCACACTACAAGGCCTCGTTGATGGTTTGGCCAAGTATTCATCTGCGTCACTAACCGTCGCGGTCTTTCTCAACCGCCGGGGTAGGCTTCCGCCAAGAGGACTCACAATGCCGTCCCTGCGGATTTCCGCGCTTTGGTTTGTCTTTGCCGCTGCAGAGGATCAGTCAGAGTGGGGTCTATATGGCAATGTGTTGGAGGACGCCAGTGCAACGACGTTCGATTATCCGGCGTAGCATCAAGTTTGAAGTGCACAGTTGATCAGCTTTCATTGAAGCACTCCTTGGGGCTTTTGAACCCCAGTCGTTTCCTCGGTCGGTGGTTGAGGGAATGGGAGATCAGGGTGCAATCTCCTTGCGTGACTGACTCCATGCTCATGCCCTTGGGCAGGTATTGTCGGATCGTCCATTGGTGTTCTCGTTGGTCCCGCGTTCCCATGAATGGTGCGGATTAGCGAAGTAGAAGCACACGCCGGTCTGTTCTTCGATCCGTTTGTAATCGTGGAACTCGGTGCCGTTGTCGGCCGTTATGGTCAGGCACTGGTCAAGGTGCTTGCGGATCAGCCACACAGCTCGCTTGGTCAGTTCGGTTTTGCTGCGGTCAGGCAGTTTTCCAATGAGGGTGTAGCCGGTCTTGCGCTCCACCAGGGTGACGATGCAGTCCTTGCTTCCGGTGCCCAGGACGGTGTCGATCTCCCAGTGTCCGGGTTCGCTGCGATCCTCCACGCTCGCAGGCCGCTCGCTGATGTGCCGTTTGCCAGCCAGACGGCCACGGCTGTCGTAGTGGCCGTAACGCTTGCGCCGTTGCTTGCCGGCGCAACGCAGGTACGTATATAGCCGCCCACCACGGCGTTTGTTGCGCCAGATGTACTGGTAGATCGTCTCGTGGCTGATCGACAGCATGCCTTGGCGTTTCAGCCACGCCGAGATTTGTTCGGGGCTCCACAGGTGCGGGAGCAGACCCTCGACACGGCGAAAGTCCTCAGGGCCAAATCGCCTGTGGCGGCGAGAGCGCGAGCGCCGGCCGCGCGTGCGGCGATCCGCCTTGCTGGGACGGTACGCACCGTCATGGCAGGCGTTGCGACGGATCTCTCGCGAGATGCTGCTGGGGTGGCGCCCCAGTGCTCGCGCGATCTCCGATGCGCTATGCCCTTGCGTTCGCAAGGCCGCGAGCATATACCTCTCCCCAGAGGTGATCTGGCGATACGTCATGGCGATGACTCTCTTCTTGCCGGAAAAGGTTCATCGTCAGTGTCCCAGATCGCCTTGCTCAGATTCCAGGCGGGGCGTTGTGCACTTAGTTCTTGAATTCGCCAGGTCTAACAACTCGGTCAACCGGACGCAAATCCCCGCTACGCGGTCTTCGTGCAGGTTACCTCGGGCGTTGGCGCAACTGAGCGGCGCCAATGCTGAATTATAAAAAGCAGACGTTCGGCGGCAAAGTAGTATGGCCGCTTTTGGCCGAAAGTACCCGTTGCTTGTTCGTCCGCGTACAACCGAATTGGCCGAACTCGAACTTGAACAACTTGCCCCGGAGACGTAGCCCGCAGCGCTCATCCAATGTTGCCAAGGCGATGAATCGCAACGCCCGAAGCTTGGGGCCGACGCGCGAAAACCTGATCAAGGAGGGGATGACCGCACCGGAACACGGTCACAAGTTGCCTTCACCGTGCCCCTGTTCGACGAATTCATGCGGCGCGAGATGTCGCTGCCCTGAGAACATGTACAGCGCTGTGAACGTCAACGGCGCACGCTGAAGCATCGACGCCACAGCGCGTGCGGCATTAGATCAGCGGGTGCTTGGCCCACAATGGCATGCTGCAAATGTGCCCGCGGTTACACTTACGGTCCGTGTCCTGCCGGCAACGGAATGGCAAGGAAGTCGCCGAAGACCCGACGCAGATCTATCCGTGGCGTCTGTTCCAGACGAAGGCGAACAAGACGACGACGCCGTCCCCCGCTGTTCGCTTCCACCAGCCCGATCCGATCGCCGGGCAGCTACTGAAGGTCTACCAGTACTTCAGCGGCCTCGCCGACGACTATTCGGGCATCCCGAAGTTCGATCAGGGCATCAACCCGACCAATGGCGCCGCCGGCACAGCGTCCGGCCTCTCGATGCTCATGACGGCCAGCGCACGGCAGATCAAGCGCATCTTCGCCGGCATCGACCGGATGATCGAGGGCAGCGTGAAGCGGATGCACACGTACATCATGCTCTACGAGGACAACCCGGACGTGAAGGGCGACGCGAACATCGAGGCGCGCGGCACTGCGTCGCTCGTCGCGAAGGAGCAGATGCAGATGCGCCGAGCGCAGTTCCTCGCGCAATCCGCGAATCCGATCGACTCGAAGATCATCGGCCAGCTCGGCCGCGCTGAGCTGCTACGCGGTGCGCTGAGGTCGCTAGACTACAACCCAGACGACATCCTCCCGTCGCGCGACGAGATGATGGCGAACATGCGGCACGCTGCGATGCAGCAGACGATGCCCGCCGCGCCTGGCTCGCTACCGTCGCCGGGTGCGCTCGACGTCGCCGGCAACCCGGCGGGCGGCGTCGAGCATTCGCTGTTCCGGCAAGCCGCGTAATTCACTACCGGTGCGCGCGCGTCGTCGGCACGATGCGCCGCGATGGTCGGAGACGACGTCTTACAAGCCTTCGCGCGGCTCAATTCCGATCCCTCGTTGAGGCCGATCGTGGAAGAGCTCGAACGTCGCAGGGAAGCGGCACGCGAGGCGATGGAGACGGCGACCGATCTCACGTCGATGGGTAGGGCGCAAGGATGCTCGATGCTCGCCGGCGAGTTGTTGAACCTGGCGCAAGGCGCGCGCGATGCGCTCGCAAAGCGTCAGTCGGTGAGATCAGGACTCACCTAACCGACGGACACCGCGCAACGCGGACCACAGGGACAACCGATGACCACCAAGCTGCCGAAGCAGGTTCAGGAAGCCGGAGAACGCGCCGAACAGGCGCTTGCCGAACGTACAGCCGCCGCGGCGGCGCCGGAGAAGCCCGACGAGGGCACCGCAGCGCCAGCACCGACGCCGAGTGATCCGTTGCAGGAGCCGACGCCGTCGTCGGGTGAACCTTCACCCGCACCGCCGCACCCGCCGGCACAGCCTGCGCAGGACCGCACGGACTGGAAAGCGAAATATCACACGCTCCAGGGCATGTACAACGCGGACGTTCCGCGGCTGCAGAAGGATCTGAGGGCAGCGAACGACCGGATTGAAGCCCTCGCCAACGAACTGGCTGAGCTCAAGGCCAAGCAGATCGCGACGCCACCGGCGCCGGCGCCTTTACCGGAGCCAAGACACGTGACGGCACCGCCGGCACTCGTCGAGGCGGTCGGTCAGGAAGCCGCCGACGCCATGATGGCCGCGCTGGTCGAGCAGGTCTCGGGCATCCGCACGGATCTCGGTAAGGACATCGAGCCGGTCAAGGAACAGGCAGAAGCAGCGACAAAGACGGCCCAGCGGTTGGCGGTCGAGCGCGAAAGAGAGAGGCGCGACGCGTTCATGCGCGCGCTGACCGAACGCGTACCCGACTGGCAGCAGATCGACGAAGACGAACGCTGGCGTGCGTTTCTCGCCGAGCGCGACCGCTTCGCGCGGCGCCCACGGCAGGAACTCATCGCCGAGGCGTATCGCGACGGCGATCTCGAGGCGGTGGCCGGATTCTTCGAGGCGTTCAAGGAGATGTGCGGGCTCGGACAGCCCGTCGCCGATCCCGTCCCGCCCGTCGATCCGACGTCAGCGCCCGCGCCAGCGGCCGATCCCCGTGCTCACCTGCAGGTTCCCGCGCCATCGGGGCGCTCTGCGGCACCCGCCGCCGGCTCGAAGAAGCTCTGGACGGAGGCGGAGATCCGCAAGTTCTACGCGGACGTCGCGAAGGGAAACATCCCGCGCGACAAAGCGCAGGAAATCGAACGGGAAATCGTCAAGGCGCGCGCCGAGGGGCGCATCCGCTAGGCGACGTTCCTGAGTCCTGGGCCATGGAAGGCCCGTGATCTCACGAAAAGGAGTTCGTCATGATCCCCGCAGGAGCCGGCGTCCCGCAGCATTCGGGTGTTTACACGCCCGAAATCTGGTCGGGCAAGATGCTGGTCGAGTACTACACGGCCACGGTGTTCGGCGCCATCGCCAACACCGACTACGAGGGCGAGATCCGCAAGGCGGGCGACAAGGTCCACATCCGGACGCTGCCCGACATCGAGATCCACGACTACGAAAAGGGTACGGCGCTGAAGATTCAGCATCCGAACCCGGGCAAGATCGAGCTCGTCATCGATCAGGCGCAGTACTTCAACATCGCCATCGACGACATCGACAAGTTCCAGTCTGACCTCGACTACCTCAACAAGTGGACGGCGCACGCCGGCAAGAAGCTCGCGATCGCCCAGGATCGCCGCATCCTCGCCGACGTGTACGCGGACGCGCACCCTTACAACAAGGGCGCGAACGCCGGCAAGATCAGCCGCAACATCAACCTCGGCGCCGCTGGCGCGCCGCTGGCGCTCACGAAGTCGAACATCGTCGAGGTGCTGGTGGACGTCGGCCAGGTGTTCGCCGAGCAGGACGTGCCGGAAGACCAGCGCAAGGTCGTGCTGCCCGCGTGGGCAACGAACCTCATCAAGAAGTCGGAGCTGAAGGACGCTTCGCTTTCGGGTGATGGCACATCGATGCTGCGCAACGGCCGCATCGGCATGATCGACAACATGGAGATCTTCCAGTCGAACAGCCTGTCGAGCGTGATCGACGGCTCGGCTACGGTCTGGAACGCTCTCGCATGCCATCGCGACGCGCTGACGTTCGCGGCGCAGCTGACCGAAAGCCGCACCTTCCAGGCCGAATCGACGTTCGGCTGGTTCGCTCGCTCGCTCGTGGTCTACGGCTACGAGACGATCAAAGACGAGGGCATGGTCCACCTCTACATCACCAAGGGCTGATCGACCGCCGGTGAGGCCGGGCCGCGTGCTCGGCATCACCCATCGCCACCCACAACGGAAAGGAACCTGTTATGGCTACCACCAAGGACCTGACTGTCGGAGGCACGCAGGGCGCGTCGATCGATGGTCTCAACAAGATCTTCGTGCTGCACCGGAAGATCGACTTCTCGCTGCCGGAGAATCAGCTGGGCGCCGGCGACACCGCGCAGGTGCTCAACGTCCCGGCCGGCTTCTTCGTGCTGAAGGCCGGGCACAACACGATCCGCGCCGAAGGCGGCACCGCGGCCGGCACGCTCGGCGACGGCTCGGATCCGGACGGCTATGTCGCGGCGTCGAACCTCAATTCGACCGGCTTCCAGTCGTCCGCGCTGGCGCTCACCGAGGGCACGCCGAACACGGTCGCGGGTTACTCGAACGGCAAGTTCTATGCCGATGCCGACACGATCGACTACGTCGCCACCAACGCGCTCGACAACGCGCTGGTCGATTTCTGGGCGGTGGTGATCGACTGCAATCCCTGACCGATCCAATCTGGGGCACGCGCCGGCGTGACGCCGCCGGCGCTGTTTTCGAGGCAAAGGAGTTGCCGCGATGACTACGAAGTACCTGCGCCGCAAGGACGACGGTTCGATCTACGTCTGGACCGAAACGCTCGCGAAGCGCGTCGACATGGAGCCGTGCGACGCCCCCGAGATCGTGCGCACGCCGAAGGCGAAGGCCGAGACCAAGCCGGAGCCGTCGCAGAACAGCGGAGACCAGGGCGCCGGCATCGTTCTGACGGTCGATGACGTCTACGCCATCACCGACAAGGCCGAGCTGCGCCGCCTGCTCGAAGGGCGCAACATACACGTAGCCGGCAATCCGTCGCTCAAGACGCTGCAGGCGAAACTCGCCGAAGCGCTGCAGGGCTGATCGCCGCCGTGCTCGCGTCCGAGATCATCCGCCGAGCCTCGACGGCTCTCTTCGACGCGACCAATGTCCGTTGGTCGCAGGGTGAGCTCGTCGACTACATCAACGACGGGCAGCGGCAGATCATCCTGCTGCGGCCCGATGCGAATTCGGTCACGGCGTCGTTGAAGCTCGTGGCTGGGTCGAAGCAGTCGATCCCGACCACCGAAGGCACCGACCCGAACGGCGTGCCGACACCGAAGGGTGTGCGGTTCCTCCGCGCGGTACGCAACATGGGCAGCGACGGCAAGACGCCGGGCCGCGCGATCCGCGAGTGCTCGCGCGTCGCGCTCGACAACGAGGTGCCCGACTGGCACTTCGCCAACCCCTCGCCGACGGTCCAGCACTACATCTTCGACAACGTCGCGCCGCGAAACTTCTACGTCTACCCGGCCATTCCGAGCGGCGGCAACGTCTACGCCGAGATCGTTTATTCGGGCCTGCCGGTGACCGTGCTGAAGAACGCGGACGGCTCGCCGACGAGCGCGACCGACCTCCTGACGCTGCCCGACCAGTACATCAACGCGCTACTCGACTTCGTGCTCGCGCGCTGCTACGCGAAAGACGCGAGCTACGCGGGCAACATGCAGCGCGCGCAGGTGCACATCGAATCCTTCGGGAACAGCCTGCAGGTCACGATGAGCACCGAATTCCTAGCGGCTGCGGCGCAGCAGGCGACGCCGACGCCAGCCGCGGCTCCGCAAGCGCGCACGGGGGCGTAACCCGTGGCGCGCTTCGAGGACATGCTGCCGAACGCGCGCGCCGGTCTGCCCGCCGCGCCCGACATCGTGATCCTGGGCGCGCTCCGGCGCGCGGCTGCGGAGCTCTGCCGCCAGTCGCACGTCTGGCAGGAACAGCTGGACGATCAGGCCGCGCAGCCTGGTACTTCGGTCTACGACATCGATGCGCCGAGCGGTGCGCGCGTCGAGCGCATCGTGTGGCTGAAGTACAACGGTCGGCTGCTGGAATGCGTCGAGCGCGAGCGCGAATTGCTCGCGCGTTCGCCGTCGATCGGCCCGCCTCGGATCTGGGCGCAATCGACGTCGGCGCAGACCTTCGCGGTGTGGCCGACACCCGGCGAAGGCGACACGGGCCCGTTGACCGCCTACGTGACGCTGGTGCCGCTCGAGAACGCGTCGTCGCTGCCGGACGACATCGCGGCGGAGTATCGGCCTGGCCTGATCGCGCTGGCGAAGGCCGAGCTCATGGCGAAGCCCGGCATGCCCTATTACAACCCCACCGAATCGCTGCGACAGGACGCGATCGGGCAGGACTGGATCGTCCGCGCGAAGCGGAAGCAAGTCAGCGGAGCGCACGTGCTGTTGCGCGTGCAGCCGCGACCGTTTGTGTGACCGTCTCGGTAAAGGATTGCCGGGGCCTTTGAGAGCACAAGGAGCGTGCTATGGCTGGTGCATTGAGCAACTACCTGGAGGGCAAGTTCGCCGACTGCGCGCTGCGAGGCGTGTCCCTCACGTCGCCGGGCGAGGTGTTCCTGGCGCTGTTCACGTCGGATCCCGGCGAGGCCGGCGGCGGCAGCGAAGCGTCCTACAGCGGCTACACCCGCGTCTCGTGCGGCTCGACGCCGTCGAGCGCGTTCACCGCGATCGACTCGAACGGCATGACGCAGAACGGCAACACGATCGTCTTCCCGGCGGTCGGCGGCTCGTCTTCGGTCACGATCTCCCACTGGGCGATCTTCGACGCGGCGACGCTCGGAAACATGCTGTTCTACGGGCCGCTGACGGCGTCGAAGACGCTCGATCCGACCGACGTTCCGAGTTTTCCGGCGAACGCACTGAAGATCACCTTCGACTGAGCTAGCCCGTGTTCAACGCTCTTTGGCTCAACGCCCAAGAGCTCAACGGCACCGGTCAGCTTCAGAAGATCGTCGGTCTGGAGGCGGCGGCGAGCGCAGGGGCAACGGCGACGCCGCCGATCCTGTATCGCCGCCGCGGGCTCAAGGCAACGGTCACGTGCGGCGCCGCGCAGACGACGAATCTGTACCGGCGCCGCTCGATCCGCGCTGCCGTCTCTGCGGGCGCCACCGTGCCCGACACCGGCGTCGCGATGGCGCCGATGCGCATGATGTACGCCCAGGCGTTCGTCCTCACGGACAGCCTGCTCGGCGCGAGCTTCAACGTCTTGCTTTCCGCCGACGTCAGCTGCGGCGCGACGGGCATCATGTTCCCGTTCGACGCGCTGCTCGAGTCGAACGTCTCGTGCGGTGCGACTGCTGAGGCGCCGGAGCTCATCCGGGTGCGCCGCCTTGATGCGAGCGGCGCGGCCGGCGCCACCGTCGACGACGCCGACACGATCATCTTCCGGCAGTGCTTTTCGAGCGTCCAGGCGGGCGCGAGCGGCATCGGCTCCCCCGACACGATCGTCGGCGGCGGCAAGGGCGGTGTCCGTTACGCCGAGTTTGGCGCCGACGTCGTCGTCGGCGCGGACGCCGAATGCACGATCGACCCGACGAAGTTCCTGCACGGCACCGGCACGGTCTTCTCGACCGCGCAGGCAACGTCGGCCGTCAACCGCTACGTGATGTTCCAGTCGAACCCGCAGCTGGCGGGCGCGACCGCGAATTTCCCGACGCTGAGCGCTATCGTCTCGGTGCATGGCGAGCACGTCACGGCCGGCGTGCCGACGACGGAAGTCCATCTCACGCGCACCGCGGCCTTGGCGGCGGCGGCCGCGATCGCGGGCGCGCGCACGAACATCCGGCCCCGTCTGCGCGCCGAGCGGATCTTCGGCGCCGATGCGAACGTGTCCATCACGGCGACGACGCCGGCGCTGCTGCACTACCGCGGTCTCTCGGCCGAGGTGACCTGCGGCTCGCCGCAGGCCTTCGCGTCAGTCGAATACGCCGAAAAGCTCTACGCCGTCGCGACCGTCACTGTCGACGCGTCGGCACCTGCCGTGAAGCTCGACACGAAGCTCGCCGGCGAGGCGACGTGCGGCATCTCCGGCGAAGCCGAGGCCGACGTCAAGCTCGCGATCAAGCTGGCCGCCGATGTCACGGCCGGCGCGACGGCCGAGCCCGTGCCCTATTTCACTATTCGTGAATTCGGTGGCGAAGGGACAATCGAGATCAACGCCGAAGGATTCGTGCTCCGCACGCGCACGCTGTTCGCCGATGCATTTGCCGGTGCGGCCAGCGAGGCGACGGTCTGGATCAACCTATATGACCCGGAGCCGGATTTCCGGACCCTCGTCATCGATCCCGAAGACTGGTCGGACGTCATCGGCCCCGAGGACTGGACGCTGACGATCACGGACGACAGCCAGGCCATGAAGACCTTCACGAAGCAACCCGGCGAAACGCTCGGATACGACATCGACTTCCGGCCGTGGTTCGAGCAGATCCCGGGCGACGACATCGAGAGCGCGACGTGCGTCGTCGCGAGTGCGAGCGCCGGCGATACGTCGGATCTCACGATCGAGCAGGTCGTGCGCATGACCGACGACGACACGCCAGTCGGCTCGACCGGCTTGCGATCGCACCGCGTGAAGGTCTGGCTCTCCGGCGGCGTCGACGGTGTGACCTATAAGCTGACGCTCACGATCGAGACCGAGGACGGCCGCGTCAAGGAAGTGGACTTCAGGCTGAAGGTCAAGGAGACCTGACATGCTCGGACGCTACAAGATCGCAAACAACGTCAGGGTCACGCTGCACACGGCGATCAATAGCGTAGCCTCGTCGATCGTCGTGAACGCGGCGAGCGGCGTGTTTCAGAACCCGGCGAACCCGGCGGGCGACGCGGCGTCGAACGGCGTCGCCATCGCGACGCTGATCGATTCGCTGACCACGCCGACGAAGACCGAGATCGTCACGTACACGTCGCTGACCGACAACGGCGACGGCACGCTCACGCTCCGCGGCGTCAAGCGCGGGCAGGAGGGAACGTCGGCTCAGTCGTTCGCGGCCGGCGCGATCGTGATGCAGGCGTTCACGGCAGGCCAGCTGACGCATCCCTACGTCTCCGCCGACCAGGCGGCGGGCACGCTGGCGCTCAACGCGCCGACGACGGTCACAGGATCGCTGGCGCAGCAGGACGGCGCGACGTCGGGGTTCCGCGCGCTGCTCAGCGCCGGCGCACTCAAGTTCGCGAGGTACGTGAGCGGCTGGAAAGACCGCTGGCAGTGGCTTATCTCCGGCACCGAGTCGGGCCTCAACACTGGCAGCGACCTATCGCTCACTTCGTACAGCGACGGCGGCTCGAGCTTGGTCACGAACGTGCTGACGGTCAAGCGTAGCACGGGCAACATCGGCATCGGTCAGGCACCGGACAATTCCGCCAGACTCGCGGTCGCCGGCAGCATCAAGACGGGATCGTCCGACAGCATCATTGGCGGCGACATCCTC
>Ga0182749_1000835_pt1 | contig 26040 bp, 21 predicted proteins | sample eDN3rd37CKraftMG_FD_128875 | JGI IMG/M metagenome (GOLD analysis project Ga0182749, IMG submission 128875) | Enriched Miracle-Growth compost microbial communities from Emeryville, California, USA - eDNA 3rd pass 37_C Kraft MG (version 2) (version 2) ...
CGAGCGAATACTTATCAATACTGTCGCAAAAGTATTCCTTTTTAGACCATGCTTCATTTGCGACGTCAAGGAAAATTACAGCCAGACGTTTATAATTTTCCACCGATACAACTTATAGTTGCATTCGGCGCCGGGCAGCAGCCGCAACGACACCGCGTCCGCGGCGGGCGTCCGCAAAAGGGAACGCTTTCGATCCCGGTGCCGAGGCGCCCGGCGCTAGACCGCCTCCGCACGTCACCGGCTCGGCAGCGGACCCCGCGCGACAGCGCGGCCCTCAACCCGATGCAGGAGACACCGCACCATGGCTGCCCAGAATTACACGCTCCGTTTCAAGAACCGCAGCGGAAGCCAGCACGACTTCCTCTGCTATCAGCAGGGCATCAACGTGAACACGCCCTACATCTACACGCTCGCCTGGTTCGCCAAGCCGGTGGCGAACGGCGTCGACGTCGACTTCACCTGGAGCATCGACTACTCGTTCGTCTGGTCCGAGCAGGGCACGCTGAAGCCCGGCATCACCTTCAATGCGCAGCAGGTCATCTCCGCCGACCTGACGAGCGCCAACCTCGTCACGTTCACCGACGTCGTCTCGGCCGGCGATACCACCGGCGCCTTCCAGTTCGGTACGCCGAACGCCAGCGGCACCGCCGGCTCCCTCACCATCGACTGCGACAGCACCATCCCGAAGGGGCTGGCGAATATCGGCATCGGCATGTCCGGCCAGGGCACGCATGTGGTGCCGGCCGAGCCGAACTTCGCCGCGGTGTTCACCGTGCACCCCGAGTACTGGATCAGCTTCGGCTCGTTCGTGCCGGGTCAGGTCATCGACGTGCAGAGCATGGTGAACGCCGAGCAGGTCGACTTCCCGGTCAACGTCTACGGCATGACCGCGACGCTCGACAGCGGCAACAACTGGGCCCTCGCACAGGGACTCGTCTGACCGCCCTCGCGATGCCGGCGCCGTTCCCCCTCACGGCGGCATCGCGGCGAGCCCGCCAGGCTTGGCGCCGGCGGGCTCGCACCTCCACTCATCAATCACGCACGGAGATTCACGATGTCACGCTCACGAACCCGTCTCGCGACCGCCGCCCTCGCGCTCGGCGCGATCGCCCTCGCCTCGCCGCTGCATGCGCAATGCATTCCGATGAACTTCCCCGGCAACTGGCTGCAGCAGCAGGAAAACGCCGGCGGGCACACGATCGCCCGCCATGTCGGCAAGACGGATCTGCAACTGGCCCAGCGGCTCGCCCAGAATCCGCACATCGCCGCCGCCAGCACCTATCCGAACCTCGCCGGCGCGCAGGGCACGATCACGGCCGGGCTCGCCACCAACCGCAACACCATCAACAACTGGGCGAACGGGGCCAACAACGGCCAGTCGCAGGCCTACAACTACGCGGCCGCCGGCAATATCGGACGCGTCGCCACGCGCAACCCGAACGCCCCGCCCCCGGCGCTGTTCACGAATACCTGCACCTACCGCGCCGTCATCCGCGCCACCGGCGGCGGCAACTGCTATCTTCTGACGTCGTTCCCAACGTCCCCGGCACCAGGAGCGTGTCCTTGAGCAAGACTGATGCGCTCGAAGGCTACCTGGCCGGCCAGTTCGCCGACGCGGATCTGGCCGGTCAGACGGACGAGCAGGCGGCGGTCGACGGGCTGTCGAAAGAAAGCCTCGCCGCCTACCGCGAGGTGCTGCGGCAAGGCCGCGCCGTCCTCTCGTCCCCCGCCGTCGATTGGCAGCGCATCGCCGATTACGCCAACCGGCGCTTCGACGGCGAAGCCGACGCGCGCCGCTGGCTGACGCACATCATGGATGTGCTGGAACAGGCGCTGACGACACTCTGAGCGCCTCCCCCCTGGTCGGCGCGGCCGCGCCCGCCTCCCCGGGCCCGCGCCGACCACGCGAGCCGTTGCGCCTCCCCGACTTCAAGCGTGACGGCTCGCGTCAAGCGGAATTGACAGAAACGAGAGAGGACTGCCCGCGGGTCAGTACAGGCCGCCGCCGGTGCGCACGGCACGGTCGGCGTCGGGCGACACACCCGCCCCCCAGGGCCGGCCGCCGCCCTGCCCCGGGCCGCCGCCGCCGTCGCCTGAGTAGCCGACCACGGCATATGGATCGGGCGGCGCGGTGCCGGGCTTGAACGCTTCCAGGATCACCTTCGGATCGCCCGGCGCGGCGCGCGCGCCCGTCTTCAGGTTGACGCGCACGAGCTTGATGCCCGGCGGCACGCGGAACGGCACCGCCGGCTTGTCGGCGAGCGCGACCTTCATGAAGTCCCTGACGATCGGCGCGGCGATGCGGCCGCCGGTCATGCCGCGTCCCAGCGTCTTCGGCTTGTCGTAGCCGACATAGACGCCGACGACGACGTCGGGCGTGAAGCCGATGAACCAGGCATCCTTGTAGTCGTTGGTGGTACCGGTCTTGCCGGCGATCGGCTTGCCGACCTCCTTCTGGAAGCCGACGCCGCCGGCGGTGCCGCGCAGCACGACGCCTTCCATCATCGAGGTGATCTGATAGGCGGTCATCGGATCGATGACCTGCTCGCGCCGGTCGATCAGCGACGGCTCCGGCTGGTTGTCCCATTTCTGCGCGTCGCAGCCGATGCATTCGCGCTTGTCGTGCCGGTAGACGGTCTGGCCGTAGCGGTCCTGGATGCGGTCGATCAGCGTCGGCGTGATCTTGCGCCCGCCATTGTCGATCATGCCGTAGGCGGTGACCATGCGCAGCAGCGTGGTCTCGCCGGCGCCGAGCGCGAAGGACAGATAAGGCGGCAGGTTGTCGTAGACGCCGAACCGCTTGGCGTAGTCGGCGATGAGCGGCATGCCGACGTCCTGCGCCAGCCGCACCGTCATCACGTTGCGCGAGTGCTCGATGCCGAAGCGCAGCGTCGAGGGCCCGTAGAAATCGCCTTCGTAGTTCTCCGGCTTCCACACGCCGAGCCCGGGGCCCTGGTCGATCTCGAGCGGCGCGTCGAGCACCACCGACGACGGCGTATAGCCGTTGTCGAGCGCGACCGAATAGACGATCGGCTTGAACGAGGAGCCGGGCTGGCGCAGCGCCTGCGTCGCGCGGTTGAACTGGCTCTGGTCGTAGGAGAAGCCGCCGACCATGGCCAGCACGCGGCCGGTCTGCGGGTCCTCGACCACCATGGCGCCGGACACTTCCGGGACCTGCTGCAGCCGGTATTCGCCGTCCTTCTCCTGCGGCGCGACGTAGACGACGTCGCCCGGCTCGACCACCTGGCTCACCTTCGTCGGCGCGCGGCCCTTGGTCTTGGCCCACTTCACGCCGTCGAGCGGCAGGATGCCGATCGTGCGCTCCTTGCTCACCTGGCCGGAGGGATCGCGGCCCGGCTGCAGGCCGATGCGCGCCGAATGATCGCTGACCTCGAGCACCACCGCGAGCCGCCACGGCTGCACGTCGTCGAGCGCCTTCACGCCGGCGAGCTTGACGCCCCAATCGCCGGCAAGATCGATCTTGGTGACGGCGCCGCGGAAACCGCGCGCCTCGTCGTAGCGCTCGAGCCCGGCCTGCAGCGTCTTGCGCGCCAGCGCCTGATATTTCGGATCGAGCGTGGTGCGCACCGACAGGCCGCCTTCGTACAGCTTCTTCTCGCCGTACTTCTCGTAGAGCTCGCGGCGCACTTCCTCGGCGAAATACTCGGCGGCGAAGACATGCGCCCCGGTCGAGGTCTTGGTGGTGACGCCAAGCTGGGTCTGCTTGGCCTTGTCGGCGTCCGCCTGCTTGACGAAGCCGGCCTCGGCCATGCGGTCGATGACCCAGTTGCGGCGCTCGAGCGCGCGCTCGCGCTGGCGGAACGGATTGTAGTTGTTCGGCGCCTTCGGCAGCGTCGCGAGATAGGCCGCCTCCGGGATCGTCAGCTCGTTCACCGACTTGTCGAAATAAGTGAGCGAGGCGGCGGCGATGCCGTAGGCGCCGAGCCCGAGATAAATCTCGTTGAGATACAGTTCGAGGATCTTGTCCTTCGAATAGGTGCGCTCGATCTTCAGCGCGAGCAGCGCCTCCTTGAGCTTGCGCGTCAGCGACACCTCGTTGGTCAGCAGGAAGTTCTTGGCGACCTGCTGCGTGATGGTCGAGGCGCCCTGCGGGCGGCGGCCGGAGCCGTAGTTCTGCACGAAGGAGACGGCGGCGCGGGCGATGCCGGTGAAGTCGAGGCCGCCGTGCTGGTAGAAATTACGGTCCTCGGCGGCGAGGAAGGCGTTGATGACGAGCTTCGGCACCGCCTGGATCGGGATGTAGAGGCGTCGCTCGCGCGCATATTCGGCGACCAGCGAGCCGTCAGCCGCGTGCACGCGCGTCATCACCGGCGGTTCGTAATCCTGGAGCTGCGAATAGTCGGGCAGATCCTTGGAGAAATGCCACAGCAGGCCCGCGGCCGCGCCGACGCCCACCACGAACAGGATGGTGCCGGCGGCGAACAGAAAGCCGAGGAAGCGCAGCATCAGCCTCATGAGCGAAGTGTCCCGTATTCCGGAAATCCGGGCACCGCGCGGCGGCCCTGCGCGCGGGCTGGCGGCCCGAGCGGTTCGGCCACCACCGGCTTGCCGCCCCGACCCGATCCTGCGGCAGGACGGTTTAGTCGCCCGGTTTTATGTTGAAACTGAGGCCGGTTGCGCGCGGTCATCGGCGCGCTCCCATCGCCGATGCGCCGGCAAGGCGCGGCGCGAAGAAGTCGTCCACGGCCTTCGCCAGCGCGACGGCGGTCTTCGCCCGCCAGTCGGCGTTGACGAGGTGCTTGAGGTCGGACCGGTTCGACATATAGCCGAGCTCGATCAGCACCGAGGGCACGTCCGGGGCCTTGAGCACGACGAAGCCCGCCGATTTCAGCGGCCGCTTGTGCAGGCGGGCGATGGTCTTGAACGACTTCACCGTCGCCTGGGCGAACTGCAGCGAGAAGGTCTTGGTCTCGCGCTGCGCGAGGTCGACGAGGATGTTGGCGACGTCGTCGGGCTCGGCGGTCAGATCGACGCCGGCGATGACGTCGGCCTTGTTCTCATCGTCGGCCAGGCGCGCCGCCTCGGCGTCGGAGGCGTGCTCCGACAGGGTGTAGACGGTCGCGCCCTCTGCCTGGCCCTCTTTCTTCGGCAGCGCGTCGGCGTGGATGGACACGAAGAGCGAGGCGTTGTGGCCGCGGGCGAAGCGCACCCGGTCGTTCAGCGGCACGAAGGTGTCGTCGCTGCGTGTCATCAGCACGCGGTACTTGCCGCTTTTGGCGAGGATGTCGCGCAGCTCCGTCGTGAAAGCGAGGACGACGTCCTTCTCCAGTTCGCCGTCGAGCCCGTGCGTGCCGGTGTCGATGCCGCCGTGCCCGGGATCGAGCACGATCACCGGCCGCGGATCGTCATCCGGTTTCACCGCGACCGGCGGCTGCCGTTGCGTTTTGGCCGGCCGGTTCTCCAGCGCGATGTTGCGCAGGAAGCTGTCGCGGTCGGTTGCGGAAAGGTCGACGACGAGACGGGCCGGCTGGCCGTCGGCGGCAGGCATCACGAAGGCCTTGTCCACCTTCACCGGCCCCTTGGCGTCCATGACGATGCGGGAGCCGCCCTGCATGATGAGGCCGTAGCGGAATGTCTTGATGAGACCGCGGCCGTGGTCGCCGGCCTTGTCCGGCAGCGCGAACACGACCTGCGGCAGGTCGACGACCACCCGGTAGGGGTCGGCGAGCGTGAAGGCGGCGAGATCGATCTCCCGGTCGAGGTCCATGACGAAGCGGGTCTGCTTGTCGTCGCCGCCGACCCGGACAGCCGTGACGGTCGGCGCGGCCGGCGCCTCGCCGGCCGCGTGCACGGCGGAGACGGCAAAAAGTCCACCGACCGGGCTTAAACCCAGGGCGGCGGCCACGATGAGCGCGCGGAGTGTCACGAATCCCGACCTTTTGCGCATCTTCTAACGTATTTGCGGCGTTTGCGGTTAACGGAACTTGACCGAATGATCGCCTTTACCCGCCACTGTGCCCTGGCGGCCATGTCCGGGTCGGAACGGGCCAAGAACCCTGCTTGCCATGCCCCGATTCAGGCCGTATGTAGGGGTCGCTAACGGTTAAAAGTTCCGGTTGTGCCGCGTTCGGGCCTCCGGCGCGCCAAGTGTCCGTATCGCCCCCCTCGAGGAGCCAGGGCGAACGGCGGGCGGCAAAGCCAGATCCCTTGTGAAGGACAACCCGGACAGCGTGCAGGGCCCTTGCGGGCCTTTACCGCAAACCGGACCGTTGGCGACGAGAAACCTGGGCCCCGCCCCTTAGGGCGTGACCACAGCGCTACGGGTCGCTTTTTTCATGCTGCCAATGCAGCACAGGTCATTCGAACTCCACCGCTCTCGCGAGATCATCGTGACGGCGCGCCTTGTTGCGGAGCCTCTCGGACGGCCGCCGCGGATCGCGACCCACTCCTTCCACCCCAATCAGACCGCCTCGCCTGCGCCTGCGCCGTTCATCGTGCGCGAGCGTCAAGTCGCCGGCGGTCCAGTGAGATCATCCTATGGCCGACAAAATGCTCATCGACGCGACCCATCCGGAAGAAACCCGGGTGGTGGTCGTCCGCGGCAGCCGCGTCGAGGAATTCGACTTCGAGAGCGCCAACCGCAAGCAGCTGCGCGGTAACATCTACCTCGCCAAGGTCACCCGCGTCGAACCGTCGCTGCAGGCCGCCTTCGTCGATTACGGCGGCAACCGCCACGGCTTCCTCGCCTTCTCGGAAATCCACCCCGACTACTACCAGATCCCGGTCGCCGACCGGCAGGCCCTGCTCGAACAGGAAGCGCGCGACCAGCGCGAGGCCGACGACGAGCACGAGCAGCGCCGCGGCGGCCGTCGCCGCCGCCATCGCCAGCGCGGGTCGGAGCGGCATCGCCGCAATCGCGAGGAGGTGGTGCAGAGCCAGCCTTATGCCGAGGGCGAGCCGCCGGCCGACGAGAACGCCGCGCTGACCGGCGAGGCCGCGCCTGGCACCGAAGCCGCCGCCGCCACCCCGGCCCCCGAGCAGCACGAGCAGCCGGCAACCGAAGCAGCGCCCGAGACTCCCGCGGTCGTCGAGTCTGCCGATGCGCAGCTCGCAACGCCGGCCGCCGAAGCCGCTGCCGCCGAGGCGCAGCCGGAGCAGCCCGTCACCGAATTCGACGTCGCCCATGCCGGCGAGGCCGTTCCGGTCGAGGCGGTTGCGGCCGCCGAAGGCGAAGCCCCCGTCCCGGCTGAAGCTTCTCATGAAGAAGCTTCACATGAGGATGAAGACGACGACGACCACGAGCACCACGACGCCGAGGAGAACGGCGAGCACCACGACGACGAGGAAGAAGCCGTCGAATCCGTCGGCGGCGCCGACGCGCTCGAGGAGGTGCAGGAGCGCGTCCCCCGCTTCCGCCGCCAGTACAAGATCCAGGAGGTGATCAAGCGCCGGCAGGTGATGCTGGTGCAGGTCGTCAAGGAGGAGCGCGGCACCAAGGGCGCGGCGCTGACCACCTACCTCTCGCTCGCCGGCCGCTATTCCGTGCTGATGCCGAACACCGCCCGTGGCGGCGGCATCTCGCGCAAGATCACTTCGGCCGAAGACCGCAGCCGCCTCAAGGAGATCGCCCAGGATCTTGAAGTGCCCGAGGGCATGGGCGTCATCCTGCGCACCGCCGGCGCGGCGCGCACCAAGACCGAGGTCAAGCGCGACTTCGAATACCTGCTGCGGCTGTGGGAGACGGTACGCGACCTGACCCTGAAGTCGGTGGCGCCGAAGCTCGTCTACGAGGAAGGCTCGCTGACCAAGCGCTCGATCCGCGACCTCTACAACAAGGACATCGACGAGATCCTGGTCGCCGGCGAGGACGGCTACAAGGAAGCGCGCGACTTCATGCGCATGCTGATGCCGAGCCACGTCAAGAACGTGAAGCTCTACAAGGATGCGCAGCCGCTGTTCACGCGCTACGGCATCGAGAGCCAGCTCGACGCGATGTTCTCGCCCGTCGTGCAGCTCAAGTCCGGCGGCTACATCGTCATCAACCAGGCGGAAGCGCTGGTCGCGATCGACGTCAACTCGGGCCGCGCCACGCGCGAGCACCACATCGAGGACACCGCCCTCAAGACCAATATCGAGGCGGCGGAGGAGATCGCGCGGCAACTGCGTCTGCGCGACCTCGCCGGGCTCATCGTCATCGACTTCATCGACATGGACGAGAGCCGCAACAACCGCACGGTCGAGCGCAAGGTCAAGGAGGCGCTCAAGCACGACCGCGCCCGCATCCAGGTCGGCCGCATCTCGCATTTCGGCCTGTTGGAAATGTCGCGCCAGCGCATCCGCTCGTCGGTGCTGGAATCCTCGACCGAGAAGTGCCCGGTCTGCGGCGGCTCCGGCCACGTCCGCTCGGTCTCGTCGGTATCGCTGCAGCTCCTGCGCGCGATCGAGGAGACCCTGATCAAGGGCGCCACGCATAACCTCATCGTGCGCACCCGCGCCGAGGTGGCGCTCTACGTGCTCAACCACAAGCGCGCGCATCTGCGCACGCTGGAGGAGCGCTTCCGCATCACCATCACCATCTCGGCCGACGCCACCGTCACCGGTCAGCAGTCCTACGCCATCGACCGCGGCGAGCAGGTGCATTCGCCGGAGGCGGCGCGCGCGCTCGCCGCGCAGGCGATGCCGGCCGCGCCGGCGACGGTCGAAGAGGACATCGAGGCCGAATACGTCGAGGAGCCGGCGGAGGACGAGACCGAAGCGGCCGAGGAGCGCGCCGAGGGCGAGGAGGCGGAAGCCGGCGCCGAAGGGCGCGAGGGCGAGCCGCGCCGGCGCCGCCGGCGTCGCGGCCGCGGTCGCGGCCGGGGCGGCGAAGGCCGCGAGGCGCGCGAGGGCGCGCCGGCCCAGTTCACGCATGAGACCGCCGCCGAGCACGAGATCGCGCACGAGGATCACGATGCCGGGTCGCCGGAGGAAGATGCCGGCGAGCAAGGCGAAGCGCATGAAGGCGCGCTGGCCGGCAATGGCGAGGAGCGCGACGGCCGCCGTCGCCGCCGCCGCGGCCGCCGCGGCGGTCGCCGCAACCGCCATCGCAACGGCGAAGACCATGCGGACAACGGCCACGAGGGCGGCGAACACGCCGCCGCGTTCGAGGGCGGCGTGCACGAGACCTCCGAAGGCGCGCCGCATCCGGTGCTCAGCGACGAGGACGCCGGTGTGATGGCGCCGGCCTTCCCGCAGCCGACGCCGGTGCACGAGCCCCCCGCGCCTGCCGCGAGCGCACCCGCTGCCGCGAGCGCGCCACTGCCGGAGCCGGCACCGCGCCGCCGCTCGACCGTCCGCGAGCCCGCGCCGGTCGTCGCCGCGCCCGAAGCGGCCCACGCCCCGGCGCCTCAGGCGGCACCCGCCCCCGCGCCGGCGCCGGTCGTCTCCAGCACGAGTGAGCCGGCGACGCCGAAGCGCGGCTGGTGGGGCCGTCGTCTCCTCGGCGGCGACAAATAGCCGGCGCACGAAACCGGCGAATAGACGTCATCAGCCCCGCAGTTCGTCCGAGCCGCGGGGCTGATGCGTTTTCGGCGCGCGTGCCGACGGCTGCGCCCGATGCACAGGACAATTCGTCGCGCTGCGACGAAGAGCCGATGCCGTGAACGTGCAGCGATGCGCGCGATTGCGGACGATGTCGGCGGCGCCGTCATGCAATCGCCGGCAAAGGCACCCAGGCTGGGCCCGTCCCCGGGTTGCTCTCCAGGGTCGCCTATGCAATCGACAGGGCCGAGCCGTCGCCATTGCTTCTGCGCGATACACGGCGCCCGTGATTGGCCGTTGGCCGCAAATAACGAGGTTTGCGATGAAATCCGCCTGGGTCGCGCGCGACGCCCAAGCAGCAATCGACCGCTATGCCGAGGCCGGCATTCCCGCCGATCTCGCGCTGCGCGTCTACACGACGCAATTGCTCGGCCGCGACCCGAAACTCGTCTTGCACGGCGGCGGCAATACGTCGGTCAAGCTTGCGATGCGCGATCTCGTCGGCGAGGAGACCGAGGTGCTCTGCGTCAAGGGCTCCGGCTGGGACATGGCGACGATCGAGCCGGCCGGCCTGCCGGCCGTGCGGCTGAACGCCCTCCTCAAGCTGCGCGCGCGCGAATCGATGCCCGACGACGAGATGGTGCGCGTGCAGCGCGCCAACCTCATCGATCCCTCCTCCCCCAATCCGTCGGTCGAGACGCTGCTGCACGCCTTCGTGCCGCATAAATTCGTCGACCACACGCACGGCTCCGCCGTGCTCTCGCTCATCGACCAGCCGGACGGCGAGGAACGCGCGCGCGAAGTCTATGGCGAGCGCATGGGCTACGTGCCCTACGTGCTGCCGGGCTTCGGGCTTGCCAAGCTCTCGGCCTCCGTGTTCGACGACAACCGCAAAGTCGAGGGCCTGATCCTCGCCAGGCACGGCATCTTCACCTTCGGCGCCGACGCGCGCGAAGCCTACGAGCGCATGATCGAGATGGTCACGCTCGCCGAGACGCGGCTGCAGCAGAACCGCAAGGCGGTCTTCGTCAGCGCGCAGTTGCCGCAGCAGGCGATGACCGTCGCCGACATCGCGCCGGTCCTGCGCGGCGCCTGCGCCATCGCCGACGACAAGGTCGAGGGCGCGTGGATGCGCCTGCTCGTCGACTTCCGCGCGAACGACGCCATTCTCAATTTCGTCAACGGTGACGGCGTCGCCGATTACGCCCGGCGCGGCGTCATTACGCCCGACCACACGATCCGCACCAAGAACTGGCCGGTGGTGCTGCCGCCGGCCGATGCCGGCAATGGCGGCTGGCGCGCCGCGGTGCGCGAGAGCGTCGCCGCATTCGTTGCCGACTACCGCGCCTATTTCGCGCGGCAGAACGCGCGCGTCGGCGGCGGCCGCACCATGCTCGATCCGGCGCCGCGCGTCGCACTGGTGCCGGGCGTCGGCCTGTTCGGCCTCGGCCGCACGGCCAAGGACGCGAAGATCGCCGCCGATCTCGCCGAGGCGGCGGTCGAGACGATCACCAACGCCGAAGCCATCGGCCGCTTCACGCCGATCGGCGAAGACGACATGTTCGACTGCGAGTACTGGCCGCTCGAGCAGGCCAAGCTCGGTAGCGCCAGGCCGCTGCCGCTCGCCGGCCAGATCGCGGTCGTCACCGGCGGCGCCGGCGCCATCGGTACGGCCACGGCGAAACTGTTCGCAGCGCAGGGCGCCGCCGTCGCCCTCCTCGACCTCGATCAGGCCGCCGCGGAGGCCAAGGCGAAGACCATTCCCGGCGCGCTGGCGGTCGGCTGCGACGTCACCGACGCGAAGTCGGTCGCGGACGCCTATGCGAAGGTGGTCGCCGCCTTCGGCGGCGTCGACATCCTCGTCTCCAATGCCGGCGCCGCCTGGCAGGGCAGGATCGGCGAGGTCGACGACGCGCTGCTGCGCAAGAGCTTCGAATTGAACTTCTTCGCGCACCAGACGATGGCGCGGCACGCGGTCGCCATCATGCGCGCGCAGGGCACCGGCGGCTGCCTGCTGTTCAACGTCTCCAAGCAGGCGGTGAACCCCGGCCCCGCCTTCGGCCCCTACGGCCTGCCCAAGGCCGCCACCTTGTTCCTCGTACGCCAGTACGCGCTCGACTACGGCGCCGAGGGCATCCGCGCCAACGCGGTCAATGCCGACCGCATCCGCTCCGGCCTGCTCACCGACGGCTTCATCAAGGAACGGGCGCAGGCGCGCGGCGTGTCCGAGAAGGACTACATGAGCGGCAACCTGCTCGGGCGCGAGGTGACCGCCGACGACGTGGCGCAGGCCTTCCTCGCGCAGGCGCTGGCGCTGAAGACGACCGCCGACGTCACCACCGTCGACGGCGGCAATATCGCGGCCGCCTTGCGGTAATCCGCCGGCCCTGAGAGCCGCCGCGCTGTGGCGCGGCGGCCACGCCGCCTTGCGCGAACCGTGCTAGTCTCCGACTCGACAAGACGCCCCCTCGGAGGAGCCCCCCATGCGTTTCATTGCGTTCGCCGCTCTCCTGCCCGTCCTCCTCGTCGCGACGCCTTCGACCGCCGCGACCAAGACGCAGAAGATGGAGACCTGCAAGTTCGGCGCCGACAGCGAGAAGCTCACCGGCGCCAAGCGCGACGCCTTCATCAAGAAGTGCATGGCGAACGCCAACTACGAGCCGGCCGCGCGCAAGGACGCGATGAAAAAGGCGGCGGCGGAGAAGAAGGTGAAGAAGCCGGCGGCGAAACCGGCCGCCGCGCCGGCGGCCGAGCCGGATGCCGGTGAGAACGGCGAGCAGCAGCAGTAATCGCAGGCGGCTGCGCCGCACCGGCGGCAGACGGCGGACACCCCCGGGGCTGTTCAGGAGTCTGGCGCCCGGGAGCATCCGCGCCCTGCGCGGCGCACGTCGACCGATGCTCCTCAGAACCGACCGGCCCGCCGCGCCACAAGCAGCGAACCGCCGCGCCGCGCGAGCGGCTTTGACGCAGATCAACCGTGGCCGCGCGATCGCACCCGCGTTCCCCCGCGCCGTTGACGTACCGCAATGACCCGCGCGCGACGCCTGCGCAGGAATCGCACGCGCGTTCCGCGAAAAGGGTCTTGCATGCGCCTGCGCCTTGTATCGCTCCTGGTCGCCCTCCTCGCCGTCGCTTGCCCGGCCCGCGCCGAGAGCACGATCCCCAGCGCCGTGATGCAGGAAGTGCTGATCAAGACGGCGCTGCTCTCGCTCAACGACGCCAATCTCACCGGCGATTTCACCGTGCTGCACGCCAAGCTCGCCAAGCCGTTCCGCGAGCAGTTCACGCCGGAGCGGCTGAAACAGGTGTTCAAGCCCTTCGCCGACCAGAAGCTCGATTTCGGGCTGATCGCCGCCAAGACGCCGGTCGCGACCGCCGCGGCGACGATCGATGCGCGCGGGGCGCTGCTGCTGCGCGGCTATTTCGACACGCGGCCGAGCCGCCTGAATTACGAACTCGACTTCCTCCCCTCCGAGGGCGAGTGGAAGCCGATCAAGCTCAACATCAACGTCAAGCCGGTCGAAGGCGACTGAGCCGTCGCGACTAAATCAAGCCGATCAGCGCGCCGCCGAGCGCGCTCAGGACGACCACCAGCCAGGGCGGCCACTGCCACATGAACAACAGCAGGAAGGCGGCGGCCGCAAGCGCGAAGTCGTAAGGCCCGGTGATGCCCGCGGTCCACACCGGATTATAGAGCGCGGCCAGCAGGAGCCCGACCACCGCCGCGTTGACGCCGCGCAGCGCCGCCTGCGCGCGCGGCCGCCGGCGCAGCCGATCCCAGAACGGCAGCATGCCGATGACCAGCAGGAATGACGGCAGGAATATCGCGACGAGGCAGAGCGCGGCGCCGGCCCAGCCGTTCGGCTGCGGCCCCATCACCGCGCCGAGATAGGCGGCGAAGGTGAACAGCGGCCCCGGCACCGCCTGCGCCGCACCGTAGCCGGCGAGGAAGGCGTCGTTGGTGACCCAGCCCGGCGGCACGACCGCCGCCTGCAACAGCGGCAGCACGACATGGCCGCCGCCGAACACCAGCGAGCCGGCGCGATAGAAGGCGTCGAACAATGCGAGGCTCTGGCTCGGCACCGCCGCGGCAAGGAGCGGCAGGCCGACGAGCAGCGCGACGAACAGCACGAGCAGCGCCGCCCCGGTCCCGCGACCGACGCTGACCGGCAGCGCGGCATGATCGGCCGGCGCCTCGTTGCGAAACAGAGCGATGCCGGCGACGCCGCCGAGCACGATGGCCGCGATCTGCCCGAAGGCGGACGGCACCGCCAGCACAATCGCGGCAGCGATAACCGCCAGTGTCGCGCGCACGCGGTCGGGCGCGAGCGAGCGCATCATGCCGAGCACGGCCTGCGCCACCACCGCGACCGCCACCACCTTGAGCCCGTGCAGCCAGCCGGCGCCATGCGCGCCGCCGAGCGCGTCGACGCCGTAGGCGAACAGGACGAGCGCCACCGCCGAGGGCAGCGTGAAGCCGGTCCAGGCCGCGAGTGCGCCGAGCGGGCCGGCGCGCAGATGACCGACGGCGATGCCGACCTGGCTGCTCGCCGGTCCGGGCAGGAACTGGCAGAGTGCGACCAGATCGGCATAGGTCGCCTCGTCGAGCCAGCGCCGCCGCACGACGTATTCGTCGCGGAAGTAGCCGAGATGCGCGACCGGCCCGTCGAACGAGGTCAGGCCGAGCCGCAGCGACACCCGCAGCACCTCGGCGCAGCGCGATGCGCGCGACTCATCGACCGTCATGGTGTCTCCACCCTGCCCTTGCGCCTTGTAAACCGGATGCGCCTTCATCGATAGATGTCGAGGGTCAGCAGCGCCGCGGTGAGCGGCGTCCCGGTCAGCCGGCTCTTCAGCGCGGCGTCGGCATCATGACCGACCGGCACGGTCGCGACCTTGCGGCGGCCGGCAACGAGCGCCGCGATGCGGCCGGTGCGATGCCCGACGGTGACATTGGCCGCGCGCGCCTGATGGCCGCCGACGATGACGATGGTGCCGTAGCCGCCGGTGTCGGCGAAGCACACAGGGTTGCCGAAGAAATAGCTGACGCAGCGCTCCGGCCGCGCCCGCTGGTGCGTCAGGATCCACGCCAGCGCCGGATCGCTCGAAACGACAAGCACCCGGCCCTCGGCATTGGCGTCGATGGCGGCGACGAGTTCGTCATAGGGAACCACCGCCTCGCGCTTGAACGGATGCGTGGTGCCCTGGATGTTGGCGATCGCCGCGACCGCCGGCGCGACGAGCAGCGCCATCGCGATCAGCGCGGCCGCGACGCGGCGCTGCGCCAGCCGGTCGAGATAAAGCACCTGCACCGCCGCGAGCATCGGCGCGAGATAGAGGAACGAGCGCGGCTTGCCGAAGCCAAAGAGCGGCAGGGGCGCGACGGCGATCAACATGATGAGAAACAGATGCGCCGGGTCGGCGCGCTGCTTGCGGTCGACGACGCCGAATGCGGCGGCAAGCGAGACGAGGATCGCCGGCAGCACGATCCAAGCCTGGCCGAGCCCGAGCGCATGGCCGCCGAAGAAGCCGAGCACGTCGAGGCCCACTGCCGTCGCCATGCTGGTGCCGAGCTGGCGGCCGACGAGTTGCGGATGGCCGGCAAGGACGGAAACCGCGGCAGCGACGCCGAGCCCGCCGAACACCAGAACCGTCAGCCATAGCGCGGCATCGACACGCCAGGCGAAACGCCGCTCGAGGCCGTAGCGATAGATCGCCAGCGGCGCGACGACGAAGGCGGCGAGGAAATTGGTCGAGGCGGCGACACCGACCATCGCCGCGGCCGCAAGCCGCGCCGCGTCGTTGGCGGCGGCGACATAGAGCGTCACGGCCACGGCAACCTCCGCCGCGAACAGCGGATACCAGCGCAGTGCGTCGCCCTGGCTGATCGCCAAGGCGTTGAGCCCGAACAACAGCACCGCGGCGGCGCGCGCAAACGGCGTCACCGCGCCGCGCCGCGCCAGCAGCATCAGCGTCAACACCAGGAACAGGGAGAGCGCGAGCGCGGTCAGCGCAAGCGCGACGAGGCGCATGCCGGCTTCGCCGAGGCCGAGGGCATGCAGCAGCCAGGTGACGATGTAGGCGAGCGGCGGATGCACGTCGCGGCCAGTGCTGTAGAGCGCCACGATGCGCCCGAGCGGCAGCGTCCCGGCGACGTCCAGTGAATAGACCTCGTCATCGAAGACGAAGCGGAAGACGCGCCCGACGGCCAGGCTGACCGCGCCATAGAGCAGGACGGCCGCGACGATGTCGCCGGCATGACGCCGCAGCGCCGCCTTGAATTCCGTCGAGAGCCTGGGACGCCATCGCTTCTCGCGCATGTCGCCCCCCTCGCGCTAGGCGAGCCAGTTGCCGATCCGCTCGACCGCCTCGCGCATCTCGGCGGCCGCGCCGGCGTAGCAGAAGCGCAGGAAGTGCCGCCCGTCGACCGGATCGAAGTCGATGCCCGGAGTCGCCGCCACGCCCGCTTCGTTGAGCAGGCGCTTGGCGAAGTCGAGGCTGTCGTCGGAGAAGCGCGCGATGTTGGCGTAGAGATAGAAGGCGCCGTCGACCGGCAGGAATTGATCGAGCCCGGCGCGCGGCAGGCCCTCGGTGAGGATGCGGCGGTTCTCCTCGTAGCCGTGCTTGACCGCCTCCATCTCGTCGCGTCCGTCGAAGGCGGCTTCCGCCGCGATCTGCGCCAAGGTCGGCACCGAGATCGCGAGGTTGCCGTGCAGGCGGTCGACCGTGCGCACCAGCGGCTCGGGCAGCACCATCCAGCCGATGCGCCAGCCGGTCATGCAGAAATATTTGGAGAAGGAATTGATCACCACCACCCGGTCCGACAGCTTCGCGGCCGTCTCGGCGGCAAAGGCATAATCGAGGCCGTGATAGATCTCGTCGGAGATGACGCGGATGCCGGCATCCTCGGCGACCGCGATCAATTCGGCGAGCGCCTCGCGCGTCATCATCGTGCCGGTCGGATTGGCGGGGCTGGCGACGATCACGCCCTTCACCGGCTTCTGCCGGTGCGCGGCGATCAGCGCCTCAGGCGACAGCGCAAAGCGCGTGTCGGCCGAGGTCGGGATCAAGACCGGCTCACAGCCGAGCGCGGTGAGGATGTGCCGATACGGCGGATAGCCGGGATTGGCGAGCGCCACCCGGTCGCCCGGCTCGAACAGCGACAGGAACGACAGGATGAAGGCGCCGGAGGAGCCGGTGGTCACCGCCACCCGGCCGGGGTCGAGGTCGAGGCCATGCGTATCGCGGTAATGCTGGGCGATGCGGGCCCGCAGCGACGGCAGGCCGAGCGATTCGGTGTAGCCGATGCGGCCGGCCTCGAGGGCGGCCTGCGCCGCGCGCCGGGCGCACAAGGGCGCCGGCGCCGCCGGCTGGCCCACCTCCATGTGAACGACTCGCTCGCCCCGCGCCTCGCGCTGCGCCGCCGCCGCCATGACGTCCATGACGATGAACGGCGGCACATCGCTGCGCCGGGACGGCAGGAGGAGGTCTTTTGCCGCATTCAGCATGATTTTTACGCCGTTTTGCCTTGCTGCCTCGCCCCGTTCCCGCCGTATTCGGCGGATTGCTTGGGCCCCGCACACAAGCGCATCTCATGACTGAGGCGTGATCGCAACCCGCGTTGACCACCCGGGGCGGCGTCACTAGCTTCGCGGCCATCGCGGCGGACACAGCGTGGAATGAACGAAACCGGGATTGCCAGCCGAAAACGCACCTGGGCGGGCGCGATGCGCGCGGTCGCTGTTGTTGCCGCCGTCGCCGCCGGCGCCGCCGGCATCGGCCCCGCCGCCGTCCCGGCGCAGGCGCAGGGCCGCGGCCTGCCGATCATTCGCGACACCGAGATCGAGAACCTGCTGCGCGACTACGCGACCCCGATCCTGCGCGCGGCCGGCCTCGCCAAGCAGAACATCAAGGTCGTCCTGCTCAACGACCGCACCTTCAACGCCTTCGTCATGGACGGCCGGCACATCTTCATCAATGCCGGCGCGCTGTTCGACGCCAAGACCCCGAACGAGGTCATCGGCGTGCTCGCGCACGAGACCGGCCACCTCGCCGGCGGCCACCTGATGCGCCTGCGCGAGGAACTCGCCCGCGCCCAGACCGCCTCGATCGCCGCGCTCCTGCTCGGCGTCGGCGCGGCGGTGGCCGGCGCGCGGGCCGGCAGCGGCGGCGGCGACATCCTCGGACCGGCGATCATGGCGCCGCAGCAGGCCATCCAGCGGTCGCTGCTCTCTTATGTGCGCACGCAGGAGGACCAGGCCGACCACGCCGGGGTCAAGTTCCTCAACGCCACCCACCAGTCGCCCCGCGGCATGGTCGAGCTGTTCAAGCGCCTGGCCAGCGAGAGCCTCTACCAGTCGCGCTACGTCGATCCCTATCTGCAGACGCACCCGATGCCAGCCGAGCGCGTCGCCAATCTCGAGCAGATCGCCAAGGCGAGCCCTTACTGGAACGCCAAGGATTCGCCCGAGCTGCAGCTGCGCCACGACCTGATGCGGGCGAAGCTGTCGGGCTTCCTGGAGCGGCCGGACACGGTGGCGCGGCGCTTCCCCGCGAGCGACCGCAGCCTGCCGGCGCGCTATGCCCGCGCCATCTCCGCCTACCGGCACGCGGACCTGCGCACCGCGCTCGCCCAGATCGACGGCCTGATCGAGACGCAGCCGGGCAATCCGTATTTCTATGAGCTCAAGGGGCAGGCGCTCCTGGAAAGCGGGCGGGCGAAGGACGCGGTCGCGCCGCTGCGCCGCGCCGCCCAGCTCTCACGCAGCGCCCCGCTCATCGACACGATGCTGGCGCAGGCGCTGATCGGCACCAACAGCAGCGCCGTCGCCGGCGAGGCGATCACGCTGTTGAAGTCGGCGATCCAGCGCGACAGCGACATTTCCGATGCTTATGGCCAGCTTGCCATGGCTTATGGCCGCAAGGGCGATCTGGCCGAGGCCGATCTCGCCTCGGCGCAGGCCGCCGCCGCCCGCGGCGACATCATGACCGCACGTCAGCTTGCCGCCCGCGCCAAGACCCGTCTCCCCGTCGGCTCCCCCGCCTGGGTGCGTGCCGACGACATCACCAATCTGAAGCCGCCGCAAACCGGCGCCTTCCGCAAGTGAAGGCCTCTGAAGAAGGATGAACCCGATGACCCCGCGCCTGCTCGCATTCGCCAGCGCCATGCTGCTCACGGCGGCGGCGCCCCTTGTCGCCCGTGCCGCCGAGTTCTCGCCGGCCCAGCGCAGCGAGATCGAGAGCATCGTCCGCGAGTACCTGCTCTCGCATCCGGAGATCCTGCCGGAGGTGGCGGCCGAACTCGACAAGCGGCAGACCGCCGCCAATGCCGAGCGGCAGAAGTCGGCCGTGCAGCAGTATGCGAAGGCGCTCTATTCCTCGCCGTACCAGGTCACCCTCGGCAACCCCAACGGCGACGTCACCTTCGTCGAGTTCTTCGATTACAACTGCACCTACTGCAAGCACGCGATGAGCGACATGCTCACGCTGCTCAAGGACGATCCGAAGCTCAAGGTGGTGCTCAAGGAATTCCCGGTGCTCGGACCCGGCTCGGACGAAGCCGCGCAGGTCGCGGTTGCCGTGCGCATGCAGGACAAGACCGGCAAGAAATATCTCGAGTTCCACCAGAAGCTGCTCGGCGGCCGCGGCGCGGCGAACGGCGCGCGCGCGCTCGCCGTCGCCAAGGAGGTGGGCCTCGACATGACGCAGCTCGCCAAGGACATCAAAAGCCCCGAGGTTCAGGCCACGATCGAGGAGAACCGCAAGCTCGCCGACGCCTTGGCGCTCAACGGCACGCCGAGCTACGTCATCGGCGACAAGGTGGTCGTCGGCGCGGTCGGCCTGCCGACCCTGCGGCAGGACATCAACACGGCGCGCTGCGGCAAGACGAGCTGCTGACCCGGCGCCGCAGCTCCTGTTGCCAACCATAACGGCCGCCGCGGTTTTCCCGGCGGCCGTTTCGCTTTCATGACGCCCGGCCGAGCCGGGTTCCATGTCGCGCACGCGGCCCCGCAGCGGCGCACACGCGCACGCGACCCGGTCTTGCACCGCGTATCCTTGCGCCCGCCGACGACAGGCAGCGAAGGTTAACGGCGACCGCGGAGGTCATCCGACAGGCCCGCGTCGAAGACCCGCGCGAGCAGGCACCGATGTCGCCTGGCGGGCTTCCCCTCGCCCGCCGGCCCACCTATAAGGAACCAGTTTTCACCTCCCGCGCCCCGGATTTGGCGCCGCCGGACCCTCAATGACCACCATTCACGTCCTCAACGGTCCGAACCTCAATCTGCTCGGCCTGCGCGAGCCGGAGAAGTACGGCACGGCGACGCTCGCCGACGTCGAGACGCTCTGCCGCGACACCGCCAAGCGGTTCGGTATCGACATCGTGTTCCGCCAGTCGAACATCGAGGGCGAGATCGTCACCTTCATCCACGAGGCGAAGGCGCAAGGCGCCGCCGGCATCGTCATCAACCCGGCCGGCTACACCACCACCTCGATCGCCATTCTCGACGCCATCCTCGGCGTCGGCCTGCCGGTGATCGAGTGCCACATCACCAACATCCACCAGCGCGAAGCCTTCCGGCACGACTCCTATGTGTCGAAGGCGGCCAAGGCCGTGCTCGCCGGGTTCGGCGTCCAGGGCTATGCGCTGGCCATCATCGGGCTCGCCGGCATGATCGGCGCCAAGGAACGGACCTGAAGCGAACGCGCATGGCAAAGACGCCGAAGACCCTCGTCGACCGCGACCTGATCCAGGAACTGTCGAAGCTGCTGGAAGAGACCGGCCTGACCGAGATCGAGATCGAGCAGGACGGCAGCCGCATCCGCGTGGCGCGCGGCGCCGTCGCCGCACCGACCGTCGTGGTGCCGGCGAAGCCGATCGCGGCCGCGCCGCAGCCGGTCGGCGAATCCGCCGCCGCCTCCCTCGACCCGGCCAAGCATCCGGGCGTCGTGGTGTCGCCGATGGTCGGCACCGCCTATGCCGCGCCGGAGCCCGGCGCCAAGCCCTTCATCGAGGTGGGCGCCAAGGTGAAGGCCGGCGACACGCTGCTCATCATCGAGGCGATGAAGACGATGAACCAGATTCCCGCACCGCGCGGCGGCACCGTCATCCAGATCCTGTTCGAGGACGGGCAGCCGGTCGAGTTCGGCCAGCCGCTGGCGATCATCGAGTGAGGGCGTCGCGCGACAGTTTCATGTGTCCCGGGCGCAGCGCAGCACGAAGTGATGCGCTGCAGACCCGGGACCGCCAAAATTCGCGACGGTCCCGGCTTGGCGGTGCACCGCTTCGCCATAGCGCGTCGAAGACGCGCGTAAGCGCGTTTACGGCTGCGCGCTGCACCGCATCCGGGACACGTGTCAGAGATGTTCGATAAAATCCTCATCGCCAATCGCGGCGAGATCGCGCTGCGCGTGCTGCGCGCCTGCAAGGAGCTCGGCATCCCGACCGTCGCGGTGCATTCCACCGCCGACGCCGACGCCATGCATGTGCGCTTCGCCGACGAGAGCGTCTGCATCGGGCCGCCGGCGGCCAAGGACTCCTACCTCAACATCCCGGCGATCCTCGCCGCCTGCGAGATCACCGGCGCCGATGCCGTGCATCCCGGCTACGGCTTCCTGTCGGAGAATGCCCGCTTCGCCGAGATCCTCGCCGACCACGGCGTCGGCTTCATCGGCCCGAAGGCCGAGCACATCCGCATCATGGGCGACAAGATCGAGGCCAAGCGCACGGCCAAGCGCCTCGGCATCCCGGTCGTGCCCGGCTCCGACGGTGGCGTCACCTCGGACACGGAGGCCGCGCGCGTCGCCAAAGACATCGGCTTTCCCGTCCTGATCAAGGCGGCGGCCGGCGGCGGCGGCCGCGGCATGAAGGTCGCGCGCAACGAAGGCGAATTGTCCACCGCGCTGTCGACCGCCCGCGCCGAGGCCAAGGCCGCGTTCGGCGACGACGCCGTCTACATCGAGAAATACCTGGAGAAGCCGCGCCACATCGAGATCCAGGTGCTCGGCGACGGCCGCGGCAAGGCGATCCATCTCGGCGAGCGCGACTGCTCGCTGCAGCGGCGACACCAGAAGGTGCTCGAAGAGAGCCCCTCGCCGGCGCTGAACACCAGACAGCGCGACCAGATCGGCGAGGTCGTCGCCAAGGCCATGCGCGATATCCAGTATCTCGGCGTCGGCACCGTCGAATTCCTCTACGAGGACGGGCAGTTCTATTTCATCGAGATGAACACCCGCATCCAGGTCGAGCATCCGGTGACCGAGATGATCACCGATATCGACCTCATCTTCGAGCAGATCCGCGTCGCCGCCGGCGCCGAGCTTTCATTGAAACAGAGCGACGTGCGCTTCCACGGCCACGCCATCGAGTGCCGCATCAACGCCGAGAACCCGGTGTCCTTCCGGCCCTCGCCCGGCAAGATCCTGCATTATCATCCGCCCGGCGGCCTCGGCGTGCGCATCGACTCGGCCGTCTACCAGGGCTATGCGATCCCGCCCTATTACGACTCGCTGGTCGGCAAATTGATCGTGCACGGCAAGACCCGCCAGGAGTGCCTGATGCGCCTCAAGCGCGCGCTCGACGAGGTCGTGGTCGACGGCATCGAGACGACGCTGCCCTTGTTCCGCGCGCTCGTCCGCGAGAACGACATCATCGACGGCAACTATCATATTCACTGGCTGGAGCAGTTCCTCGCCCGCGGCGGCATGGAGCAATAACCGGCCGGCGATCCGGGCGCGAGCCTCCGGGGGGTGGCTCGCCTGCGATGCCGGCGCACAGCAACGAAAGGTCGAATGGCGCAGCGCACCCCCCTTCCCAACCTGCAACCCATCCTGCTCGGCGTCGGCTTCACGCTGCTGGTCGTCATCAGCGTGGCCACGGTCTTTCTCGTCGATCGCGCCGCAACCGACACGCAACGGCTGACGCAGACGCTGTCGGTCGAGGACAAACTGTCCAACGTGCTCCTGTCGGTGCGCCGCGCCGAGAGCAGCCAGCGCGGCTACCTCTTCACCGACGACGCCAGGTACCTGAAGGAATTCTACGAGGCCGAGCCCGAGGCGCGGCAGCTCGTCGAGGAGCTGCGCACGCTCACGCGCGACAATCCGGCGCGGCAGGCGACGCTCGACGCCGTGAGCAACGCGCTCGATGCCAAATTCAAGGAGATGACCGAGACCGTCAGCCTCAACCAGCGCGGCGAAGCCGATGCGGCGCGCCGGCTGGTCCTGAGCGACGCCGGCCGGACCATCACCGAGAACCTGCGCAAGACCATCAGCGAAGCGATCATCGACGAAGCCCGCGTCGCCGCCGAACGCACCGCGCAGTCACGCCAGACCAGCGAGCTCCTGCTCTACGTGACGCTCGCCGGCGCCGCGCTCATCGTGCTCATCGGCGCCATCTCGGTCGTGCTGGTGCAGCGCAATTCCCGCCAGCGCGAGGCCGCCCAGACCGAGCTCGAGGCGACCAACGCCAATCTCGAGCGCATCGTCGAGTACCGCACCGCCGACCTGACCGAGGCGAACGAGGAGATCCAGCGCTTCGCCTATATCGTCAGCCACGACCTGCGCTCGCCGCTCGTCAACATCATGGGCTTCACCTCCGAGCTCGAGGCGCTGCGCAAGGACATCTTCGAGCAGGTCGCGAAGCTCTCCCCCGACGCCGTGGCGCCTGACGCCAATACGGCCCAGCCCGCCGACCCGGCGCCGGCCGGCGAGATTGCCCGCCTCGGCGCGGATTTCGACGAGGCGATCCGCTTCATCAAGACGTCGATCGGCAACATGGACCGACTGATCAACGCGGTGCTGAAACTGTCGCGCGAGGGGCGGCGCGAATTCCAGCCGGAGCAGGTCGACATGAACGCGCTCCTCGAATCGATCGCCGGCACGGTCACCCACCGCGCCGTCGAGCTCGGCGCCCGGATCGAGGTCGACCGCCTGCCGGACGTCGAAACCGACCGCCTGGCCGTGGAACAAATCTTCGCCAACCTCGTTGACAATGCCCTGAAGTACGGTCGTGAGGGGGTACCGCTGCTGATCGACATCACGGGGCGGGCGAACGCGACGCATGCCATCTACGACGTCCGGGACAACGGCCGCGGTATCGACCCGGCCGATCACCTGCGCGTTTTCGAATTGTTTCGCAGGTCCGGCGACCAGAACCGTCCCGGCGAGGGCATCGGGCTCGCCCATGTGCGGGCGCTGGTGCGGCGCCTCGGCGGCAGCATCGGCGTGACCTCGGCGCTTGCGGAGGGGAGCACGTTCACCGTCACGCTGCCGCGGCGGTGGGCGGCAGGGAGGAGAAACAAGGCATGAGCAGCCGAACGATCGAGCAGCCCGTCCAGATCGTGATGATCGAGGACGACGAGGGCCACGCCCGGCTGATCGAGAAGAACATCCGCCGCGCCGGCGTCAACAATCCGATCTCGCCCTTCGCCAACGGCCACGATGCGCTGCGCTATTTATTCGGCGCCGACGGCTCCGGCCTCGTCAACAAGGGCAAGCCGCTGCTCGTTTTGCTCGACCTCAATTTGCCGGACATGACCGGCGTCGACATCCTCAGGAGGATCAAGACCAACGAGCATCTCAAGCGCGTGCCGGTCGTCGTGCTGACCACGACCGACGACGCCGTCGAGATCCAGCGCTGCTACGACCTCGGCTGCAACGTCTACATCACCAAGCCGGTGAACTACGAGAACTTCGCCAATGCCATCCGTCAGCTCGGCCTGTTCTTCTCCGTGATCCAGGTCCCATCCCCCGACTGAGCGCAAACCGGACCATGCCGCGCAAGATCCTCTATATCGACGACGACGAAGGGCTGCGCGCCCTGGTCCGGCGCGGGCTCGGCCGCGACGGCATCGAGGTCCTCGACGAGCCGAGCGGCGAACGCGGGCTCGCCGCGCTCGCCGCGCATCCGGATATCGACGTCGTCGCCCTCGACCTCTACATGCCCGGCCTGTCCGGCATCGAGACGCTCGAGCGCATCAATAAGTTCGACAACCACCCGCCGGTGGTCGTCGTCACCGGCGCGCAGGACAGCCGCATGGCGGTCGCGGCGCTCAAGGCCGGCGCCTTCGATTATGTCGTCAAGGACGTGCAGGGCGAGTTCATCTTCCTTCTGAAGGCGGCGCTGTCGGGCGCGGTCGACGCCATGCGCATGCGCCGCGCCAAGGAGGCGGCGGAAGCGGAGGTGCGCGAGGCGCGCGACCGCTTCGAGGCGCTCGCCTCCGAGCGCGCGCTGCTGATGCGCGAGGTCAACCACCGCGTCGGCAACTCGCTGCAGATGATCGCCTCGATGCTGACGCTGCACGCCAATGCCGCCGCCAATCCGGAGGTCAGCGAGGCGCTGACCGACGCCACCGGCCGCGTGCTGGCGGTGGCGCAGGTGCACCGGCGCCTCTACACCTCCGACGATGTGCAGTCGGTCGCGGTCGACCAGTATCTCGAGGCGCTGATCGAGGACCTGCGCCGCTCCTCCGAGACCGACGAGTTCGCGCAGGTGACGCTGACGGCCGAGCCGGTCGCGGTCGAGCCCGACCGCGCCGTCGCCGTCGGCGTCATCGTCAACGAGCTCGTGATGAATGCGCTCAAATACGCCTATCCCGACGGCAAGGGCCCGATCCGCGTCGACATCCGCGCCACCGGCGGCGGCCGCGCCGCGCTCAGCGTCGAGGACGACGGCGTCGGCATCACGCCGCGCGCCGCGCCGAAATCGACCGGGCTCGGCCAGCGCATCGTCCGCGCCATGGGCGAGAAGCTCGGCGCGACGATCGAGCTCGACCGCACGCACAAGGGCACGCGCGTCGTCGTCTCGTTCGATCTGCGCAAACCGGCGGCGGCGCGGCCCGCCGCCTGAGACGGCGTCAGTGCGCGGTGCCGACCGCGATCTGTTCGAGGACGTGCCGCAGCTTGCGCTGGTCGAAGGGCTTCGGCACGAAGGCCGAATGCGGCACGAGACCGTCGAGGTCGTCGCCGCAATAGCGGCCGGAGGCGTAGACGACGGGAAGTTCGGGCCTGAGCGCGCGCGCCTTCTGCGCGAGCTCGGCCCCGGTCATGCCGCCGGGCAGGTTGATGTCGGTGAACAGCACGTCGACCGCCCCGCCCCCGCCGAGATAATCGAGCGCCTCGGTGGCGGTCCGCGCCTCATGCACCGTGCAGCCGAGCTCGCTCAGCCAGTCGCTGACCAGCATGCTGATGAGGGCTTCGTCCTCGACCAGGAGGACCGAGATCGCCGCCATGACGTTTGACTCCCGTTCCGTCGCGTCCCGCGGTTTCAACGTCGAAGGCACACATTGGATCGAGCTTTCCAAAACTTGCATCGAATATGGTCAAAATCCCGTTAACCTCGAGGAGCCGGCCGCGCTAGACTAGCGGCGGGAGAGTCATGGCCAGTCGCGAGACCGCATTCGTCGAGATCACGCCGGAGGTGCTGCTGAAGGCCTATGCCTGCGGCATCTTTCCGATGGCGGAGAGCGCCGAGGATCCGGCGCTCTACTGGATCGAGCCGGACATGCGCGGCATCATCCCGCTCGACGGCTTCCACGTGCCGTCGCGGCTCGCCCGCACCGTGCG
>Ga0182749_1000836_pt1 | contig 26006 bp, 20 predicted proteins | sample eDN3rd37CKraftMG_FD_128875 | JGI IMG/M metagenome (GOLD analysis project Ga0182749, IMG submission 128875) | Enriched Miracle-Growth compost microbial communities from Emeryville, California, USA - eDNA 3rd pass 37_C Kraft MG (version 2) (version 2) ...
GCTCCGTTCTCGCACCGTCACCCATGGCCGCAACATGGCGGGCGCCCGCGCACTGATGCGCGCGTCCGGCGTCGCCTCGAGCGACATCGGCAAGCCGATCGTCGCCGTCGCCAACTCGTTCACCGAGTTCGTCCCCGGCCACACCCACCTGCAGCCCGTCGGCCGCATCGTCTCCGAGGCCATCCAGGCCGCGGGCGCGATCCCCCGCGAGTTCAACACCATCGCGGTCGACGACGGGATCGCGATGGGCCACGGCGGCATGCTCTACTCCCTCCCGAGCCGCGACCTCATCGCGGACTCGGTCGAGTACATGGTCAACGCCCACTGCGCCGACGCGCTCGTGTGCATCTCCAACTGCGACAAGATCACCCCGGGCATGCTCATGGCTGCCCTGCGCCTCAACATCCCGACGGTGTTCGTCTCCGGCGGTCCGATGGAGGCCGGCCGCGCGACCCTCGTCGACGGGACCGTGCGCAAGCTCGACCTCATCGACGCCATGACGAACGCGGTGTCCGACGCCGTGTCCGACGCCGACATGCTCCGCATCGAGGAGAACGCCTGCCCCACGTGCGGGTCGTGCTCGGGCATGTTCACCGCCAACTCGATGAACTGCCTGACCGAGGCCATCGGCCTCTCGCTGCCCGGCAACGGCTCCGTCCTCGCGACGCACACCGCGCGCCGTGCCCTGTACGAGGAGGCGGGGCGGACCGTCGTCGAGATCGCGAAGCGCTACTACGAGGACGACGACGACTCCGTCCTGCCCCGGTCGATCGCGACCCCGGCGGCCTTCGGCAACGCGATGGCCCTCGACATCGCCATGGGCGGGTCGACGAACACGATCCTGCACCTGCTGGCCGCGGCGCAGGAGGCCGAGGTCGACTTCGGCCTCACGGACATGGACGCGCTCTCGCGCCGCGTGCCGTGCCTCGCGAAGGTCGCCCCGAACGTCGCACCCCAGGGCACGTACTACATGGAGGACGTGCACCGGGCCGGCGGCATCCCCGCGATCCTCGGCGAGCTGTACCGCGGCGGCCTGCTCGACGACGACGTCCACGCGGTGCACTCCGGCTCGATCAAGGAGTGGCTGGACGACTGGGACGTGCGCGGCGGGTCCGCGACGGACGAGGCGTTCGAGCTGTGGCACGCGGCCCCGGGCGGTCAGCGCTCGGCCACGGCGTTCTCGCAGTCGGAGCGGTGGGAGTCCCTCGACACCGACGCCGCGACCGGCTGCATCCGCGACGTCGCGCACGCCTACTCCAAGGACGGCGGCCTCGCGGTGCTCCGCGGCAACCTCGCCGTGGACGGCGCGGTGGTCAAGACCGCGGGCGTCGACGAGTCGATCTGGACGTTCGAGGGCCCGGCCGTGGTCTGCGAGTCGCAGGAGGAGGCCGTCGAGAAGATCCTCGCCAAGCAGGTCAAGGCGGGTGACGTCGTCGTGATCCGGTACGAGGGCCCCAAGGGCGGCCCCGGTATGCAGGAGATGCTGTACCCGACGTCGTTCCTCAAGGGCCGCGGGCTCGGCAAGGTCTGTGCGCTCGTCACGGACGGCCGGTTCTCGGGCGGCACCTCGGGCCTGTCCATCGGGCACGTCTCCCCCGAGGCCGCGTCGGGCGGCACCATCGCGCTCGTCGAGGACGGCGACCTGATCCGCATCGACATCCCGACCCGCGCCATCGAGCTCCTCGTGCCCGACGACGTTCTGGCGGCGCGGCGCGAGGCCCTCGGCGGGCGGTTCGCGCCGAAGGACCGGGTGCGTCCCGTGTCGGCGGCCCTGCGCGCGTACGCGGCGCTCGCGACGTCGGCGGACAAGGGCGCGGTGCGCGACCTCGGCGTGCTCGAGAAGGTGGCTGCCGGCTCGACCCTCTGACATGCGCCCCCGGCGGCGGGGCGGGACGATCGGGGTGACCGGCGTTGCGTGCGCGCCTGCGCACCGGTCTCCCGGGGGTCGAGACGCCCGGGAGACCACGACGCCCTGACGTCGCGACGGAGGTCCTCGTGCCTGCAGTCGTCCCTCCCCGCCGTCGGCTCGCGTCGCCGCTCACGCCGGGCGGCGTGACCGGCCGGACCAAGCTGTCGCCGCCCACGACGGGCGAGGCGCTGCTCGCCCGCACCCGCCTCCTCGACCTTCTCGACGACTGCGTGACGGGCCCGCTCACCGCGGTCGTGGCCCCGGCCGGGTCCGGCAAGACCTCCCTGCTCGTGAGCTGGGCGGCGCGCACGCGGCTGCCCGTCGCGTGGTTGACCCTGGACGAGGGCGACCGCGACCTCGTCCCGCTCTGGAAGGGCATCCTCACCGCTCTCGAGACCGTCGTGCCGGGCTGCGGGCGGCGGGCGTCGGTGCTCCTCGGCCGCGCGCGCGGCCGCCGGGCCGCGGTCCCGGCGCTGCTCGAGGACCTCGCCGACGCGGCCCGGCCCTCGTCCGTGCTGGTGCTCGACGACGTCGGGTTCGTGGACCGCGAACCCGACAGCGCGCGCTCGCTGCGGGACTTCTTCCAGGGGCTCCCCCCGTGGCTCCACGTCGTCGCGTCGTCGCGGCGTGCCCTTCCCGTCCCGACGGACCGGCTGCGTGCCCGCGGACAGCTGCGCGAGGTCCGGTTCGCGGAGCTGCGCTTCTCCGACGCCGAGGCCGCCGAGCTCATGCACCGGCTGGCGCCCGGCCTGGGCGACGACGCCGTCGCGCGAGCCGCCGAACGGTCCGACGGGTGGGCCGCCAGCCTGCGGCTGAGCGCGCTCGCGGCGCGGACCGACCGGGCCCGGCCCGCGCACGAGGTCGCCGACCCGGGCGGCGCGCTCCTCGTGGCCGACTACCTGTGGAACGAGGTCCTCGCCGACGAGCCCGACGAGCTCGTCGAGACCCTGCGGGCGGTCAGCGTCGTCGACCGCGCCGACGCCGGCCTCGCCGCGGTACTCACCGGGCGCTCCGACGCGGCGCGCGACCTCGCGACGGCCGAGGCGGACGGCCTGTTCGTCAGCCGCGTCGCAGGGACCGGCTGGTACGAGCTGCACGCGCTGGTGCGCGAGGTGGTGCTCTCCGACCTGACCGCGCGCGCCCAGGACCGCGCCCAGGAGCTCCACGCGCGGGCCGCGCGCTGGTTCGAGGACCACGACGAGGTCCCGCGTGCGCTCGAGCAGTGGCTCGCCGGGGGCCAGCCCCGCGAGGCGCTGCGCCTCCTCGCCGCCGGGACGGCCGGCCTGTACGACCGCGGTCTGGACGGGGTCATCGCGCGCACCCTCGACGCGATCCCGGTCCCCGTGGCGACCCACGACATGCAGGCCATGGCGGAGTACGCCTGGTGCCACCTCCTCATCGACAGGCACCGCTTCCTGGCCCTCGTCGACGAGCTGGTCCGCTGGTCCGAGCACCTGCCCGTCGAGGTCGGTCCTCCGACCGTGGCCGTCGCGCGCGTGCGGCTGCTCGGCTCCCTGGCGACCCTCCAGCGCGGCGACTGGGTCGCGGGCGGCCACGAGGCGCGCGAAGCGCTCACGCTGTTCGGCCCCCAGTGGTGGCTCGACCCGCTGGGTCGCTTCGGCTGGAACCTCGTCGCCCGCGAGGTCGCCCTCTCGGAACGGTGGGACGACCTGTCGCCCGCGGTCACCGAGGTCGAGGGCGCGCTGAGCGTCGACCCGGACCGGCGGACCGCGATGGAGGGGACCCGCGCGCTCGGCGAGGCCCTCGGCGGGCGGCCGCTGGTCGCGCTCGAGATCGCGTCGGCGGTCCGGGGAAGGCCCGAGATCACGGGCATGACCATCCTGCGCGCCGAGCTCGGTCTCGCCGAGGCCGTGTCGCACCGCGAGCTCGGCGACCGGGCGGCGGCGACGGCCGCGCTCGGTGAGCTGGTGCTCGAGCGGACCGAGGCCACGCCGTACATCCAGGTGCTGGCGCTCCTCGAGCTCACGGGCGTCGCCCTCGACACGGGTGACCTGGACGAGGCGCGCCGGGCGTTCACGGAGGCCGAGGACCTCGTCCGCACCGAGTGCCCGGGACCGGGCACCCGTGACCGCCTGGCACGGACGGGCGCCCAGCTCGCCCTCGCGAACGGTGACCTCGACGAGGCCGCCCGCTGGGCCGCGGGCACGCGCGACCCGTTCTGGGCGGCGGTCGGCGACGCCCGCGTCCGGCTGGCGTCGGGCGACCCGGGCACCGCGCGGGAGCTCGTCGAGCCGCTCGAGCCGTCGACGGTACGGCAGCAGGTGGTGCGTCACCTGCTGCTCGCGCGCTCCGCCGCGCACCCCGAGGACGCGTCGAAGCCCGTCGTCGACGCGGTCGAGCTGGCGAGCGCGTACGGGCTCGTCCAGACGGTCGCGTCCGAGGGGGCCGAGGCCGTGGCCCTCGTGGAGCGGGCGGCCTGGCGCGCCCCGGCCCTGTGGCTCGACCGGCTCCGGCGCACCGCCACGCCCGACCTCGATCCCACGCGGCCGACCGCCGTCACCCTCGTCGAGGCGCTCACGGACCGGGAGCGCGACGTCCTGCGCCTGCTGCCCAGCCGGCTGACCCTCCACGAGATCGCGGACGAGCTGGGGGTCTCCGACAACACGCTCAAGTTCCACCTGCGGGGCATCTACCGCAAGCTCGACTGCGGGTCGCGCGCCGACGCGGCCGCGGTCGGGGTCGCGCTCGCCCGGGCCCGCCGCAGCTCGTCCACCCGCTGAGCGCTTCCGCCCGCCCGGACCGTGCCGCCCACCCCGCCCCGGGTGGTGCCTGCCCGCCCGCCCCGCCCCGACGATGAGGTGGCCACCGGGCCCGACCGGTCCCGGGCGAGTGCGGCCGGGCGACGCCCGGCGGGAGGAGCGGACATGGACACGTCCCCCAGCGGACCGATCGACGTCGTCGTCCTGAGGTTCCCGGGCAACCGGTTCCGGGGCGAGATCGGACCGGCGCTGCGCGACCTCGTCGTGCAGGACCTGATCCGGGTGATCGACCTGATCTTCGTGTACAAGGACGACGACGGGTCCACGGGCGTCGTCGAGCTGGCCGGCCTCGGGTCGGACCTGGAACCCAGCTTCGTGGGCATCGCCGGCCAGCTCGAGGGCGGGCTCCTGGACGCCGAGGACGCCGACGAGATCGCCCCGACGCTGGACCCCGGCACGTCCGCCGCGGTCCTCGCGGTCGAGAACCGGTGGCTCGTCCCGTTCATCGAGGCCGTCCGCCGGGCCGGAGGGGAGCTCGTCGACCAGGCGCGCGTGCCGTCCGAGGTGGTCGACGAGGTCCGTGCCGCCGGCGAGGACACCGCCGCGCTCGGGGGGCTGTGATGGGACTCATCGGAGGGATGGCGCGGACCGCCGTCGTCGCCGGCACCGCGACCGCGGTGTCGAACCGGGTCTCCCGGCGCCAGGCCAACCGGTGGGCCGCGCAGCAGGAGCCCGCGGCCCCGCCGCCGGCACCCACCTACGTCCAGGCGGCGCCGCCCGCACCCGAACCCGCACCCGTCCCGGTCGACCCGACGACCGCCCAGCTCGAACGGCTCGCCGGGCTCCACTCCAGCGGCGTCCTGTCCGACGAGGAGTTCGCCGCCGCCAAGGCCCGGCTCCTCGGGCTCTGAACCGCGAACGCCCCGCCAGCCACGACCGGACGGAGAACCCGTGACCCGGACCCTTGGGCTCCACCCCCCGCGCCGCGGCGCACCCCGCGCGCGGCTCCTCGGCGACCCCGGCGAGATCGAGAGGCACGTCGTCGCCCCGGCGGTGCTCCTCGAGAGCGTCGCGGCACGCGCCCGGCGCGACCGGTAGCCGCCGTGACCGAACCCACGCAGGCCGCGGCGCCGGCCGCCCCCCGGGCGATGACGGTGCGCGGGGCCGCCTTCCTCGGCATCGGCTCGATGGTCGGGGCGGGCATCTTCGCCCTCCTCGGACAGGCCGGCGCCGTCGCGGGGTCCGCGGTGTGGATCTCGTTCCTCGTCGCGGGCGGCATCGCGGCCCTCCAGGGCTACGCGATCGCGCGGCTCGGCGCGACCTTCCCGTCGTCCGGGGGCATCGTGACCTTCCTCCTGCGAGGGTTCGGGCGGGGTCACGTCACGGCCGTCACGTCCTGGCTGCTGTACTTCGCCTCGCTCATCGTGACGGCGATGGTCGCGACCTCGTTCGGGAGCTACGGGGCGTCCCTGTTCGCGGGCGGCGGCGAGCCAGACACGCTCGTCGCGAAGCTGCTCGCGATCGGCCTGGTCGTCCTCGTGACGGTGATCAACATCGCCGGCGCCACGTTCATCGACCGGATCCAGACGTGGATCGTCCTCGCCCTGCTCGCGGTCTTCGCGGTCTTCGTCGTGGTGACCCTCAGCCAGCTCGACCCGAGCCTGCTCTCCCCGTCCACGTACCCGTCGGGCACCGACATCGTCAGCAGCGTCGCCCTGACGTTCTTCGCGTTCCTCGGGTTCGCCGTCATCAGCTTCACCGGCGGCGACCTGCCGGACCCGCGCAAGAACCTGCCGAAGGCCACCTACCTGGCCCTCGGTGCCACGACGCTCCTGTACGTCCTCGTGTCGCTCGGCGTGTTCGGGACCCTGACCGTCGACCAGGTGGTCGCCCACGGCGACACGGCGCTCGCCGAGGCCGCGCGGCCCGTGCTCGGCGACGCCGGCTTCGCCATGATGGCGGTCGCCGCGCTGCTCGCCACGTCGTCGTCGGTCAACGCGAACATGTACGCCGCCGTCGGCACGACGGGCAAGCTTGCCGAGTCCGGGACCTTCCCGCCCCTGTTCGGGTCCCGGGCGCTCGTCGGCGGCACGCGTGGCCTCACCCTCTCGGCGGTGGTCGTCATCCTGCTCGCGACCTTCGTGGACCTCACGGCCATCGCGTCCATGGGCAGCGCGGTCGCCCTCGGGATCTTCCTCGTCACCTCGGTCGCGGCCCTCAGGCTGCGCCACGAGACCCGGTCCAGCGCCGCGATGATCGTCGCCGCGATCGCCGCGACCGCCGTCGTCCTCGTCGTGTTCGCGGTCGACACCCTGCGCCACGCCCCCGCCACCTTCGTCGCGATCGTCGTCGTGCTGGCGCTGGCGGTCGTCCTCGACGCCGTCTGGAGCCGGACCCGTGAGCGGAGACGCCATGACGCCCCGGCCTAGCGGTCGCGCCGCACCGGCGCGTGCCTCCGCCGGGCTGGTGCTGTTCACCCTCGCCACCGGGCAGTTCGTCATGACCCTCGACAGCTCGGTCATGAACGTCTCCATCGCCCAGGTGGCCGAGGACGTCGGCACGACCGTCACCGGCGTCCAGACCGCCATCACGCTCTACACCCTCGTGATGGCGACCCTCATGGTCACGGGCGGGAAGATCGGCAGCATGATCGGGCGCCGCCGCGCCTTCGCGATCGGCGCCGTCATCTACGCCTGCGGCTCCCTCACCACGGCCGTCGCCCCCGACCTCGTCGTCCTCATCCTGGGCTGGTCGGTCCTCGAGGGCATCGGCGCGGCCCTCATCATGCCCGCGATCGTCGCCCTGGTCGCCTCCAACTTCCCGCCTGCCGGCCGGCCCCGCGCCTACGGGCTCGTCGCGTCCGCCGGCGCCATCGCCGTCGCCGCCGGACCCCTCATCGGCGGGGCGATGACCACCTACCTGTCGTGGCGCCTCGTCTTCGTCGGCGAGGTCCTCGTCGTCGCCGTCATCCTCGTCCTCGCCCGGCGCATCCAGGACGTCCCCGCCGAGCCCGGGCAACGCCTCGACGTCGTCGGCGCCCTCCTGTCCGCCCTCGGGCTCGGGCTCGCCGTCTACGGCGTCCTGCGCGCCGGCGAGTGGGGCTGGGTCCTGCCGGGGCCCGAGGCGCCGTCCCTCGTCGGGCTCTCGCTCACCGTGTGGTTCGTCCTCACCGGGCTCGTCGTCGTCCGCCTTTTCCTCGCCTGGGAGGACCACGTCCTCGCGCGCGGGCGCGAACCGCTCGTCCGGACGTCCCTGCTGCGCAACCGCCAGCTCGTCGGCGGCCTCACGATGTTCCTCTTCCAGTTCCTCGTCCAGGCCGGCGTGTTCTTCACCGTGCCGCTCTACCTGTCCGTCGCGCTCGGCCTCACCGCCGTCGACACCGGGATCCGCCTCCTGCCCCTGTCCGTGACCCTCCTCCTCGCCGCGGTCGGCGTCCCCCGCTTCCTCCCCCACGCCTCGCCCCGGCGCGTCGTCACCGCCGGCCTCAGCGCCCTCCTCCTCGGCATCGTCTCCCTCGTCGCAGCCCTCGAGGTCGGCGCCGGCCCCGGGATCGTCACCGTGCCGCTCCTGCTCGCCGGCCTCGGGGTGGGCGCCCTCGCCTCCCAGCTCGGCGCCGTCACCGTCTCCGCCGTCCCCGACGAGGCCAGCTCCGAGGTCGGGGGCCTGCAGAACACCGCCTCCAACCTCGGCGCGTCGCTCGGGACGGCGCTCGCCGGCTCGATCCTCATCGCCGGCCTGACCGCGTCCTTCCTGTCCGGCATCGAGCACAACGACGCGGTCCCGCCGTCCGTGTCGCAGACCGCGCAGGTCGAGCTCGCGAGCGGCATCCCGTTCGTGTCGGACGCCGACCTCGGCGACGCCCTCGAGGAGGCCGGAACCCCGCCCGAGGTCGCGGCCGCCGTCGTCGACGAGAACGCCGACGCACGGATCGCCGCCCTGCGCCTGAGCCTCTCGGCCCTGGCTCTCGTGGCGGCGGGCGCGCTCTTCTTCACGCGCCGCCTGCCGACCACCGCCGTGGGCTCCGCTCCGGGCGCGGAGCCTCCGCCCGCCGGCTGAGCGCGACGGGCGCCGCCCGCCGCCCCGCGCACCACCCGCCGCGGGGTGGGGTGCGGCCACCCGCTCGGGGAGGACCATGGCCACGGCTCAGGAGGCGGGCCGATGACGGAACCGACGAGCACGACATGAAGGCGCACGACGACCCGGCTGCTGCGGCCGGGCCACCGGACGACGCCGTGCCCCGCACCGGCGACGTCCGCACCGTCCTCGCGGCGCTCGGGCCCGACCAGGACGTCCTGCTGCGGTTCACGGTCACCGACCAGCAGCAGCGCCAGGCCTTCGCGACCCTGGGACCCCATCCGCTCGCCGTCGACGTCCGGCAGGTCGCGTTCTTCGACACCCCGGACCTCGCCCTGTGGCGCTCCGGCATCGTCGCGTCGGCCCGGCGCATCCAGCACGGCCCCGCGGAGATCTCGGTCCGGGTGCGCGCCGCGGAGCCGGGCGCCGTCGTGCCGGGGGCCGCCTGGTCGACGTCGGTCGAGGTCGACGTCGACGGGACCGACGCGGCGCTGACCTGCGTGTGCTCCGCGGACGCAGGCGCCGCCGACGGGCGGGTCAAGGCCCTCCTCACGGGTCGCCTGCGGCTCGTGGAGGTGCTCGACGACATGCAGCGGCGGGTCTGGGACCGCTGCGTCCCCTCGGGCCTGCGGCCCGCCGACCTGCGCGTCCTGGGTCCCGTGCACGTGCTGAGCCGGCGGTACTTCCCGGGCTGGTACCGGCGCACGCTCGCCGCGGAGACCTGGCTGCTGCCCGGCCATGCACCCGTCCTCGACCTCGCCGTCCACACCACGCCCGCGGCGGCGTGCCGGCTCGCCGTCAGCACGCAGCGGGCGCTCACCTCGCGCGGGGTCCGCCTGCACGCCCTCCCGCGCACGGCCCCCCGGTCGGTGTTCGCCGCCCTCGCGGCCGCCTCGCGTCGCGGCGAGGGACCGCAGCGCGCCTGAGCGCCGCCCGGGCACACCAGGGGGTTCCCCAGGGTCCACCCCTGGGGCGAGCCCGCCGGGGTCCGCGGGAGCGTGGCACCCATGAGACGACACCTCTACGCCGTGCTGGCGATCGCCCTCCCCGCCGCGATCGCGGTGGTCGCCCCCGCGGCCTCCGCCCACGTCGCGGACGGGTCCGGCGGGGCTCCCCCGTCCGCGACCTGTGCGCCCGTCCGACCGCAGGCGCCCGCCGGGACACGCGTCGAGTCCGTGACCGCGGTCGCCCACGCGGGCGGGACCATCGCGTTCCCGGCCGCCTACCCGCCCGCCACCCCGATCACCGACGTGCCCGCGTGGTGCGACGTCACCGTCACGGTGAGCCACCTCGGCGCGAACGACCACGTCCGGATCAAGGTCTCGCTCCCCCAGGACCGCGCGCGGTGGAGCGGGCGCTTCCAGGCCGCGGGCGGCAGCGCCTACCTGGCCGGCGACCTCACCGACCCGGCGCCCGCGCTCGTGCAGGCCGTCAAGGACGGCTACGCGGCCGGCGCGACCGACGCCGGGGTCGGGCAGAACCCGATCGACGTCAGCGGCTGGGCCCTCACCGGGCAGGGCACGGTCGACGGCCCGCTGCTGGAGAACTTCGCGTCCCGGTCCCTGCACGACCTCGCGGTCGTCGGCAAGGACGTGGCGAAGCAGTTCTACGGCCGGTCCGTGACGTACGCGTACTGGAACGGCTGCTCGACCGGCGGACGCCAGGGCTACGCCGACGCCCAGGACCACCCGACCGACTTCCAGGGCGTCCTCGCGAACGCGCCGGCGATCAGCTGGGACCGGTTCGCGATAGCCACGCTGTGGTCGCAGGCGGTCTTCGCCGAGGAGCACGTGCAGCCCACCTCGTGCGAGCTGCAGGCGTTCACCGACGCCGCCGTGAAGGCGTGCGACACCCTCGACGGTCGCAGGGACGGCGTGATCGACGACCCGTCGAAGTGCGACTGGGACGCCCGGCGCCTGGTCGGGACGAAGGTCCTCTGCGACGGCCAGGAGCTGACGATCTCGCGGGCGACCGCCGACGCCGTCCGGAAGATCTGGGCGGGCCCGGTCTCGGCGTCGGGCGAGCGGCTCTGGTACGGCCCGAACAAGGGCGCGAACCTGGACTCCCTGGCGGCGTACGGCACGCCGTTCGTGGTCGCGGACCAGTGGGCCCGCTACTTCGTGACCCGCGACCCGTCGTTCGACGCGACGACGCTCACGTACGCCTCCTTCGACCGGCTGTTCGCCGCGTCGCAGCGTGAGTTCCACGACGTCATCGGCACGGACGACCCCGACCTGCGGGCTTTCGCGCGGGCCGGGGGCAAGCTCCTCACGTGGCACGGGCAGGCGGACCAGCTCGTCCCGACGCGGGGCACCGTGGACTACAAGCAGCGCGTCGACGCCCTGCTGGGAGCGACGAAGGTCGACTCGTTCTACCGGGTCTTCCTCCTGCCGGGCGTCGACCACTGCGCGGGCGGCACCGACCCGACGAACGCGCTGACGTCGCTGGTCCGGTGGGTCGAGCAGGGCAAGGCCCCCGCGACCCTGACCGCCACGACGACCCTGCCGGACGGCGCGACCGTCACCCGCCACGTGCGCCCGCTCACGGCGGCGCACCGCTGACGGACACCGGCGGAGGCTCTCCCGCACGGCGGCGGACCGGGACCACCCCGGCCCGCCGCCGTCGTGGTCCCTCGACGCGCACGGTGCGCCGACCTAGCGTGGAGACATGTGCCGGAACATCACGACCCTGCGCGGGCTCGAGCCGCCCGCGACGTCCGAGGAGGTCGAGGCCGCCGCGCGCCAGTACGTGCGCAAGGTGACCGGCGTCCAGAAGCTGAGCGACGCGACGCGGGACGCGTTCGAGGCGGCCGTGGCCGCCGTGGCGGCGGCGACCGAGCGCGTGCTCGACGAGCTCCCCGAGCGCCGCACTCCCCCGCCGACGCTGCCGCCGCTGCGTCGGGCGGAGGTCCAGGAGCGGATCGCGCGCCGCATGGCCGAGCGGGAGGAGCACGAGCGCCTGCACGAGCTCGGCCTCGCGCACGAGCACGCCGACGACGGGTCGGTCGTCCGCTCCTGACCGCGCGGGCGGCCTGCGGACTTGGCCGCCGCACAGGATCTGACCTAGGGTGACACTCGTCCTGACACCGTTGTCACCCGCCCGCGGTGGGCGGAAGGAGTGGATCCCATGCGAAGGTCGGCCTTCATCCGATGTAGCGCTCTCGCCGCAGGAGCAGTGCTCGTCGCCGGGCTCGCGCAGCCCGCGGTCGCGGACCCCGACGGTCACGCCACGACGCCCGGCAAGGGCTCGGAGCTGCCGCTCACCCAGTACGTCAACCCGTTCATCGGCACGGCCGTCTCCTCCACCAGCGGGTACGCCGGCAACGTCAACCCGGGCGCGCAGGTGCCGTTCGGGATGGTCGACTTCGGGCCCGACATGCAGCGCACCAACTTCAACGGCTCGGGCGGGTACCTGACCGCCGCGAACGCGACGAGCGGCAAGGTGAACTTCTTCAGCCTGACCCACCTCAACGGTCCGGGCTGCCCCGGCCAGGGCGTGGTCGGCATGATGCCCGCCTCCACCCCGCAGTCCGTCTCGACCGCGGCCGGCAAGCCCGTGGGCGTCACGTTCAAGACCGCGACCGAGTCGGCCCGCCCCGGCGAGTACGCCGTCACGCTCGACAACAAGGTCGGCGTCGACCTGACCGCGACGACGCGCACGGGCATGGCGCAGTTCACGTACCCCGACAAGGACTCCGGCTACTTCTCGCTCGACACGCGCCTCAACGCGAACAGCAACATGAGCAGCAGCGCCGGGAAGATCTCCGCCGCGAACACGGCACTGACCGTCTCCGACGACGGCCGGGTGCTCACCGGCAAGACCGTCGCGCCCGCGTTCTGCACGCCCTACGGCACGCAGTTCAACTCGAACGTGTACTTCTACCTCGAGGCCGACAAGCCGCTGCGCGCGCAGGCCGCCGGCAGCACCGTGAACACGGTGAGCAACGGCGCCACGCTGCTGCAGTACGACCTCACGGACAAGGACCCGACGCTGACGGTCCGGGTCGGCATCTCCTCGGTCAGCGTCGCCAACGCGAGGCTCAACCTGAAGACCGAGAACGCGCGCTCGACGTTCGACCAGGTCCGCGACGCCGCGGACGCGACGTGGAACACGCGCCTGAACTCGGTGCAGGTCGCGAGCGCGCGCGACGCCGCCGCGCTCACGGCGACCCAGCGCAGCGACCTCACGAAGTTCTACACGGCCCTGTACCGCGTGTTCGGCTCCCCCACGACGTACTCCGACGTGAACGGCGACTTCCGCAGCATGCAGGCGAACCCGCCGTACCCGGGCACGGTCGACACGTCGGGCAGCGTGCCCGACCGTCCGGTCGCGAACGTCCGCGACTACACCTACACGCGCCCCGACGGCTCGAAGGGCACCTACGCGACCCACTACTCGAGCCTGTCGATGTGGGACACCTACCGGTCCCAGGCGCAGCTCCTCGCGATGCTCGCCCCGGACGTGGCGAGCGACGTCATGCAGTCCCTCGTCGTCGACGGCGAGCAGTGCGGCGCGTTCCCCCACTGGGTGGACGCGAGCGACGACTCCACCCCCATGGCGGGCGACAACGCCCTCCCGGTCCTCGCGGCGTCCTACGCGTTCGGCGCGACGGACTTCGACGTGACCACCGCGGCCCGTCTCGTCAAGCAGTCGGTCTTCGACCCGACCAGCAGCTGCAACGGCCGGGCGAGCATGGCCGACGCCGAGGCGTACCTGCGTGACGGGTACCACCCCGACACGACGTCGGTGAACGTGGAGCAGTGGGCCGGCGACAACGCGGCCGCCACGTTCCTGTCGGCGCTGCCCGCGAGCGTGCTCGCGGACCCGAGCGTGGACGTCACCCCGGCGGACATCGCGCGCCTGCAGGACCGCACCACGTGGTGGAGGAACATCTTCGACTTCAGCAACGGCACCCTGGTCGCCCGCAAGGCGCCCACGGCACCGGGCGTCCCCGGGGCGCTCGAGCCAGGCTGGTACCACGAGTCCACCGAGCCGAACTACTTCTGGTCGTTCGGCTACGCCTGGCCCGACCTGATCAGCACGATCGGGACGGACAAGGCCGTGGACCGGCTCAACACCCTGTTCTCGATCGACTCGGCGCTCACCAAGGTGCCTACGCTGGCCCAGCTCAACGGCGGGCAGGACTCCCAGGGCTTCTACATGGGCAACGAGATGGGCTTCCCGGCCCCGTGGGCGTACGACTTCGCGGGCAAGCCGGCGTCGACGCAGTACATCGTGCAGCAGCTCATGCGTACGGCGTTCAGCACCGCGCGTGACGGGCTGCCCGGCAACGACGACATGGGCGCCCTGTCGAGCTGGTACGTGTTCGCGGGCCTCGGGATGTTCCCGGTGTCGCAGGCCGACGGCGGGCTCGCCCTGTCGACACCCCAGTTCGCGGACGTCACGCTGCGTCTCGGCGGCAAGCACAAGGTGCGGCTGCTGTCCGACGCCGACGCCGCCACGTCGCCGTTCATCGCGTCGCTGCGGGCCGACGGCACGCGGCAGGACCGGGCGTGGCTGTCCGTGGACGACCTCGCGTCGACCCAGCACCTGCGCTACGCGCTGAGCAGCACGCCGACGTCGTGGGCGACCACGACGAACCCGCTCGGCTGACAGGGCCGACCACGCGACGGGGGCGGGCGCCGTACCGGAAGGTGCGGCGCCCGCCCCCGTCGTCGTGCGCTGCGGGTTCCCCGGTGCCCGTCAGCCCAGGACGACGTCGAGGTCGGCGAGGACCTGCGGCGCCGCGAACACCTCGATCCGGGTGATCCGGCCGCCCTCGACCCGGACCGCGTAGACGCCGCGTGCCACGCCGTCCGGCGCGTAGGCGGCGCCGGGGATCCCGTCGACGAGCGCGACGGACGCGCCCGCGGCGCGCCCGGCGAACACGCGCGCGACCGCGTCGGCCCCGGTGATCGAGGACGCGAGGAGCGGTGCCCCCTCGCCCGCGTGCGGGGCGGCCGAGGCGATCACGGCGTCGTCCGCGCGGAGCTCGACGTCGGGGTCGAGGAGCTGCAGCAGCCCGCCGAAGTCGCCCTCGCGCGCCGCGCGGAGGAACACGTCGACGGCCTCGGTGCGCCGGCTCCGGTCGCCCTCGGGGTCGGCGCCGCGCACCTTGCGACGCGCGCGCGACGCGAGCTGGCGGGCCGCCGCGGGCGAGCGCTCGACCACCGGGGCGACGTCGTCGAACGAGAGCCCGAAGACGTCGTGGAGCACGAACGAGAGCCGTTCGAGCGGCCCCAGCGCGTCGAGGACCGCGTCGAGCGCGAGCCCCACGTCCTCCGCACGCAACGCCGTCTGCTCGGGGCCCTCGGTCGTGAGGTCCTCGGCCGCGCCGGTCTCGTCGGGCAGCTCGTCGGCCCAGGCGTCCGGGCGGGCTCCCCGGCGCCGCAGGTGGTCGACGCAGGCGCGCGAGACGACGGTGGTCAGCCACGCCTCGAGGTTGTCGATGGTGGACGCGTCGGTGCGCTGCAGGCGCAGCCACGTCTCCTGCACCACGTCGTCGGCGTCCCAGACGGACCCGAGCGTGCGGGTCGCGATGGCGCGCAGGCGCGGCCGCTGCGCGACGAAGGCGTCGGCGAGCTCGTCGGGCGTCACGCCCGGGAGGCTGTGCGTCGGTGTCACGGGCATTCCTCACGTCGGTCCCGACGGCAGGAGCGCCGTCGCCTCACACGGTCGTGTCACATCCTCGCGGGTGCATCCGACGTAGGGACGTACCCCTCAAGGACCACGGAAGGATCCCCGTCATGACCCGCCCCGTCTCTCCCACCGCCACCACCCCACACGCAGCCCTGCGCACCGCGGTCCGCGGGCGCGTCTGGCTGCCCGGCGACGCCGGCTTCGACGACGCCCGCCTGCCCTGGAACCGTGCGGTCGAGCAGCCCGCCGTGGCGGTCGTCGAGGCCGTGGACACCGACGACGTCGCCGCCCTGGTGCGCTACGCGGCCGAGCACGGCGCGACCGTCGCCACCCAGCCGAACGGGCACGGCGCGACGGGGCGGACGCAGGACGCGATCGTCCTGCGCACCGGCTTGCTCGACTCGATCACGGTCGACGCCGCGGCGCGGCGCGCGGTGGTCGGCGCCGGCGTCCGCTCCGGCGCGCTCCAGGCCGCGGTCGCCGAGCACGGGCTGACCGCGCTGCCGGGCAGCTCCCCGGTCGTCTCCGTGACCGGCGTCGTCCTCGGCGGCGGCCTGAGCTGGTTCGGCCGCGCGTTCGGCTGGGTGGCGGACTCCGTGACCGCGTTCGACGTCGTCGACGCCTCCGGGCAGCAGCAGCACGTCACGGCCCAGACCGACCCCGAGCTGTTCTGGGCCCTGCGCGGGGGCGGCGGCGACTACGCCGTCGTCACCTCGGTCGAGCTCGCGCTGCACGAGGCACCCGAGGTCTTCGGAGGCCGTGTCCTGTGGGCCGGCGAGCACGCGGCCGCCGTCGTCGAGTCGTACCGCGCCCTGACCGCCGACGCACCCGACGAGCTCACCGCCTGGCTGTCGCTCGCCCAGCCCCCCGGCTCCGACCCGATCGTCGCCGTCGACGTCACCTACCTCGGCGACGAGGCCCGCGCCCGCACGCTCCTCGCACCGCTCGACGGTCTCCCGGACCCGCTGTCCGACACCCGCACGCCCATGACCGTCGCCGAGCTCGGCAGCATCACCGGAGAGCCCACCGACCCCGCCCCGGCCCTGTCCCGCACCGAGCTCCTCACCGCCCTCGACGACGACGCCGTCCACGCCCTCCTCGACACCCCGATCGCCCCGCTCCTCGGCGTCCAGGTCCGGCACCTCGGCGGCGCCCTCGCCCGGCCCTCCGACAGCCCGCACGGCCCCCTCGACGAGCCCTACGCCGTGTACCTCCTCGGGCTCGCGCTCGGCCCCGACATGACCGCGGCCGTGCGCGCCAGGCAGGCGGCGCTCGCGGACGCGCTGCCGACGAGCGGCCGGAAGCCCGTGACGTTCCTCGGCCCCGACGAGGGCCTCGCGGACGCGCTCGGCGCGGCGGCGCTCGAGCGGCTGCGGGCCCTCAAGGCGGAGCGCGACCCCCGCGGCGTGCTGCGGAGCAACTTCCCCGCGCTCGGCTGAGAACCCTGCGCCGGGGTCGTTGTCACGTCCGGGGCGGCTACCCGGTCGATGGGGTGACACCCATCAGATCGGGAGGTACGTCGTGAGAAGGATCCTCGTCGTCGGCGGCGGCTACGCCGGCTTCTACACCGCCTGGCACCTCGAGCGCCGGATGCGCCGCGGGGAGGCGGAGGTCACGCTGGTCGACCCGCGGGGCTACATGACCTACCAGCCGTTCCTGCCCGAGGTGGCGGTCGGGTCGATCGAGCCACGGCACACGGCCGTCTCGCTGCGACGCCACCTGCCACGGACGACGGTCGTGACGGGCTACGTGACCTCGATCGACCATGCGCACCGGTCGGCGACGGTCCGCACCGCCGACGGCCTGCCTCGCACGCTCCACTACGACACGGTCGTCGTGACGGCGGGGGCGGTGACCCGGTCGTACCCGATCCCCGGGCTGGCCGACGAGGGGATCGGGCTCAAGCACGTCGAGGAGGCGGTCGCCGTCCGCGACCGCCTCCTCACGTCCTTCGAGCGGGCGGCGTGCCTGCCGGCGGGGCCGGCCCGGTCCAAGCTGCTCACGACCGTCGTCGTGGGGGGCGGGTTCACCGGGGTCGAGGTGTTCGGGGAGCTGCTCGGGCTTGCGGCGAGCCTGGTCCGCCGGTACCCGGAGATCGACCCGTCCGAGCCGGCCTTCCACCTCGTCGAGGCGCACGAACGGATCCTGCCCGAGGTCTCGGAGCGTCCGGGCCGGTGGGTGGTGCGCCACCTCGAGGCGCGCGGCGGCCACCTCCACCTCGGCACGACGGTCACCTCCGCGGAGGGCGGGCGCGTCGAGCTCGCCGACGGCGAGGTCGTCGACGCGGGCCTGCTGGTGTGGGCTGCGGGGAACGGGACCAACCCGGTCGTCGCACGCCAGACCGACCTGCCCGTGGACGAGCGGGGCCTCGTGGTCGCGCGAGCCGACCTGCGGGTCGGGACCGACGAGCACCCCGTCGCCGACGCGTGGGCGGCCGGCGACAACGCGGCGATCCCCGACCTCGCGTCCCCCGTGCCCGGGGCACGCACCGTCCCGAACGCGCAGCACGCCGTCCGGCAGGGGCGGCTCCTCGCGCGGAACATCCTCGCGGACCTGCGCGGCCGCCCGCCCCGCCGCTACGTGCACCACAGCCTCGGCACCGTGGCCACGCTCGGGCTCGGCCACGGCATCTTCCAGTACCGCCGGGTCGTCGTCACGGGCCTGCCCGCGTGGCTGCTGCACCGGTCGTACCACGTGCTCGCGGTCCCCACGTGGGAGCGCAAGATCCGGGTCGCGCTCGGGTGGACGGCGAGCCTCGCGCTCGGCCGCGACATCGTCGCCCTCCCCACCGTGCAGCGACCCCGCGCCGCGTTCCTCGCCGGGGGCGAGCCCGATCTCCTGCTCGACGACGCCGCGGCCGGCCACGTGGCCTCCGTCACACCCGAACCTGTCACGACCGAGGCGGCTGCCCGGTCGGTATGACGCCGGGTGGCCACACGGCCACCGGCATCCGCACCGTCCAGCACCACGGAGGGAAGATCCATGAAGATCGTCGTGATCGGCGGCACCGGCCGCATCGGCTCCCAGGTCGTCGCGTCGCTGCGCGCGCAGGGCCACGAGGCCGTGCCCGCGGCACCCAGCACGGGCGTGAACACCCTGACCGGCGAAGGCCTCGCGGACGTGCTGCAGGGCGTCGACGTCGTGGCCGACGTCGCAGGCTCCCCCGGCTTCGAGCCGGACGAGGTCCTCGACTTCTTCCGCCGCTCGACGAGCAACGTCCTCGCGGCGGAGCAGGCGGCGGGCGTGCCCCGCCACGTCGCGCTGTCCATCGTCGGGACGCGGCGCCTACCCGAGAACTCGTACTTCCGGGCCAAGGTCGCTCAGGAGGACCTGGTCGAGGCCGCGCCCGTCGACTGGACCATCGTTCACGCCACCCAGTTCTTCGAGTTCCTGCCCACGCTCGCCGACTCCCAGACCGTCGACGGCGTCGTTCGCGTCCCGCCCGTGGCGTTCCAGCCGATCGCCTCGAGCGACGTGGCGGCCGCCGTCGTCGACGCCGTCCTGCACGGCCCCACGAACACCCACGTGGAGGTCGGCGGGCCCGAGCGGTTCCGCTACGACGAGCTGCTGCGTGCCGAGCTCGCGGAGGCGGGCGACCCGCGCGAGGTCGTCACCGATCCCGGAGCCCGGTACTGGGGTGCCCTGGTCGACGACCACTCGCTCGTCCCCGAGGGCCAGCACGTGACGCTCGGGTCCACGACCCTCGCGGCGTGGAAGAAGGCCCGGGCCAACCAGGGCACGGCGGCCTGAGCGCCACGATGCCCCTGTCACCGCAGGTCACGGTCGTGCGGGCGCCCTCCGGAGGGCACCCGCACGACCGCCGCGCGCGCCCTAGTCTGGTCACCGTGACCACACCGGAGGGCCGACCCGGCACCGCCGCGCCCGACGACGGCCTCGGCAGCTTCCTCGACGTGCACCCCCAGCTGTTCGGCATCGCGTACCGGATGCTCGGCTCGGTCGCCGACGCCGAGGACGTCGTCCAGGACGCCTGGATCCGCTGGCAGAGCACCGACCGCCGCGGAGTCCAGAACCCCGCCGCGTTCCTCACCACCACCACGACCCGCCTCGCGATCAACGCGGCCACGAGCGCGCGCGCCCGGCGGGAGAGCTACGTCGGCCAGTGGCTGCCCGAACCCGTCGACACCACGGCCGACCCGCTGCTGGGCGCCGAACGGGACGAGGCCCTCGAGCTCGCCGTCCTCCTGCTCCTGGAGAAGCTCAACCCGGTCGAGCGCGCCGCCTACGTGCTCCACGAGGCGTTCGGCTACCCCTACCGCCGGATCGCCGAGATCCTCGAGACGTCCGAGGCGAACGCCCGCCAGCTCGCCCGCCGAGCACGCGGACGGCTCGACACCGAGCGGTCCGCCGCCGCCCCCGCGCCGGTGCAACGGCGCCTCCTCGAGGCGTTCGTCGCCGCCGCCCGCAGCGGCCGCGTCGACGAGCTCGAGCGCGTCTTCGCCGAGGACGCGGTCGCCTACTCCGACGGCGGCGGCAAGGTCTACGCCTCCCGGCGCGACATCGTCGGCCGCGCCCGCGTCGTCAACTTCCTCGACAACGTCCTGCGCAAGTACTGGGCGAAGGCGACCTTCGAGGTCGCCGACGCCAACGGCGGCGCCGTCCTCGTGCTCCGCGACCCCACCGACGAGCCGATCGCCCTGCTGTCCACCGACGCGTCCGACGCCGGCATCGACACGCTCCTCGTCGTCCTCAACCCCGACAAGCTGGAGCGGTTCCGGCGCTGATGCCGCGCGCCCCGGCATCGGCCGTCCGGGCTTATCTTGACTCAGTCAAGACAACCTGTAGCCTGGCGCACATGTCCCCCGACTGGACGCGAGCCCTGCACGACGCCGGCCTGCGCGTGACCCAGCAGCGCCTCGCCGTCCTCGAGGAGCTCCAGGCCGCCCCGCACGCCGAGGCCGAGGACCTCGTCCGGCGCCTCGAGCCACGCCTGGGCGCCGTGAGCGCCCAGACCGTGTACGGCGTCGTGGCCGCGCTCGAGGACGCGGGCCTGGTACGCCGGATCGACCTGCCGGGCCACGCGTGGCGCTACGAGACCCGCGTCGCGGACAACCACCACCACCTCGTGTGCCGCGCCTGCGGGCGCGTCGAGGACGTCGACTGCGTCGTGGGCGCCGCGCCGTGCCTGACCCCGTCGGACGCGCACGGCTTCAGGATCGAGGCCGCGGACGTCGTCTTCTCGGGCCTGTGCCCGCAGTGCGCCGCGACGCGCGGCTGACCCCCCTCTGTGTCCCTGTCACCAACCGGAAGGAACCCCCGTGCCCACGAACCCCGAAGAGCACGGCGTCGTCGTGACCGACGAGGAGACCGCCCAGCCGATCGAAGACGGCTGCCCGGTCCCCCACGGTCAGCGGGCGCCGCACCCGACGAGCGGGAACGCGAACAGCGGGTGGTGGCCGGAGCGCCTCAACCTCAAGATCCTCGCGAAGAACCCGGCGGTCGCGAACCCGCTCGGTGAGGACTTCGACTACGCGGCCGCGTTCGAGGCCCTGGACCTGCCCGCCGTGAAGCAGGACATCGCCCAGATGCTCACCACCTCGCAGGACTGGTGGCCGGCGGACTTCGGCCACTACGGCCCGCTCGTCATCCGGATGGCCTGGCACAGCGCGGGCTCCTACCGCGTCATCGACGGGCGTGGGGGCGGCGGCACCGGGCAGCAGCGCTTCGCCCCGCTCAACAGCTGGCCGGACAACGTGAACCTCGACAAGGCACGACGCCTGCTGTGGCCCGTCAAGCAGAAGTACGGCCGCAGCCTCTCGTGGGCCGACCTCATGATCCTCGCGGGGAACGTGGCCCTGGAGACGATGGGCTTCGAGACCCTCGGCTTCGCCGGCGGCCGCGTGGACGCCTGGGAGCCCGACGACGACGTGTACTGGGGCCCCGAGACCACCTGGCTGGGCGACGAGCGCTACCACGGCGAGCACGAGCTCGAGCGGCCGCTCGCGGCCGTCCAGATGGGCCTCATCTACGTCAACCCGGAGGGCCCGGCGGGCAACCCCGACCCGCTCGCGTCGGCCCGGGACATCCGCGAGACGTTCAAGCGCATGGCGATGGACGACGAGGAGACCGTCGCCCTGATCGCGGGCGGGCACACGTTCGGCAAGACGCACGGCGCCGCCCCCGACAGCAACGTCGGCGCCGCCCCCGAGGCCGCGGAGCTCGGCGACCAGGGCATCGGCTGGACGAACGCGCACGGCACCGGGCGCGGCGACGACACCATCACCTCGGGCCTCGAGGTGACCTGGACGTACCACCCGACCCGCTGGGACAACGAGTTCTTCCACATCCTGTTCGCCTACGAGTGGGAGCTCATGGAGTCCCCGGCGGGCGCGAAGCAGTGGCGCCCGAAGGACGGCGGCGGCGACGACATGGTGCCCCTCGCCCACTCCGACGGGCGGCGCGAGCCCCGCATGCTCACGTCCGACCTGGCGCTGCGCGTCGACCCGGTGTACGAGCAGATCGCGCGCCGCTTCAAGGACGACCAGGACGCCTTCGCCGCGGCGTTCGCCCGCGCCTGGTTCAAGCTCACCCACCGCGACATGGGCCCCGTCTCCCGCTACGTGGGCGCGGAGGTCCCCTCCGAGCAGTTCCTGTGGCAGGACCCCCTGCCCGCGCCGGCCGGCACGGTCACGTCCGACGACGTCGCCGCGCTCAAGGCGGCGGTGCGCGCCTCGGGCCTCACCGTGACGGAGCTCGTGTCGACGGCATGGGCGTCCGCGTCGTCGTTCCGCAGCAGCGACAAGCGCGGCGGGGCGAACGGCGCACGCGTCCGCCTGGCCCCCCAGAAGGACTGGGCCGTCAACAACCCGACCCGGCTCGCGCGCGTCCTCGCGACGCTCGAGGACGTCAGGGCGGCGTCGGGCACGGACGTGTCCCTGGCCGACCTGATCGTCCTCGCCGGCGGCGTCGGCGTCGAGCTCGCGGCCGAGGCCGCCGGGCACGAGGTCGAGGTCCCGTTCACCCCGGGCCGCGTGGACGCCACGCAGGAGCAGACGGACGTCGAGTCCTTCGGCTACCTCGAGCCCGTGGCCGACGGCTTCCGCAACTACGTCGGCCCGCACGCGACGATGCCCGCCGAGTACCACCTCGTCGACCGCGCGAACCTCCTCGGCCTGAGCGCCCCGGAGACCACCGTCCTCGTAGGTGGCCTGCGCGCCCTCGGCGTCACGTGGGACGGGTCGTCCCACGGCGTCCTCACCACGCGTCCGGGGGTCCTGACGAACGACTTCTTCGTCAACCTCCTCGACATGGGCACGCAGTGGACCGCGCTCGACCCCGGCAAGCACGCGTACCAGGGCACCTCCCGCACGACGGGCGAGCAGCGCTGGGTCGGGACCCGGGCCGACCTCGTGTTCGGCGCCAACTCGGAGCTCCGTGCCGTCGCCGAGGTCTACGCCTCGGCCGACGGCGCCACCCAGCTCGTCGACGACTTCGTCGCCGCGTGGGTCAAGGTCATGGAGCTCGACCGCTTCGACCTGCACCGCTGAGCCACCGCGCCCGGCGAACGCCCGGCCCCGGGGAGAACCCCGGGGCCGGGCGCCCCTGTCTGCGGCGCTCGCGGCCCGCGGCTCCGGTCCGACGTCGCCGCGTCAGCGCGGCGTGAGGCGGTAGGCGCGCGATCCGCGCGCCCAGGCGGCCACGAGGTCCTCGGCCACGGGCGTGCCGTCGTCGGCACGGCGGACGTCGTTGAGCGACGCGAAGGTCCTGTTCTCGCGGCACATCACCGCGTAGGCGGCGACCACGTCCGCCTGCGCGGTGAGCACCTCGACGTCCACGGTGCGACGCCGGCCCCGCAGCCGGACCTCGAGGGGTTCACCGGTCCGCAGGTTGCGACCCCACCGTGCGGGGGTGCCGATCAGGAGCGACCCCTCGTGCGCCGCGTACGCGACGGGCACGGTGTACCGCCGGCCGGACTGACGGCCGACGACGTACAGGGTGACGAGGCGTCGTCCGGCGACCCGGTCGAGGCCCGGGGTCCGCAGCATGCCCCGGACGATCCGGTTCGCCAGCCCCTGGGCCGCGATCGTCCGCGACTCGCCGGCGGCGGGGCTCGCGCCCGCCGAGGCAGGGCTCGCGTTCGTGGTGGGGTCGCTCATGTCTCGCTCCTCGTTACGTTGGTCGCGTGCGGACCGTCTACCCGGTGGACGGAACCCGAGGACCGGAGGTAACACGGTGGACGACGCGGAGCTCTTCGAGGCGCACCGGGCGCACCTGCGCGGTGTGGCGTACCGCATGCTCGGCTCGCTGAGCGAGGCCGACGACGCCGTGCAGGAGACGTGGCTGCGGATGTCGCGGTCCGGCACGGACGACGTCGTGAACCTGCGGGCCTGGCTCACGACCGTGGTCTCGCGCGTGTGCCTGGACCTCCTGCGCTCGCGGGCGGCGGGCCGCGAGGACCCGCTCGACGTCCACGTGCCCGACCCGGTGGTCCGGGCGCTGCCGGGGGCCGGGGAGGCTCCGGCGGACGGCCCCGAGGAGCGGGCGCTCCTCGCCGACTCGGTGGGCCTCGCGCTGCTGGTCGTCCTCGACACGCTGTCGCCGTCGGAGCGGCTCGCGTTCGTCCTGCACGACGTGTTCGCGGTTCCCTTCGACGAGATCGGTGTCGTGCTCGACCGCTCCCCGGGTGCAGCGAAGCAGCTCGCGAGCCGGGCGCGCGGCCGCCTGCGTGCGGCGGGCCCGCACGCCGACCCCGGGCGGGTCCGCAGCACGGACGCGCGCCGGCACCGCGACGTCGTCGAGGCGTTCGTCGCGGCGTCGCGGGACGGCGACCTCGACCGCCTCGCCCGCCTGCTCGCGCCCGACGTGACGCTGCGCGCGGACGCGGGTGCGAGCCCCGCCGGACCGTCGCGCACCGTGCGGGGCCCCGACGCCGTGATCACCCAGGCTCGCCAGTTCGCCGCGCTGTCCTCGGCCGCCCACCTGGTGCTGGTCAACGGCGTGGCGGGCGTGGTGGTCGCGCCGCACGGCAGGCCGTTCGCAGTGCTGGGCTTCACCGTCGACGACGGCCGCGTCACCGAGATCGACATCCTCGCCGACCCCGAGCGGCTCGCCCGGCTCGACCTCGCCGACGTGCTCGCCTGACGGCACCCAGGGCGCTCTCGGCTCATCCCTCGAGGCGCGTCGGCAGACCGAACCGCGCGAAGATGCCACGGTCGGTGAACAGGGTGATCCGGGTCAGGTGGGACCCGGTCGTCGCGAGGACGACGATCGCGAACGGGAGGTACGTCCGCCCGGTCCCACGGTGGTATGCCGCCGCACCGAGCTGACCGTTCGCCTCGAGAGGGACCATCCGCCAGTCCCCGGGGCTCCCGATGGCCTGGTCGGCGACGAACGGGGCGCAGGTCGCCTTTCCGGAGAACCACGTGGTCGTCCCGGTCGTCTCGAGGACCGCGTCCTCCGCGAGCAGGTGCGCGACCTCCGCGGCGTCCGACCGCTCGAACGCCGCCATGTAGCGGTCCAGGACGCGGCGGGCCCCGGGCGCGGTCGGCTCGACGATGTCGGCGTCGCTGAGCGAGGCCTCGGCGACGCGCAGCCGCGCTCGTTGCAGGAGGCTCTTGACCGCGACGACGGACACTCCCAGGAGCTCGGCGGTCTCGGCGGCGGAGAGACCGAGCGCGTCGCGAAGGACCAGAGCGGCGCGCTGGCGCGGCGGGAGGAGCTGGAGCGCCGCCACGAGGGCGAGCCGCACGCGGTGGCGCGCGGCGACCACCTCGCCGGGATCCCCCCGGTCGTCGAGCACCAGACGGTCGGGCACCGGCTCGAGCCAGCGAACCCCGTCCGGCGGCGGCGCCACGGGTGCGTCCGGGGCGTCCGACGGGGCGCCGAGCCCCGAGGGCAGGGGCCGCCGGCGGGCACGCTCCAGCGCGGACAGGCACACGTTGGTCGCGATCCGGTAGAGCCAGGTCCGCACCGACGACCGGCCCTCGAACCGGTCGAAGGACCGCCACGCCCGCACGTACGTCTCCTGGACCAGGTCCTCGGCGTCGGTGAGAGAACCGCTCATGCGGTAGCAGTGGGCGAACAGCTCGCGCCGGAAGGGAGCCGTCGCCTCCTCGAACTCGTCCGTCGTCGCCTCGGTCACCGTCACGTGCATGCAGACTCGCCGACTCGCCGAAAGGAATCGGTCCTGCCGCGATTCCTTCCGGCCCGCACCGGGGTCGGTACCGGCATGACCACGCAGACCTTCCTCGACCCCTACCGGTACGGCAGCCCCCGCGATGCCGCTCGACGGACCGCCGCGCGCCTCCTCGCGGGCCCGCACCTGTCCGTCCTGTCCACCACAAACCCGGACGGCTCGCCCCAGTCGTCGGTGATCTTCGTCGCGCCCGACGGCGACGACGTCCTCTTCAGCACGATCGAAGGGCGCCGCAAGACCTCGAACATGCAGCGCGACCCCCGCGTGAGCCTCCTCGTCCACGGGCTGCCCGGCGCAGAGGCGGGGCCCACGTACGCCACGCTCTCCGGGACGGTCGAGCTCGTCGACGACCCGGACGGCGCGTTCCACCGGACGATGTACGCGCGGCACATGGGCGGCGCCACCCCTCCCCCCGAGCCGGGCGCGCACCGGTTCGTGGTTCGGCTCTCCCCGACCCGGACGTACGCGCCGCCGCCGCCGTCCGGCGTCTGACCCGCACGCACCCCGTCCC
>Ga0182749_1000837_pt1 | contig 25968 bp, 26 predicted proteins | sample eDN3rd37CKraftMG_FD_128875 | JGI IMG/M metagenome (GOLD analysis project Ga0182749, IMG submission 128875) | Enriched Miracle-Growth compost microbial communities from Emeryville, California, USA - eDNA 3rd pass 37_C Kraft MG (version 2) (version 2) ...
GTCATGGTGGCCGGCGCCGACCTCTCCGCGCTCGACGAGGACGCGCTGGCCCGGTTCCGCGGCCGCACCATCGGCATCGTGTTCCAGTCCTTTCACCTCATCCCCACCATGACCGCGCTGGAGAACGTCGCGGTGCCGCTGGAGCTCGCCGGGGTGCCCGACGCCTTCGCCCGCGCCGAGCGCGAGCTCGCGGCGGTCGCGCTGCGCAACCGGCTCTCGCACTATCCGGCCGAACTGTCCGGCGGCGAGCAGCAGCGCGTGGCGCTGGCCCGCGCCCTGGCCCCGCAGCCGGCGATCCTGGTCGCCGACGAGCCCACCGGCAACCTTGACGAGGCCACCGGCAGGGAGGTCATCGAGCTGATGTTCTCCGTCCATCGCGCCCGCGGCACCACGCTCGTCCTCGTCACCCACGACACCGCGCTCGCCGGGCGCTGCGACCGCGTGGTGCGGCTGCGCTCTGGCCGCATCGAGCACGACGAGCGCGTGGCGCCATGACGGCACGGGCGGCGCCGGGAGCCTCCGTGGTGTGGCGGCTCGCTGGACGCGAACTGCGCGGCGGGCTGCGCGGCTTCTATGTCTTCATCGCCTGCATCGCGCTCGGCGTCGCCGCCATCGCCGGCGTTAACGCGTTCTCCGGCGGTCTCGCCGAGGGGCTGGCGCGGCAGGGCCGCGTCATCCTCGGCGGCGACCTCTCCTTCGTGCTGATCCAGCGCGAGGCGACCGCGGCCGAGCGCGCCTTCATCGCGCGCCAGGGCGCCGTGAGCGTGGTTGCGGCGACGCGCACCATGGCGCGCGGGCCGGACGGCAGCGCCACGCTGGTGGAGATCAAGGCGGTGGACGGCGCCTACCCGCTCTACGGCGCGATCGGCGCCCGGCCCGCCGGCGACCTCGCCACGCTGCTCGCAAAGCGCGGCGACGTCTATGGCGCGGTGGCCGACGCCACGCTGCTGGCGCGGCTCAATATCGAGCCCGGCGCGCAGTTCAAGGTCGGCGACGCCACCCTCGAACTGCGCGCCGAGCTGACCGGCGAGCCGGACAAGCTCGCCGGCGGCATCGCCTTCGGCCCGCGGCTGATGCTGAGCCAGGACGCCCTGCGCGCCACCGGCCTGATCCAGCCCGGCAGCCTGGTACGCTGGCTCTACCGGGTGCGCCTGCCCGAGGGCGACGCGCCGGAGCGCGTGGTGGCCGACGTCATCGCACAGGCGCGCGCGCAGTTTCCCGACGCCGGCTGGGACATCCGCAGCCGCTTCAACGTCTCGCCGCAGCTCGAGAAGTCCATCGAGCAGTTCACCCAGTATCTGACGCTGGTCGGCCTCGCCGCGCTGCTGGTCGGCGGCATCGGCATCGCCAACGCCACCAAGGCGTTCCTCGACCGCAAGCGCGACGTCATCGCCACCCTGAAGGCGCTCGGCGCCTCGGGCGCGACCGTGTTCGCCATCCATCTCGCGCAGGTGATGCTGCTGGCGCTGGTCGGCGTCGCCATCGGGCTCGCCGTGGGCGCGGCGCTGCCGTTCGCCGTCGAGGGCGCGTTCGGCCGGCTGATCCCGCTGCCGTTCGTGCCGCTGGTCGAGCCCGGGCGGCTGGCGCTGGCCTTCGTCTACGGCATGCTGATCGCCGCGACCTTCGCGCTGTGGCCGCTCGGCCGCGCCCACGACATCGCGGCCGCGACGCTGTTCCGCGGCGAGGTCGGCGCCGAGCGCGGCGTGCCGCGCATGCGCTACGTGGCCGCGACGGCCGTCGCCGCGCTCGCGCTCGCGGTCTTCGCAGTCGCCGCCTCGTATGATCGCCGGGTGGCGGCCATCTTCATCTTCGCCGCCGCGCTGGTGTTCGCGCTGCTGCGCGGCGTCGCGAGCCTCGCCATGGCGGCCGCGCGCCACGCGCCGCGCCTGCGTTCCGCCGTCGGTCGGCTCGCCGTCGCCAACATCCACCGGCCCGGCGCGCTGACGCCCACGGTGGTGCTCTCCCTCGGCGTCGGCATCGCGCTGCTCGTCACCGTGCTGGAGGTGGACGGCAACCTGCGCCGGCAGTTCACCGCCGCGCTGCCGGCGCGCGCGCCGTCGTTCTACTTCGTCGACATTCCCAACGCAGAGGCCGACCGCTTCGACGCCTTCATCAGGGACCACGCGCCGCACGCGACCTACGAGCGCGTGCCCATGCTGCGCGGCCGCATCGTCGCCGCGCGCGGCGTCGACGCCGAGAAGCTCAACCCCAGTCAGGACGCGCAATGGGTGCTGCAGAGCGACCGCGGCATCACCTACACCGACACGGTGCCGGCCGGCTCGCGGGTCGTGGCCGGGACGTGGTGGCCGAAGGACTACGACGGGCCGCCGCTCGTTTCGTTCGAGAACAAGGTCGCCGCGGGCCTCGGCCTCAAGCCCGGCGACGAGGTCTCGGTCAACGTGCTCGGCCGCATCGTCACCGCGCGCATCGCCAACCTGCGCGCGCTCGACTGGCAGTCGCTCGGCATCAACTTCGTGCTGGTCTATCCGCCCAACGTGTTCCGTGGCGCGCCGGTGAGCTTCATCGCCACGCTGACCTATCCCGACGGCGGCACCGCGGCGGAGGAGACCGCCATGCTCAAGGGCGTCGCCGCCGCGTTCCCGGCGGTGACCACGGTGCGGGTGAAGGACGCCATCGAGGCGGTCGGCGCGCTGGTCGGCAACCTGGCGCTCGCGGTGCGTGGCGCGAGCGCGCTGACGCTCCTCGCCGCCGCGCTGGTGCTGGGCGGCGCGCTCGCCGCCGGCCATCGCCACCGCGTCTACGACTCGGTGATCCTCAAGACGCTGGGCGCGACCCGCCGCCAGCTCGTCGCCGGCTACGCGCTGGAATACGCGCTGCTCGGCCTCGTCGCCGCGGTGTTCGGCGTCATTGCGGGTGCGCTCGCGGCCTGGGTCGTGGTCGCCGGCCTCATGAGCCTGCCCTATGCGTGGCTGCCCGGGCCCTCCGCCGCTGCGGCATTTGGCGCGGTCGTGGTCACGGTGGGCTTCGGCCTGGCCGGCACCTTCGCCGCGTTGGGCCGCAAGCCCGCATCGGTGCTGCGGAATTTGTGACCGCGCCGCGCGCGGCCCGGCCGCGGGTTAACCCTGATTAAATCGCGTTCACCTGCGGCCCCAGACACTTAGCCGCATCTTCCGTTTGCCGTGGGGGCGTACTAGATTCCGGTCATCTGGCGGGCGCGGCTCTCTCCTGACTGCGACGCCGTCCGGCCGGTAAACATTCCGGCGCAGAGAGGTCTTTCGATGTCGGATTTCAACAGGAATCCCGCCTATCGCGGATTTGGCGCCGATCGCGCGGTGGCGATCGACGCGGGCCTGCGCGCCTACATGCTCCGCGTCTACAACACCATGGCCATGGGCGTGGCGCTCACCGGCGTCATCGCGTGGCTCACCTTCAACGCGGCGGTCGTGACCGGCCCCGGCGGCGCCATCACCGGCCTCACCGGCTTCGGCCAGGCGATCTTCGGCGGTCCGGCGGTGCTGCTGCTGGTGCTGGCGACGCTCGGCCTCGTGTTCTTCATCAGCTTCCGCATCCAGAGCCTGCAGCCGAGCACGGCGCTCGGGCTGTTCCTGGTCTATGCGGCGCTGCTCGGCGTGATGCTGTCGTCGGTGTTCCTCGCCTACACCGGCGTATCGATCACGCGGGTGTTCTTCATCTCGGCGGCGTCGTTCGGCGCGCTGAGCCTCTACGGCTACACCACGCAGCGCGACCTCTCGCCGGTCGGCTCGTTCCTCGTCATGGGCGTGTTCGGCCTCGTCATCGCGATGCTGGTCAACATTTTCCTGAAGAGCACCGGGCTCGACTTCGTGATCTCCGCCGTCGGCGTGCTGGTGTTCGCGGGCATGACCGCCTACGACACCCAGCGCATCAAGGAAATGTACGACGTGCAGGACGACGGCACGATCGCCGGCCGCAAGGCGGTGATGGGCGCCCTGCAGCTCTACCTCGACTTCATCAACCTGTTCATGTTCCTGCTGCGCTTCCTCGGCGACCGCCGCTGAAGCGCCCGGACAGGGTCCCGCATCTGGCAGCGCCCCGGCTTGTCCGGGGCGCTGTTGTTTTGAAGAGTCGTGAAATCGGAATCGGCCGACTCCGCGCGCGAGCGACGCCGAATCGCGCCGACGGGCTTCTGGACTCTCCCGAATCCCGGGTTTCCGGGTCCTTGGCCTAATTCACCACCAGCTTGAGGGACTTGTCGATCGCGCGCAGCACGCGGTCGAGCTCGTGCCCGCGGCGCAGGATCAGGCCCGTGGCCGTGACCACGCTGTAGGCGCCCTGGCGGCGCGCCAGGCGCGGATTTTTCTCGATGCGGTAGATCGGCACTTCGGAGGCGCGGCGGAACACCGAGAATACCGCGCGGTCCTTGAGGAAATCGATGGCGTAGTCCCGCCATTCGCCCGCCGCCACCATGCGCCCGTAAAGGCCCAGGATGCGGCTCAGTTCACGCCGGTCGAAGGTCACGTGGGAGGTTGGGCCTGCGGGGGCGCCGGGTCCGCCTCGGCCCGCAAGGCCCGATGGCGCGCTGGGTTCGACTTCGCCGGGGATCATGCGGCGCCTCCTGGTTAGACATCGTTCCGTAATGATCGCGCCGAACGTCTCCGCCAGCAAGGCCCAATGGGCCCGCGCCGGCGGCAGGACCGTCCCCTGCCGCCCTCACGGACACGTTAAACAATTCATAACAAGGCCCCATTTCGGCCCAGCGATCGACAAGGTGCATTGCGATCTAGAGGGTGTTGCCTCAGGGTCCGGTCCGTGTCGCAGGTCTCGGATCCTCAGCCCCCCAGCCCCCCGAGGCTTGTGGGACCGGACCTTTGGGGCGCGTTACGGTTCAAATCCCCCAACGACTGAAAAGGCCGGCGTTAGCCGGCCTTTTTTTGTTCCCCGGAGAGCTGTCAAACAAAGCGCGTCAGGGCACGGCCGACATCGCCGCGCCGTACATCGCGCCCGGCGCGGTGGCGGCGCCGGCCTGCAACAGCACCGCGACCTCGTCGACGCCGTCGGACTTGAAGTCCTTCACCGGCACGTGCCAGGTCGCCGGCGCGCCCTGCCATTCGCCGATCTTGATCCAGCGGCGGACCACGTTGTGATAGCTCAGCGTGTTGTCCTTGTTCTCACCGCGGGTGATGTGCACCGTCACGGTCTTGCTCACCGGGCACAGCCACACCTCGGCTCGCTCCAGGCCCGGCTGGCCGCCGGCGGCGTTCACCGTGAGCATATCCTTGTCCACGATCAGCCGGACCGGCACCGAGAGCACCGAGGGCACGGCGCGGCTCTTGAGGATGGCCTGGTCGACGGCCGACCTGTCGTTGCCCAGCGCCTCCACGAGGCCGTTCACCACCGCCTGCGGCGTGAACACGTCGCGGTCGCCGCGCACGCGCGCGTAGGCGCGCTGGCGATTGCCGTGACCGGGCAGCGCGAGCGTGTCCTTCCAGCCGAGATAATCCCAGTAATCGATGGCGAGACTCAGCGGCAGCAGCGTCGGGTCCTTGCTGAACTCGCCGATCAGCTTGTCGGCGGCCGGGCAGGACGAGCATCCCTGGCTGGTGAACAGTTCGATGACGGCCCGCATCTCGGCGGATGCGCCCGCCGGAAGGACGATCAGCGCGGCGGCTGCCGCGCCGAGCATTGCAATGCGGCCCCCCCACCGTCGGCCACCCATCGCGTTCTCCGCTCCCGGTCGGTGAATTATATCATGATCGCACGGCGCCGCGCGCTGACAACTGATAATTCACGCCGACGATCACCCACCACTCAATTCGCGGTGAAGTCGCCTCCGGCGCGCGGCCGACACGTTCCGCGTGCAGGCCGCGCGCCCGGGAAGGGCGCGCTACGCCGCAAGATGGCGCAGCACGTAAGGCAGGATGCCGCCGTTCTTGAAATAGTCGATCTCGTCCAGCGTATCGATGCGGCAGATCAGCGGCACGCGCTTGAGCGTGCCGTCCGCTGAGACGATCTCGGCCATCATGCGCTGGCGCGGCTTGATCTCGCCGTGCAGGCCGCGGATCGTCACCTGCTCGCTGCCAGTGAGGCCGAGCGACTGCCACGACGTTCCTTCCTCGAACACCAGAGGCAGCACGCCCATGCCGATCAGGTTGGATCGGTGGATGCGCTCGAACGACTGCGTGATGACCGCGCGCACGCCGAGCAGGTTGGTGCCCTTCGCCGCCCAGTCGCGCGACGAGCCGGTGCCGTATTCCTTGCCGGCGAACACCACGAGCGGCACGCCTTCCGTCTTGTAGCGCATGGCCGCCTCGTAGATCGGCATCTGCTCCTTGGACGGATAATGGATGGTCACGCCGCCCTCGACGCCCGGCACCATCTGGTTCTTGATGCGGATGTTGGCGAAGGTGCCGCGCATCATCACCTCGTGGTTGCCGCGCCGCGTGCCGTACTGGTTGAAGTCGGCGGGCTGCACCTTGTGGTCGATGAGATACTTGCCGGCCGGCGAGTTCACCTTGATCGAGCCCGCCGGCGAGATGTGGTCGGTGGTGATCGAGTCGAGGAACAGGCCGAGGATGCGTGCGTCGATGATGTCGTCGACCGGCGCCGGCGTGCGTTTCATGTGCACGAAATAGGGCGGGTTCTGCACGTAGGTCGAGCCCTGGTCCCAGGCGTAGGTCATGCCGCCCTTGACCGCGATCTTGCGCCAGTTGCTGTCGCCCTTGAACACGTCGGCGTATTTCCGCGCGAACTCGCCCTTGGTGATGCAGCGCCCGATCACCGCCTGGATCTCGCGCGTGCTCGGCCAGATGTCCTTGAGATAGACCGGCTTGCCCTTGGCGTCGGTGCCGAGCGGCTCCTTGGCGAGATCGACGCTCATGGAGCCGGCGATGGCATAGGCCACGACCAGCGGCGGCGAGGCGAGATAGTTCGCGCGCACGTCCGGGTTGACGCGGCCTTCGAAGTTGCGGTTGCCGGACAGCACCGCCGCGGCGACGAGGTCGGCGTCATTGATGGTCTTGGAGATTTCCGGCGGCAGCGGCCCGGAATTGCCGATGCAGGTGGTGCAGCCGAAACCGACCAAGTTGAAGCCAAGCGCGTCGAGGTCCTTCTGCAGGCCGGACTTCTCGTAGTAGTCGGCCACGACCTGCGAGCCCGGCGCCAGCGAGGTCTTGACCCACGGCTTCACCTTCAGGCCCTTCTGCACCGCCTTGCGCGCGAGCAGGCCGGCGCCGACCATCACCGAGGGGTTCGAGGTGTTGGTGCAGGAGGTGATGGCGGCGATCACCACGTCGCCGTGGCCGAGATCGTGCTTGCGGCCCTCGACCGGCACGCGTTTGCCGAGTTCGGCGCCCTTGTTGAACTCCTTCTCCATCGAGGCGGCGAAGCCGGCCTTGACGTCCTTGAGCGGCACGCGGTCCTGCGGCCGCTTCGGCCCGGCGAGCGAGGGCTCGACGGTGGCGAGGTCGAGCTTGAGCACGTCGGTGAACTGCGGGTCCGGCGTGTTCTTGGTGCGATAGAGGCCCTGCGCCTTGGCGTAGGCCTCGACCAGGGCGACGCGCTCCTCGGGCCGCGCGGTCTCGCGCAGGTAGCGGATCGTCTCCTGGTCGATGGGGAAGAAGCCGCAGGTGGCGCCGTATTCCGGCGCCATGTTGCCGATCGTGGCGCGGTCGGCGAGCGATAGGCCCGGGAGGCCGGGACCGAAGAACTCCACGAACTTGCCGACCACGCCGCGCTTGCGCAGCATCTGCGTCACGGTCAGCACGAGGTCCGTGGCGGTGACCCCTTCCTTGAGCTTGCCGGTGAGCTTCACGCCGATGACTTCCGGCAGCAGCATCGAATAGGGCTGGCCGAGCATGGCGGCCTCCGCCTCGATGCCGCCGACGCCCCAGCCCAGCACCGCGAGGCCGTTGACCATGGTGGTGTGCGAGTCGGTGCCGACCAGCGTGTCGGGATAGGCGATGTCGGCGACGACCTCCTTGCCGTCGAGCTTGATCTTGCCCTTGGCGGTCCACACCGTCTGCGACAGGTATTCCAGGTTGACCTGGTGGCAGATGCCGGTGCCCGGCGGAACCACGCGGAAATTCTCGAACGAGCCCTGGGCCCATTTCAGGAAGCGGTAGCGTTCCTGGTTCTGCTTGTATTCCTCGTCGACGTTCTTCCTGAACGCGGTGTTGGTGCCGAAGAAGTTGATGATGACCGAGTGGTCGATGACGAGGTCGACCGGCACCAGCGGGTTGATCTTCTTGGGGTCGCCGTCGAGGTGCTTCATGGCGTCCCGCATCGCGGCGAGATCGACCACGGCGGGGACGCCGGTAAAGTCCTGCATCAGCACGCGGGCCGGTCGGAACGCCACGTCGCGGTCCGAGGTCTTGGTCTTGAGCCAGTGGGCGACGGCCTGGATGTCCTCTTTGGTGATGGTGCGGCCGTCCTCGTGGCGCAGCAGGTTTTCCAGGAGGACCTTCATCGAGAACGGCAGGCGGGAAATCCCCTTGAGCCCCGCCTTTTCAGCCGCGGGCAGGCTGTAATAGGCGTAGGTCTTGTTCCCAACCTTGAGGGTGCGGGCGCATTTGAAGCTGTCGAGGGAGGTCATGGCGGGGCGATCCTGGCTTCGGGTGGAGACGGCCGAAGCGATGGGCAATGTGATACCAAGTCCTGGCGGGATTCTCTCCTCCCGCGCGCGGGCGCCGGAAACGCGGCGACCCCGCGCAATGGGCTGGCTTATAGGAGCTTTTCTAAAGTCCTGCCACTCGCATGATGGCGGAACAGCATGACGAAAACCGCCGGGGCGGGGTTGACCGAATTTTCCGCAGGATGTGACGCCGGATGATGCGGCTGATGGCGACGGGACTCGCCTGCGAGCGGGGCGGACGGCCGGTGTTTTCCGGGCTCGACCTTGCGGTCGACGGCGGACAGGCGCTGGCGGTGGTCGGGCCCAACGGCGCGGGCAAGACCTCGCTGCTGCGGGTGCTGGCGGGCCTGCTTCCGGCGGCCGCGGGCCGGGTCTCGCTCGCCGGCGGCGAGCCCGAGGCGAGCCTTCCCGAACAGACCCATTACCTCGGCCATCAGGACGCCTTGAAGCCGGCGCTGACGGTAAAGGAGAACCTGGCATTCTGGACCGCCTACCTCGGCGGAGCGGGCGGAGCTGCGGACGGGCCGCTGGCCTCGGTCGGGCTATCGGCGCTGGCGGAGACGCCGGCCGCCTATCTTTCCGCCGGCCAGCGGCGGCGGCTGTCGCTGGCCCGGCTCCTCGCCGTCCGCCGCCCGGTCTGGCTGCTCGACGAGCCGACCGCCGCGCTCGACGCCGCGGCGCAGGCGATGCTCGGCGGCCTGATGCGCACCCATCTCGCCGGCGGCGGCATCATGGTCGCCGCGACCCATGGGCCGCTGCCAGTCGAAGGAACCGAGCTGCGGCTCGGCGGGGCGCCGTCATGAGCGCGCTGGCCGCGATTTTGATTCGCGATCTGCGAGCGCTGTGGCGCGTCGGCGGCGGCGCGCTGGTGGGCGCCCTGTTCTTCCTCGCCGTGATGGTGCTGGTCCCGTTCGCGCTGGGCCCGGACCTCGCGCTGCTGCGCCGCATCGGCCCGGCGGTGCTATGGCTCGGGGCGCTGCTCGCCTCGCTGCTGGCGCTCGACCGGCTGTTCGCCGACGACGCCGCGGACGGCTCGCTCGACCTCATCCTGATGGGCCGCGCGCCGCTGGAACTGGTCGTGCTCGCCAAGGCGGCGGCGCACTGGCTCGCCACCGGCCTGCCGCTGGTGATCGTCTCGCCGCTGCTCGCCCTGATGCTCGACATGGAGCCGGCCGCCATGGCGGCGACCGCGCTGACGCTCGCCGTCGGCACGCCGGCGCTGACCTTCATCGGCGTCATCGGCGCGGCGCTCTCCGTCGCCTTGCGGCGCGGCGGGCTGCTGCTGCCGGTGCTCGTGATTCCGCTGGCGATCCCGGTGCTGATCTTCGGCGTCGCGGCCGCGGCCGGGGCGCCGTCGTTCGGCGCGCCGTTCACGATCCTGTGCGCCCTGACCCTGTTCTCGGCCGTGCTCGGCCCGTTCGCCGCGGCGGCGACGCTGCGCCACGGCCTCGAGTGATGTGGCCGCATTGCCGCCACCGCCGCCGTTGCATAAGAGAAGCGCCATGCCGCTGATCGACCTCGCCAACCCGTCGCGCTTCCTGGGCTTCGCCGCGCGCGCGCTGCCCTGGCTCGCGGCGGCGACCGCGCTCGCCTTCGCCGCCGGGCTGTGGCTCTCCGCCACCGCGCCGGACGACTACCAGCAGGGCGCGACGGTGAAGATCATGTTCATCCATGTGCCCAACGCCTGGCTCGCCATGCTGGTCTGGACGGTGATGAGCGTCGCCGGGCTGGGCACGCTGGTGTGGCGCCATCCGCTCGCCGACGTGACGGCGAAATGCGCGGCGCCGCTCGGCGCGGCGTTCACGTTCCTCGCGCTCGTCACCGGCTCGCTGTGGGGCCGGCCGATGTGGGGCACCTACTGGGTGTGGGACGCGCGGCTCACCTCGGTGCTGGTGCTGTTCCTGATGTATCTCGGCGTCATCGCGCTGTGGCACACGGTAGAGGACCCCGCGCGCGCCGGCCGCGCCGCCGCGATCCTCACGCTGGTCGGAGCCGTCAACCTGCCGATCATCAAGTTCTCGGTCGACTGGTGGAACACGCTGCACCAGCCGGCCTCGGTGTTCCGGATCGGCGGGCCGACCATCGACCCGAGCATCCTGACGCCGCTGATGGTGATGGCGCTCGCCTTCACGCTGCTGTTCGTCACGCTCCAGGTCGCCGCCATGCGCAACGAGATCCTGCGCCGGCGCGTGCGCACGCTGCGGCTCCTCCAGGCGCAGGGGGCGCAGGCGTGACGCTCGGCGCGCACGCGGGCTTCATCGTCGCGTCCTACGTGGCGGCGGCGGTCGTGGTCGCGGCGCTGGTGCTGTGGATCGTGGCCGACCACCGCGCCCAGCGCCGCACCCTCGCCGAGCTCGAGGCCGCCGGCATACGGCGCGGAAAGAGCGCGGCATGAGCGCCCAGGCCGGCGAGCCGCGCCGTTCCCGCCGCGGGCTGACGTTTGCGTTCGTCCTGCCGCTGGCGGCGTTCCTGGCGCTCGCCGCCCTGTTCCTGGTGCGGCTCGGGGCCGGCGATCCGTCGCAGCTGCCGTCCGCCCTGATCGGCCACGCGGCGCCCCACACCGACCTGCCGCCGGTCGAGGGCCTGGTGCGCGACGGCGTGCCGGTCCCGGGGCTGAGGACCGAGGATTTCGCCGGCCGCGTCACCGTGGTCAACGTCTGGGCCTCGTGGTGCCTGCCCTGCCACGACGAGGCGCCGCTCCTGATGCAGCTCGCCCAGGACAAGCGCATCCGGCTCGCCGGCATCAACTACAAGGACCAGCCGGACAACGCGCGGCGCTTCCTCGGCCGCTACGGCAACCCGTTCGCCGCCGCGGGCGCGGACCGCAGCGGCCGCGCCGCGATCGAGTGGGGCGTCTACGGCGTGCCGGAGACCTTCGTCGTCGGCCGCGACGGCCGCATCGCCTTCAAGCTGGTCGGCCCGATCTCGGACGGCAATCTCGACGCGACCCTGAAGCCGGAGATCGAGAAGGCGCTGGCCGCCCCCTGACGGCGTGTGATTACCGTCACGCATTCTCCTCAATCGGCCTGCTAGCGTTCCGGCGGGGGCCGAAGGAGACAACACCCATGCGCAGATTCGCTCTCGCTAGCCTTGCCGCTCTCGCCCTGCTGGCCGCGCCGCTGGCGCAGGCCCAGACGGCGGCGCCCGCCACGTCGCCGAGCAAGCCGGCCGCCACCAACGCGGCTCCGGCCGCCAAGCCGTCGCCCTCCGCCACCGCGCCGGCCGGCGACCTCCTCGACATCAACACCGCCAGCAAGGACGACCTCGACAAGCTGCCCGGCATCGGCTCGGCGCGTGCCGACGCGATCATCAAGGGCCGCCCCTATAAGGGCAAGGACGACCTGGTGCGCAAGAAGATCATCCCGCAGAGCGTCTACAACGGCATCAAGGACAAGATCATCGCCAAGCAGCAGAAGTCGTAGGCCCTGCTCCCAGGCGGCGCGAATCGTGCCCGGCTGCGACCGGGCACGATTGTCATTGCGAATCGTCCGCCGGGTCGGCGGCGTGCTTCTGCAGCAGCGGCATCTGCAAGGCCGCGAACACGAACGTCAGCGGCAGGATGCCGAACACCTTGAACGCCACCCAGGTGTCGGTCGACTGGGTGCGCCACACGATCTCGTTGAGGATCGCGAGCGCGAAGAAGAACAGCGCCCATCGCAGGGTGAGCTTGCGCCAGCCCTCGGGCGTGAGGTGGAACATCCGGTCGAACACGGCGGCGAGCAGCGGCTTCTCGAACCAGTAGCCGACGATCAGCGCCGCGCCGAACAGGCCGTAGATCATGGTCGGCTTGAGCTTGATGAACGTGTCGTCGTGCAGGACCAGCGTCAGCGAGCCGAACACCAGCACGATGACGAGCGTGACCAGCGGCATCAGCGGCACATGGCGCGTCATCGCATAGGACACCGCGAAGGCGGCGACGACCGCGACCATGAACACCGCGGTGGCGATGAAGATGCCGCCGCGCTCGCCCTCGATCAGGCCCGCCGGCAGCAGCGGCTCCAGCAGCGGCCGGAACAGCGCGGGCCGCGCGTTGGCGATGAAGAACAGGATCAGCGGCCCGAGGTCGAGCGCGAGCTTGAGGACGGGGTTGAGCTGCGGTTTCGCCTGCATCGTCACTCCACCCCCGCCACCGCGCGCGCGAAATCCCCCGCCGAGAACGGGGCCAGATCCTCGACGCCCTCGCCGACGCCGACGAAATGAACCGGCAGGCCGTATTTCGCCGCCACCGCGACCAGGATGCCGCCGCGCGCGGTGCCGTCGAGCTTGGTCATGACGAGACCGGTGACCCCGGCGATCTTCTGGAACTCGCCGACCTGCGACAGCGCGTTCTGCCCGACGGTGGCGTCGAGCACCAGCAGCACGGCGTGCGGCGCCGTGGCGTCGAGCTTCCTCATCACCCGCACGATCTTCTCTAGCTCGCTCATCAGCCCGGCCTTGTTCTGGAGCCGGCCGGCGGTGTCCATGAGCAGAACGTCGGCGCCCTGGGCGCGCGCGGCCTCCAGCGCGTCGTAGGCGAGACCCGCGGCGTCCGCGCCCTGTTCGCGGGCGATCACGGGCGAACCCGTGCGCGCGCCCCAGATCTTTAGTTGCTCGATGGCGGCGGCGCGGAACGTGTCGCCGGCCGCGAGCATCACGCGATGGCCCTCGACGGAAAGCTTCGCCGCCAGCTTGCCGATGGTGGTGGTCTTGCCGGAGCCGTTGACGCCGACCACGAGGATCACGAAAGGCTTCTTCGCCGGATCCACGACGAGCGGCTTCTCCACCGGCGCCAGCACCGTCCCGATCTCCGCCGCCAGGATCGCCTTCACCTCCTCGGCGGAGACCTGCTTGTCGTAGCGGCCCTCGCCCACCGCCGCGGCGATGCGCGCGGCCACGTCCACGCCGAGGTCGGCGCGGATCAGCGCCTCCTCCAGCGCCTCCACGGTCTCGGCATCGAGCTTGCGCCGGGTGACGAGGTCGGCGACGGCGTTGCCGAGCGAGGCGGCGGTGCGCTTCAGGCCGCCGGTGAGCCGCTGCCAGAGCGATGGGCTTTTGGTGTTCATCGACGGTCGTGATAGCCGTTTACATATGACACCGGAAGAGATGCTGGCGCGCGTGCTCTATCGCGACGGGCTGATGCTCGTCGTCAACAAGCCGGCCGGCATTCCCGTCCATCGCGGGCCGAAGGGCGGGCATGCGTTCGAGGATTATTTCGACGCCCTGCGCTACGGCCTGCCGCGGCCCCCGGCCCTGGCGCACCGCCTGGACAAGGACACCTCCGGCTGCCTGGTGCTCGGCCGCCACCGCAAGGCGCTGGCGCACCTGGGCCTCCTCTTCAAGCATGGCCAGATCGGCAAGACCTACTGGGCCGTGGTCGAGGGCGGCCCCGCGGAGGATGAGGGCACCATCGACATTCCGCTCGGCCGCCGCAGCGCCGCCCGCGGCTGGTGGATGAAGCCCGATCCTGCAGGACTGCCGTCCACGTCCACCTGGCGGGTGATGGGCCGGGCCGATGGGCTCGCTTGGCTCGCCCTGGAGCCGGTGACCGGCCGCACCCATCAGTTGCGCGTGCACTGCGCGACCATGGGCTTTCCCATCGTCGGGGACGCGATCTACGGCAAGGCCCCGCGCTTCGGCGGACCGGTCCTTCATCTTCATGCGCGCGAAATCGTGGTGCCGATCCAGAAGAACAAGCCGCCGGTGCGGGTCGTCGCACCGGTGCCGGAGCACATGACGGAGCGGCTGCGCCTGTGCGGCTGGCGCGACGAGGAGCCCGTCACGCCGACGTGAGCCGGCGGCCGTCGTGGCCGGCGATGACGACGTCGTGCAACGTGCCGGCGGGCACGGCGGCGGGCAATGTCACAGGGACGAACTGCTCGGTCCGCCCGACGCCGCCGCGCTCGGCGAGCACGCGGCGGGTCCGGCCGATCTCGCCATCGAGATGACGCGCGAGCGCCGCGGCGGCCTTCCCGCGCAGCCGCGCGGCGCGCTCGGTGACGATCCCGCGCGCGACCTGCGGCATGCGCGCCGCCGGCGTGCCGGGCCGGGGCGAGAACGGGAACGCATGCACGGTGGCAAGGCCGCAGTCGTCGATGAGGTCGAGCGTGCGCGCGAACATCGCCTCGGTCTCGGTCGGGAAGCCGGCGATGAGATCGGCGCCGAACGCGATGTCCGGCCGCAGCCGCCGCAGCCGCGCGCAGAACGCGACGGCGTCGGCGCGCGCGTGGCGACGCTTCATGCGCTTGAGGATGAGATCGTCGCCCGCCTGCAGCGACAGGTGCAGGTGCGGCATCAGCCGCGGCTCGGAGGCGAAAGCGTCGATGAGGTCGTCGTCGGCCTCGACGGAATCGACGGACGACAGGCGCAGCCGCGCAAGCTGCGGCACCTCGCGTAGGATGCGCTTCACCAGCGCGCCGAGCGTGGGAGCGCCGGGCCGCTCGCGGCCGTAGCTCGTGAGGTCGACGCCGGTGAGCACGACCTCGGCGGTGCCGGCGTCCGCGAGCCGGCGCACCTGCGCCACCACGTCGTCGGCAGGATGCGAGCGCGCGTTGCCGCGGCCGAACGGGATGATGCAGAAGGTGCAGCGGTGGTCGCAGCCGGTCTGCACCGCCACGAAGGCGCGGGTGCGGTCCTGGCCCTCGGCGGCCACCGGCGCGGCCCTGGTCTCGCGCATGATGTCGCCGACCGCGACGCGCTCTCCGCTGCGCCACGCCTCCGGCCTGAGCTTCTCGGCGTTGCCGATCACGCGCGCGACCTCGGGCATGACGGCGAAGGCCTGCGGCTCGGTCTGCGCCGCGCAGCCGGTGACCACGACCGGCCCGCGCTCGCGTGCCAGCCTGCGGATCGCCTGCCGCGCCTTGGCGACGGCTTCGCCCGTGACCGCGCAGGTGTTGACCACGGCGAGACCGGCAAGCCCCGCGCGCTCGGCGTTGATGCGGATCGCCGCCGACTCCTGGCTGTTGAGCCGGCAGCCGAAGGTGACGACCTCGATGCTCATGCGCCGGCGGGTGCCGCGAACAGCGCCGGGTCGAAGCGGCCGTCGTATTCGTATTCGACCGGCCCGGTCATCAGCACGTGGCCGTCGCGCTCGCGCCATTCGACGAGCAGGTCCCCGCCGGGCAGCGTCACCGTCACCGTGCGGCTGGCGCGACGCGTGCGCGCGGCGCAGACGGCGGCGGCGCAGGCGGCGGTGCCGCACGCCTTGGTAAGGCCGGCGCCGCGCTCCCAGACGCGCAGCACGAGGTGCTCCGGCGAGACCACCGCGCACAGCGAGATGTTGGCGCGCTCGGGGAATATCGGATGGTTCTCGAGCAGCGGGCCGATCTTCGCGAGATCGTAGGCATTGACGTCGTCGACCCAGAAGATCGCGTGCGGATTTCCCATATTGGCCACGGAGGGCGAGTGCAGGATCGGCTTGTCGATGGGCCCGATCTGCAGCTCGATGGCGCGGGTGTCGCGGAACTCCTCCGCCAGCGGAATCTCGTTCCAGGCGAATTTCGGCACGCCCATGTCGACGGTGGAGACGAGCGGCCGCTCGCCGGGCCAGCAGTTGACGAGCCCGGCCCTGGTCTCGAACGTCAAGGCGGGCTTGCCGGTCTCCTTGAACATGATGTCGGCGACGCAGCGCATGCCGTTGCCGCAGGCGCCGGACTCCGAGCCGTCGTTGTTGTAGATGCGCACGAAAGCGTCGGTGCCCGGCGTGCGTGCCGGATAAAGCGCCATCAACTGGTCGTAGGGCGCGCCCCGCGGACCGGCGGCGGCGCGCGCCTCCGCCGCCGAGATCGGCGCCGGCGCGTCGCGCAGGTCGACCACCACGATTTCGTTACCGAGGCCGTTCATCTTGCGGAACGGATGGTTTGCGAGCGGGCTCATCAGATTGCATCCAGGGTCCGCCGTTATATGGCCAATATCGGCGCGCTTGGCCAGAACGCCGCTGTCCAAAACTTGAACAGCGGCGAAGCGGCTGGCCCGTGACTTGCTCGCCGGCTTGGAGGATAGTCGCCGGAGATTCGTCCGGGCGACGCGTGGAGAGATCGGAATGCTGCGGCCGTTAAGCCTGCGACTTGTCCTGACGGTGCTGGCGCTTGGCGCCGCCGGCGCGGCCATGGGCCAGACCCCCGCTCCGCCGGGCCCGCCGGCCGCCCAGGACCAGGCTCCGGCCCAGCCCGCTGCGCCGGCCACGCCCGCGCCAGCGCCCGACCAGAACGCGCCCGCGCCCAACGCGGGCGACGCCTTCGGCCTGCCGGTCGATCTTCCCGAGCGCACCGTCGTCTACTTCAAGGGAACCGGCACCTGGGACGCGGCCTTCGACACCATCGTCGACGGCTTCAAGACCGTGAACGCCTACCTCGACAAGCAGGGCATCAAGCCGGCCGGACCGCCGCTCACGGTCTATACCGCGACCGACGACTCGAGCTTCTCGTTCCAGGCCGCGGTGCCGGTCGCGGAGGCGCCGAAGGACCCGCCGAAAGGCGACATCGCGGTGGGCAAGGCGCCGACCGGCAAGGCGTTGAAGTTCACCCACCACGGCTCCTACGACTCGATGGACACGACCTACGAGGCGATCACCAACTACCTCGACGAGAAACAGCTCGACGCCAAGGACCTGTTCATCGAGGAATACCGGACCGACCCGATCACCACGCCCGAGGACAAGCTGGTCATCGACATCTATGTGCCGATCGACGATACCCCGCCGTCCGATCAGGGTTCCGCGCCCGGCACCACCCCGCCGGCTTCACCAGATAAGCGGTAGCAGGCGGTAGCGCACCTTGCGCCGGTAGGCGGCATAGTCGGGAAGCCCCCGCTCCATCACCCGCTCCTCGTGGATGAGTCGCGCCACGATGGCGGCCGACATCAGCGCCGCGGGCACCAGTCCCCGCCACGAATCGAGCGCGAGGGGCGTCGCGAGAAACATCAGGATGCCGCCGCTGTACATCGGATGGCGGACGATAGCATAGGGACCGGACGACACGACCGTCTGGCCGGCTTCAACCGTGACGGTCGAGGCCGCGAAGGTGTTGGCCCGGAGCGTGAGGCCGACGACGACGTAGCCAAGCACGACGCAGGCGTTGGCGAGGATGACCACGAGCGGCGGGACGGCCGGTCCGCGCAGGCGATGATCGAGCGCGGAGACGATGTAGGTCGCGACCAGGAAGACGCTGGCGAAGGCCAGGATGACTTTCTGCGCCGGTTCGGTTTCCGCGGTCACGCCGGTGCGCATCCGGCGGCGGACCAGCGCCGGATCGCGCTTCAGGAAATAGACCCCGGCCGCCACGGTGCAGGCCGAGAACAGCAGCCAGTAGACGAGGCCCTGCCAATAGCGCAGCGACCACGCCGGCAGAAAAATCATCGCGGCGAGAGCGACGACGAACAGCGCGGTTCGCGACAGCAGATCCCTGCTCATGCGGTCCATGGGCGGCCTCCGCACTCGACTCACCCTCATAACTCACGTCTTGGTGAAGCGGTTGCCAGCCCCAGAAGCGCCAATGCATCATCCGGCTCCCGGCTCAGGCTGACCGGACCGCATTCACCGGGGGGAGGAAACGTCATGGGACGCATCGGGCTTTTGATCGTCACCGCCGCGCTGGCGTTCGTGGCCGGAGCCCCGCTGGCGCAGGCCAGGATCGTCGGCAAGGCCGTCGAATACAAGGACGGCGACACGGTGCTCGAAGGCTATCTCGCGTGGGACGACGCCAAGGCGGGCAAGCGGCCCGGCGTGCTCGTGGTGCACGAGTGGAACGGGCTCGGCGACTACGTCAAGATGCGCGCCCAGATGCTGGCCAGGCTCGGCTACGTCGCCTTCGCGCCGGACATCTACGGCAAGGGCGTGCGGCCCGCGACCATGCAGGCGTCGGCGCAGGAGTCCTCCAAATACGTCAAGGATCGCGCGCTGCTGCGCCGGCGCGTGCGCGCCGGGCTCGACCAGTTGCTGGCCAACCCGATGGTGGACAAGAGCAAGGTCGCGGCCATCGGCTACTGCTTCGGCGGCACCACGGCCCTGGAGCTCGGTCGCAGCGGCGCGCCGGTGGCCGCCATCGTCACGTTCCATGCCGGCCTGAGCAACCCCGCGCCGGAGGACGCCAAGAACATCAAGGCGCGCGTGCTGGTGCTGCAGGGCGCCAACGATCCCTACGCCAAGCCCGCCGACGTGGCGAAGTTCGAGGACGAGATGCGCGCCACCACGGTGGACTGGCAGTTCGTCTCCTACGGCGGCGCCGTGCACGGGTTCACCAATCCGGCCAACCACGACCCCGACCACGGCCTCGTCTATGACGAGAAGGCCGACAAGCGCTCGTGGCAGGCCATGGTGGACTTCTTCCGCGAGGTGTTTGGGAAGTAAGTCGAATAGCGGGATTGATTTTATTGGGCCGGGCGGCGTTCGCCGCGGCCCCTTTTTATTCGACCAGCGCGATACCTTCGACACGAGCTGCAGGGCCAGCTCATCGTCGAGGGTTCCAAGCGCAAGCCGCTCCCGCTTTGCCAGTTCCAGATAAGCAGCGTCATAGAAAGTCAGGCGATGCTTGCGGGCGAGATCGACAACATCGTCGTTTTCGGGAGTTGGCGCGAGATCGATGGTCAACCGCGCCAGTCGCTTGAGAAAAATTGCTACTTCTTGCGGCGAAATACGCATTCGCCGCTCGCCTAGCAGCACCACGTTGCGAATCTCGAACCACCAGAGGGTCGGGACAAGCGCGGTGTCGTCATCGAGGCGGTTGAATGCCAGTTCGGCCCGGGCATCCGCCTCGTCACGAAAACACCAGCACGCGGCAATCGAGGCATCGAGCACAAAGGCCACGGCTATCGGCGCCCCTCGTCCCGCCACGCGAGGATTTCTTCCACGGTAGCCCGAGGAGCGTTCTTCCTGGCCTCGCGGATCTCCTGGATCGCGCGCCGCGCGTCGGCACGCCGGGCATCCGTTTCCGGCATGAGCCGCGCAACGGCTTGGCCATGCCGTGTAATGACAACCGTTTCCCCATGCTCGACGTCGTCGAGCAGTTCCGCAAATCGCGCTTTTGCAATGGATGCTTGAACCGTTTTCATTTGTTGACCGGTCAATTGACCGGTCATAAATATCGTCCCGGCCAAACTCAGTCAATGCCGACTTAAATTTCTTGACGTGATGACTCCGCGTCCCTACGTTCCGCCCGCTTTCGACAAGAGCCCGCTTGCCCTTGCCGACCGGCCCGAGAGGCCGGAGGTCAACGCCCGACAGCGCGATGCGCCCTCGGGCGCTTTCGTGCTTTGAGGTTGCGACGCTGCGATGTTCGACACCCTGTCCGACAAGCTGTCCGGGATCCTCGACCGCCTGACGCGGCGCGGGGCGCTGTCGGCCGCGGACGTTGACGCGGCGGCGCGCGAGGTGAGGCGGGCGCTGCTCGAGGCCGACGTGGCGCTCGACGTGGTGCGCGGCTTCATCGACAAGCTGAAGGAGCGCGCGGTCGGCGTCGAGGTCATCAAGTCGGTGACGCCGGGCCAGATGGTCGTGAAGATCGTCCACGACCAGCTCGTCGAGACCCTGGGCTCGGCCGCCGAGCCCATCGACCTCAACGCGCCGGCCCCGGTCGCCATCATGATGGTCGGCCTGCAGGGCTCCGGCAAAACCACCACCACCGCCAAGATCGCCAGGCGCCTCGCCGAGCAGATGCGGCGCAAGGTGCTGATGGCCTCGCTCGACACCCGCCGCCCCGCGGCCATGGAGCAGCTCGCCGTGCTCGGCACCCAGGTCGGCGTCGACACGCTGCCCATCGTGCCGGGCCAGACGCCGGTGCAGATCGCCCGGCGCGCCATCGAGGCGGGCAAGCTCGGCGGCTACGACGTCGTCCTGCTCGACACCGCCGGCCGCATCACCCTCGACGAGGCAATGATGGCGGAGGCCGCCGAGGTGCGGCAGGCCGCCAACCCCCACGAGGTGCTGCTGGTCGCCGACGCGCTGACCGGCCAGGACGCGGTGAACCTCGCGCGCGCCTTCAACGAGCGCGTCGGCCTCACCGGCATCGTGCTGACCCGCGTCGATGGCGACGGCCGCGGCGGCGCGGCGCTGTCCATGCGCGCGGTCACCGGCAAACCGATCAAACTGCTCGGCACCGGCGAGAAGATGGACGCGCTGGAGGACTTCGACCCGGGGCGCGTCGCCGGCCGCATTCTCGGCATGGGCGACATCGTCGCGCTGGTCGAAAAGGCTGCGCAGACCATCGACGCCGAGAAGGCCGCGCGCACTGCCGAGCGCATGCGCAAGGGCCAGTTCGACCTCAACGACCTGCGCGAACAGCTCGACGGCATGATGAAGATGGGCGGGCTCGGCGGCCTCATGGGCATGCTGCCGGGCGTCGCCAAGATGAAGAACCAGATGTCGGCGGCGAACCTCGACGACAAGGTGCTCAAGCGCCAGATCGCGATCATCAACGCGATGACGCCCAAGGAGCGCCGCAACCCCGACCTGCTCAAGGCGAGCCGCAAGAAAAGGATCGCCGCCGGCTCCGGCACCAGGGTCGAGGACATCAACAAGCTCCTCAAGATGCACTGGACCATGGCCGACGTGATGAAGGCCATGGGTTCTGGAAAATTGGGTTCGGGCAAGCGCGGCCCGCTCGCCGGCCTCGCCAACATGATGGGGCTCGGCGGCGGCATGCCCTCGCCCGAGGACATGGCGAAGCTCGCCGAGAAGATGCCGGGCGGCCTTCCGGCCGGCGGCCTGCCGCCCGCCATGCCGGGGCTGCCCCCGAAGTTTCCGGGCGGCGCGCTGCCGGGTCTCGGCGGCAAGCTGCCGGGCGGCCTGCCGCCGGGCCTTCCCGGCCTCGGCAAGAAGAAATGATTCCGGTTTAACGCAACACGACGCCCAGAAAGGACGATACCAATGGCAACCGTCATCCGCATGGCCCGCGCCGGCACCAAGAAGCGGCCGTTCTACCACATCGTCGTCGCCGACAGCCGGTCGCCGCGTGACGGCCGCTTCATCGAGCGGCTCGGCTACTTCAATCCGCTGCTGCCCAAGGACAAGAAGGAGCGGCTGGTGGTCGATTTCGAGAAGATGAAGGCGTGGCTCGCCAAGGGCGCGCAGCCGTCGGACCGCATCGCGCGCTTCCTCGACGCCGAGGGGATCCGCAAGCGCGAGGCGCGCAACAACCCCGAGAGGGCGGTGCCGCGCAAGGAGCGCAAGGCCCGCGCCGAGGCCGCCAAGGCCGGCGGCGCAGCGCCCGCAGCGTAACGGCGCGGCATGGGGAGCGACGACAAGGCGCGCATCTGCGTCGCCCGGGTCGGCGCGCCCCACGGCGTCCGCGGCGACGTCAGGCTGTGGTCCTTCACCGCCGATCCGCTCGCGGTCGCGGACTACGGTCCGCTGGAGAGCGAGGACGGCGCGCGACGCCTCGCCATCGCCGCGCTGCGGCCGCAGGGCGAGTGCCTCGTCGCGCATTTCGCCGGCGTTGACGACCGCACCGCCGCCGAGGGTCTGCGCAACCTCGATCTCTACGTCCCGCGCGAGCGGCTGCCGGAGGCCGGGGACGGCGAGTTCTACTACGCCGATCTCGTCGGATTGCGCGCCGTCGACGCGAGCGGCGAAACGCTGGGCGAGGTCGTCGCCGTGCATAATTTCGGCGCCGGCGACGTGATCGAACTGCGGCTCCGGGGCCAGCGCGACACGGTGATGGTGCCGTTCACGGAAGAGACGGCGCCCGAGGTGGATGTCGCGGGCGGAAGGATCGTCGTCATTCTGCCGAACGACGTCGAAGCAGACCCCATGCCCCTCTCCCCCATCGGGAGAGAGGTCGACAGCCGCTGAGGCCGCGACATGTGGCGCGCCTGCGTTCTCACGCTCTTTCCCGAGATGTTTCCCGGCCCGCTCGGCGTGAGCCTCGCCGGCAAGGCGCTGGCGTCCGGCCTCTGGTCGCTCGACGCCGTGGACATCCGCTCCTTCGCCGCCGACAGGCACCGCACCGTCGACGATACCCCGGCGGGAGGCGGGGCCGGCATGGTGATGAAGCCCGACGTGCTCGGGCGCGCCATCGACGCGGTCGCCGATGACCGGCCGCGCCTGCTGATGACGCCGCGGGGCACGCCGCTGACCCAGGCGCGCGTCGCCGCGCTGGCGGCCGGACCGGGCGCGATCGTCGTGTGCGGCCGGTTCGAGGGCGTCGACGAGCGGGTCATCGCCGGACGCGGCCTCGAGGAAATTTCCATCGGCGACTACGTGCTGTCCGGCGGCGAGATCGCCGCGCTTGCCCTCATCGACGCCAGCGTGCGGCTCCTGCCCGGCGTGCTCGGCGCGGCGGAATCCGCGCTCGACGAGAGCTTTTCCGCGGGCCTTCTCGAATATCCGCAATACACCCGGCCCCAGACCTGGGAAGGCCAGGCGATCCCGGACATCCTCGCCTCCGGCGACCACGCCAAGGTCGCGGCCTGGCGCCGCGCCCAGGCCGAGGCGCTGACCAGGGCCCGGCGGCCGGACCTGTGGGCCGCGTACCGGGCCAGGGACCGCCAAAAGGGGTGACAAAGCCGGCCCTTTGGCGTAGAAGCGGCCCGAATTTCGATGGCGGATCGGGCCACGCGGGCTTGGCGCCCAGCGTAACCGATGGAGAATCCACATGAATCTGATCCAGCAGCTCGAAAGCGAGCAGGTGGCGAAGCTGTCCGCGAAACGCGCGATCCCGGACTTCGGCCCGGGCGACACCGTGATCGTCAACGTCAAGGTGGTCGAGGGCGAGCGCACCCGCGTCCAGGCTTACGAGGGCGTCTGCATCGGCCGCGCCGGCGCCGGCATCAACCAGAACTTCACCGTGCGGAAGATTTCCTACGGCGAGGGCGTCGAGCGCGTATTCCCGCTCTACTCGCCGATGATCGACTCCATCAAGGTAGTGCGCCACGGCAAGGTGCGCCGCGCCAAGCTCTATTACCTGCGCGGCCTGCGCGGCAAGTCGGCCCGCATCGTCGAGCGGCAGGACAAGCCTGACCAGCAGGAAGCCCAGGCCGCCGAGTAAGCCCCCGCGGCGGGACCAGGTTGCCAAGGCCGGGGCTCTCCCCGGCCTTTTTGTTTCGGTTCTAACTTGTTATATGACGGCCATGTTCTCGATGCTGCCGGACCAACATTGCATCGTGCTGCAGGACCACACGCGCCTGCCGGGCCGTTTCTTCGGCCGCCTGACCTCGACCGCGCTGGCCGGGCTTTAATCGCGCCTTGCGCGCGCTTCGCCCTGCCCCGCCCTCGCGATCATCAGGTTCACGCTCATGAAACCCCGCACGCTTTACGACAAGATCTGGGACGACCACGTCGTCGATGACGACAACGGCACCTGCCTGCTCTACATCGACCGTCATCTCGTTCACGAGGTGACGAGCCCGCAGGCGTTCGAAAGCCTGCGCCTTGCCGGCCGCAGGGTGCACGCGCCGGACAAGACGCTGCTCGTCGTCGATCACAACGTTCCCACCACGGACCGCACCAAGCCCAACCCCGACCCGGAGAGCGCGGCGCAGATCGCGTATCTCGCGGAGAACGCCAAGTTCTTCGGCCTCGAATACTACAACGAGTTCGACCGGCGGCAGGGCATCGTCCACATCATCGGGCCGGAGCAGGGCTTCACGCTGCCGGGCACGACCATCGTGTGCGGCGACAGCCACACCGCGACCCACGGCGCGTTCGGCGCGCTGGCCTACGGCATCGGCACGTCCGAGGTCGAGCACGTGCTGGCGACGCAGACGCTGGTGCAGCGGAAGTCCAAGAACATGCTGGTGCACGTGGACGGCAGGCTGCCGGACGGCGTCACGGCCAAGGACATCATCCTCGCCGTGATCGGAGAGATCGGCACCGCGGGCGGCACCGGCTACACCATCGAATACGCCGGCGAGGCGATCCGCTCGCTGTCGATGGAAGGCCGCATGACGGTCTGCAACATGTCGATCGAGGGCGGCGCGCGCGCCGGCATGGTGGCGCCCGACGAGAAGACCTACGCCTATCTCAAGGACCGGCCGAAAGCGCCCAAAGGCGCCGCCTGGGACCAGGCCATGCGCTATTGGGAGACGCTGCGCTCCGACGACGGCGCGCAATTCGACCACGTGGTGCGCCTCGACGCCGCGAACCTGCCGCCACTCGTCACCTGGGGCACGAGCCCGGAGGACGTGGTCTCGGTCACCGGCGTGGTGCCGGACCCGGACGACATCGCCGACGAGCACAAGCGCGAGTCGAAGAAGAAGGCGCTCGACTACATCGGCCTCAAGCCGGGCACGAAGATCACCGACATCGCCATCGACAAGGTCTTCATCGGCTCCTGCACCAACGGCCGCATCGAGGACCTGCGCGCGGCGGCGAAGATCGTCGAAGGCAAGACCGTGAACGGCAACGTCAGCGCCATGATCGTGCCGGGCTCCGGGCTCGTGAAGGAGCAGGCGGAAGCCGAAGGACTCGACAAGATCTTCCTCAACGCGGGCTTCGAGTGGCGCGAGCCCGGCTGTTCCATGTGCCTGGCCAAGAACCCGGACAAGCTCAAGCCGGGCGAGCGCTGCGCCTCGACCTCGAACCGCAATTTCGAGGGACGCCAGGGCTACAAGGGCCGCACCCACCTCGTCTCGCCCGCCATGGCGGCGGCCGCGGCGATCGCCGGCCGGTTTGTGGACGTGCGCGACTGGAGGTGATGAGCGGAAGGGCCCGCCGCGGCGGGCCCTGTCTCGCTTCTCGCTGACGGCCTTAGGTCGCCTTCCTCACCAATGGCGATGCCAGTGGTGGCGGCGCCAATAAGGCGGATGCCAGTAATGCCGGTGATAATAGCGCGGACGATAGTAGTGCGGGTGATAATAACGACGGTAATACCGCACGTGGGTCACGCCGCCCGCCGTTTCCTGGAGGGCGGCGGCTACCGGGCCGCCCGTCGTCAGCGGAACGGCCTGCGATGTGCCGATGCAAGCCAGAAGCGCTCCCGCGGCCAGTACGCCGAGCGAAAACTTACGCATGATGATCTCCCTGTCGTCCTATCCGCTCCATCAATGCCGGGGAACAGTATCGGGTTCCGCCAAAGGGCGGGCAGTTATCTCCTGGCCCAGCGACAGTAGAGATGCGGGGTCAGGACCGTCCCGCCCGGGCGGGGCTCAAGCGAATAGCCGTCGGAACATTGCCGCACCCACCGCAGCGAGGCCCGGGCCTCGCCCAGCGTCGGCGGCCGCCAGCGCAGCGGGTCGTTCCAGTCCACCGTGGTCGGCGCGGCGAGCGCCGACGGATGATGAGGCCGGACCACGATCACGGGCCGCCGGTGCCGGGGCGCCGCGTCGGCGGATGCGACACCGGTCGCGGCAACCATAAGAACGATAATCAGTTTGCGCAGCATGGCACGGCCCGGTATTCCAGACAGGGGCGGCATAGTATAGGCGGCGGCCGTCCGCTTGGGGAGCCCGAGGGCATCCTCGACCGATGCATGACAAAGACTCCATCCATCGAC
>Ga0182749_1000839_pt1 | contig 25948 bp, 25 predicted proteins | sample eDN3rd37CKraftMG_FD_128875 | JGI IMG/M metagenome (GOLD analysis project Ga0182749, IMG submission 128875) | Enriched Miracle-Growth compost microbial communities from Emeryville, California, USA - eDNA 3rd pass 37_C Kraft MG (version 2) (version 2) ...
CGGCGAGCGTGAGCGAGGTCATGCACGAGGTTCCGATACGAGGGCCCGCGACCGTGCGCGAGATCGCGCGGCGCGACAATGCGCAAGACTGAAAGGCCCGCATTCGGTTACGGCGAAGGCAGGCCGCGGCGGCGGGCACCGTTTCAAATTTCAACAGCGCGGTCATTCCGGGGCGCCCGCCCGCGCATTTACGCGGGCGCTTCTTATCCCTCCCCTGCAAGCGGAAGGGGGCGAGCGACAGCGAGCCGGGCGGGGTCGCGTCGCAATAAGTTGTCGACCATCCGAATTGCGAATTCCCCCACCCGGCGCGCGCACTGCGTTCGCTCGCCACCCTCCCCCCGCAAGCGGGGGAGGGATAAGGCCGCGCCTCGGTCGTGCCGCTAAAGATAATATCTTTACTATCGTAACCCGCCGCGCCATACTGCTCGCGCCTCACGAGGACCACGGCCCATGCCCGCATCACGCGAACGGCCCCCGGTGACGATGAGCGGCGATCTGACCGCGCGCATCATGTTTGCCGGCCGCTCGTCCTCGCTGTCGGCGCAGATCGTCGGCCACGTACGCGAGGCGCTGTTTTCCAAACGGCTCAAGCCCGGCGACTTCCTCGGCACCGAGAAGGACCTCGCCGCGCAGTTCGGCTGCAGCCGCATCGTCGCGCGCGACGCGCTGCGCACGCTCGAGGCGCTCGGCATCGTCGAGATCCGCATGGGCAAGGGCGGCGGCGCGCGCATCGCGCACGGCAACCCGCGCCTGTTCGCCGAGGCGCTCGCCGTGCAGCTCGACCTGACCGGCGTCTCCGTCGCCGAGATCATGGACGCGCAGCGCGCGATCGAGACGCTTGGCGCCGAGCTCGCGGCCGAGAACGCCACGGCCGACGACGTCGCGCGCCTGCGCCTCCTGCTGAAGCAGGCCGAGTCCGTCATCGACGACATGGACGCCTTCACCCGCCTGTCGCGCGATTTCCATCTCGCCGTCGCCGAGGCCTCGCACAACCGCGTGCTGGTCGTGCAGCTCATCTCGCTCGAGCACGTCTCATGGCCGCGCCGCAACGCCACCGCGACGCCGCGGCTGGCGCGGCACATCCTCGCCATCCACACCGAGCTCGTCGATCTCATCGAGCTGCGCGACGCCGCCGCGGCGCGCGCGCTGATGGACGACCACGTCAAGATGATCCGCGCCCGGCGCGTCGCCGAGCGAGGGGATTCACATGAAGCCCCCGAAGAGGGGCATAGCTGCTGCTGAGTGTTCCCGGTCATTCCGGGACGGCGCAAAGCGCCGGACCCGGAATCCAGAAACAATCTCAGAGCGCGCGACCGGATTCCGGGTTCCGGCCTTCGGCCGGCCCCGGAATGACAAGAAATAGAAAGGGAGAAGGCAAAATGGCAAAATTCATCATCGAACCGCACTTCCGCCTGCAGGAATGGATCGCCGAGGAGAAGGGCTACTTCCGCGACGAAGGCCTCGACTACGAATTCCGCGAGCTGATGCGCTCGACCGCCGGCAAGATCCACGACAAGGGCGACAAGGTCGGCGCCTACCAGTCGTTCGAGGAAGGCCGCAAGTCGAACGTCTCCTGCGCCTGCCACTGGACGGTGAACGTCGCCGCCAGTAACGGCCACGGCAAGATGTACAGCGACATCTATTCGGTGGCGCCGGCCGGCATCTTCGTCGCACCCGATTCGCCGATCAAGGAACCCTCGCAGCTCGCCGGCGTGCCGGTGTCGGTCGGCTACCAGTCCGGCAGCCACTATTCGACGGTGCAGGCGCTGGAGCAGTACCTCAAGCCGGAGCAGATCAACCTCGTCTATTCCGACGGCATGCTGTTCGCGCGCATGGAGAAGCTGTTCGATGGCAAGGCGCCGGCCGTGCACCTGTTCGGCGGGCCGTATTACTTCGCCGAGCAGCTCGGCTACCGCAAGGTGATCGACTGCACCTTCATGATCTCCACCATGATCCACGGCGATCCCGATCCGGAAGACCTGCGCAAGTTCTTCCGCGCGCTGCGCAAGGCCCAGCGCGACCTCGACCTGCGCCCCGAGCTCTACACGCACTATTATCGGAACGAGTTCCCGGACCGCTTCCACGCCAAAATGGACACGCGGCGCTGGGGCCCCGGCGAGCGGCTGGTGTTCGAGCCCTACACCAAGGAGGTCTACGAGGAGTCGTTCGAGTGGATCGCCGCCCACGGCATGTTCCCCGAGGGCACGATGGGCTCGGGCCGCTACGAGAAGGCGACGCTGTCGCTGGTGTGAGATGGCGAGCCGATAGACCTCGACTTCGTCATGGCCGGGCTTGTCCCGGCCATCCCGATAAAGGTGGCACCGTGCCCGCCTGAGCGGGGTCGCCGGGACAAGCCCGGCGACGACAAAACTGGTGGGATGCCCAACCATCCGGCCGGGCGTCCCCTGGGGTGCGCCGCCGCGACCGCAGGACGGGCCGCGGGGCGCTTTTCTTTGCGGCCGTCCTCATGCATTGTGTTCCCAACCGACTGCAAGAAACTGCCTGTTTCGGAGGGGAACGATTATGAAGCGCATCCTGTTGACCGGCCTCGCGATGCTCGCGGCAGCCGGGCTGTCGAGCGCGGCCAGCGCGCAAGGCACGGTCAAGATCGGCGTCATCAGCGCCTATTCCGGCCAATTCGCCGATACCGCGACGCAGATCGACAACGGCATCAAGCTCTATATGAAGCAGCACGGCGACACCGTCGCCGGCAAGAAGATCGAGATCATCCGCAAGGATACCGGCGGCCCGAACCCGGACGTCGCCAAGCGCCTGGCGCAGGAGCTCGTGGTCCGCGACAAGGTCGACATCCTCGCCGGCTTCACGCTGACGCCGGAAGCGCTCGGCGCCGCGCCCATCGCCACCGAGGCGAAGAAGCTGCTCGTCGACATGAACGCCGCGACCTCGATCGTCACCGAGAAGTCGCCTTACATCGTGCGCACGTCGGTGACGCTCGCGCAGATCTCCGAGACGGCCGGCAACTGGGCGGCGACCAAGGGCGGCGTCAAGAAGGTCTACACGATGGTGGCCGACTATGGCCCCGGCATCGACGCCGAGCAGGGCTTCCAGAAGGCGTTCAAGGCCGCCGGCGGCGAGATCGTCGGCTCGGTGCGCATGCCGGTCGCCAACCCGGACTTCTCGGCCTTCGCGCAGCGCGCCAAGGACCTCAACCCCGAAGGCATCTTCGTCTTCGTGCCGGGCGGCGCGCAGCCGGGCGCCATCGGCAAGGCCTTCGCCGAGCGCGGCCTCGACCCGCACAAGATCAAGATCCTGTCGACCGGCGAAGCGGTCGACGAGACGGCGCTCAAGGCGCTCGGCGATCTCGGCCTCGGCCGCATCTCGGCCTGGCACTACGACTACAATCTGCAGACCAAGACGAACCAGGACTTCGTCAAGGCGTTCAATGCCGAGTTCAAGCGCAACCCGGACTTCTTCGCCGTCGGCGGCTATGACGGCATGCACCTCATCTACGAGGCGCTGAAGAAGACCGGCGGCAAGGCCGACGGCGACTCGCTCATCGCCGCCGCCAAGGGCATGAAGTGGGAGAGCCCGCGCGGCCCGATCTCGATCGACCCGGCGACCCGCGACATCGTGCAGAACGTCTACATCCGCAAGGTCGAGAAGGTCGACGGCCACCTCGTCAACGTCGTGTTCGACACCGTCAAGGACGTGAAGGACCCGACGCACAAGTAGGCGGCCGTTTCAGGCCGCCGGCCGTTACCCACGATCGTATGGGGCGACCGATACCGGTCGCCCCAACGCCGGGCTCGGTGTCTTTAACAACTTCGCTGTCCGCGTGCACCGCTTCACCTCTCCCATAGGGAGAGGTCGGATCGCGAAGCGATCCGGGTGAGGGGTTACGGAATTTGAGAGTCGGGCCCCCTCACCCCAACCCTCTCCCCAACAGGGAGAGGGAGCTCGCTCTCGCTTGTGGTTCGGCTTCCGGCTACAACGAGCGCTATTTAGAGGATCACAAGCCCTCGATGCTGCCTCCCGTTTTCGGAGTTCTGTTCGACGGCCTCGCCTACGGCATGCTGCTGTTCGTGCTGTCGGTCGGCCTGTCGGTGACGCTCGGGCTGATGAACTTCGTTAACCTCGCGCATTGCGCCTTCGCCATGCTCGGCGGCTACGTCACCGTGACGTTGATGCACCAGTACAACTGGCCGTTCCTGGCGACGCTGCCGGCGGCCTTCCTCGCCGCCGCGGCGGCGAGCGTCGTGCTCGAGCGCGTCCTCTACCGCCGGCTCTACCGCGCCACCGATCTCGACCAGGTGCTGCTGACGATCGGCATCGCCTTCATCTCGGTCGCGGCCGCCGCCTACATCTACGGCACGCTGCAGCAGCCGATCGAGACGCCCGCCTTCCTGCGCGGCGCCGTCGGCGTCATGGGGCTGGCCTTCGGCAAGTACCGGCTGTTCCTCATCGCCGTGGCGCTCGTCGTCACGATGGCGCTCGTGCTGGCGCTCGAGCACACGCGCTTCGGCGCGCAGGTGCGCGCCGCGGTCGACAACCAGCGCATGGCGCGGGGCCTCGGCATCGACGTCGAGCGCACCTTCGCCATGACCTTCGCGCTCGGCTCGGGCCTAGCCGGCCTCGGCGGCGCGCTCGCCATCGACATCGTCGGCCTCGATCCGAACTTCGCCTTCACCTACCTCGTCTACGTGCTGATCATCGTCTCGGTCGGCGGCCTCGGCTCGATCGCCGGCTCGTTCGCCGCCGCCTGCCTGATCGGCGTCTCCGACATCGCCGGCAAGTATTACGCGCCGGAGCTCGGCGCCTTCATGATCTACCTCGTCATGGTGCTGGTGCTGATGTGGCGCCCGACCGGCCTGTTCGGGAAGCGATAGAATGAGCGCATGCTTCACAAAATTTGCCGCGCGCGTTGCCTCGTCATGGCCGGGCTTGTCCCGGCCATCCACGGCTTTCCTTCCAAAGCAGGACGTGGATACCCGGCATAAAGCCGGGCACGACGGCAGAGAGGCCCGCGCACCATGAGCGTCAGCGCGCAGACCACCACCCCGCAGCAATACCTCGCCGCGCGCGGACGCTGGCATCCGCTCGAGATCGTGTTCTGGCTGGCGACGCTGACGCCCTACTTCCTGTTTCCCGACTACCTGTCGCTGGCGAGCCAGATCGCGGTCGCGGCGCTGTTCGCGCTCTCGCTCGACCTGATCCTCGGCTATGCCGGCGTCGTCTCGCTCGGCCACGCCGCCTTCTTCGGTCTCGGCGCCTACACCGCCGGCATCTTCTCGAAATACGTCTGGGGCGACGTGTTCTCCGGCCTGATCGTCGCAGGCCTGCTCGCGGCAGCGGTCGGCTGGGCGTCGAGCTTCATCATCGCCCGCTTCCGCCATCTCACGCTGATCATGATCACGCTCGGGCTGGGCCTCCTGCTCGCCGAGGCGGCCAACCGCGCGCACTGGCTGACCGGCGGCTCCGACGGCCTGCAGGGCATCGCCATTTCGCCGATCTTCGGCGTGTTCAATTTCGACCTCTACGGCAAGACCGCCTACGGCTATTCGCTGGCCGTGCTGTTCGTGATGTTCCTGGCCGCGCGGCGGCTGGTGAACTCGCCGTTCGGCCTGGCGCTGCGCGGCATCCGCGAGAATTTCGTGCGCATGCCGGCGATCGGCGCCGAGAGCCGCGCCCATATCCGCACCGCCTACACCATTGCCGCCGGCATGGCCGGCATCGCCGGTGCGGTCATCGCCCAGACGACGCAGACCGTCGCGCTCGAGGCGATCGGCTTCCAACGCTCGGCCGACGTGCTGGTGATGCTGGTGCTCGGCGGCGCCGGGCGGCTCTACGGCGGCCTCGTCGGCTCGATCATCTTCATGGTGGCGCGCGACCAGCTCTCCGGCATGGCGCCGCAGTACTGGTACTTCTGGATCGGCGTTCTGCTCATCACCGTCGTGATGGTGCTGCCGAACGGCATCCTCGGCGGCCTGTCGCAACTGTGGTCGCGCTGGAGGAAATCGTGAGCGCGGCGTTCGAGGCACCGGGCGCCGCGGGCGCGATCGCGCTGGCCACACGCGGCCTGACCAGGAGCTTCGGCTCGTTGCCGGTGGCGCGCGACATCTCGCTCGAGCTGCCGGTCGGCGCGCGCTACGCGCTGATCGGCCCGAACGGCGCCGGCAAGACGACGCTCATCAATCTCGTCACCGGCATGCTCAGACCCGACGCCGGCCAGATCGTCCTCGGCGACGAGGACATCACCGCGACCGAACCGCAGGACCGCGTCAAACGCGGGCTGGCGCGCACCTTCCAGATCAACACCTTGTTCGCCGGGCTCAATCCGCTCGAGGCGGTGACGCTGGCGGTGACCGAGCGCGACGGCATCTCGCGGCGCTTCTGGCAGCCGCTCGCCGCCAATGGCGCGGCGATCGACGAGGCCTACGAGATCCTGCGCAAGCTCAAGCTCGCCGACTGCTGCTACCAGACGACGCGCGAACTGCCCTACGGCCGCCAGCGGCTCCTGGAGATCGCGCTGGCGCTGGCGACGCGGCCGAAGGTGCTCCTGCTCGACGAGCCCGCGGCCGGCGTGCCGCCGGAGGAATCCGGCGACATCTTCGAGGTCGTGGCCGGCCTGTCCGACAGCCTGACCGTGCTGTTCATCGAGCACGACATGCAGATCGTGTTCCGCTTCGCCACGCACATCATCGTGCTGGTCGGCGGCGCCGTATTCACACAGGGCTCGCCGAAGGAGATCGCCGCCGATCCGGGCGTGCGCGAGGTCTATCTCGGGACGCGCAAGCATGGCTGAGCCGCTCCTCAGACTGCAGAACGTGACGGCCGGCTACGGCGACGCCGTGGTGCTGCATAGCGTGTCGCTGGAAATCCCGGAGCACGGCAGCCTCGCCGTGCTCGGCCGCAACGGCGTCGGCAAATCGACCCTCCTGCTCACCATCATGGGCTACACGCAGTTGCGCGCCGGCGAGATCCACTGGCGCGGCCGCAACGTGTCGCGGCTGGCGCCGAACCGCCGCGCGCTCGACGGCATCGGCTGGGTGGCGCAGGAGCGCGAGATCTTCCCGTCGCTGTCGGTCGAGGAGAACCTCACCGTGGCCGCGCGGCCGGGCGACTGGACGCTCGACGCGGTCTATAAAATGTTTCCGCGGCTTGCCGAACGCCGCCGCAACATGGGCAACCAGCTCTCCGGCGGCGAGCAGCAGATGCTGGCGATCGCGCGCGCGCTGATGACCAATCCGTCGCTGCTGCTGCTCGACGAGCCATTCGAGGGGCTGGCGCCGGTGATCATCGAGGAACTGATCAAGGCCATCAACCTGCTGCTCGCCGACCGCAGGATCGCCATCGTGCTGGTCGAGCAGCACACCGACGTGGCGCTGGAGCTGACCCGCGACGCCGTCGTGCTCGAGCGCGGCGCGGTCGCCCATCGCGCGACCTCGAGCGAGCTGATGCAGGACGCCGCGACGCTCGAGCGCCTGGTCGGCTTGCGTGTCGTCGCCAGCGCGTGAGTTCACCTCCCCTTGAAAAGGGGAGGTCGGTTTGCGAAGCAAACCGGGTGGGGATCACTCGCATGACCCCCACCCCAACCCTCCCCCTTTCAGGGGGAGGGAGTCCAGCGAGGTGCCGCCCATGTCCCACCCCATGATCCCGCGCGATCGCGCCGACTTCTCCGCCATCGTCGACCGGCCGCCGCTGAAGCTGCCGGGCAAGGCGCGCATCGTGTTCTGGACCATCGTCAATTACGAAGTGTGGGACATCGGCAAGCCGATGGCGCGGCAGGTGCTGGCGCCGCCGACCGGCGTCACGCAGCAGCCGGACGTGGTGCACTGGGCCTTCCACGAATACGGCATGCGCGTCGGCTGCTGGCGCTTCTTCGAGCTCTTCAGGAAGCTCGGCATCAGGCCGACGCTGTCGGCCAATGCGCGCATCTGCGAGGACTATGCGCGCGTGGCGGCCGAGGCGCGCGATGCCGGCTGGGAGTTCATGGGCCACGCCTACGAACAGGGGCCGATCCACAAGGAGCAGGACCAGGCGGCGATGATCGGCCGCGCCATGAACGTCATCGAGACGTTCACCGGCAAGCGCCCGGTCGGCTGGCTCGGGCCGGGACTGACGCAGACCATGGAGACGCCCGATCTCCTGACCGCGGCCGGCGTCAAATACATCGGCGACTGGGTCTATGACGACGAGCCGACCACGATCCGCACCGCCAACGGGCCGCTGGTGACGCTGCCCTATACGCTTGAGCTCAACGACATCCCGATGATGCTCGTGCAGCATCACACGAGCGACTATCTGCTCAAGCGCACCATCGACCAGTTCGACCGGCTCTACGCCGAGAGCGAGCAGCGCGCGAAGTTCTGCGCCATCGCCATCCATCCTTACATCAGCGGCCAGCCGCACCGGATCAAGTATCTCGAGCAGATCTACGACTACGTGAACCGCCACGAGGGCGTGCTGCACTGGAACGGCGAAGAGATGCTCGACTGGTACAGCCAGGTTGCCAAAGGCTGAGCCGCTCGAGTCGCGACGCAAGCAGGCCTGCTTGCAGCGGCCTGTCATGGCCGGCGCAAGCGGGGCATCCAGTACCCGACCGCCCGCAGCGATGACTGGATCGCCCGCTTGCGCGGGCGATGACGGCGCTGATGACAATACGCCGGGTCGGGCTGTATCATAAACGTCAAGAACAGCAATTTTCCCGGGAGGAAAACAAGTGCACTGCAAGACGTTTTTGCACGCCGTGCTCTCCGCGCTGCTCGCCGCCGCGCTCGTCACGCCGGCCTTGGCGGCCGACAACGAGATCCGCCTCGCCGAGCAGTTCTCGATGGGCTACCTGCAGCTCAACGTGATGCAGCACGAGAAGCTGATCGAGAAGCACGCCAAGGCGCTCGGCATCCCCGACGCCAAGGTGTCGTGGTTCAAGTTCAACGGGCCGACCGCGGTCAACGAGGCGCTGATCTCCGGCAATGTCGATATCGGCTCGGGCGGCGTGCCGGGGCTCCTCACCTTGTGGGCACGCACCAAGGGCACGCCGCAGGAGGTGCGCGGCGTCTCGGCGCTGTCGTCGCAACCGTTCCTGCTCAACACCAGGAGCGCGACGATCAAGACCATCGCCGACTTCAAGGACACCGATCGCATCGCCGTGCCCGCGGTGCGCACCTCGGTGCAGGCGCTGACGCTGCAGATGGCGGCGGCGAAGCAGTGGGGCGAGAAGAATTTCGAGAAGCTCGACCCGCTGACCGTGTCGATGACGCCGCCGGATGCGACCGTCGCGCTGCTCAAGGGCGGGGCGCAGGTCACCGCCGCATTCAGCGTGCCGCCGTTCCAGTTCATGCAGCTCGAGGACAAGGAGGTGCACACCGTCCTGAACTCGTATGACGTGCTGGGCGGGCCGCACACCTTCACCGTCATCTGGACGTCGAAGAAATTCCGCGACGGCAACCCGAAGCTCTATCAGGCCTTTGTCGCCGCGCTGAAGGAGGCGACCGACCTCGTGAACGCCGACAAGCGCAAGGCGGCGGGCTACTGGATCGAGGATTCGAAATCGAAGCTGCCGCTCGACAAGGCGACCGAGATCGTCTCCGGCGCGCAGGTGCACTGGACCATGGTGCCGGAGAACACGATGAAGTTCGCCGACTTCATGGCAAACGTCGGCCGGCTGAAGGCAAAGCCCGAGTCGTGGAAGGATTACTTCTTCCCCGAAGCCCACGGGATGAAGGGAAGCTGAGGCGCCTTGCCCTCCCGCGCATAGCGGCGGGGAGGCGAAGCACGCCCGTGGCGCATCACAACAGTCGAGGACACGTCCACTATGCACTACGCCAAGCCGCCCGTCGGCATGCTGCCGCAGGACCGCATCGCCTATTCGCCGATCGTCGGCCGCAAGCCGCTGAAGCTGCCGGACAAGGCGCGCATGGTGGTGTGGACCGTCACCAATGTCGAGGACTGGGACCCGACGCAGACCATGCCGCGGACAGTGCTGACGCCGCCGGCCGGCGGCTCGCCGATGCCGGACATCCCGAACTGGTGCTGGCACGAATACGGCAACCGCGTCGGCTTCTGGCGGCTGTTGCAGGTCTATGACGAGTTCAAGATCCCGGGCGTGATGAACGTCAACGGCGTCGCCGTCGAGGCCTTCCCGGAGATGATGAAGGCCTGTGTCGAGCGCAAATGGGAGTTCGTCGGCCACGGCTACACCCAGCGCAACATGCAGAAGGTGGAGAACGAACGCGCCGACATCAGGAAGAGCGCCGAGGTCCTCGAGCGCGTGACCGGCAAGCGCCCGCGCGGCTGGCTCGGGCCGGGCCTCACCGAGACCTGGGAGACGCCGGACATCCTCGCCGAGGAAGGCTACGACTACGTCGCCGACTGGGTGATCGACGACCAGCCGGTGTGGCTGAAGACGCGCGGCAAGCCGATCCTCAACATTCCCTACACGCAGGAATGCAACGACGTCGCCATGATGCTGATCCAGCATCACAAGGCGAACGAGTTCTACGAACGGGCGATGGACCAGTTCGAGCAGATCTACAGCGACGCCAAGGCGCTCGATTCGGCGCGCGTGATGGCGATCTCGGTGCATCCCTACATCATGGGCGCGCCGCACCGGGCGAAATACTTCCGCATGATCTTCGAGAAGATCAGGAAGAAGAAGGACGTGCTGTTCTGGACCGGCGCGCAGATCGCCGACTGGTTCATGAAGACCGGGCCGAAGGCGCCCTGAGCTCTTGCTGTAACAGGGCCGTTTGCACAGCAGGTCCCCTCTCCCCTTTGGGGAGAGGGTTAGGGTGAGGGGGTCCTGACTCTCAAATCTCGTAACCCCTCACCCGGCTCGCTTCGCTCGCCGACCTCTCCCTATGGGAGAGGTGAAGCGAGCGTGTGGTGAAGCCGAGCGTCACCCCGCCATCTTCCGTTTCAGCCGCACCACGGCGAGGTCGAGCGCCGAGAGGAAGCGCGACAGGTCCTGCCGCGACAGCGGCTTCGGCCCGCGCGTTTCCGCGCCGGCCGAACGCAGGTCGGTCAGCAGGTTGCGCGTCGCCAAAGCCATGTGAATCGAGTCGTCGTCGAACACCTTGCCGGTCGGGCTGATGACGCTCGCACCGTTGCGGAAGGCACGCGCGGCGAGCGGCACATCGGCGGTGATCACAATATCGGTTACCGTGGCGCGCTCGACGATCCAGTCGTCGGCGACGTCGGGGCCTTCTGGCACGACGACCCGCTCGATCAGATCGCTGCGCGGCACGTTCATGAAGGCATTGGCCACCACATAGACATGCAGCGCATAGCGCTCCGCCACGCGGTAGATTTCCGGCTTCACCGGGCAGGCGTCGGCATCGACGAAGATGCGGATCGCGGGCGGCTGATTTGGTGCTTCCATGACTGCGGCCCGCATGATCCAATCGTCGCTTGGCAAGGGAGGCATCCATGGCCAAGACCCGCAGGAAAGTCCAGTCGAAGCGCGTGACGGCGAAGGCCCGGACGAAGACAGCGAAGACGGCGCGGAAAAAGCAGGTCGCGGCCAAACCCGCGCGCAAGGCGGCGGCGAAGGCGAAGCCGCGCAAGCCGCAGCGCTTCACCGTCAGCCATCACCGCGAGGAAGACTTCGACCACGGCCTGCGCGCCTACTCCGCCTATCGCGATCTCGGCATCGCCGCCGCCACCGACGGCATGGTGCAGGCGCACGTCATCCGCATGACCAGACCGTTCGAGGAGGGCGAGGTCTCGACGCCGCATCTGCACGATGTCGACTTCCAGATGGTCTACGTGCTCAAGGGCTGGTTCCGCACCGAGTTCGAGGGCGAAGGCGTGCACACCTTCACCGCGGGCTCGTGCTGGATCCAGCCGCCGCGCATCAGGCACACCGTGCGCGGCTATTCCGACGACTGCGAGCTTCTGGAGATCGTGCTGCCGGCGGATTTCGAGACGGTGACGCTGGCGGAGTGAGGAGCGCCTCGCGGCGCGCGGAGAACCCCGGAGGTTGTTCATCCGGCTGATGGCCTGAGGGTCGTTGTTGCAACACAGCTACCGAAAGGGCCTCAGGGATGAACAACCCACACCAAAATACCCCGGCCGGAGCCGCCGGGACAAGCCCGGGAATGACGATTTCAGGGCTTCGGTTCCACGTCGTCGTCCTGCAGAACCCGCAGCGCGGCGCCGTCGATGTCGTTGTATTGGCCCGAGCGCAGTGCCCAGATGAAGGCGAACAGGCCGGCCAATCCCAGACCGAGCGCGAGCGGCAGCAGATAAACGATCACGTTCATGCCGACCTCCCTCCCCGCGCGCGCAGCGCGTTCAAGGTCACCAGAAGCGACGAACCGGACATCGCCAGCGCGGCGATCAGCGGCGTGACGAAGCCGGCAATGGCGATCGGCACGGCGATGGCATTATAGACTGCCGCGAGCCCCAGGTTCTCGCTCATCAACCGCCGCGCGCGGCGGGCGGAGACGACGGCATCGGCGACCGGCGACAGCCTGTCGCCGAGGAACACGGCGTCGGACTGCGCCTGCGTCACGTCGGCGGCAGAGATCGGCGACAGCGACACATGGGCGGCGGCAAGCGAGGGCGCGTCGTTGAGGCCGTCGCCGACCATCAGCACGCGGCGGCCCTCGCGCTTCAAATCCTCGATCTGCGCGATCTTGTCGGCGGGCTTCAGCGCCGCGCCCCACTGCTCGATGCCGAGCGCCTGCGCCACCGGCGCCACCGCCTCGGCGCGGTCGCCGGAGAGGATGCGCAGGTCGAACCCGAGCGCGCGCAGCCGCGCCACGGTCTCGATCGCATCGGGCCTGAGACTCTGCGCCACGGTGAACGCCGCCGAGCGGCCGCCGAAGGAGCAGTAGATGTGCGACAGCCAGGGCAGCGACACGACCTCCGGCAGGCCGCAGAAGGCGGCGCTGCCGACGCGCGCCTCGACGCCGTCGATCGTCGCGCGGACGCCGCGGCCCACCTCCTCGACCGCGCCCTCGAACGGCACGCGCGAGGCGGCCTCGCGCGCCAGCGCCGCCGCCAGCGGATGCCGGCTCGACAGCGCGAGCCGCGCCGCGATCTGCAGCAGTTCCGGATCGGCGCTGTCCGGCGCGACGACGCGCGGCTCCGGCAGCGTCAGCGTGCCGGTCTTGTCGAAGACGATCGTGTCGGCTTCGGCCAGGCGCTCGATGGCGTCGCCGGAATTGAGGATGACGCCGGCGCGGAACAAGGCGCCGGAGGCGACCACCTGCACCGCCGGAATGGCGAGCGCCAGCGCGCAGGGGCAGGTGATGATGAGCACGGCGATGGCGGTGACGATGGCGTCGTGCGCCGACGCGCCGGCCAGCCACCAGCCGAGCGCGGTGAGCGCCGCGGCGGAATGCACCACCGGCGCGTAGATGCGCGAGGCGCGGTCGGCGAGGCGCATGGCGCGCGACTTCGCGCTCGCCGCCTTGTCGAGCAGCTTCCCGATCTCGTCGATCAGGGTGGCGCCGCCGGCGGCGGTGACGGTCAGCGTCAGCGCGCCGTCGTAGTTCATGCTGCCGGCATAGACGGTGTCGCCGGGGCCGACGTCCCGCCGCGCCGTCTCGCCGGTGATCAGGCTCTCGTCGATGTCCGAGCGGCCGCTCGCGATGGTGCCGTCGGCCGGCACGCGCTCGCCCGGCTTGACCATCAGCCGGTCGCCGGCGCGCAGCACCGCCGCCGGCACGGTGACGAGCTCCTCGCCGGCGAAGCGATGCGCTGTGTCGGCCTTCAGCGCCGCGAGATTGCCGGCCACGGTGCGCGTCTTGCGCCGCATGGCGTGATCGAGTGCGCGGCCGACGAGCAGGAAGAACAGAAGCGTGATCGCCGAATCGAAATAGACGTCGCGCGCGTGCTGCGCGGTCTCGATGACCGACATGCCGAGCGCGACGATGACGCCGATCGAGATCGGCACGTCCATGTTGGTCGAGCGCGCCTTCAGCGCCCGCCAGGCGCTGGCGAAGAACGGGCGCCCGGCATAGGCCGCTGCCGGCAGCGCGATCAGCGCCGACGCCCAGTGGAAGAAGTCGCGCGTCTCCGGCGTCATGTCGGTGACGTTGCCGGACCATACCGACACCGACAGCAGCATGATGTTCATGGCGGCGAAGCCGGCGACGCCCATGCAGCGGGTGAGCTTGCGCGCCTCCGCCGCCTCCTCCTGCTCGGCGCGCAGCGGCACGAAGGGATGGCCGCGATAGCCGTTCTCCTGCAGCGTCTCGATGATGCGGCCGGGCTCGAGCGCGCCGCCGGCCCACACGACGTGCAGGCGGCGATTGGTGTAGTTGAGTCGCGCCTCGGCGATGCCGGGCAGTTGCTTCACCGCGCCCTCGATGCGGCCGATGCACGCGCCGCAGGTCACGCCGTCGACGGCGAGATCCATGCTCAGCCGGCCGTCGCTGTCCGGCCGGGCGTAGAGTGAGAGGTCGAGGGCGGCGGACATGGCTGGACTCTACCTAACCACGGGTGAGGGCATGCTCCCTCTCCCCGTTGGGAGAGGGTTGGGGTGAGGGGGTTCCTGAGTCGAGAGCTTGTAACCCCTCAGCCGCTGCGCTGCGCGCAGCGACCTCTCCCTATGGGAGAGGTGAAGAGGTGCGCGCTGCGATTCAGTGCACACAACACACGCCCATCATTTCAATACGATCTTGCTGCGCGAGCGGAAGACGCGGTCGTCGTCCCGGTAGAGATCGACGATCAGCTCCCACTGCCCGGCCGGGGCCGCCGTTTGGCCCCTGAACTCGCCGGCGCCGGCGCCGGCGAGCGCGATGACGTGATCGAGCCTTTCGTCGGCCGGATGCGCGAGCCGCGCCTTGGCCGACAGCCCGGTGACCGGCGCGCCGCGTTCGTCGCGCGCGGTGATATCGAGCACGGCCTCCCCGGCCTTGTCACGCGTGAGCGTGCCGGCGACCTGCCAATGCTGCGCATCCTGCTTCTCGGCGCGGGCGACCTCCTGCTCGAACATCTGCCCGGCCTTGTACGAGCTCGAGGTCTCGACGCCGCCGAAGGTGGAGGTCGCCGCCTTCACCATGATGCCGTTGACGACGAACACGACGCCGAAGAAAGCAACGAGCCAGAGGAGCACGGTGAGCCCGGTCACTTCGCGCGGCTTGCGGCTATCTGTGCGCATGGAGGTCTCCGCTCAGGGTCCGAAGAAGTGGTCGCGCATCTGCGCCACCTGGCCGCTGTCGACGTCGATCAGCGAGAACACGACCGGCGTCGAGGGCGGCGGCGGCTCGGACGAATAATCGGTGACGGTGACGCGCACCTCGCGCGTCTGGTCGGGGCCGACATCGACGAGCTGACGGCCGTCGGCGCGCGGCGGCAGGCCGACGAAATCGACGAGCGACGACGGCAGGCCCTCGACCGCGACTATGAAGTTGCGGTGCTTGAGCTGCTTGTTGACGATGCGGATCGTATAGGCGTTGCGCAGCGCGCCGTCGGACAGCCGCACATACATCGGGTTGCGGTCGTGGATGACGCTGATGCCCTCGCTGTCGCGGGTGGCGAGCTTGAAGACCATGAGACCGCCGACGACGACGATGATCGCCGCGTACAGCACGGTGCGCATGCGGATCAGCCGGTAGGCCGGCTGCTTGCCTTCCAGCCGCGCCTTGATGTTGAGGTCGGTGTCGAAGGCGATCAGCCGCTTCGGCCGGCCGAGCTTCGCCATGACGTTGTCGCAGGCGTCGATGCACAGGCCGCACTGGATGCAGCCGAGATTCGGCCCCTGGCGGATGTCGACGCCGGTCGGGCAGACGTGCACGCACTGCAGGCAGTCGACGCAGTCGCCGACCGGCGCGCCCTGCGCGCGCAACTGCTCGGCCTTCTTCACAGAGCAGCGCGGCTCGCCGCGGTCGTAGCGATAGGTGACGTTGAGCGCGTATTCGTCGGTGAGCGCCGCCTGGATGCGCGGCCACGGGCACATATAGAGGCAGACCTGCTCGCGCATGTGGCCGGCGAGCGCGTAGGTGGTGAAGGTGAGGATGCCGATCCAGGCATAGGCGACGAAGGGTGCCTGTCCGGTGGCGAGATCCTTCACCAAGGTCGGCGCGTCGGCGAAGTACAGCACCCAGGCGCCGCCGGTCCACCAGGCGACCATCAGCCAGAGGAAGTGCTTCGCGCCTTTGCGCGCCCAGGTCTCCGCGGTCCACTTGCGCGCGTCGCGCTGCATGTGTTCGCGACGGTCGCCTTCGACGAAGCGCTCGATGGCGAAGAACAGGTCGGTCCACACCGTCTGCGGGCAGAGATAGCCGCACCACAGGCGGCCGGCGACGGCATTCATCAGGAACAGCGCCAGCGCGGCGAGGATCAGCAGGCCGGTGAGGTAATAGACCTCCTGCGGCCAGATCTCGATCGGGAAGAAATAGAAGCGGCGATTGGGAAAGTCGATCAGCACCGCCTGGCTCGGCGCGTTCGGCCCGCGGTCCCAGCGCACGAAGGGCAGGAAGTAATAGATGCCGAGGGTGACGACCAGCACCGCCCATTTGATGCGGCGGTAGAAGCCGTGCACGCTCTGCGGATAGATCTGGCGGCGCGCCTCGTACAGCGGGACGCTGTCGATCTCGTCGGCGACGGGCGGCGGCGGGGGCGACTTCGCCGCCTTCACCTCCGCGTCCTTCACCAGTGCTTCGAGACCCGTCATGGCGCTTTCGCCTTGTTGTTGCTGCGGAGAATTAGGCCACACACCCCGATCCGCCATTGATATTCATCAAGCACGCATCTGCAACGGAAGTGGGGCGGGCCTATGAAAAGCCCGCCCCCGGCCCTCCGTGCGTCACCCGGTGCGACTATTTTTCGCCGCCGCCGAGCGACCAGACATAGACCACGAGCGACTTCAGAGTCGGCTGATCGAGGCGCTGTCCCCACGCCGGCATCACGCCGCCGCGCCCGTTGACGATCCCCTGCACGATGGTCTCCTTGTCGGAGCCGTAGAGCCAGATCTTGTCGGTCAGGTTGGCCGAGCCGAGCTCGCGGTTGCCCTTGCCGTCGTCGCCGTGGCAGGCCGCGCAGTTGTCGGCGAACACCTTCTTGCCGGCGGCAAGATCGGCGCCCGGCTCGGTCGGCAACCCGGACAGCGACCGCACATAGTCGGCGACCGCCGAGATCTGGTCCGGCTTGAGCATGCCATCGCGGCCGAAGGCCGGCATGTTGCCCTGGTGGCCGGCCTCGTCGCCGGAACGCACGCCGTGCGTCACCGTGTTGAGGATGTCGGTGAGCTTGCCGCCCCACAGCCAGTCGTCGTCGTTGAGGTTCGGATAGCCCTTGCTGCCGCCACCGCCGGCGCCGTGGCACGGCGCGCAGTTGTCGGCGAAGGCGACGCGGCCGACGGCGCGGGCGAAATCGGAGAGCTGCGGATCGGCGGCGATCTCGGCGACCGACGCCGCCGACAGCTTCTCCATCATCGGCCCGCGCTTGGCCTTGAGCTCGGCGAGATCGGTGACGATGGCCGTGCGCGTGTGCCAGCCGAACACGCCCTCCGTCGCGCCGTTGATCAGCGGCCAGGCCGGATAGACGATCCAGTAGCCGATCGCCCAGAGGATGGTGAGATAGAACATCCAAAGCCACCAGCGCGGCAGCGGCGTGTTGAGCTCCTGAATGCCGTCCCACTCGTGACCGGTGGTCGCGGTGCCGGTGACGGCATCGACCTTCTTGTGTTCCTCGGCCACGGCTTCAGTCCTCCTTGAGCGGAATGCGCGCCGCTTCATCGAATTGCTTCTGGCGCGACGGCCACAGCGCGTAGGCGAGCACCGCGGCAAACACTGCGGCGAAGTAGATCAGGCCCCACTGCTGGGCGAATTCGGCGACGGCGCGATAGGTCGGATCCATGGGGGCTCACCGGATATTGGCTTTGTCGTCGTAGAGCTTGAAGTCGACGAAGGTGCCGAGCACCTGCAGATAGGCGATCAGCGCGTCGGCTTCGGTGATCCGCTTGGGATTGCCGTCGAAGTCACGCACGTTGACCTTCGGATAGCGCTTGGCGAGATCGCCGGCATCGGGGCTGTCCGCCGTCGCCTGCGTGACGACGTCCTTCTGCGCGTTCTCGATGTCCTCCTTGGTGTAGGGCACGCCGAGCATAGCCTGCACCTTCAGGTTCTGGTCGATGTGCGCGTAGTCGAGATCGGTCTGCTCGAGGAAGCCGTAGGCCGGCATCACCGAACCGGGCACCACCGAGCGCGGCTCGCGCATGTGGTCGCGATGCCAGTCGTCCGAATACTTGCCGCCGACGCGGGCGAGATCCGGGCCGGTGCGCTTCGAGCCCCACTGGAACGGACGGTCGTACATGCTCTCGGCGGCGAGCGAGTAATGGCCGTAGCGCTCGACCTCGTCGCGCAGCGGGCGGATCATCTGCGAGTGACACAGATAGCAGCCCTCGCGCACGTAGATGTCGCGGCCGGCGAGCTCGAGCGGCGTATAGGGCCGCATGCCGTCGACCTTTTCGATGGTGTTCTTCAAATAGAACAGCGGCACGATCTCGACGAGTCCGCCGATCGCGATCACCACCAGGATGCCGATCACGAGAATGATCGAGTTCTTTTCGAAGATGGCGTGTTTCTGCCAAAGCGACATTTGCTGCGTACTCGCTTATTCCGCCGGAACCAGGACGGCGCCTTCGGGCGCAGCCTCTTCCGCGGACGTGACGGTTTTCCAGAGGTTGAACGCCATCAGCAGCGCACCGACGAGGAACAGGAAGCCCCCGAGCGCGCGGATGACGTAGAACGGGTGCATGGCCTCGACGGTCTCGACGAACGAGTATTCGAGGAAGCCGAGCGACGTATAGGCGCGCCACATCAGGCCCTGCAGGATGCCCGACACCCACATCGCGGTGATGTAGAGCACGATGCCGATGGTCGATATCCAGAAGTGCCAGTTGACGAGCTTGAGCGAGTACAGCTTGCGGTTCCACAGCCACGGCACGAGGCAGTAGAGCGCGCCGAAGGAGATGTAGCCGACCCAGCCGAGCGCGCCGGAATGGACGTGGCCGATGGTCCAGTCGGTGTAGTGCGACAGCGAGTTGACGATCTTCACCGACATCATCGGGCCTTCGAAGGTCGACATGCCGTAGAAGGCGACCGACACGACCATCATGCGCAGCACCGGGTCGGTGCGCAGTTTGTCCCAGGCGCCCGACAGCGTCATGATGCCGTTGATCATGCCGCCCCACGACGGCATCCACAGGATGATCGAGAAGGTCATGCCGAGCGTCTGCGCCCAGTCCGGCAGCGCCGTGTAGTGCAGGTGATGCGGGCCGGCCCAGATGTAGATGAAGATCAGCGCCCAGAAGTGAATGATCGACAGCCGGTACGAATAGACCGGCCGATCCGCCCGCTTCGGGATGAAGTAGTACATGATGGCGAGGAAGCCGGCGGTGAGGAAGAAGCCGACGGCGTTGTGGCCGTACCACCACTGCACCATCGCATCCTGCACGCCCGACCAGACGATGTAGGACTTCGGCGAGAAGATCGACACCGGCACCGCGGCATTGTTGCCGAGGTGCAGGACGGCGATGGTGATGATGAAGGCGAGATAGAACCAGTTCGCGACGTAGATGTGCGGCTCGGTGCGGCGCATCACGGTGGCGAGGAAGACGAGGAAGTAGGTGACCCAGACGACGGTCAGCCACAGGTCGGCGTACCATTCCGGCTCGGCGTATTCCTTCGACTGCGTGATGCCGAGCAGATAGCCGGTGCCGGCGATGACGATGAAGAAGTTGTAGCCGAGCACGACGAACCAGGGCGCGATGTCGCCGGCGAGGCGCGCGCGGCAGGTGCGCTGCACGACGTAGAACGAGCTGGCGATCAGCACGTTACCGCCGAAGGCGAAGATCACCGCCGAGGTGTGCAGCGGCCGCAGGCGGCCGAACTCGATCCACTGCAGGCCGAGATTGAGCCCCGGATAGGCGAGCTCGAGCGCGATGTAGAGGCCGACCGAAAAGCCGGCGACGCCCCAGGCCATCGCCGCGATGCTCGCGAACTTCACCGGCCCCATATAATAGTTGGGCTTGCCGTTGACGGTCAGCGGCGCCAGCTCGGCCGGACGGTCGAAATAGCGGTTGAGGATGGCGAAGACCGTCGCGACGCTGGCGGCGCAGAACAGGTAGGCGTGGAAGGCGTACCCCGGTGTGTAGGCCTTCGCGGCGATGACGATGGTCACGAAAGCCAGCACGACGAAGGCGATTGCGGTACCGCCCTCCCCGATGGTCATCCGTTTGGTCGGAGCGAGCGCGTTCGCCATGTTCAGTTAATCCGTCTTCTTCTAGGGGTCAGGCGCGGAATGCGGGGTTGTGCGGCGACTATCGTTTGCGCCGCACAAATTCACGTTGATGTAAGTCAAAGCGCGCGCCGCGTCACTGAGACTTCCGGCCCCAGTCCCGCCAGCCCCACCGCCGCGGACCCGCCTGATCGAGGCGCGCCTTCTGCTCGTCGGTGAGCGTGCCGTAGAAGGCAACGAACGCCGGACGCACTGTTTTCAGCGCTGCCAGCATCGATTCCATCCGCTTTTCCATGAGTTCCAGTCGCGCCGGCGCGCTCGCCGGCAGATCGCGCGGACAGGCTGCGGCAATTTGCTCAGCCGCCTTGGTCGAGGCGGTGCGCAGATCGTTGAGCGCGGCGCGCTGCGCCTCGGTCGGTTGTACCAGGCGCTCGATGCGCTCCATGCGCCATTCGGCGAGGCCGGCGGCGCGCGGATTGCACAGCATGCCCATGCCGCCGCGACCGCCCCAGCCCATCATGCCGGGCCCCATCATCATGCCGGGACCCCAGCCGGTGCCCGGACCGGCCGCCTGGCCGGAATCCTGACCGGCCGCGGCCGGAGGCGCGCCGGCGGCGGGCGCCGCCGGCTGGGCAAGAGCGGACGCAGTCAGGAGCATCGCCGTGCAGGCGAGCGCGGCGGTGACAAAAGCGAGCTTGTTCATGGGAGACTCTCCGGCTTGGCTATCCGCCGGCAGCCTGCGGCGGCCCCACCGCGCGCGCATTGACGCACCTCAACCTCACACGCCGAGCGCGAACTCGCGCTCGATATCGGCGACGGCAATCGACGGCGTCAGCGCCGGCGCCACCGGCGCGCGGTCGCCGCGATAGAGCACGCCGAGGCTGAAGCCGTCGTCGGCGAGAACGAGCGCGGTCGCCGCCGCCCGGTCCTGCTCGACGGAGATCTGCGAGGGCCGTACCTGCTTCTTCCAGCCGGTCTGTTCCGGCCGGAACGTGATGCAGGGGCTCAGCACCTCGATGAAGGCGAAGCCCGGCCAGCGGATGCCGTCGACGATGAGGTCGGCGAGCCCGTCCGGATCGCCGGAGAAGCCGCGCGCGACGTAATTGGCGCCGGAGGCGATCGCCACCGCGAGCGGGTTGAACGGGCGCAGGCCGATGCCGCCGGGGGCGATGTCGCTGTCCCAGTCGGCTTCGGTGGTCGGCGACGGCTGACCCTTGGTCATGCCGTAGACGCGGTTGTCCATCACGACATAGAGCATGTCGACGTTGCGCCGGCAGGCATGGATGAAATGGTTGCCGCCGATCGAGTAGCCGTCGCCGTCGCCGCCGACGACGATGACCTCGAGATCGGGCCGCGTGAGCTTGAGACCGGTGGCGACCGCAAGCGCGCGGCCGTGCACGCCGTGGAAGCCGTAGGTGCTCATGTAGCCCGGCAGCCGCGACGAGCAGCCGATGCCGGAGACGAGCACGACCTCGTGCGGCGGCCGGCCGTGCCTGGCGAGACCGCGCTCGAGCGCGGCGAGCACGCCGAAATCGCCGCAGCCTGGGCACCACACCGGATGCGCGCCGGAGGCGAAGTCCTTGGCGTCGTAGACGCAGTGCGGGGTTTCGGTCGTTTGTGCGGTGAGCGTATCGGTCATGGCAATCTCTCTTCGTCATTCCGGCCGAGCGAAGCGAGAGCCGGAATCCAGTACGCCGTGCCGCATCGAGGTGCTGCGGAGTACTGGGTCCCGGGTCTCGCGGAGCCTGTCATCGGGCCGCGCTTCGCGCGGACCCGTTGGCTCGCCCGGGACGACAGATCCCTTACGCCACATAGCTCGCGATCTCCGACGGGCGGTACGGCAACGGGCCCGGCCGCGCGACGCTCTCGGCCGCGGGCGGAATGGCCTTGCGGCCGACGAGATAGTGATAGAGCTGCGCGCCGTGGTTCTGCTCGACCACGATGATGCGGCGCGCGCCATGCAGCGCGCGCGCGATCTGCTCCATCGGCAGCGGCGACAGCACGCGCAGGCCGACGACGCGCACCGGCTGGCTCGACGCGGCGAGCCGCCGCGCCGCCTCGCGCGCCGGGCCGACCGTCGAGCCGAAGGCGACGATCGCGGTCGCGCCGTCGCCCCAGCACTGGCCCCACCATTCGCCGGCATCGAAACGCGTGAACTTCTTCGCGCGCTTGTTGATCTGCGCCACATGCATGCCGGCGCCACTCGTCGGCAGGCCGGCTTCGTTGTGCGTCAGGCCCTCGGCCACCCATTCGCGGCCCGGCGTGCCCGGCCGCGGCATCGCCGTCACCGGATCGACACCGATGGCGTAGCGCAAGAACGGCTTGCCCAGCACGGTGCGCTCGACGCGACGCATCATCGGCTTCGGCCGCCGCAGCTCGGAATCGATGACCGTCGTCGACTGGCCGAGCTGCTGATCGGACAACACGATGACCGGCGTCTGCAGCGCCTCGGCGACGTAGGTGGCGTATTCCGCGGTGGCCGCGCAATCGGCGACCGACATCGGCGCCATCACCACGCGCGGCGCGTCGCCGTGCGCGCCATGGATCGCGAGGTTGACGTCGCTCTGCTCGGTCTTGGAAGCGATACCGGTCGAGGGCCCGGCGCGCATCACGTCGACGACGACGAGCGGGATTTCGGCGGCAACCGCCAACCCGAGCGTCTCGACCATCAGCGAGAATCCGGGGCCGGAGGTGACGGTCATCGCCGGCGTGCCGCCATAGGATGCGCCGAGCGCCATGTTGACCGAGGCGAGCTCGTCCTCGCCGAGCACGAGCCGGCCGCCGAGCTTCGAGAGATGCGGCGCCAACCATTCGACCAGATCGGTCGCCGGCGTGATCGGATAGCAGCCGACGAAGCGCACGCCGCCGCGCAGCGCCCCAAGCGCGATCGCCTGGTTGCCGCTGATGAGCCAGCGCCCGTTCTGCCGCGGGGGATCGAGCCGGACATTGAGCGTGAGGCTCGCCGAGGCGGCAAAGCCGACGACGGCGCTGCGCTGGTTGGCGGCGAGCAGAGCCGCGTCCTTGCCGCTGAAGACCTGACCGACCGCGGCCTCGACGTCGCCGGTCGACAGGCCGACCAGTCCCGCCACCGCACCGGCCGCGACCATGTTGACGCGCTGCGGGCCGCGGCCGAGCTTGACGCCCTCGCTCATGTCGAGCTCGACGATGCGCGCCTTGGTCCTGGCGACGGCCGCCGGCACGGCGCCGGCCCGCGTGTCGGCGATCACGAGGCTCGCTTCGTCCAGCGGAATCTCGGCGGCGAACTGGTCGACCTTGTCCCAATCGAGCGCGATGAAGAGGTCGTAACGATCCGGCTGCGACTCGATCGGCTCGACCGAGATCTGCACCAGAGACGCCGATTCGCCGCCGCGCACCTGCGCGCCGAACAATTGCGTCATCAGGCCGAAATAGCCGGCGCGAGCGCAGGCGCGGAGGAAGACGACACCGGCGGTCATCGCGCCGGCGCCGCCCGACCCTGCGAACACCACGGCAAGGGATTTGCGTGCCACGATATGCGGCCTCTCAGACGTAGCCGAGCCAGTGCCAATACGTGGCGCCGAACACGAGCGTGAGCACATAAGCGAGGATGGTGATGGCGATGCCGGTGCGCACGAAGTCGCGCACGACGAAGGTGTCGGTGCCGTAGGCGACCATGCCCTGCGGCGAGTTCACCGGCAGGACGAAGCCGAAGGACACCACGAACTGCAGCACCAGCGTCATGCCGAGGACGCTCAGGCCCGGCGTCTGCACCTTCTGCATCACCGCAATGACGATCGGGATCAGCGAGGAGGCGAGCGCCGTCGCGCTGGCGAAGCCGAGATGGATGACGATGAGGAAGGCCGACATCACCGCCAGGATCGTCAGGATCGGCAGCGCGTTGAGGCCGAACCACTGCACGATGAGGTTGGCGAGCCATTGCGCCGCCTGGGTCTGCAGCAGCGCGGTTCCGAGCGAGATGCCGACGCCGAACAGGACGATGGTGCCCCAGGGAATGAGCGCGTTCGCCTTCTTCCAGTCCATGACGCCGATGCCGGGCAGGAACAGGAGCGCGACCGCGACGGTCGTGGTGGTCGAGGAATCGAACTTGTGCAGGATGCCCTCGGTCGCCCAGAAGCAGAGCAGGATGAGCGAGATCGCGAGCAGCCGCATCTCCTTGCCGGTCATCGGCCCGAGCGCGGAGAGCGACTTCTGCACCGCCGCCTGCCCGCCCGGAATCTCCTTCGCTTCCGGCGGCATCATCAGCATCATGATGTAATAGAGGCCGACCGACATCAGGATCGAGAACGGCGCCGCGGCGACCAGCCAGTTCACCCAGGTCACGTCCTGCTTCAGCAGGCTCTGCATGAAGCCGACCGCGACCATGTTTTGCGCCGCCGCGGTCTTGATGCCGACGTTCCAGATGCTCACCGCCTGCACGGTGGTGATCATCAAGAGGCCGGCGAAGCGGCTCTTCTTGTCGACGCCGAAGGCGAGGACGATGCCCATCATGATCGGGGTGACGGCGGCCGCGCGCGCCGTCGCGCTTGGCACCAGGAAGGCGAGCACGGTCGAGACGACGATCGAGCCGATGACGATGCGACTCGTGCGCGCGCCGACGCGGGCGAGGATAACGAGGGCGATGCGGCGGTCGAGGCCGGTGATGGTCATGGCCGCGGCGAGGAACAGCGCGGCGGCGACGAGCGTCAGCGCGGTGTTGCCGAAGCCGCTCATCGCCGTGGCCAGCGCGGCGCTGGTGCCGATCAGGATCTTCGGGTTGGCGACGTTGGGCGAGAGGCCGAGCAGGATGGCCATCAGCGCGGCGATGACGACGGCGCTGACGGCGTAATCGAGCGCCTCGGTCACCCAGACGACGACGGCGAAGCCGAAGATCGCCAGCATGTGGTGGCCGGCGACCGGCAGGCCGTGCGGCGTCGGCATTGCGAGGATAGCGAGCAGAACGGCGAGCGCGGCGATCAGCCCCCAATAGGAGGCGATCCAGCCCTTGTCCTTGGGAGTCGCCGGGGCGGCCGGACGCAGCGAGGGCTGGGCGGCAAGCGACATGGAGATCCTCCGAAGCGCGATGGCTCGGCCGGGATCATCGGCCGCGGAGGTATTCCGGCGTTGAGCAAAGTCAAACGGGCGACACCGGCAAGGTCAGGACATGTGCGTAGTGCGGCGCAACAGGCCACGCGCGTTAACGAATTGGCGCGGGGGCGGCGCTGACGTCAGCGGGGTTGGCTCGCGCGCAATTTTCGCCGAGCCCCGTGTCCCGGGCGCAGCGCAGCACGTAGTGGTGCGCTGCCGACCCGGGACCGTCCGGACCTGTGGCGGTCCCGGACCAGCGGTGCATCACGTCGCTGCGCTCGTGCTGCACCGCATCCGGGACACCGGGCATTCGAGCGACGCAGCCTCGTTGTCATGCCCCGCGCAAGCGGGGCATCCAGTCGTCACTGCCGTTGTGCATTCGGGGCGTACTGGATCACCCGCTTTCGCGGGTGATGACAGTGGAGGCGGAGTTCTGGCTCGCGCGCAATTTTCGCCGAGCCACCTGTCCCGGGCGCAGCGCAGCACGCGAGTGATGCGCTGCCGACCCGGGACCGTCGGGACCTGTGGCGGTCCTGGACCAGCGGCGCATCACGTCGCTGCGCTCGTGCTGCACCGCATCCGGGACACCGGGCATTCGAGCGCCGCTGCCTCGTTGTCATGCCCCGCGCAAGCGGGGCATCCATCATCGCTGCTGCTGTGTATTCGGGCTTGCCCCGAATACCGGATCACCCGCTTCCGCGCGTGATGGCGTCGGCAGCGTGCATCAAAG
>Ga0182749_1000840_pt1 | contig 25941 bp, 25 predicted proteins | sample eDN3rd37CKraftMG_FD_128875 | JGI IMG/M metagenome (GOLD analysis project Ga0182749, IMG submission 128875) | Enriched Miracle-Growth compost microbial communities from Emeryville, California, USA - eDNA 3rd pass 37_C Kraft MG (version 2) (version 2) ...
CCGCCGGCGCGGCGATGGCGCCGGCCTCGCCGCAGCCCTTGATGCCGAGCGGGTTCGACGGGCATTTCGTCGTCGTCATATCGACCTTGAGCGACGGCAGGTTGTCGGCGCGCGGCATGGCGTAGTCCATGTAGGAGCCGCTGACCAACTGGCCCTTGTCGTCGTACACCGTGTGCTCCAGGAGCGCCTGGCCGACGCCCTGGGCGACGCCGCCGTGGACCTGGCCTTCGACGATCATCGGGTTGATGACGGTGCCGAAATCGTCGACCGCGGTCCAGGCCACGATCTCGGTCTCGCCGGTCGCGGGGTCGATCTCGACCTCGCAGATATGGCAGCCGGCCGGGAACGTGAAGTTGGTGGGATCGTAGAACGCGCCCTCCTTGAGGCCGGGCTCGATCTCGCCGGTCGGGAACTTGTGCGCCACGTAGGCCTGCAAGGCGAGCGAGCCGAAATCCACCGACTTGTCGGTGCCGGCGACGCTGAACTTGCCGTCCTTGAACACGATGTCGGCCTCGGACGCTTCGAGGAGATGCGCCGCGATCTTCTTCGCCTTGGCCTCGACCTTGTCGAGCGCCTTGACGATGGCCGACATGCCGACCGCGCCGGAACGCGAGCCGTAGGTGCCCATGCCGAACTGCACCTTGTCGGTGTCGCCGTGCAGCACGGTGACGTTCTCGATCGGTATGCCGAGCCGGTCCGAGACGAGCTGCGCGAAGGTGGTCTCGTGGCCCTGGCCGTGCTGGTGGCAGCCGGTGAGCACCTCGACCGAGCCGGTCGGATTGACGCGGATTTCCGCGGATTCCCACAGGCCCACGCCGGCGCCGAGCTGGCCGACCAGGCTCGACGGCGCGACGCCGCACGCCTCGATATAGGTGGCGAAGCCGATGCCGCGCAGCTTGCCCCTGCGCTCGGACTCGCGCCGGCGCCGCCCGAAGCCCTTGTAGTCGTGCATCTGCAATGCCTTCTGCAAGGAAGCGTCGTAGTCGCCGGCGTCGTAGAGCGAGGCAACCGAGGTCTGGTATGGGAACGTCCTGACGAAATTGCGCCGCCGCAGCTCCGGCGGATCGATGCCGAGCTCGCGCGCGGCCGCTTCCACCAGCCGCTCGATCACGTAGGTCGCCTCGGGCCGCCCGGCGCCGCGATAGGCGTCGACCGGCACGGTGTTGGTATAGACCGCGTCGACCTCGCAGTAGATTGCCGGAATGGCGTACTGGCCGGACAGCAGCGTCGCATAAAGGAACGTCGGCACCGCGGACGAGAAGGTGGACATGTAAGCGCCGAGATTGGCGATGGTATGCACCTTGAGGCCGACGATCTTGCCGTCGCCGTCGAGCGCCATCTGCGCCTTGGTGACATGGTCGCGGCCGTGGGCGTCCGAGATGAAGCTCTCCGAGCGTTCGCAGGTCCATTTCACCGGCCGGCCGACCTGCTTCGCCGCCCACAGGCAGACGACCTCCTCGGGGTAGATGAAAATTTTCGATCCGAAGCCGCCGCCGACGTCGGGCGCGATCACGCGCAGGTGGTTCTCCGGCGCGACGCCGACGAAGGCCGAGATCACGAGCCGCGCCACGTGCGGATTCTGCGTCGCATTCCACAGCGTGAAGTTCTCGCTGCCGGGATCGTATTCGGCGAGCGCCGCGCGCGGCTCCATGGCGTTGGGCACCAGCCGGTTGTTGACGAACTCCAGCGTGGTGACGTGCTTGGCGTTCTTGAACGCGGCCGCGGTGGCCTCGGGATCGCCGAGGTGCCAGTTGTAGATGGTGTTGTTGGGCGCGGCCTCGTGGATCTGCGGCGCGTCCTTCCGGATCGCCTTCACCGGATCGACCACCGCCGGCAGCACCTCGTAGTCGATCGAGACCTTCTCGGCGGCGTCCTTGGCCTGGGCCAGCGTCTCGGCGATCACCACCGCGACCGGGTCGCCGACATGGTTGGCCTTGCCGGCGGCGAGCGCCGGGTGCGGCGCCATCTTCATGGGCGAGCCGTCCTTGGACAGGACGGTCCAGCCGCAGATCAGGCTGCCAAGCGTGGCCTGGGCGAAGTCTTCGCCGGTCAGGACAGCGACGACGCCGGGCAGCGCCCGGGCGGCCGCGGCGTCGATGCGCCTGATTCTGGCATGGGCATGGGGCGAACGGATGAAACAGGCGTGGGTCTGGCCGGGACGGCTGACGTCGTCGGTGTATTGGCCCTTGCCGGTGATGAAGCGGAAGTCTTCCTTGCGGCGCACCGCGGCGCCAATCCCGGTCGCACTCATCTGGCTCCTCCCGGAACAGGTTCTTTTTATTTCCCTTCCCGCGTCGCTCCTATTCGGCGGCGTGCTGAATCGTCCCGCCCTGGCCCATGGCCTTGGCGCCGGCGGCAATGGCCTTGACGATGTTGTGATAGCCCGTACAGCGGCAGATGTTGCCTTCGAGCTGGTGGCGGATGGTCTTCTCGTCGAGGTCGTGGCCGAGCCGGTTCACCATATCGACCGCGGTCATGATCATGCCGGGCGTGCAGAAGCCGCATTGCAGGCCGTGGTTCTCGCGAAACGCCGCCTGCATGGGGTGGAGTTCGGTGCCGTTGGCGAGCCCCTCGATGGTCGTCACCTGCGCGCCGTCTGCGCTCAGCGCAAGCATGGTGCAGGACTTTACCGCCTTGCCATTCACGTGGACGACGCAGGCGCCGCACTGGGAGGTATCGCAGCCGACGTGGGTGCCGGTCAGCCGCAGCGTCTCGCGCAGGAACTGGACAAGCAAGGTGCGCGGATCGACATCCGCCTTAGCGGGCTTGCCGTTCACCGTCATGGATACGGTGGGCATGTTTCCCCTCCTTCTGAACAAATGTGGGCCGAACGAGCCGATTCTGCGGTGCGGCCGAACCCCGCCGGCCGCGGCGACACGAATTCCGGGCGATTTCGCGAATAGAATTCGTCTAACTCTCGCCCGCCGAGGTTAGCGGGTCAAGATGCCCAGAAGGATACCTGCGAGGATGTGACTAGCCGGCGGTCTGGCTGACCGCCGGCGCCGGGGCGCCCACGGCGGCGGCGAACTTGGCGAAGAAATCGTCGCCCATCTTCTTGGCCGCCCCGGCGATCAGCCGCTGGCCGAGCTGCGCGAGCTTGCCGCCGATCTGCGCCTCCACCTGGTAGGTCAGGAGCGTGCCGCCGTCCTTGTCCGTCAGATGGACCGAGGCGCCGCCCTTGGCGAAGCCGGCGACGCCACCCTCGCCCTCCCCGGTGATCTTGTAGCCATTGGGCGGGTCGAGGTCGGAGAGCGTCACCTTGCCCTTCCACCGCGCCTTCACGGGCCCCACCTTCATCGTGGAGACCGCCTGGAATTCATTGTCCGACAGCTTGTCGAGCTGCTCGCAACCGGGGATGCACGCCTTGAGCGTCTCGGGGTCGTTGAGCTTCTCGTAAACAACCTCGCGCGGCGCGTTGATCTGAACCTCGCCCGACATCGTCAAGGCCATCGCTCTACTCCATCCATCAAGGGGGCTTTAGTTGTCAATCATAGCAGGACGCCGCTCCGCCACATAGCCGTCCAGGGGCATGGCGGGAACGCCGGCCACGATCGGCAGGCACGACGGCGGGAAATCCTGGCGAAAACGGCCGCCCGCCTCGCCGGCGGCGTCGAGAAAGGCTTCGAGGTGGCGCATGGCGCCGGTCGGCAGGTCGTGCAGGACCATCAGCGTCCAGGGCTGGGCGCGGCATTGGTCGAGCGCGCGGGCCGCCCAGCCGTCCGGGTCGTCCCAGTCGCGCGGAATCGCGTTCCACAGGACGCAGGTGTAGCGTTCGCGCGCGAGATAATCGACCACGTCCCGATTGAGCAGCCGACGGTCGAGATTGCCGCCCCCGCCGAACGGCCGAAACAGCTTCACCGGCTCGGCGAGCGGGCCGATGAGCCGTTCCGTGGCGCCGATCTCGCGCTCGGCGAGGTCCGGCTCGTCGCGCAGGCCGAGCGGCACCGAATGGGTGTAGCTGTGGTTGCCGATCCAGTGCCCCTCGGCCCTGGCCCGCTCGGCGAGCGCACGGCGCGCCGGGTCCGCGATCTTCTGGCCGATGACGAAGAATGTCGCGCACAGGCCGCGCCGGGCGAGCACGTCGAGGACGTGGGGCGTTACGGCCGGCTCGGGTCCGTTGTCGAACGTCAGGGTCAGATCGAACATGCCGCGATATGGGGCAAAATTCGCCGCGCCACAAGTCAGCCGCGGCCCCGGGCGCGGAAATCCTGCGGCGTGGTGCCGGTCTGCTTGCGGAAGAAGCGCGCGAAATGGGACGGATCGGAGAACGCCAGATCGTAGGCGATCTCGTGGATCGGCTGCGCCGTGAACACGAGCTGGCGCTTGGCCTCGGTGAGCACGCGCTGGCGGATCAGGTGGCCCGCGGTGACCCCGGTAGCCCGCTTGACGTGGTCGTTCAGGCGGTCCGGCGTCATGGCGAGCTTCTCGGCGTAGAAGCTCAGGAGCCGCTCGGCGCGGAAATGCTCTTCCACCAGCTTTCGCAGCGTCTCCACTGTGGCGTCGGTCGGCTTCAGCGTCATGGCGCCGGTGCGCGCCCGGCTCGCCGCGAGGCGCGCCACCTCGATGGCGACGAGCACGAGATAGCCGCGCATGGCGAGGCGGAAGCCCTCCCGGGCGAGGAAGCTCTCCTCGTTGAGCGCGGCGCACAGCGCCCTCACCCGGTCGCATTCGGCCGGGCCGAGCGGGACGATGGGCTCTGCCGCGAGCGCACGCAACCGCGCCAGCGCCTCGCCCGAGCGTTCGCCGATCCCGTAGACCTCGTCCTCGGTGAAGCTCACCACAAATCCCTCGGTCTGGTCCGGGCGGAAGCGGAAGCCGTGGGCGCAGGTCGCCGGGATGAGGATCGCGCAAGGCGCATCGAACGGCAGCGTGGCGGTCTCGTAGGTCATGTCGCCGCCGCCTTCGGCCACGACGAGAATCTGAAACAGGTTGCGGTGGCGGTGCGCGCCGATGATCCAGTCGTTGACCGAGGATCGCGACGAGATGGTCTCGATGTGGATGAAGTTGAACGCCTGGTCGTCCGGCGGATCGCCGTAGAGATGAAACAGCGGCAGGATCTGGGCGGTCGCTGCGGACATGGCCACAGTCTAGAATGGTAAAGAATGCTTGGCGACGGTGATGCAGATTTTTGCACCATTCGCTTGTTTCGCTGCCTTTCGCCAATTTCAAAAAAGAAACCCCGCCGAAGCGGGGTTTCTCACGACCTTACCGGCCGAATTACCGGTTCTGGCCCTGCTGGCCCTGGCCCGGCTGCTGCGACTGCTGGCCTGGCTTCTGCTGGCCACCGCCCTGCTGCTGCTGGCCCGGACGCTGCTGCCCGCCCTGCTGACCACCCTGGTTCTGCTGGCCGCCCTGGTTCTGCTGATTCTCGTTCGACATCGTGACGTTCTCCTGTTTGCCCAACCCGTAGGACCACAACGCCGGGCCTTGGGGGTTGGTTCGGAAAACCCTGCAAAAAGAACGGGATACCGGAACGCGGCTGCCATACCGGGGTGAGCTTTCACACCGTCTTGTAGACTCGTCCATGGTAGACGAGCGCCAAGCCCGGCGGGCCGAACGTGACGGCCTCCACCACGCCGTAGATCACGTTGTGGCTCGCCATCGGCATGATCTCGACGACGCGGCAGTCGCAGGACACGATCGACGTGGTCAGCGCCGGCGCGCCGGTCGAAAGGGCCTGCCATTCCCCCACGCCGAAACGTTCGGCAAGCTGCGCGCCGGTGCGGCCGGCGAAGGTGTTGGCGACGGCCTCGTCCTCCGCCCGCAGCGTGTTGACGCAGAACACGCGGTTGGCCGAGAGGATGGGTGACGCCTGGCTCCTGCGGTTGACGCAGACGAGCAGCGACGGAGGCGCGTCCGACACCGAACACACCGCGGTTGCGGTGAAGCCGGTCTTGCCGCCCGGCCCGTCGGTCGTCACCACATGGACCGCCGCGCCGTACAGGCTCATGGCCTCCCGGAAACGGCCGGGCTCGACGGCGTTCACCGGCTCCGGCGCGACCACTTCGAACGCGCCGACCATGGCGTCGTCGGGCCTCTGCTCGCGCCAGCTGCTGGTCATGTCCCCTTCATAGCGGGAATGACGGCAAAGCAAAAGCGGAGGTCATTCCGCCGCCTGCTTCCTGCCGTGGACGTCGTAGGCCACGTCGTCGGGGTCGAGCCAGGTCTTATCGACCCAGCCGTTCTCGTCGTAGTCGGCCATGCACTGTTCGGCCATGGCGATCATCCGGTCGTAGGCGCCCGAGCCGCGGGCATTGAACAGCGCCTGGATGCGGATGTCCTCGTGGTTGCCGGCGTAATTCATCTCGTAAAGCTCGTGTCGGCCGCCGAACTCGGTGCCGACGGCGTCCCACAGGAGCTTCATGATCTTGATGCGTTCGCGGTGGCCGATGCCGTTGGAGCCGCGCACGTATTTCTGGAGATACTTGTCGATGGCCGGGTTGTGGAAGTCCTTGGCCGACGACGGCAGGTAGATGAGCGAGGAGGCCACGATCTTCTCGACGATCTCCTTGATGCGGCCGTAGGCGTCGCCGGCGAATACGCGATAGCTCGCGCCGGACTGCGCGTTCGGCAGCACCGCGTCGTCGACCCACGGCACCGGGTTCATGCACATAGCGTCGGAGATCGCCCAGAACAGGTTGCGCCAGGCGATCACCTCGCCGAGCATGGCCTGGTTGCCGCGGAACTCGTCGGTTCCGGCGGCCCGCAGGGCCTTGGCGATGATGCCGACCATGAAATCGAGCTTCACGGCAAGCCGGGTGCAGCCCTGGAACTGAAAGCCGTTGAGGAACCCCGATCGCGGATAGAAGATCTTGATCTTTTCCGGGTCGCGGTGGACGAGCACGTTTTCCCAGGGGATCAGCACGTTGTCGAACACGAAGATCGCGTCGTTTTCGTCGAAGCGCGACGACAGCGGGTAGTCGAACGGCGTGCCGAGCACGCTCGACATCATTTCGTAGGAGGTGCGGCAGAACAGCTTGACGCCCGGCGCGTTCATCGGCGCGATGAACATGACCGCGAGGTCGGGATCGTTGATCGGCATCGCGGCGTTCTGGCCGAGGAAATTGTAATGGGTCAGCGCCGACGACGTCGCCACCACCTTGGCCCCGGACACGTACATGCCGGCGTCGGTCTCCTTCTGGACGGTGATGAACACGTCCTTGACCTGCTCGGCGGCCTTGGCGCGGTCCACGGGCGGATTGACGATGGCATGGTTCATGAACAGGACGTTGTCCTGGGCGCGCTTGTACCAGTGCCGGGCATTCCCGGCGAACTTGCCATAGAATTCGCTGTGCGCGCCGAGCGTGTTCATCAGCGACGCCTTGTAGTCCGGCGTGCGGCCCATCCAGCCATAGGACATGCGGGCCCAATGGGCGATGGCGTCGCGCTGGCCGACCAGTTCCTCGCGGGTGCGAGCGATTCGGAAGAACTTGTGGGTAAAGCCGCCCGAGCCGGTGTCGGTGGGACAGGTCAGGACGCCCTGCTGCGCCGGATCGTGCAGCGCATCATAGAGCTTGGCGATGGTGCGCGCGGCGTTTCGGAAGGCCGGGTGCGTCGTCACGTCGGCGACGCGCTCGCCGTAAATATAGACCTCGCGGTCGTCGCGCAGGCTTTCGAGATATTCCTTGCCGGTAAAGGGCCGGTTGCCGGCAATAATGTCCTCGGGCTTGGCTCCCATGGCATTCCTCCTGGCCGGGCTGCTGCCGGACCTCTGTGCAATCGCGCCGATTTTACGCACACCGGCGAGCTTTGTCGCGGGACGGCGCCGCCGGGAAGGCACCAAACCGGGGATCTCTGGCACAAAACAGCGCCTCCCGGCGTTGTCGGGCCGGAACGGGCCATGTAGAAAGTCCGCAAGGCGATTTGGGTCTGGGGAACGCGGCGGCCGCATGGAAGTCTTTGTCCAGCAGCTCATCAACGGCATCACGCTCGGCTCGATCTACGGTCTCATCGCCATCGGCTATACGATGGTGTTCGGCATCATCGGCATGGTGAATTTCGCCCATGGCGACGTGTTCATGGTGTCGGCCTTCATTGCGCTGGTGACGCTGCTGATCGTCACTGCATGGCTCGGCATCACCTCCGTCACCCTCGCGCTGCTGATCGTGCTCGTCGTCGCCATGGTCCTGACCTCGGTGGTCAACTGGACCATCGAGCGCTTCGCCTACCGGCCGTTGCGCGGCTCGTTCCGCCTCGCGCCGCTCATCTCCGCCATCGGCATGTCGATCTTCCTTTCGAACTTCGTCCAGGTGGCCCAGGGGCCGCGCGTAAAATCGGTGCCGCCGCTGGTCACGGGCGAATACGTGCTGTTCGGCGGCAGCGCCGGCTATCCGGTGACGCTGTCCGCGAAGCAGATCGTCATCTGGGTCGTGACGGCCGTCCTGCTCGCCGCATTCTGGTACGTGGTGCGCCACACGCCGCTCGGCCGGGCGCAGCGCGCCTGCGAGCAGGACCGGAAGATGGCCGCGCTGCTCGGCATCGACGTGGACCGCACCATCGCCGTCACCTTCGTGATGGGCGCGGCGCTCGCCGCCGTCGCCGGCACGCTCTATCTGATGTATTACGGCGTCATCTCCTTCGCCGACGGCTTCACGCCGGGCGTCAAAGCGTTCACCGCAGCCGTGCTCGGCGGTATCGGCTCGCTGCCGGGCGCCGTCGTCGGCGGGCTTCTGATCGGGCTGATCGAGACTTTCTGGTCGGCCTATTTCACCACCGACTACAAGGACGTCGCGGCATTCTCGATCCTCGCCATCACCCTGATCTTCCTGCCCCAGGGCCTGCTCGGCCGCCCGGACGTGGAGAAAGTCTGACGATGCCGGGCGACGCGCAGGCCGGCGAAGCGCAGGCCACGGGCCTTCCTTACGCCCGCGCCCTCAAGGATACGGGGCTCGCCGCCGTCGTCGCGTTCGCGATCCTGCTGCCGCTGGTCGGCTTCAACACCGTGCAGGACATCAGCAACAGGCTGGTGCTGGAGACGCGGTTCGGGACGCTTGCCGTATTCGTCGCGCTGATCGCGGCGGCGACCTTCATCAACACCGCGTTTCTTGCGCCGTGGCGCTCGCGCCGCGCCCGCCTGGCGCGGACGCGCCGGACCGGCCGGGTCGCGCAATGGCTGTCGCGGCGCTTCGCGCCGTTCGCGCTCGGCTTCGTGCTGGTCTATCCGGCCCTGGTGCTGTTCGTCACCGGCCCGTCGGGCGCGCTGAAATGGATCGACAATTTCGGCATCCAGATCCTGATCTACGTGATGCTGGGCTTCGGACTCAACATCGTGGTCGGCCTCGCCGGCCTGCTCGACCTCGGCTACGTGGCGTTCTACGCGGTCGGCGCCTATTCCTACGCCCTGCTCGCCAAGACCTTCGGGCTGTCGTTCTACATTCTGCTGCCGCTCGCCGGCATCCTTGCCGCGTTCTGGGGCGTGCTGCTGGGCTTCCCGGTGCTCAGGCTGCGTGGCGACTATCTCGCCATTGTGACGCTGGCGTTCGGCGAGATCATCCGCCTCGTGCTCATCAACTGGGTGCCGGTGACCAACGGCTATGCCGGCATTTCCGGCGTCCCGCGACCGACGTTCTTCGGCATTCCGTTCACCGCCGGCGACAGCGGCTTCGCCGCCATCTTCGGCCTGCCGTTCAGCCCGGTCTATCGCACCGTGTTTCTCTACTATCTGATCCTCGCGCTGGCCCTCGTCACCGCCGGCGTCACGCTGCGGCTGCGCCGGCTGCCGGTCGGCCGCGCCTGGGAGGCGCTGCGCGAGGACGAGATCGCCTGCCGCTCGCTCGGCATCAACACCACGAACACCAAGCTCACCGCCTTCGCCATCGGCGCCATGTTCGGCGGCTTCGCCGGCTCGTTCTTCGCCGCGCGGCAGGGCTTCATCTCGCCGGAATCCTTCACCTTCATGGAATCCGCGACAATCCTTTCGATCGTGGTGCTCGGTGGCATGGGCAGCCAGATCGGGGTCGCCATTGCCGCCGTCGCCATGGTCGGCGGAACCGAAATCCTGCGCGACCTCGATTTCCTCAAGCACATCTTCGGCCCGGATTTCGAGCCGACGCAGTACCGCATGCTGGTGTTCGGCTTCGCCATGGTCGTGATCATGATCTGGAAGCCGCGCGGGCTGGTCTCCACCCGCGAGCCCACGGCGTTCCTGAAGGAACGCCGGATCATCTCCCGCGACCTGGTCAAGGAGGGACGCGGATGAGCGCGCCGCTCCTGACCGTCGAGCATCTCAGCATGCGCTTCGGCGGCCTCGTCGCGGTCAACGACGTGTCGTTTTCCGCCGGGCGCGGCGACATCACGGCGCTGATCGGTCCCAACGGCGCCGGCAAGACCACGGTGTTCAACTGCATCACCGGCTTCTACAAGCCGACCGTGGGCCGCATCGCGCTGCGCCATGGCGAGGACATCGGGCAGGCCGAGCTGGACAGGCTCACGCGCCGCGGCGAGCGCCGGCTCAAGCGGCCGGGCGGCGCGCTGCACCTGCTCGAACGCATGCCGGAGCACGAGGTCGCCGAACAGGCGAGGGTGGCGCGCACGTTTCAGAACATCCGCCTGTTCTCGGGCATGACCGTGCTCGAGAACCTGCTGGTCGCCCAGCATAACCGGCTGATGCTCGCCTCGGGATACACCCTTCTCGGCGTGCTCGGCATCGGCGGCTACGGCCGCGCGGAGCGCGCCGCCGTCGAGAAGGCGGAACGCTGGCTCGAGGCCATCGACCTGATCGACCGCGCCGACGACCCCGCCGGCGAACTGCCCTATGGCGCGCAGCGCAAGCTGGAGATCGCCCGCGCCATGTGCACCGACCCGGTGCTGCTCTGCCTGGACGAGCCCGCCGCCGGGCTCAATCCGCGCGAGAAGGCGGACCTCACCAGCCTTATCGAATCGATCCGCAGCGATCACGGAACATCGGTTCTGCTGATCGAGCACGACATGTCGCTGATCATGAAAATCTCCGACCACATCGTCGTGCTCGACCACGGGATGCTGATCGCGGACGGCACGCCGGACGCCGTGCGTCACGACCCCAAGGTGATCGCCGCCTATCTCGGCGTCGCCGAGCACGACGTGGACAAGGTGAAGGCCGAGGTGGCGCCGTGAGCGCGGAACCGCTGCTGAGCGTGCGCGGCGTCTCGGCCTATTACGGCAACATTCCGGCGTTGCGCGGCGTCGACCTCGACGTCAATGAGGGCGAGATCGTCACCCTGATCGGCGCCAACGGCGCCGGCAAATCGACGCTGATGATGACGATCTGCGGCAATCCGCGCGCCCAGGAGGGCAGCATCACCTTCGCCGGGCAGGACATCACCGAACTGCCGACCCACGCCATCGCGCGGCTGCGCGTGGCGCAGGCTCCCGAAGGCCGGCGCATTTTCCCGCGCATGACCGTCCTCGAGAACCTCCAGATGGGCGCGGTGCCCACGGGCGGCGAGGCGGCCGATGCCGATCTCGAGCGCGTGTTCTCGCTCCTGCCCCGCCTCAAGGAGCGGCTGCACCAGCGCGGCGGCACGCTGTCCGGCGGCGAGCAGCAGATGCTCGCCATCGCCCGCGCGCTGATGGGCAAGCCGCGGCTGCTGTTGCTCGACGAGCCGTCGCTTGGGCTCGCGCCGCTGATCGTCCAGCAGATTTTCGACCTCATCCGCGACCTCAACGTCCGCGACAAGCTCACCGTTTTCCTGGTCGAGCAGAACGCTTTCCACGCGCTCCGGCTGGCGCATCGCGGCTACGTGATGGTCAACGGCACGATCGTGATGTCCGGCACCGGACGCGAACTGCTCGACAACCCGCAGGTCCGCACGGCCTATCTCGAAGGCGGGAGGAAGGCATGACGCTGCACGAGCTGCTCTACGCAGAGCACTATTTCACGACCTTTGTGCTGGTGACCGTCGTGCTCGGCGGAGCCGCCGGCTATCTCGCCGGCCGCGCCATCGCGCTCACCTGGCGGCCGTGGTGGATGGTGGTGGCGGCGACGCTGCTGGTGGCACTCGGGGTGCGCTTCATCCACTATGCCCTGTTCAATACCATGTTCATGTCATTGCACTATTACACGGTTGATACTCTGGTCGCGCTGGCCTTCGCCTTTGCGGGCTATGGACTGACGCGCCGCGTCCAAATGGCGCGGCAATACGGTTTCCTGCGCCGCGCGGACGTGGGATGATTTGCCTGCCGGCTTTCGAGGAGAGAACGACATGACCGCACGCATCGCCATCGCCGCGGCGCTTGCCCTGGGCCTTGCCGCCGCCGGTCCAGCCTCGGCACAGGTGAAGTTCGGCGTGGCCGGACCGATCACCGGCGGCAGCGCCGCGTTCGGCGCCCAGCTCAAGAACGGCGCCGAGCAGGCCGTGGCCGACGTCAATGCCGCCGGCGGCATCCTCGGCAAAAAGATCGTGCTGTCCATCGGGGACGACCGCGCCGATCCGAAGGAAGGCGTCTCCGTCGCCAACAATCTCGCCGGCCAGGGCGTGCAGTTCGTCGTCGGCCATTTCAACTCGGGGGTCACCATCCCGGCGTCTGAAGCCTATCAGGAAAACGGGATGCTGGAGATCACGCCGGCCTCGACCAACCCGGCGGTCACCGAGCGCGGCCTGTGGAACATCTTCCGCACCTGCGGCCGCGACGACCAGCAGGGCACCGTGGCCGGCGACTACATCCTGAAGAACTTCAACGGCAAGAAGATCGCCTTCATCCACGACAAGACCACCTACGGCAAGGGCCTCGCCGATTCCACCAAGGCCACCATCAACAAGGGCGGCATGAAGGAGGTGCTCTACGAGGGCATCAACAAGGACGACAAGGACTTCTCCGCCGTGGTGTCCAAGGTGAAAGCGTCGGGAGCCGACCTGATCTATTGGGGCGGCCTGCACGATACCGGCGGCCTGCTGCTGCGCCAGATGCGCGACCAGGGCATCAAGGCGCCGCTGATGGGCGGCGACGGCATCACCGACGACGAGTTCGCCTCGATCGCGGGGCCCGGCGCCGAGGGCACGCTGATGACCTACGGCCCCGACCCGCGCAAGCGGCCGGAGGCGCAGGACGTGGTGAAGGAATTCCGCGCCCGGAACTTCGAGCCGCAGGCTTACACGCTCTACAGCTACGCTGCGGTGCAGATCATCAAGCAGGCCGCGGAAGCGGCGAAGTCGCTCGATCCCAAGAAGGTCGCGGACCAGATGCACTCCGGCATGACCTTCAAGACCGTGATCGGCGACATCTCCTTCGACAAGAAGGGCGACATCACCCGGCTCGATTACGTGATGTACGTCTGGAAGAAGAACCCCGACGGCAAGATCACGTATGTGCAACTGGAGCAGTAGGCGCTATCCGATCTTTCCCAGCGCCGGGAACAGCTCCAGCAGCCAATAGCCGGCCTCGGACACGAAGCCGGTGAGGAAAGCGACTCCGGTGAGCACCAGGAGGCCGCCCATCACCTTCTCCACCGTGCCGAGATGGCGGCGAAAGCGCGTGATGGCCGCGAGCGCCGGCTCGACCGCGAAAGCCGCGGCAAGGAACGGAATGCCGAGCCCCGCCGAATAGACCGCGAGCAGGCCCGCGCCCTTGGCCACGGTCTCCTTCGAGGCCGCCACGGCGAGGATAGCGGCGAGAATCGGCCCGATGCACGGCGTCCAGCCGAAGGCGAAGGCCAGGCCCATGGTATAGGCTCCCCACAGGCCCACCGGCTTTCGCATCGTGAGCCGCTTCTCGCGCATCAGCAGCGCAAACCGTGTCAGGCCCAGGAAATGCAGGCCCATGACGATGATGACGACGCCGGCGACGATGGCGAGCTGCGGCGACCAGGCCAGCACCAGCCGGCCGATGGCGCTGGCGCTGGCGCCGAAGGCGATGAACACGGTGGAGAAGCCGAGAACGAACAGCAGCGCCGCCAGCACGGTGTCGCGCCGCGCCCGACGGTCCGGCGCGGCCTCGAGCCGCTCCGCCGACACCCCGGCGAGATAGACGAGATAGGGCGGCACCAGGGGCAGCACGCAGGGCGACAGGAAGCTGAGGAGCCCCGCGAGCAGCGCGGCGGCGATGGAGACATCGGCGGCCATGGCGCTTGATGCGTCATGGAGGACATGAACGCAAGCCGCCTCCCCGGGACGTGATGGGCGGTGATAGTCTGGCGCCGGTCGGACGGGAAACCAGCGATGCCCCGCAATCTCATCACCGATGTCGCCGGCCTGCGCGTCGGCAACGCGCATGCCGCGCGGCTCGCCTCCGGCGTCACGGCCGTCATCTTCGATCGGCCGGCGACCGCGGCGGCGGACGTGCGGGGCGGCGGGCCCGGGACGCGCGAGATCAACCTGCTCGAGCCATCGACCACGGTGCAGGGCATCGACGCGCTCGTCCTGTCCGGCGGTTCGGCTTTCGGGCTCGACGCGGCATCGGGCGCGCAGGCTTGGCTGCGCGAGCAGGGCCGCGGCTTCAGGGTCGGGCCGGCGCTGGTGCCGATCGTGCCCGGCGCCATCCTGTTCGATCTCGTCAACGGCGGCGGCAAGGACTGGGGCCGCTATCCGCCCTATCGCGAGCTGGGCTACGACGCGGCCGCCGCGGCGGGAGAGACCTTCGCGCTCGGCACCGCCGGCGCGGGGTTCGGCGCGACGGTCGCCAATCTCAAGGGCGGGCTCGGCTCGGCCTCGGCGCAATGCGGCGGCATCACCGTGGGCGCGCTCGCCGCCGTCAACGCGGTAGGCACGGTGACCGTCGGAGACAGCCGCCATTTCTGGGCTTCCCCCTATGAGCGCGGCGGCGAGTTCGGCGGCCATGGCGCGCCGGCCCGGGTTCCGCCGGAGGCGCTGACGCCGCATACCAAGGGCACGCCGCCCGGGACCAACACCACGCTGGTCGTCGTCGCCACCGACGCGGCTCTGACCAAGAGCCAAGCGCAGCGGCTCGCCATGATGGCGCAGGACGGCCTCGCGCGCGCGATCTACCCGGTCCACACGCCGCTCGACGGCGATATCGTGTTCGCCGCCGCGACCGGCGTCCACGCGCTGGCCGACCCGGTGTTCGGCCTGATGCGGCTCGGCGCGCTCGCCGCCGACGTGGTAGCCCGCGCCATCGCGCGAGGCATCTATGAAGCCGCCGCCCTGCCCTTCCCGGGCGCGCTGCCGGCCTATCGCGACCGCTTCGGCTAGAAGCGCTCCGCCCGGAACGGCGCCGGGTCCATGAACGGGGTCGCGCCGGTCATCATCTCGGCCAGCAGGCGGCCGGTGGCGGGGCCGAGGGTAAGCCCCCAGTGGCCGTGGCCGTACGCGAGCCACAGGCCCGGCTGGCCCGGTGCGCGGCCGATCACCGGCCGTGAATCCGCAAAGCACGGCCGCGACCCGATCCAGGGCTGCGCCTCCACCGGATCGGCCAGTGGAAACAGGTCCCGCGCTGCCGGGAGCAGACGATCGAACTGCACCGGCGTCGGCGGCGCATCGCGCGCTGCGAATTCCGCGCCGGTGGTGAGCCTCAGGCCCTGCTCCATGGGCGTCAGCACGTAGCCGTTGTCGTAATCGAGGACGGGCCGCGCCAGCGCGGCATTGCCCCGCGCGCGGAAATGGCGGTGATAGCCGCGCTTGATGCCGAGCGGCAGCGCGATGCCGAACGGATCGAGCAGGTCCGGCGCCCACGGTCCGAGCGCGACCACGGCCTCCTGCGCCTCGACGTAGCCGGCTTCCGTATCGACGCGCCAGCGGCCGCCGGCGCGGTGCAGCCGCCGGGCGTCGCCCGTCAGCGTGACCCCGCCGAGCGCGGCAAAACGCCGGGCGTATGCCTGCGTCACTGCGAGCGGATTGGAAATGCTCGCCGTGGTTTCCCAGAAGACGGCGCGGCGGAACACCGCAGCCAGCGCCGGCTCGAGCGCGCGGGCGCCATCGGCGTCCATAGTCCGAAAGGCGATGCCGTAGCGGCCCGCCAGATCGCGCTCGGCGGCGTTGGCATCGAACGACGCCTCCTTGCGGTAGAGCTTCAGCCATCCGGTGCGGCGCAGGTAATGCTCGGCGCCCGATTCCGCCATCAGCGCCGCGTGCTCGTCGACGGCGCGGGCGAAGAACGGCCGCATCACCGCAGCGGTCTCCCTGATCCTCGCCGGCCGCGACCAGGCCCGAAACGACATGAGCCAGGGAGCGACGTGCGGCAGGTACGAGAAATGGTAGTTCGCCTCCGGCGCCCGCTTCAGCGCGACCCGCAACACCGTCGAAAAGCCGGGAAACGCCTGGGGAAAGACCGTATTGCCTTCGATGATCCCGGCGTTTCCATAGGAGGTGCCCCGCCCCGGCTCCTGACGGTCCACCAGGGCGACCGAGAGGCCGCGCCTGGCGAGGTGCAGCGCGATCGAGGTGCCGACGATGCCGGCACCGAGCACAAGCGCGTCGGTGCGTGCCATGGTGTCCTCGGGAAAAAGGCGGCGGGCGTTCTGCGCCGTAATATAAGAGCCGATCGCCGCCGGCAGCAGGCCGGGCGCTGCACAAAATGCATGCGCGGCTCCCTGCGTTGCCGGACGCGGCGGCGCGTGTTACCCGAGGATCGGATTCCCGGAGAATGCCATGGCCCGGCCGCTCCTGATCGCGCCCTCCATCCTGTCGTCAGACTTCGCCAAGCTCGGCGAGGAAGTCCGCGCCGTGGACCAGGCCGGCGCCGACTGGATCCATGTCGATGTGATGGACGGGCATTTCGTCCCCAACATCACCATCGGACCCGACGTGGTGAAAGCGCTGCGGCCGCACAGCAGGAAGCCGTTCGACGTCCACCTGATGATCGCGCCGTGCGATCCTTACCTCGACGCCTTCGCCAAGGCCGGCGCCGACGGCATCACCGTGCACGTGGAGGCCGGCCCGCACCTGCACCGTTCGCTCCAGCACATCCGCTCGCTCGGCAAGCGCGTCGGCGTCACGCTCAACCCGGCGACGCCGGTCGATACGCTGGAAAACGTCATCGACATCGTCGATCTCATCCTGGTGATGTCGGTGAATCCGGGATTCGGCGGGCAGAAGTTCATCCCCGCCGCGCTCGACAAGATCGCGCGGCTGCGCGCCATGGCAGGCGGGCGGCCGATCGACATCGAGGTGGACGGCGGCATCACGCCGGAGACCGCGCCCGAGGTGGCGCGGGCCGGCGCCAACGTGCTGGTCGCCGGCTCGGCAGTGTTCAAAGGCGGTACCGGCGACGCCTATCGCGCCAATATCGCCGCGATCCGCAATGCCGCGGCCATGGCGCGCGGCGAGGCCGCCTGATCACCAGGCGAGCCCCGCGATCCTCTCGCTTTCCTCCCACAGCCGCCGCGCCAAGGTGTCGTCGCTCGCCTGCGCGGATGGCCTGGCGATCTTGCCTTTCTCGAAATAATAGCCGCTCGTGTGGGCGAGATCGGGCGACACCGCGAGCTGGACGATGCGCTCCGCGCCTTTCTCCGGCGTGATCGCGGCGATGCTCTTGGCGATGCGGATGCCGGTCGTGTAGAGGCCGCCGGCCTGGTCGCCGAAGCGGGTGGCGACGAAGCCGGGATGCGCGCAATTGGCAGAGACGCCGGTGCCGACGAAGCGCTTGGCAAGCTCGCGCGTGAACAGGATGTTGCAGAGCTTGCTGGTGCCGTAGACCGTGAATGGCTTGTAGCGGCGGCGCTCGACCTGGAGGTCGTCGATGTAGAGCCTGCCGGCGCGGTGGGCGTCCGAAGCCGTGTTGACGATGCGCGCGGGGACGGACGCCAGCAGCCGCTCGCGCAGCATCAGCGTCATCACGAAATAGGACATGTGATTGAGAGCGAAGGTGCGCTCCAGCCCGTCCTCGGTGAGACAGCGGTTGGCGAAGATGGCGCCCGCGTTGTTCATGAGCACGTCGACCCGCGGCTCCGATGCCGCGATCTCGCCTGCGACGCGCTTCATCTCCGAGAGCCGCGACAGGTCGGCGATCAGGCCGCGGTGAGGACGGTCGGGCGCGATGGCTTTGAGCCGGCCGAGCAGGGCATCGGCCTTAGCCGGGTCGCGGGCCACCGCCACGACGCGGGCGCCCATGCCGGCCAGCCGCTCGGCCGCGACCTCGCCTATACCGGAGGTGGCGCCGGTAATGACCACGGTCTTGTTCTGCACGCACAAACCTCCCCTCTGAGCCGCGCGCAGGGTGGTATCGGCCGTCCGGCAAATCAAGGCCAAATCCGTGCCCGGGCCGGGGTTTGCGGCGAGCCGGCGTCATGTTACGCCAGCGCCCTCTCTGTCATACGAGCCACCGATGATTCCGCGCTACACCCGTCCCGAGATGGCCACGATCTGGGAGCCCCAGACGCGCTACAAGATCTGGTTCGAGATAGAGGCCCATGCCGCCAGCGCCATGGCCGGCCTCGGCATCATCCCCAGGGAGGCGGCGGACACCATCTGGGCCAGGGGCAAGGACGCCGTTTTCGACATCGCCCGCATCGATGAGATCGAGCGCGAGGTGAAGCACGACGTCATCGCCTTCCTCACCCATCTTGCCGAGATCGTCGGGCCGGAGGCTCGCTTCGTTCACCAGGGGATGACGTCGTCCGACGTGCTCGACACCTGCTTCAACGTGCAGCTCACGCGCGCCGCGGACATCCTCGTCGCGGACATCGACAAGCTGCTGGCAGCGCTCAAGCGCCGCGCCTACGAATACAAGGACACGCCGACCATCGGCCGGTCCCACGGCATCCATGCCGAGCCGACCACCTTCGGCGTCAAGCTCGCCTATGCCTATGCGGAGTTCTCTCGCGCCCGCGAGCGGCTCCTCGCCGCGCGCAAGGAGGTGGCGACCTGCGCCATCTCCGGCGCGGTCGGCACCTTCGCCCAAATCGACCCGCGCGTGGAAGAGCACGTCGCCAAGGCCATGGGGCTCGCGGTTGAGCCGGTCTCGACGCAGGTGATCCCCCGCGACCGGCACGCCTACTTCTTCACCACGCTCGCGGTGATCGCCTCCTCCATGGAGCGCGTTGCGACCGAAATCCGTCACCTGCAAAGGACCGAAGTGCTGGAGGCCGAGGAGTTCTTCTCCGAAGGCCAGAAGGGCTCGTCGGCCATGCCGCACAAGCGCAACCCGGTGCTGACCGAGAACATCACCGGGCTTGCGCGCATGGTGCGGGCCTACGCGCTGCCGGCGCTGGAGAACGTCGTGCTGTGGCACGAGCGCGACATCTCGCATTCCTCCGCCGAGCGCATGATCGGTCCCGACGCCACGGTGACGCTCGATTTCGCGCTCAACCGCCTCGCCGGCGTCGTCGACAAGCTCGTGGTCTATCCCGAGAATATGAAGAAGAACCTCGACCGCCTCGGCGGTCTCGTCCATTCGCAGCGCGTGCTGATCGCGCTGACCCAGCATGGCGTGGCGCGCGAGGACGCCTATCGCCTCGTGCAGCGCAACGCCATGAAGGTGTGGCGCGGCGAGGGCGATTTCCTCACCCTCCTCAAGAACGATCCCGACGTGTCGAAGGCGCTGACGCCGCAGGAGCTCGAAGCCTCGTTCGACCTCGGCTATCACATGAAGCACGTCGACACGATCTTTGCGCGGGTGTTCGGAAAGGCGTGACCCGGCAGCGATGCAGGCGCCGACCATCCTCGTCTTCGACTCCGGGCTCGGCGGGCTCACGGTGTTCCGCGAGATCGTGAAGGCGCGGCCTGACGCGCGTTACGTGTATCTCGCCGACGACGCGCGCTTTCCCTACGGCCGCATCCCCGAGGCCGAGCTGATCGACCGCGTGCTCGCCGTGATCGGCGACGCCGTCCGCGCCTACGCGCCGGACATGGTCGTCATCGCCTGCAACACCGCCTCCACGCTGGCGCTGAAGGAGCTGCGCGCCGCCTTCGCCGTGCCGTTCGTCGGAACCGTGCCCGCGATCAAGCCGGCCTGCGCCGGTTCCCGCAGCAGGCTCGTCTCCGTGCTCGGCACCGAGGCGACGGTGAAGCGCGAATACACCAAGGCGCTGATCCGCGAGTTCGCGCAGGGATGCGCCGTGACCCTGGTCGGCTCGGCCTCCCTCGCCGCTTTCGCCGAGGCCGAGCTCCATGGCAAGCCGGCGAGCGACGAGGCCATCGCCGCGGAGATCGCGCCCTGTTTCGTGACGGAGGACGGGCGCCGCACCGACGGGGTGGTTCTCGCCTGCACCCATTACCCCCTGCTCGGCGAGCGGCTTCGGCGGCTTGCGCCGTGGCCCGTGGATTGGATTGATCCTGCCCCGGCGATCGCACGGCGGGTGGTGGACCTCATCGGCCCGCCAGGGTCCGGAGACCCGCTGCCGGCCGTCCTGGCCTTCACCTCCGGCCGGCGGCCATCCCCGGCGCTGGCCGCGGCTCTCGGCGGCTTCGGCTTCCGGGAAAAAATTGACTTTCCCGACAGTTCCCCCTAGAAAACCCCCGCTCGCGGGCCGTTTCGGCCCGCGCTGCGTTTCGCGACCCGTGGCTTTTCCCGGCGCTTCGGCGAAAAGCCTGTCGGTTCCGGCCCTGCCGGAGCAGAGGAGGGCGCGATCCTCAAACCCTGACGTCAACATGAGGACGCGATGACCAAGCGCCACGAGGCGAAATATAAGCTCGACCGCCGGATGGGCCAAAATGTCTGGGGCCGCCCCAAGAGCCCCGTCAACCGCCGCGAGTACGGCCCCGGCCAGCACGGCCAGCGCCGCAAGGGCAAGCTCTCCGACTACGGCGTGCAGCTGCGCGCCAAGCAGAAGCTCAAGGGCTACTACGGCAACATTTCCGAAAAGCAGTTCCGCGGCGTCTATGCCGAAGCGATCCGCATGAAGGGCGACAGCGGCGCCAACCTGATCGGCCTCCTGGAGCGCCGGCTCGACGCCATCGTCTATCGCGCCAAGTTCGTGCCGACGATCTTCGCCGCGCGCCAGTTCATCAACCATGGCCACGTCAAGGTGAACGGCCGCCGCGCCAATATCGCCAGCATGCGGCTCAAGGTCGGCGACACCGTCGAGGTGAAGGAAAAGTCGCGACAGCTCGCGCTGGTGCTCGAAGCGACCCAGCTCGCCGAACGCGACGTGCCGGATTACATCGAGGCCGACCACGGCAAGATGACGGCAACGCTCAACCGCATCCCGACGCCGACGGATGTGCCCTACCCGACCCAGATGGAGCCGCATCTGGTGGTGGAATACTACTCGCGCTGACGATCCGTCCGCGATGGAAATAGCGAAGGCCGCGGCTCTGCCGCGGCCTTTTGCATTGGAGAACGAGCGGACAGATCACTCCTGCCGCCCGGCGGCGGCATCCAAAAGCTCCCTCACCTTCCGGGCCAAATCCTGCTGCGTATAGGGCTTGCCGAGCAGGTTGACGTCGGCGTCGAGTCGGCCGTGGTGGATGATGGCATTGCGCGTATAGCCGGTCGTGAACAGCACCGGCAGATGCCTGCGGCGGCTGACGATCTTGGTTGCAAGCTCGCGACCGTTGATCGAGCCAGGCAGCACCACATCGGTGAACAGGAGATCGATGCGTCCGCCGTGGGCCACGACCGCGAGCGCCTCCTCCGCGTTGCTCGCGGCCAGCACCGCGTAGCCGAGTTCTTCCAGGACCGAGGTCGCGTATTCGCGCACGCCATCGCTGTCTTCGACCACGAGAATTGTCTCGCCCGGCCGGGCCCCCAGCGCGGCGGCCCGGACCACCGGCTTGGCCGCCGGCGCCGCGGCGGTCTCTTCGGTCGCGGTCATCCGCGGCAGATAAATCTTGACCGTGGTGCCCTCGCCCACCTCGCTGTAAATGCGCACATGGCCGCCGCTCTGCTTGACGAAGCCGTGCACCATGGCGAGGCCCAGTCCCGAGCCCTGCCCCGTTCCCTTGGTGGTGAAGAACGGCTCGAACACCTTCTCCAGAATGTCCGACGGGATGCCGCTGCCCGAATCGGTCACGCTCAGCATCACGTATTGTCCGGCGGCCACGTCGCCGAACCGCTGCACGTAGGCTTCGTCGAGATACACATTTGCCGTTTCGATCGTGAGTCGACCGCCGCCCGGCATGGCGTCGCGCGCGTTGATCGCCAGATTGAGAATCGCATTTTCGACCTGGTTGCGGTCGACGAACGTCGGCCACAGCCCGCCGGCCAGCACCGTCTCGATGTTGATCTCCTCGCCCAGCGTGCGCCGCAGCAGGTCGGAGATGCCGGCGACAAGGCTATTGAGGTCGACACGCTCCGGCCGCAGCGGCTGACGGCGCGAGAACGCCAGCAGGCGATGCGTGAGTTGCGTCGCGCTCTGGGTTCCGAACTGGGCCCGCTCCAGCGGCTGGGCGAGGCTCGAGGCGAGCTTCCGGGCTTCGTCGGATTGCAGCGGCTCCAAGAGCCGCCGCCGAATGGTATCGAGATTGCCGCCGATGATCGTGAGCAGATTGTTGAAATCGTGTGCGACCCCGCCGGTGAGCTGGCCGACGGCTTCCATTTTCTGCGCCTGCTGCAGCGCGAGCTCGGTGGAATGGCGCCGGGCGCTTTCCTCGCGCAGCTTCGCATCGGCCGCGGCCTCGCGCCGGGTATACGAGAGCGCCATCAACGACAGCACGAACATGGTGAGCGTGGCGGGAATGCCGAAGATGAGATGCTGCGACATCGCGCGCAGCCACTCCGCCTTGATCGCCGCGGTGCCGATGCCGGTGACGACATAGGCGTCGTAGCGGGGAAGCCTGCGGAATGCGAGCAGCCGCTCCTGGTGATCGATCGGCGAGAAGCCCTGGATGATACCGCCTTCGGGGTGTTCCGTAATGCCGCGTAACGCCAGCGTGTTACGCGATACCTGCGCAGGCATTCGGGGGAGGCTGGGATAGCGCGCCAGAATGGTGCCGTCCGTGCGCACCAGCGCGGTAATGGTCATCTCGGCGCCGGGCAACTGCCCATAGAACTGGGTAAAATAATCGGGCGCGATGGAGATCAGGAACACACCGTCGAACCGGCCGTCCTTAAGCGGCCGCTTGCGCGAGATGCCGAAGAACCGGCCGCCGACCGCCCGGCCTTCTATCGGCATGCTGATATACGTCCGTACGTCGCCGGTGAGATGAGCTTTGAAATAATCCCGATCGGACAGGTCGAGATCGCGCGGCAGGGGATAAATTGCGCCGGAAACAAGCGGACGCCCATCCGCCCCGATGACCCAGAGATCGCGAACCTGCGGCATCGATTGCGCCAGGGCGCTCAGCTTTTTGCTGAATTCGCCTTCATGCGCCCGGATGTCCTCATCGTCGTGGCCCTCGAACAGCAGCTCCATGTAGCGTTCGCTGATCTCGAACGTATCGAACACCTTGACGGCATGCTCCTGCACCAGACCGATGGTGCGGTTAAGCCGGTCGCGGGCATCCTCGAAATGCGCGCGATAGGCCAGCCAGGATGCGATCGCGAAAATCAGCGCCGGAATGACCAGCGACGCCACGATCAGGACGCGCAGCGGAATCTCCGATCGTCCCGCGGGCGACGGCGGTCCGAACAAAGCGGTCAAGCAGTCGAGAGAACGAGGCGGTGACGTCCCCAGGAAAGCGCGTCTCAGGTGAGGTCTAAAACATCACGGTAATGGGGGGAGCCGCGGAACTCAACGCCTGTTTCGAAATCGTTTCTCATTTTGGAACTGGCCTGTTGCCTAATCGGCGGCTACGTTCGAAATTCTTTCCAGGAGGGCTGCCGTGCCGCGCATTCTTGTGGTCGATGACGAACCGTTGATCGCGATGCTGCTGGGCGATTGGCTGGAAGAGCTCGGCTGCGACATGATCGGTCCGGCAGAGTCGGTCGGCACCGCGCTCGACTTCACGGGCAGCATGACGCTCGACGGCGCCATCCTCGACGTCACGCTCGGTCACGAGACCAGCTATCCGGTGGCGGAAGCCCTACGCGAGCGCGCGGTGCCTTTCGCCTTTGCGACGGGACACGACGGCAGCGACCTCGATGACCGCTTCAAGGGCGCGCCGCTCCTGCCCAAGCCGTTCGATTTCGCGCAGGTCAAGGCCGTGGTGGCTGCCCTGCTGGAAAGACGGCCGGGGCCGTGAACAGACGCGCGGCCGCGTTTCAGACCGTCGGCGCGATCGGGAAGGCCGCGATCGCCGGAAACGCTCAGGCCTGCGCGGCCTCGCGCACCGGCACGCCCTTGTCCTTGAAGAGCTGCTGCAGCTCGCTGGCCTGGAACATCTCGCGGACGATGTCGCAGCCGCCGATGAACTCGCCCTTGACATAGAGCTGCGGAATGGTCGGCCAGTTGGAATAGGCCTTGATGCCGTTGCGCAGGTCATCCGATTCGAGGACGTTGAGGCCCTTGTAGGGCACGCCCAGGTAATCGAGGATCTGTACCACCTGGCCGGAGAATCCGCACATCGGAAACTGCGGGGTGCCCTTCATGAACAGCACCACGTCGTTGGACTTCACCTCGTTGTCGATGAACTGCTGAATGCTCATTGGATCGATCCCGTGATGGCGCGCCGGCGGCCGGCGCGATTCCAGCCTCGTTGCCGGTATATGTAGCGCAGGCCCCGCCCCGCCCCAAGGGGCGCTCCGATCACATTCTGCGGCAGGGTTGACGGAAGACCGGCTACGGCGTCCCGGTCTGAAGGGCAAGGGCGTGCAGCTTGCCGCCCATCTCGGCCCGCAGCGCCTCATAGACGAGCTGGTGCTGCTGGACCCGCGACTTGCCGCGGAAGGATTCCGAGATCACCGTGGCGGCGTAGTGGTCGCCGTCGCCGGCGAGGTCGCGGATCGTCACCTGGGCGTCGGGAATGCGCGCCTTGATGAGCCGTTCGATGTCGCTGGCGGCCATGGCCATGGCAAACCGTTCTCCTGATCTGGTCAACTCTAGCAAAGCCCCTCCGGGCCACGAACTCCCGCGATGACTGCCGCTCCGCGTCAGGCCGCCGCCCCGGCCATATAGCCGGGCAGCCAGCCCTCGAATCGCTCGTTCAAGGTTGCCACGGGCAACGGCCGCTCTCCGGCAATGGCGAGCGCGTCGCCCCCGGTCGCGCCGAGCCGGGCCGCCGGCACGCTGGCGGCCCTGGCCCGCTCAAGGATCGCCTCCGCGTCCGCCGCCCGGGCCGTGACCACGTAACGCGCCTGGTCCTCGCCGAACCAGAACGCATGGGCCGGCACGTCCGCCGGCGCAGCGTCCAGCCGTGCGCCGAGCCGGCCGGCCATGGCCATCTCCGCCAGCGCCACCGCGAGGCCGCCGTCGGAGAGGTCGTGGACGGCCGTCGACAGCCCGTCCGCGATCAGGGCGCGCACGAAGTCGCCGTTCTCCCGTTCTTCGACGAGGTCGACCGGCGGCGGCGCACCCTCCTCGCGGCCGCAGATGTCGCGCAGGTAGAGCGATTGGCCGAGCCAGCCGGTGGTCTCGCCGATCAAAAGGATCGCCTCTCCGGCAGCCTTGAAGGCGATCGTGGCCGATTTGGTGAAATCCTCGAGCACGCCCACTCCGCCAATGGTCGGCGTCGGCAGGATGGCCCGGCCATTGGTCTCGTTGTAGAGCGACACGTTGCCGGACACGACGGGGAAATCGAGCGCCTCGCAGGCCGCCGCGATACCGCGAACGCAGCCGACGAACTGGCCCATGATCTCCGGCCGCTCGGGATTGCCGAAGTTGAGGTTGTCGGTGACGGCGAGCGGCGTGCCGCCGACGGCGGTGATGTTGCGCCAGGCTTCCGCCACAGCCTGCTTGCCGCCCTCGAACGGATCGGCCTCGCAATAGCGGGGCGTCACGTCGGCGGTGAGCGCCAGCGCCTTCGGTCCCTCGTTGACGCGCACCACGGCGGCGTCGCCGCCGGGCCGCTGCACAGTGTTGCCGAGGATGATGTGGTCGTATTGCTCCCAGACCCAACGGCGCGAGCACAGGTCCGGCGTCGCGATCAGGTGCTCCAGCGCGTCGGCGACGCTCATCGGCGGCGTTACGTCCGCCGCCTTGATGACCGGCCGCTTCTCCGCGAAGACGAAGGGCCGCTTGTAGACCGGCGCCTCGTCGCCCAGCTCCTTGATCGGCAGGTCGGCCATCACCTCGCCGCCATGGCGCACGACGAA
>Ga0182749_1000841_pt1 | contig 25903 bp, 24 predicted proteins | sample eDN3rd37CKraftMG_FD_128875 | JGI IMG/M metagenome (GOLD analysis project Ga0182749, IMG submission 128875) | Enriched Miracle-Growth compost microbial communities from Emeryville, California, USA - eDNA 3rd pass 37_C Kraft MG (version 2) (version 2) ...
CGAGCAGCTCCTCAACGGCGTATGGGGCCGCGACATCTACATCGACGAGCGCACGGTGGACGTCCACGTCGGCCGGCTCCGCAAGGGACTCAACCGCGGCCGCGTGCCCGACCCGATCCGCACCGTGCGCGGCGCCGGCTACGCCTTCAACGATCGCTTCGGCAAGTCGGCCTGAGCCTCGGAAAGGACGGCGCCGGCGCGCGAACGCCGCCGTCTCCTCGGGGAAAACCCTCGGTTTCACCATCGTGGCGCAAGTCCTGCATGGCCTCGGCGGCGTCGAATGACGTCCGCCGCGACAATGCGCCCCGGCGCATTTGCTCCCGCGCCGCAGTATTCTGAATATGGGTTCATGTTCCGTTGTTGTTAACATTTGTGTTTTTGGAACTCTGCCCTTTCGCAACTGCGAAGTGCCTTGGGGGCGCTGTCGCGATCTCCACCTTTGCCAACCATTGAGTGAGGACCGCGAATGAACGTCAGCCTGTCGGTTTTGCGAACCGCCATTGCTGTGTCCGTCACTGCTCTTTTCGTCGAGGCCTGTTCCGAGGGACCGGCCCAGCCGACCGCGCAGCAGGACAGTCCGCCCGACGTGGGCGTGGTGACGCTGGCGGCGGGGCCGCGCGCATTCGTACGCGAGCTGCCTGGCCGCATCGCGCCGACCCGCATCGCCGAGGTCCGGGCTCGCGTCTCCGGGATCGTCATCGCCCGCACCTTCGAGCAGGGCAGCGACGTCAAGGCCGGCGACACGCTCTATCGCATCGATCCGGCACCGTTCGAGGTGGAGTTGCAGGCCGCCGAGGCGGCGCTGGCCAAGGCCGAGGCGGCGCTGGAGCAGCGGTCGCAGCAGGCGAAGCGCGTGGCCACGCTCTACGCCGGCAACGCGGCCTCCCAGGCGCAGCACGAGGCCGCCGTCGCCAACCTGCGCGAGGCGCAGGCCGAGGTCGCGGCCCGCAACGCCGACGTGGCGCGCGCCAGGCTCAACCTCGACCGCACCGTGGTCCAGGCGCCCATCAGCGGCCGCATCGGCCGCGCGCTGGTGACCGAGGGCGCGCTGGTCGGCCAGGGCGAGACCACGCACCTCGCCACCATCCAGCAGTTGAGCACGGTCTACGCCGACTTCACCCAGTCGGTCGCGGAGCTCAACGAGCTGCGCAAGGCGTTCGCCAATGGCGACCTGGAGAAGGTCTCGGGCAACGCCGCCAGGATCCGGCTGATCCTCGACGACGGCGAGGTCTATCCCTATCCGGGCAAGCTTCTGTTCTCCGACAGCACCGTCGATCCCAACACCGGCCAGGTGACGCTGCGCGGCGAGTTCCCCAATCCCAAGCTGCAGCTCCTTCCCGGCATGTACGTGCGCGTCCAGATCGAGGAAGGCATCGACCCGGACGCCATTGCCGTGCCGCAGCAGTCGGTGCGGCGCGACGACGCCGGCGGCGCCGAGGTGTTCGTGCTGCGCCACGACGACCGGGCCGTGCTGACGCCGGTTCGGCTCGGACGCGCCGACGGCGACGAATGGCAGGTGCTCGACGGCATCAAGCCGGGCGAGCGCATCGTCGTGGACGGCTTCCAGAAATTCGCGCCCGGCGACAAGGTGCGGCCGCAGCCCTGGCGCGGCCTGCGCACCGCGGGCGCCGAGACGCCGCAGACCGTCGGCTTCGACGACAATTCCCGCACGGTCGAGCAGTAGCGGCGGCGCGCCATGCCGGCTTTCTTCATCGAGCGGCCCATCTTTGCCTGGGTCGTGGCGCTGCTGATCTGCCTCGGCGGCGTGCTCGCGATTCCGCAGCTTCCGGTGGCGCAGTATCCGATCATCGCGCCGCCCTCGATCTCGGTCAGCACCAGCTATCCCGGCGCGTCGCCGGAGAACCTCTACACCAGCGTGACGCGGCTGATCGAGGAGGAGCTCAACGGCGCGGACGGCATCCTGAACTTCGAGTCCACCAGCGACTCGCTCGGCCAGGTGGAGATCACGGCGAATTTCGTGCCGGGCACGGACCTCAACGATGCCTCGGTCGAGGTGCAGAACCGGCTGCGGCGGGTCGAGCCGCGGCTGCCGAAGGCGGTGTTGCAGCAGGGCATCCTGGTCGAGGAAGCCTCCAGCGACGTGCTGCAGATCATCACGCTGCAATCGACCGACGGCCGCCTCGACGAGGTCGGCCTCGGCGACTTCATGGTGCGCAACGTCATGGGCGAGATCCGGCGCATTCCCGGCGTCGGCCGCGCCACGCTCTACTCCACGGAGCGCGCGCTGCGCATCTGGACCGACCCGCAGAAGCTCGTCGGCTACGGCCTCACCGCCGACGACGTGATGAAGGCGATCTCGGCGCAGAACGCGCAGGTCGCGTCGGGCGCCATCGGCGCCGAGCCGAGCCGGTCCCGGCAGCAGATCGCGGCGATGGTGCTCGTCAAGGGGCAGATGTCGTCGCCCGACGAGTTCGGCGGCATCGTGCTCCGCGCCAATCCCGACGGCTCCACCGTGCGTCTGCGCGACGTGGCGCGCATCGAGGTCGGCGGCATGGGCTATCAGTTCACGACCCGCCTCAACGGCAGGCCGACCGCAGGCCTCACCGTGCTGCTCTCGCCCGGCGCCAACGCGCTCGCCACTGCCGCCGCGGTCCGCGCCAAGATGAAGGACCTGGCGCGGTTCTTCCCCGCCACCATCAAGTACGAGATTCCCTACGACGTGACCCCGGTGGTCGAGGCGTCAGTCGAGAAGGTGCTGCAGACGCTGGGCGAGGCGGTGGTGCTGGTGTTCCTGGTGATGCTGCTGTTCCTCCAGAACGTCCGCTACACGCTAATCCCGACCATCGTGGTCCCGGTGGCGCTCCTTGGCACCTGCGGCGTGCTGCTGCTCGCCGGGCTCTCCATCAACATGCTGACGCTGTTCGGCATGGTGCTCGCCATCGGCATCCTGGTGGACGACGCCATCGTCGTGGTCGAGAACGTCGAGCGCATCATGTCGGAGGAAGGCCTGGCGCCGCGCGAGGCGACCCGCAAGGCCATGTCCCAGATCACCGGCGCCATCGTCGGCATCACGCTGGTGCTGATGTCGGTGTTCGTGCCGATGGCGTTCTTCCCCGGCTCGGTGGGCATCATCTATCGCCAGTTCTCCGTCACCATGGTCGCCGCCATCGGCATCTCGGCGCTGATGGCGCTGTCGCTGACGCCGGCGCTGTGCGGCTCGCTGCTCAAGCCGGTCGCGGCCGGCCATCATCGCGCCCGGCGCGGGCTGTTCGGCTGGTTCAACCGCCGCATGGAGGCGACGAAGGGCCGCTACGGCGGCGTCGTGGGCTGGATGATCCTGCGCACCGGCCGCTTCATGCTCGTCTATCTCGCTCTCGTCGCCGGCGTCGCCTGGGGCTTCATGCGGCTGCCGGCCGGATTCCTGCCGGTGGACGACCAGGGCTTCATCACCACCGACGTGGAGACGCCGCCCGAGGCGTCGTTCAACCGCACGCTGGACGTGGTGAAGAAGGTCGAGGCGTTCCTGGCGCAGCGGCCCGGCATCGACACGGTGACGTTCCTCACCGGCTACAGCTTCCTCGGCCAGGGCGCCAACACCGCGCAGGCCTTCATCACCCTGAAGGACTGGTCGGAACGGGGACCGGAGGACAGCGCGGCGCGCATCGTCGAGGACATCAACACCAGCCTCGCCTCGATCCGCGACGCCAAGATCTCGGCGCTGCAGCCGCCGCCGGTCGATAACCTGGGCAACTCCAGCGGCTTCAGCTTCCGGCTCCAGGACCGCGGCCAGCGCGGCTACGCCGAGCTCATGAAGGCGAAGGAGCAGCTGCTCGGCGCCGCCCGCAAGAGCCCCGTGCTTCGGGACGTGTACGAGGAGGGCCTGCCGCCGGCGCCGGTGATCGAGCTCATGATCGACCGCGAGAAGGCGGCCGCGTTCGGCGTCACCTTCGAGGACATCAACAGCACCATATCGATCAACCTCGGTTCGGCCTACATCAACGACTTCCCCAACCGCGGCCGCATGCAGCGCGTCATCCTCCAGGCCGACGCGGACGGGCGGATGCAGCCCGACCAGATCCTCGGCTACAACGTGCGCAACGGCCGCGGCCAGCTCGTGCCCATGTCGTCGTTCGCCACGGTGAAATGGGCGACGGGGCCGTCGCAGATCGTCGGCTTCAACTATTATCCCGCGGTGCGCATCAGCGGTTCCGCCGCGCCGGGCTACACCAGCGGCGACGCCATCGCGGAGATGGAGCGCCTCGCTTCGCTGCTGCCGCGCGGCTTCGGCTACGACTGGACCGGGCAGTCGCTGCAGGAGAAGCTGTCCGGCTCGCAGGCGCCGCTCCTCCTCGCGCTCTCCGTGCTGCTGGTGTTCCTGTGCCTCGCCGCGCTCTACGAGAGCTGGACCATCCCGCTCGCGGTGCTGCTCACCATCCCGCTCGGCATGTTCGGCGCGGTGGTCGCGGTGACGCTGCGCGGCATGCCCAACGACGTCTATTTCACCGTCGGCCTCGTCACCATCATCGGCCTCGCCGCCAAGGACGGCATCCTCATCATCGAGTTCGCCAAGGACCTGCACGCCAAGGGCCGGCCGCTCCTGGAGGCCACCGTCGAGGCGTGCCGGCTGCGCTTCCGGCCCATCGTCATGACCGGCCTCGCCTTCGTCTGCGGCGTCCTGCCCATGACCGTCGCGAGCGGCGCCAGCGGCAAGAGCCAGCAGGCGCTGGGCACCGGCGTGCTCGGCGGCATGATCGCGGTCGTGGTGCTGGCGCTGCTGATGGTGCCGGTGTTCTTCGTCGCCGTGCGGCGCGCGTTTTCCCGGAACAGGACCGAGCCGGAGCGGGCCGAGCCCGCCCCGCTTCCGGCGGAGTAGCGCGGCTCAGCGCCCCTGCGGGCGCCGGTCGCGGCGGCGGTCCACCACCGGCTGATAGGCGATGCGCGAATGGTAGGCGCAGTAGGGCGCGCCCTCGGCCGGCTTGCCGCCGCAGAAGAAGAACTCGCTCGATCCCGGGTCGCCGATCGGCCAGCGGCACTTGTCCTCCGACAGCTCCAGCAGCGTGCAGCGCTGCCCGAGCGGAATGATGTTCTCGATCAGCTCCGGCTCGGGCTCGACCTCGAGCTCATGCTGGTAGGCGAGCGCGGTGTTGCCGCGCATCGCCGGCCGCATCCGCATGACGTGGCCATGGGCGCGCGGCTTGCGCTGGCGCGGCGCCGCCGAGGACGGCGACTTGGCGCGGCCGGACAGGCCGAGGCGGTGAACCTTGCCGATCACGGCGTTGCGGGTGACGTTGCCGAGCTCGTTGGCGATCTGGCTCGCGGAGAGCCCGTCCATCCAGAGTTTCTTGAGAAGCTCGACGCGCTCGGTTGTCCATGACATGGATTGACCCCCGTCTCCGCCGTTGCTGACCGCCATCTGCTGGTCCGGTGTGTCCGACAACGCTCTCATCTGGTCCTGGCCTTCGTTTCTGAAACCGCATCCCAGGCCGCCAGCGCGGCCCTGAATCCCGAAGGCGTCCGGGGGGCTTCGCCTGCCCGGAATCCGATCCCGTCCGCGGCCGGCCCCAGGGCCGGCCGTCGGGAACCCCGACGCCCACAAACTCCGTTTAAGATGTCCAGCGCACGCTATGGGCCGCACGACATATCGTGCTTGACAGGGGCCACGCTACAATACGTCGCGAGTCGCGTGCAAGAGTCCCCGGCGGCGGCGTCCACACATTCATCGGCAAACCGAGGATTTTCGCACATCTTTCGATGTGCGCTGGGGCGCCGGCGCTGCGGTTGACAGCAGGCCGATCGGACCTAGAATGCCGGTTCGGTGCCGCCCCCCATGGCGGCACATTTCATTTCACAGGCCCCGTCCAGCCCGCGAGCCCCGCCGTGCCGTCGCCGTCGCATGTCATGCCGACCTATGCCCGCGTCGATCTTGCCTTCGAGCGGGGCGAGGGCGCCTGGCTCACCAGCACCAGCGGCGAGCGCTACCTCGACTTCACCGGCGGCGTCGCGGTCAACGTGCTCGGCCATGCCCATCCCTATCTCGCCAAGGCGCTGAGCGAGCAGGCGCACAAGCTCTGGCACGTCTCCAACCTGTTCCGCATCCCGGAGGCGGAGCGGCTGGCGGAGCGGCTGTGCGCCGCGACCTTCGCGGACCTCGTGTTCTTCTGCAACTCCGGCGCCGAGGCCATGGAGGGCGCGATCAAGACCGCGCGCAAGTATCACGCGGTCGGCGGCCATCCCGAGAAGGTCCGCGTCATCACCTTCGAGGGTGCGTTCCACGGCCGCACGCTGGCGACGCTCGCCGCCGGCGGCAACCAGAAATATCTCGAAGGCTTCGGCCCGCCGCCGGAGGGCTTCGACCAGGTGCCGTTCGCGGATCTCGACGCGGTCAAGCGCGCCATCGGGCCGCAGACCGCCGCCATCCTGATCGAGCCGATCATGGGCGAGGGCGGCGTGCGCGTGGTGCCGCCCGCGTTCCTGCGCGAGCTGCGCGCGCTGTGCGACAAGCACGGGCTTCTTCTCGTGTTCGACGAGGTGCAGACCGGCGTCGGCCGCACCGGCGCGTTCTTCGCCTACCAGCGCGCGGGCGTCGCGCCGGACATCATGGGTGTCGCCAAGGGTCTCGGCGGCGGCTTCCCCATCGGCGCGTTCCTCGCCACCGCCGAGGCCGGCCGCGGCATGACCGCCGGCACCCACGGTTCGACCTTCGGCGGCAATCCGCTCGCCACCACGGTCGGCAACGCCGTGCTCGACATCGTGCTCGCGCCGGAGTTCCTGGAGACGGTGCGCAGGACGTCGCTGCTGTTCAAGCAGCGGCTCGCCGAGCTGAAGGACCGCCATCCCGCGGTCATCGCCGAGGTGCGCGGCGAGGGCCTGCTGCTCGGCCTGAGGACGGTCGTGCCCAACGGCGACTTCGTGACCGCGCTGCGCGACCAGAAGATGCTGGCGCCCGCGGCCGGCGACAACGTGGTGCGGCTGCTGCCTCCGCTCGTCATCACCGAGGCCGAGGTCGGAGAAGCCATCGACCGCATCGACAGGGCCGCGACCGCGCTCGAGAAGCAGCGCAGCGTGGCAGGAGCAGCCTCGTGACCGGCGTCCGGCATTTTCTCGACCTCATCGACATTTCGCCCAGGGATTTGCGCGGCATGATCGATGCGAGCCGCGCCATGAAGAAGGCGCGCGCCCGCGGCAGGGCCGGCAAGAAGCCGCTCGCCGGCAAGATGCTGGCGATGATCTTCGAGCAGGAATCGACCCGCACCCGGGTCTCCTTCGACGTGGCCATGCGCCAGCTCGGCGGCGACGTGCTGATGCTCGACGGCCGCGACATGCAGCTCGGTCGCGGCGAGACCATCGCCGACACCGCGCGGGTGCTGTCGCGCTACGTCGACGCCATCATGATCCGCACGCTGAGCCATGCCACGCTGATGGAGCTCGCCAAATACGCCACCGTGCCGGTCATCAACGGCCTGACGCGCAAGTCGCACCCCTGCCAGGTGATGGCGGACGTGCTCACCTTCGAGGAGCACTGCGGGCCGATCCGCGGCAAGATCGTGGCCTGGACCGGCGACGCCAACAACGTGCTGGCGTCGTGGATGCACGCCGCCGACCGCTTCGACTTCACCCTGCGGGTCGCCACCCCGCCCGAGCTGCCGCTGCCGAAGCCGCTGCAGGCGTGGGCGCGGGCGTCGGGCGCCTCCATCCGCATCGGCACCGATCCCGAGGCGGCGGTGAAGGGCGCCGACTGCGTGGTCACGGACACCTGGGTCTCCATGGGCGACAAGGGGGCCAACCGGCGCCACAACCTGCTCAAGCCATACCAGGTCAACGCCCGGCTTATGGCAAAAGCGAAACCAGACGCCATATTCATGCACTGTCTGCCCGCCCACCGCGGCGAGGAGGTGACCGACGAGGTCATCGACGGGCCGCAATCGGTGGTTTTCGATGAGGCGGAGAACCGGCTTCACGCCCAAAAGGGAATTCTGGCCTGGTGTTTCCACGCCGCCAGTTCATGACACGCCATGACCATATCGCGCGAACCGTCAAGACTGGTGGCCGACGACGCGATCCTTCCGTTTGAAGTGGCCGCCCTGGACCAGCGCGGCCGCGTGGTCCGGCTCGGGCCGGCACTCGATACCATCCTCGGCGCCCACGACTATCCGCCGCCGGTCGCGAGCCTGCTCGGCGAGGCGGTGGCGCTGACGGTGCTGCTCGGCTCCTCGCTCAAGATCGAAGGCCGCTTCATCCTCCAGACCCAGACCGACGGCCCGGTGCGCATGCTGATCGTGGACTTCACCACGCCCGGCAAGGTGCGCGCCTGCGCGCGCTTCGACGCCGGCCGGGTCGCCGCGCTGATGGACAAGGGCAAGCCCACGGCCGCGGACCTGCTCGGCCGCGGCCACCTCGCCATGACCATCGACCAGGGGCCGGACATGAACCGATACCAGGGCCTCGTCGCGCTCGACGGCGGCGACCTGGAGGATGCGGCGCACGAGTACTTCCTGCGTTCGGAGCAGATCCCGACCCGGGTGCGGCTCGCCGTGGCCGAGGAACTGACCGCCTCCAGCGACGGCCCCCAGCACCACTGGCGGGCCGGCGGCATCCTCCTGCAGTTCCTGCCGCGCAAGCCCGAGCGCATGCGCCAGGCCGACCTGCACCCCGGCGACGCGCCGGAAGGCGTGGCGCCGCACGAGGTGCCCGAGGACGAAGCCTGGACCGAGGGCCGCTCGCTGGTCGAGACCGTCACCGACGTGGAGCTGATCGACCCCGCGCTGTCGAGCGAGCGGCTCCTGTATCGCCTGTTCCACGAGCGCGGCGTGCGCGTGTTCGATTCCCATGCGGTGCTCGCCCGCTGCACCTGCTCGCGCGACGCCGTGGCCAACATGCTGCGGAGCTTCTCGCAGGACGACCGCGACCACATGGTCGAGGACGGCCGCATCGCCGTGACCTGCGAGTTCTGCAGCGCGACCTACGAGTTCCGGCCGGACGAGGTGGCGGCGGATGACGAGCCGGGCGCCGGCATCGCGAACTGACGTCGTTCCTGGTCGCCAGGGCAGAGGCGAAAGCCGCCGGCCGGGTCAGTTCACGGTGCGCCGCGGCGCGGGACCGTCCAGCGAGAACGCCGGGATTTCGACATCGAAACGCTCCCCCGAGGGCGTCACCATGCCGTAGCTGCCGGCCATGATGCCGGACGGCGTGTTGAGCGGCACGCCGCTCGTGTATTCGAACGACTCGCCGGGCTCGAGCACCGGCTCCTCGCCCACCACGCCCGCGCCCCGCACCTCCTGCACCCGGCCCATCTCGTCGGTGATCCGCCAGTGACGGGTCTTGAGCTGCACGGTCTCCTCGCCGTGGTTGGTGATCTCGATGGTGTAGCTCCAGAAGAAATAGTTCTTCTCCAGCGACGACCGCTCCGGCATGAACCGGGGCGTCACGCTGACGGCGATGTTGTGGGTCGTGGCGCGGTACATGGCGAAATCCGACCGGGCTGAACGCTTGAGAAAGTGAATCGCATCTCACGGGAGGATACAATATGGTCGCGGGGCGGGGCCGCGAAGCGGGTGATGATGCTTACTAAGCCGCTGACACGCAAGGGAATTCAAGCCCTGTCCCGGTCCGGGGAAGCGGCCGTGGCCGCGCCGCCCCCGGCGTCCGCCGCCGCGCCGCCGTTCGAGCGCGACCTGCGGCTCGATCTGTTCCGCGGCATCGCCCTGTGGCTCATCTTTCTCGACCACATCCCATCGAACGTCGTCAGCCTGTTCACCATCCGCAACTACGGCTTCAGCGACGCCACCGAAATCTTCGTCTTCATCTCGGGCTACACCGCGGCCTTCGTCTATGGCCGCGCCATGCGCGAGCGGGGCTTGCTGATCGCCGGCGCGCGCATGCTCAAGCGGGCGTGGCAGATCTACGTCGCGCACATCTTCCTGTTCGTCATCTACATGGCGGAGATCGCCTACGTCTCCAAGAGCTTCGAGAACCCGCTCTACAACGAGGAGATGGGGATCTTCGATTTCCTGCGGCAGCCGGACGTGACCCTGGTGCAGGCGCTGCTCCTCAAGTTCAAGCCGGCGAACATGGACGTGCTGCCGCTCTATATCACGCTGTTGGCATGCTTCGCGCCGTTCATCTGGCTGCTGCTGCGCCGGCCGACGCTGGCGCTCGCCGCCTCGGCGCTCGTCTATGCGCTGAACTGGAATTTCGACTGGAACCTGCCCTCCTATCCGGAGGGCACGTGGGTGTTCAATCCGCTGGCCTGGCAACTGCTGTTCGGCTTCGGCGCCTGGTGCGCGCTGGGCGGCGCGCGGAAGCTCGACCGGCTCATCAACTCGCGCGTCACGCTGGGGCTCGCCGTGGCCTATCTCGCGTTTGCCTTCGCCATCGTGATGACCTGGACCTTCCCGCGCTATGCCCATTACGTGCCGCGCTGGCTGTCCGACTGGATGTATCCCATCGACAAGACCAATCTCGACGTGCTGCGCTTCGCGCACTTTCTCGCACTTGCGATATTGACCGTCCATTTCCTGCCGAAGGACTGGCCTCATCTCAAAAGTCCGCTGCTGCGCCCGGCGCTCCTGTGCGGCCAGCATTCCCTGGAAATTTTCTGCCTCGGCGTGTTCCTGGCCTTCGCAGCGCATTTCGTGCTGGAGGAAATATCGGCCTCGATTGAGACCCAGGTCGCCGTGAGCGTCGCCGGGGTGCTGATCATGAGCGCGGCCGCCGGGCTGATGTCGTGGTATAAGAAGATTGAAAGCCAGCGACCCGGCTCGCGCCGTCCGCCCGACGCCGACCTCGCAGGAGGCGAGGCATGAAGAAACTGGTCGTCATTCTCGCATCGCTGCTGGCGGCGGCGCCCGTCGCCGCGAGCAACGACCACGACCAGGCCTGCGCCGTCGCGGACAACCTCGTGACCGCCGATTTCGGCTTTCCGCACGTCGCCGCCGCCATCGCCGCCAAGAAGCTCACCATCGTCGTCATCGGCTCGTCGTCGTCGGCGCTGCTGGACCCGACCGGCACCAACCGGGGCTATCCGGCGCGGCTCGAAGCGGCGCTCGCCGCGAAGCTGCCGGGGGTCGCGGTGAAAGTGATCGCCTATGCGAAACCGCGCGAGACCGCCGCCGACATGGAGAAGCATTTCGCGCAAATGCTCGCCGCCGACAAGCCTGCGCTGGTGGTCTGGCAGACCGGCACGGTCGAAGCCATGCTGAGGAGCGATGTGGACGACTTCCGCGCCGTGCTCGACGACGGCATCAACGCGCTCCAGCAGGCGCAGGCCGACGTCGTGTTGATGAACCAGCAATACAGCCCGCGCACGGAGCTGATGACGTCGAGCGCGCTTTACGCAGATGCAATGCGTTTTGTTGCATTGCAGCACCAAATACCGCTGTTCGACAGGCAGGCTGTCATGCGACATTGGGGAGAGCTTGGGACGTTCGATTTGAACCAGGCGACCAAGAAAATCGATACCGCCGTTCGGGTTCATGACTGCATCGGCCGTTTGCTGGGCCGGCTGATCCTCGATGCCGCAAATTTGCCAAGCTCTCCAGATCACGCTGTTCAATGATGCATAAACGTTGGGTGGTTCGGACCGTCTCGGTCGCCCTCGCTTCGGGGGCGTTTTTTTGCGCGCTTGCAACGGCCTCCGCCGAGCCGGTGCCGGTATGCAAGGCGCCGTCGGACCTGACGCGGCTCGACCGCCCGCTCGCGCACACGGCGCTGCGGCTGCTCGCGCGCGAGCCGGTCAAGATCGTCGCCATCGGCTCGTCCTCGACCGCCGGGGCGGGCGCCAGCGCGCCGGCGAACGCCTATCCGAGCCAGCTCGAGATCGCGCTGAAGAAGAAATTTCCCGGCGAGGACATCACGGTCGTCAACCGCGGCGTCAACGGCGAGATCACGTCGGACATGCTGGCGCGCTTCGACAGGGACGTGCTGGCGGAAAAGCCCGACCTGGTGCTGTGGCAGGTCGGCAGCAACGTGGTGCTGCGCGACCAATCGGTCGAGACCTCGGCGGAGCAGATGCGCGAGGGCGTGAAGCGCCTCAAGGACGCGGGCATCGACGTGGTGCTGGTCAACATCCAGTATTCCCCGGCGATGAACTCGCACCGCGAAGCCCAGGCCATGGTCGATCTGATCGACGCCACCGCCAAGGAAGCCAACATCGGCGTGTTTCACCGCTACACGGTGATGAAATACTGGCGCGACGGCGAGAACCTGCCGTTCGGCATTTTCGTCACCGCCGACGGCGTGCACATGAACGACTGGGGTTACCGCTGCTGGGCGCGGCTCATGGCCGACGCCCTGGCGGAAGCCGCGACGCGGCCGACCGCGTCGGCCAACGCGCTGCCGCTGCACGCGGCTTCGCCGCCGGGGCGGTAGGTTACGCCTTCTCCAAGGCGGTCAGCAGGTCCTCGAGCACGTCGTCCGGGTGCTCCAGCCCGGCGGAGAACCGCACGGTGCCGTCGGAGATGCCGAGCTCGGCGCGCTGCTCCGGCGTCAGGCGCTGGTGCGTCGTGGTCGCCGGATGGGTGACGAGGCTCTTGGAGTCGCCGAGGTTGTTGGTGATCTTGACGAGCCTGAGCGCGTCGAGGAAGCGGAACGTCGCCTTCTTGTCGCCGCCGGCGATGTCGAACGCGATCAGCGTCGAGCCGGCCTTCATCTGCTTGCGCACGGTGGCCGCCTGCGGGTGGTCGGCGCGGCCCGGATAGATCACGCGGGTGATCTTGGGGTGCTCGGCGAGCTTGTCGGCGACGAGGGCCGCAGTCTCGGTCTGGCGCTTGACGCGCAGCGGCAGCGTCTCCAGGCCCTTGAGCAGCACCCAGGCGTTGAACGGCGACATCGACGGGCCGGTCTGGCGCATGAACTGGTGGATGTGGTCCTGGATGAATTTCTCGCTCGACAGGATGATGCCGCCGAGGCAGCGGCCCTGGCCGTCGATGTGCTTGGTCGCGGAATAGACCACCACGTCGGCGCCGAGCTTGAGCGGGCTCTGCCAGATCGGCGTCGCGAACACGTTGTCGACCACGAGCCGCGCGCCGGCCGCGTGCGCGATCTCGGCGATGGCGCCGATGTCGAGCACGTCGAGCGTCGGGTTGGTCGGGCTTTCGATGAAGCAGGCCTTGGTGTTCGGCCGCATCGCCTTGCGCCACTGGTTGAGGTCGGTGCCGTCCACCAGGGTCGAGGGCACGCCGAACCGCGGCAGGAAATCCTCCACCACCCAGCGGCAGGAGCCGAACAGCGCCTTCGACGCCACCACGTGGTCGCCGGCCTTGAGCTGGCCGACCAGCGCCGTGGTCACCGCGGCCATGCCGGTCGCGGTGGCGCGCGCCGCCTCCGCGCCCTCGAAGATGCACATGCGGCGCTCGAACATGGCGACGGTCGGGTTCGAGAAGCGCGAATAGAGGAAGCCCGGATCCTCGCCCTTGAACCGCGCCTCGCACTGCTCGGCGGTGTCATAGACGAAGCCCTGGGTGAGGAAGAGCGCTTCCGAGGTCTCCCCGAACTGCGACCGCAGGGTGCCGCCGTGGACGAGTTCGGTTTCGGGGCGATACGAGGGGGTGTCTGATGCGGACATGCGGGGCTCCTTCCGGCCAGCAAAAAACCCGGCCGTGGGAGTCAGCCGGGTTCACATGTCCCCCGGCCTTTTAGCTGCTTGTTTTACGTGGCGAGCAAGCCGGCCGGCTCAAATGACCACGGGGATAATGGGGAGTTAGCAGCAGGCGCGGCTTTCCGTCAAGGTCGCCTTCGGTTAGGCATTCCAGAATCCGCAACGAGCGCGGGCGGCCCATGGCGCTGCATTTCACCGAAATGGGGATTCTGCCGGATCACATGATCCAGGCGCTGGCGGACGACGGCGCGATTCTCGCCGCCGCCGAATTCGTGCCGGGCCAGGTCCAGCCGGCTTCCCTCGACCTGCGGCTCGGCGACGTGGCCTACCGCGTGCGCGCGAGCTTCCTGCCAGGCCGCGGCGCCACGGTCGCCGACCGCATCGACGAACTGAAGCTGCACGAGTTCGCGCTCGGCGACGGCGCGGTGCTGGAGACCGGCTGCGTCTATATCGTGCCGGTGATGGAGAGCCTCGCCTTGCCGCCGGAGATCGCAGCCTCCGCCAACCCGAAGAGCTCCACCGGCCGGCTCGACGTGTTCACCCGCGTCATCGCCGACGACACCCGCGGTTTCGACCGCATCGCGCCGGGCTACCACGGCCCGCTCTACGTGGAGATCAGCCCGCGCACGTTCCCGGTCCTGGTGCGGGAGGGCTCGCGGCTGTCGCAGGTCCGGTTCCGCCACGGCCACGCCACCCTCGACGCCGAGGAGCTCGCGGAGCTTCACGCCGCCGAGCGGCTGGTCGACGACGACGAGGCGGACGTGACGGGCGGCGTCGGCCTCGGCGTCGATCTCTCCGGCTTCGGGCCGAACGGGCTCGTCGGCTACCGCGCCAAGCGCCACACCGGGCTGATCGACGTGGACCGCCGCGCGAGCTACGACGTCGAGGATTTCTGGGAGCCGATTGCGGCGCGGCGCGACGAGAACCTGATCCTCGATCCCGACGAGTTCTACATCCTTGCCTCGCACCAGGCCGTGCTGGTGCCGCCGGATTTCGCCGCCGAAATGGTGCCGTTCGACCCGCTGGTCGGCGAGTTCCGCGTGCATTACGCCGGCTTCTTCGACCCCGGCTTCGGCTACTGGAGCGCCGGCGGGCAGGGGGCGCGCGCGGTGCTCGAAGTGCGCTCGCGCGAGGTGCCCTTCATTCTGGAGCACGGCCAGCTCGTCGGCCGCCTGGTCTACGAGCGCATGCTGCAGCGGCCGGACGCGCTCTACGGCCAGGGCATCGGCTCCAACTATCAGGCGCAGGGCCTCAAGCTGTCGAAGCATTTCAGGAAATAGTTTCGAACCTTCCGTCATCGCAGCCCGACAGGTCCCATCGAAATAGAATCGTTCGAGACTTGGCATGCTTCGGGCGACCCGTGGAGCTCCTGCCCATCATTGCAGACGGTTCTTATTCGCCGGCATCCTCTCGCTTTTGTGAACGCAGCCGGATTTTTGCCGCCTTCCAGAGAGGCCGAGATTTGCCAAAAGACTGACCGGGGCGGCGCATCAATTCGATTTTCACCGGAAACGGAAAGCGCCCCATGCTGTGCAGAGCCGCCGTCGCTCTTTGCATGTTTCTCACGCTCCCTCTTCTCGCGCGCGCTCAGTCGGACACCCCCGAAAACAAGCCGGCCGCCACCCCGCCAGCGGTTTCCTCGCCCTCCGGCGAACCATCCGACTCGCCCGCGATGGAGGAGCCGATGGTCGGCGATCATTGGACCTACGAGGTCCACGACGAGATCACGGGAACGCTCCGCAACACCAGTACCGAGACCATAACCGACATGACGCCGACCGAGATCAGCCTGAGAACGGAGCTGGTCGGAGGGGCGGGCGCAACGTATTTCGTTTACGACCGTCTCTGGAACATGAAGAACAGCGCCACTTGGAAATACGTGCCGAACGACGGTGCCGGCGTGAAGCTGCCTCTCAAGGTTGGCAGCACGTGGAAGGCCCAAGACACCGCGCTGTTCGGTGGGCGCAGCACGACCGAGCGGCGATCGGTGTCCTCCAGGGTGGTGGGCGAGGAGACGATAACGACCGATGCCGGGACGTTCCATGCGTTCAAGATCGAGACCAGCGTCCTGGCCCGCAACATTCACGACCCCACCAAGAAGTCCGAGGCGACGATGACGTCGTGGTATGCGCCCGCAATCGACCATTGGGTGAAGAGGATCGTGAAAGTCGACGCGAACGGTCACGTCACCCAGAATATTTCGGTGGTGCTCGTGGATTGCGGCCGGCGGTAAGCGGCGGCCGCCGGAGACGATCGGTTCTTCATTCAGACGGAGCCCACGATGCGCGGCATGGTCGCGGGAGCGATGATCCTTCTGTCCGCAGCGTCTGCATCGGCGGAAGACGCCGGGCCTGCCCCGGCCAGCCCGGCTGCGCCCCCGTCGCCGCCCGCGGCGAACATGCAGGAGCCGGCTGTCGGCGACCATTGGACCTATCGGATCACGGACGAGATTTCAGGCAGCGTCACGTCCACGCGAACGGTCGTGGTCACCGAGCTATCGAAGAACGAGGTGACCACCCGCTTTGACGTGACCGGCACCGGGCGTTCGGGGATGATAGTTTACGATCGCTCGTGGGACGTATTGTCCGACGATGTCTTTCGATATTCACCGAACGACGGGACCGGCGTTCACCTGCCGCTGACCGCCGGCGCGCAATGGAAATTTGCCGTCGACAGCGTGAACTCCAATACCGGAGCGACGTTCAAGCGCACTGGGACGGGGCGGGTGACCGGGAAGGAGACGATCACGACGAAGGCCGGGACTTTCGAGACCTTTGTCGTCGAAACGGCCTTCACGTCGCGCAACGTCAGGAACCCGGCGCGCAGCAGCGAGATCGTCCTCAAGACCTGGTTCAGCCCCGACGTCGATCACTGGGTCAGGCGCAACGCCGTCGTCCGCAATGGCGGACACCTGGTTCGTAACGAGACGGTGGAGCTGGTCGAGTTCGGCCGCAAGAAATAGGCCGCGCCACGGCGCAGGACGGCCCGTCCGCCGGTCGTGCGCGGGCTGTCGAGAGCCCTACGATCCGTTGCCGTTCTCGACCTTGCCGCCGGCGGCCTTCAGCGCCTCGGGCTGCGGCATGGCGATGACGTTGTAGCCGGAATCGACGAAATGGATCTCGCCGGTGACCCCGCCGGAGAGCTCCGACAGCAGGTAGAGCCCTGCCCCGCCCAGCTCCTCCAGCGTGACGCCGCGGCCGAGCGGCGAGTATTTCTGCTGGAACGCGAACATGTAGCGGGCGTCGGTGATGCCGGCGCCGGCGAGCGTGCGGATCGGCCCCGCCGAGATGGCGTTGACGCGGATGTTCTGGGGCCCGAAATCGACCGCGAGGTAGCGCACCGAGGCTTCCAGCGCCGCCTTGGCGACGCCCATCACGTTGTAGTTCGGCATCGCGCGGTCGCCGCCGTTGTAGGTCAGCGTCACCATGGCGCCGCCGTCCGGCATCAGCGCCGCGGCGCGCTTGGCCGCCTCGGTGAAGGCGTAGCATGAGATCACCATGGTGCGGATGAAGTTCGCGCGCGTCGAATCGGCGTAGCGGCCCTTCAACTCATTCTTGTCGGAGAAGGCGATGGCGTGGACCAGGAAGTCCATCTTGCCCCAGCGCCTGCCGACCTCGGCGAACACCGCATCGACCGAGGCGATGTCCTCCACGTCGCAGGGCATCAGGAACGACGAACCCACCTGCTCCGCGAGCGGCTTGACGCGCTTGCCGAGCGCCTCGCCCTGGTAGGTGAAGGCGAGCTCCGCGCCGTGGACCGCCAGCGTCTTGGCGATGCCCCATGCGATCGAGTGATCGTTCGCGACCCCCATGACGAGGCCGCGCTTGCCTTCCATCAGTCCCGGCATTCAGGCTGTCCTTAACTTACGCATCCAGGCGCTTGAACACGAGGCAGGCGTTGGTGCCGCCGAACCCGAACGAGTTCGAGAGCACGCAGCCGAGCTTGGCGTCGTCCACGCGCTTGCGCACGATCGGCATGTCGGCGAAGGCCGGATCGAGTTCCTCGATGTTGGCGCTCTCGCAGATGAAGCCGTTGTTCATCATCAGGAGCGAGTAGATCGCCTCGTGCACGCCGGTCGCGCCCTGGGAGTGGCCGGTGAGCGACTTGGTGGCGGCGATGGGCGGGCATGTGTCGCCCGAGCCGAACACGGCGCGGATCGCCTCGATCTCCTTGAGGTCGCCGACCTCGGTGGAGGTGGCGTGCGGGTTGATGTAGTCGATCTTCGGCCCGACGCCGGCGATCGCCATGCGCATGCAGCGCTCAGCGCCCTCGCCCGAGGGCGCCACCATGTCGGCGCCGTCGGCGGTCGCGCCGTAGCCGGCGATCTCGCCGTAGATTTTCGCGCCGCGCGCCTTGGCGTGCTCCAGCTCTTCGAGCACGAGGACGCCGGCGCCGCCGGAGATGACGAAACCGTCGCGGTTCCTGTCGTAGGCGCGCGAGGCGACCGCCGGACGGTCGTTGTATTTGGAGGACAGCGCGCCCATGGCGTCGAACAGGACGGACAGCGTCCAGTCGAGCTCCTCGCAGCCGCCGGCGAACATCATGTCCTGCTTGCCCCACTGGATCAGCTCGCAGGCGTTGCCGATGCAGTGGTTCGAGGTCGCGCAGGCCGACGAGATCGAGTAGTTGACGCCCTTGATCTTGAACCAGGTGGCGAGCGTCGCCGATGCGGTGGACGACATCGCCTTGGGCACGGCGAACGGGCCGACGCGCTTCGGCCCCTTGCTGCGCGTGACGTCGGCGGCCTCGACGATGGCGCGGGTCGAAGGCCCGCCCGAGCCCATCACGATGCCGGTGCGCGGATTGGAAATTTCGGCGGGCTCGAGCCCCGCATCGCGGATCGCCTGCTCCATGGCGACGTGGTTCCAGGCCGCGCCGCCGCCGAGGAAGCGCAGCGCGCGGCGGTCCACCGCCTCCTCCGCGTTCAGCGTCGGCGCGCCATGGACCTGCGAGCGGAAGCCGAGCTCGGCGTATTTCTCCGCGCGCGAGATGCCGGACCTGGCTTCGTGCAGGCTCGCCAGCACCTCCTGCGTGTTGTTGCCGATGGACGAGACGATGCCCATCCCGGTGACGACGACCCGCCGCATTGGGTTCCCCTTACATCTGCCGCCGCCGCGGCAATTACGCCCCGGTCGCGAGCACCGGCTCGTCGCGGAACAGCCCGACCTTGAGGTCGGCCGCCCGGTAGATGATGTTGCCGTCGGCCTGAAGCCAGCCGTCGGCGATGCCGAGCACCAATTTGGAGCGCATCACGCGCTTGATGTCGATGCCGTAGACGACCTTCTTCACGGTCGGCAGCACCTGGCCGGAGAACTTGAGCTCCCCGAGGCCGAGCGCCCGGCCGCGGCCCGGCGCCCCGAGCCAGCCGAGGAAGAAGCCGACGAGCTGCCACAGCGCGTCGAGCCCGAGACAGCCCGGCATCACCGGGTCCCCCTTGAAATGGCAGGCGAAGAACCACAGGTCCGGCTTCACGTCGAGCTCGGCCCGGATCAGCCCCTTGCCGTGCGGCCCGCCGGTCTCGGAAATCTCGGAAATGCGGTCGAACATCAGCATCGGCGGCAACGGAAGCTGCGGCCCGTCCGCGAACAACTCGCCCCGTCCGCAGGACAGCAAATCTTCATAAGCGAAGCTCGACCGCCGTGTTTCCATCGTCTTCAAATCCTTCGCCAATATGGCTCCGACGCGATTCCCTAACATACCCACCGCCGGGGACCTAGACCCGGTCGCGGGGACAATCGCCGCCACCCCCACAGGGACCACCCGGTCCTTTTGCGGCGCACAACCGCAACCAAGAATACCTCTAATGCAGGGCTCCTGCTCTTGCGAAACGGTTGCAACAGCGGTTCCCGGGGGTTATAGCCTTGGATCGACAGCAGGCGGATTTCGCTTGGCCAGTGACCGAGTTAGATAGCCAGACCATGCAACCGCGATCCACAGTGACAGCTTCCATTTCCCATTCCGTCGTGGAGACGGAGATCAGGCGCGCCGATCACGCCGCCTGCCCGTGGCAGAACGTGCGGACCATGCTGCGCAAGGTCGGCCTGCGGCCCACGCGCCAGCGCATGGAGCTCGGCTGGATCCTGTTCTCGAAGGGCGACCGCCATCTCACCGCCGAGATGCTGTTCGAGGAGGCGAGCAAGGCCCGCGTCCCGGTATCGCTCGCCACGGTCTACAACACGCTCAACCAGTTCACCGACGTCGGGCTGCTGCGCCAGGTCGCAGTGGACGGCTCCAAGACCTATTTCGACACCAACGTCAGCGACCACCACCATTTCTTCGTCGAGGGCGAGAACGCGCTGATCGACATTCCCTCGGCCAAGGTCTCCGTCACCGAGCTGCCGGAATCGATCGAAGGCTACGAGATCGACCGCGTCGAGGTCGTGGTTCGGCTGCGACGCAAAACCGCGTAACGCCATTCTTCAGTTGGCAATCCTGACCGCCGGGCCCAGCGCCCGGCGTTTTTTTAATCCACTTCTTCCTTGGGATAGACGCCCCACAACCGGTCCTGCTGGATCCAGCCGTCGAAGCCGCTGCCCGTGACGCGGCACCAATCGCCGGTGCAGTGCTTCACGGTGGTCAGCACGCCGGCCTGCAGCCGCGCCACCACGGCGCTTTTCGCATCCGGGCTCTCGTAGAGCGGATAGGCCCCGTCCGGCGACTTCGCGGTGGACATGACGAGCCCGGTGCGCTTGCCGGACAGCAGCGAATGATAGACCCAGCCCTCGGCGCCTTCCCAGTCCCGGATGCGGCGCCAGTTCTCGAACTCGGCGGTGATCTCCACGGGGAGCCCGGCCCGGGTGTAGACCCAGGCGATGTCCTGGTCCTTGGTCGGACCGCCGCGCACGTTGACCTTGTCGGACTTGAGGCTGACGAAGCGCGGCAGCGGCAGGCCGTCGCCGGCGGATGCGGAACCGGCCCCGGCGACAGCGAGCAGCACGGCGAAACCCGCGCAGCGCGCCAACCGGGCAAGACCATCACTGCGCACGGATTTCACCACCGGGACACGACTCGCACCATGCTCGCGGGCGGCAGCCGGACAGGCGCCGCGCCGGCGCGGCCGGCTTGTGCCGGCCCAGCCTTTTGGTAAGAGGACCGCCGCAAGGACCCCGCCGGTGCTAATCTGGGCAACGAGCGTTAAAGAGGACTGAACGGCGTTCGTTTTTCGCCGCGGGCGAGGAGGTGAGCCGATGGCGGGCCGCAGGAAGCCGCTGGTGGTGGTCACGCGCAAGCTTCCCGACACCGTCGAGACGCGGATGTGCGAGTTGTTCGACACGCGGCTCAACCTCGCCGACAAGCCCATGAGCCGGGCCGAGCTCACCGCCGCCGTCGCGACCGCCGACGTGCTGGTGCCCACCCTCACCGACCGCATCGACGCGGCGCTGATCGGCGAGGCCGGACCGCAGCTCAGGCTGATCGCCAATTTCGGCAACGGCGTCGACCATATCGACGTGACCGCGGCCCACGACCGCGGCATCATGGTCACCAACACGCCGGGCGTGCTCACAGAGGACACCGCCGACATGACCATGGCGCTGATCCTCGCCGTGCCGCGGCGGATCGCGGAGGGCTCGCGCATCCTGATCGCCGAGCCGGGCTGGACCGGCTGGTCGCCGACCTGGATGCTCGGCCACCGGCTGGGCGGCAAGCGCCTCGGCATCATCGGCATGGGACGGATCGGCCGCGCGGTGGCGCGCCGAGCCCGCGCCTTCGGCCTGCAGATCCACTACCACAACCGCCGCCGCGTGCCGCGCGCGGTCGAGGCCGAGCTGGAAGCGACCTATTGGGAAAGCCTCGACCAGATGCTGGCGCGCGCCGACATCATCTCGGTCAACTGCCCGCACACGCCGGCGACCTATCACCTGCTCTCGGCGCGCCGCCTCAAGCTGATGAAGCGCGACGCCTACATCGTCAACACCGCGCGCGGCGAGATCATCGACGAGGACGCGCTGGCGCGCATGATCGAGGCGGGCGAGCTCGCCGGCGCGGGGCTCGACGTGTTCGAGCAGGAGCCGGCGGTGAGCCCGCGGCTCGTGCGGCTCGCCAAGAACGGCAAGGTGCTGCTCTTGCCGCACATGGGCTCGGCCACGCTCGAGGGCCGCGTCGACATGGGCACCAAGGTCATCATCAACGTGCAGACCTTCATGGACGGCCACAAGCCGCCGGACCGGGTGCTGCCGTCGATGGTGTGACCGCTATACGTGGACCGACAGGTCCGTGATGGTCGGATGCTCGCCCGACAGCGGGTTGGCCGGGTCCCAGCCGTAGTCCAGCGTCTCGAAGCGCATCGCGCGCGCGTCGATCATCAGGAGCCGGCCGACCAGGCCCTCGCCGAAGCCGACGACGGCGCGGATCGCCTCCAGCGCCATCAGCGCGCCGACCACGCCGGTCAGCGCGCCGAGCACGCCCGCTTCCGAGCACGCCGGAATGCTGCCCGCCGGCGGCGGCTCGGGGAACAGGCAGCGGTAGCTCGGGTTCATGCGGCCGTCGGCGCGGCGCTCGTGGGCGCGCAGCGTGGTCAGCGCCGCGTCGAACACATGGACGGTGCCGAGCACCAGCGGTTTCCTCGCGAAATAGCAGGCATCGGAGACGAGATAGCGCGTGGCGAAATTGTCGGAGCCGTCGCAGACCAGGTCGTAGCGGCCGAGGATGTCGAGCGCGTTGCCGGCGGTGAGCCGCGCCGCGTGGGCCTCGACCGTCACGTGCGGGTTGAGCCGGGCGATGGCCGCGGCCGCGCTCTCGGCCTTGGGGCGGCCGATGTCGGCCGTTGCGTGGATCACCTGCCGCTGCAAGTTCGACAGCGACACCGCGTCGTCGTCGATCACCCCGAGCCGGCCGACCCCCGCCGCCGCGAGATAAAGGAGCGCGGGCGCGCCGAGCCCGCCGGCCCCGACCACCAGCACCCGCGCGCGCTTGAGCGCCGCCTGGCCCGGCCCGCCGACCTCGCGCAGCACGACGTGGCGCGCATAGCGCTCCAGCTCCTCGGCGCTCAGGATCGGGTGGTCGCGGGTCGCATCCATGGGGTTCCATCACGCGCCGCCGGGCCGCTCCGGTCAAGCGCCCCGTTCTCGCGGCTGCCGCGTTCAGCTAAGCTCGGAAGCGGCGTTGCGTAAGAGGGGATTATGAGGATCGTCGTCGCGCTGGCCCTGCTCGCCGTCGCCGTCCCGGTCGCGGGCAGGACCGCCGAACCCAGGGCTCCCGCCAAGCCGGCGGCCGCCGCGCCCGATCCCGGCCTGCCCGCGCCCGAGCGCGCCGCCATCCAGAACGACCTGATCTGGACCGGCGACTACAACGGCGTCGCCAACGGCGACTGGGGCGAGCGCACCGTCAACGCCATCAAGGCGTTCCAGAAACGCAAGGGCGGCAGGGACACCGGCACGCTGACGCCGGAGGAACGCGCCGCGCTCGCCGCCGACGCCCGGGCCAAGCGAGATGCGCTCGGCTGGCGCATCGTCGGCGACGACAGCGGCGCGCGCGTCGGCATTCCGGGCAGGCTGGTGCCGCAGTCGCGCCGCGGCGCGAACGGCGGCCACTGGCAGTCCGCCCATGGTGAGGTGCAGATCGACGTGTTCCGCGACGCCGCGCCGGTCGCGCTCGTCTATGAGCGCGAGCGCAAGGTGCCCGGCCGGCGCATCGAATACGCGGCCAGCAAGCCGGATTTCTTCGTCCTCTCCGGCCTCCAGGGTCTGAAGAAATTCTACATCCGCGCCCAGGCCGGCGAGGGCGAGGTGCGCGGCATCCGCGTGCTCTACGACCAGGCCATGGAGACCACCATGGAGCCGGCGGTGATCGCGATCTCCGGCGCGTTCGAGGCGTTCCCGGCGGCGGCGCTGGCGCGCGACGGCACGCGGCGGGTCGAGTACGCGACCGGCGTGGTGGTCAGCGCGGCGGGCGACATCGTCACCGACCGGCAGGCGATCGACGGCTGCGAGGTCATCGTCGCCGGCGCGCTCGGCAACGCGGAGCGCGTCGCCGACGACAGGACGGGCATCGCCTTGATTCGTGTTTACGGCGCGCGCGACCTGAAGCCGCTGGCGCTCGGCGAGGCGAGCCACGGCGGCGTGACGCTGGTCGGCATCGCCGACCCCAAGGCGCAGAACGGCAACGCCGCCGTCTCCACGGCCAAAGCGAAGGTGACCGCGGCCGGCGATGCGGGCGTGCTCGACGGCGCGCTGGCGCCGGGCTTCGCCGGCGCGGCGGCGATCGACGCCGACGCCGGTTTCGCGGGGGTCGCGGTCGGGCGGCCGCAGGTGGTGGCCGGTCCCGCGACGCCCGGCGGAGGCGCGGCGCTGGCGCCGCCCGAGGCGATCCGCCGGCTGCTCGCGGCGCGCAGCGTCGCGCCGCTCGTCGGCAAGGCCGGCGTGGAGTTCGCGAAGGATTCGGTCGTGCGCGTGATCTGCGTGCGCAAATAGCGCTATTTCTGGCACGCCGGGCAGAAGAACGTGGAGCGTCCGTTCTGCACGATGCGCTTGACGACGCCCGGCGGGTCCGGCCACGGGCACGGCTTGCCCTCGCGGTCATAGACGCGGAAATGGTGCTGGAAATAGCCGAGCTCGCCGTGGGTCTGGCGATGGTCGCGCAGCGACGAACCGCCCTGCCTGATCGCGTCCTGCAGCACGGCCTTGATGGCCGCCGCCAGGCGCTCGGCGCGTTCGTTGGGCTTGCCGCGCGTGGCGATGGTGGAGGCGAGGCGCCTGGGCGAGAGCCGCGCGCGGTTGAGCGCCTCGCAGACATAGATGTTGCCGAGCCCCGCGACCACGCGCTGGTCGAGCAGCGCGGCCTTGAGGCTCGTCCTCTTGCCGTCGCAGGCGGATGCGAGCATCGCGGCGTCGAAGGCGTTGCCGAGCGGCTCCGGCCCGAGCGATCGAAGCAGCGGTTCGTCCTCGACCCTGCCCGGCGGGATGATCTTCATGAAGCCGAAGCGGCGCGGATCGTTGAACGTGACGGTCGCGCCCGACGACATGCGGAACACGACATGGTCGTGGGCCGGGTCCTTCGACCGCTCGTGGTGGAACTTGCCGGGCGTCGCCTCGTCGACGCGGAACGAGCCCGACATGCCGAGGTGCATCAGCAACACGTCGCCGGAGGACAGATCCGCCAGCAGATATTTCGCGCGGCGGCCCAGCCCGCGCACGGTCTGCCCCTTGAGCCGCGCGGCGAAGTCCCTCGGCAAGGGAAAGCGCAGGTCCGGCCGCCGCGCCTCGACCGCCAGAAAGTGCGCGCCCTCCATGGCGGGCGCGAGCCCGCGGCGTACTGTCTCGACTTCAGGCAATTCGGGCATCGCGCATGGTCCCGAAAAGTTGCAGACTTTTCGGACCAGACCATGCGCACAGCCGAAAATATAGATCGTTAACGCCGGCGGCCCTTCGTCCTCATAGCCTCCCGCCGCCGGCCGCGCTATGGTCCGCGCCATGTCTGAGACGCCCGAGACCACCCACTTCGGCTATCGCGACGTGCCGCTCGCCGACAAGCAACTGCTTGTCGACGGCGTGTTCTCCTCGGTCGCGAGCCGCTACGACCTGATGAACGACCTGATGTCGCTGGGCCTGCACCGGGCCTGGAAGGAGGCGCTGGTCACCGCCGTCAATCCGCCCAGGGGCAAGCGGCCGTTCGCGCTCCTCGACGTCGCCGGCGGCACCGGCGATATCGCCTTCCGCGTGATCGCGGCCGGCGGCACCGGCACCCGCGCCACGGTCTGCGACATCAACGGCGAGATGCTGGCGGTGGGCCGCGCCCGCGCCGCGGCGGCGCGCGAGGCCCGCGTCGAGTTCGTCGAGGGCAACGCCGAGGCGCTGCCGTTCCCCGACAGGAGCTTCGACGCCTATACGATCGCCTTCGGCATCCGCAACGTGCCGCGCATGGACGCCGCGCTCGCCGAAGCCTATCGCGTGCTGAAAATCGGCGGCCGCTTTCTCTGCCTCGAGTTCTCCCACGTGGACGTGCCGGGCTTCGACCGCGTCTATGACCTCTACTCGTTCAACGTCATCCCGGCGCTCGGCCGCGCCGTCGCCGGGGACGCCGAGTCCTACCGCTATCTCGTGGAATCGATCCGCAAGTTCCCGCGGCCGGCGGCGTTCGCCGAGGCGATCCGCGACGCGGGCTTCCGCCGCGCGTCCTGCACGCCGATGACCGGCGGCATCGTCGCCCTCCATTCGGGCTGGCGTTTGTGATCTCAGCCGTCGCGCACTCCCTGCGGCTCCTGCGCGCCGGCTTCGTCATGGCGCGCGCGGGCGTGTTCGCCTTCGTCGATCCGAGCGTGCTGCCGCCCTCGGGGCGGCTCGCGCTGCGGCTCGCGCGCACGCTGGAGCGGCGGCAGCCGGGCGGCAACCGGCTCTCCGCGGCCATGACCGC
>Ga0182749_1000843_pt1 | contig 25828 bp, 25 predicted proteins | sample eDN3rd37CKraftMG_FD_128875 | JGI IMG/M metagenome (GOLD analysis project Ga0182749, IMG submission 128875) | Enriched Miracle-Growth compost microbial communities from Emeryville, California, USA - eDNA 3rd pass 37_C Kraft MG (version 2) (version 2) ...
ATTATCGGGATCGGCCGGGTGGTGTTCGCGCAACGGCGTGACGGCTCGACCTTTCCGATGGAGCTGTCGGTCGGCGAGGCGTTCGGCGAAGGTCGCCGGCTGTTCACCGGCTTTGTCCGCGACCTCACCGAGCGTCGCCAGACCGAGGAACGGATTGAGGAGATCCAGTCCGAGTTGATCCATGTTTCCCGCGTCAGCGCGATGGGTACGATGGCCTCGACCTTGGCGCACGAACTCAACCAGCCGATCACCGCAGTCGCCAATTATGTCGAGGCTGTTCGCGATCTGCTTGCAACGCCCGACCCGGAAGACCTCCCGATGATCCGCGAGGCGCTGGACGATGCCGCCAAGGAGACGATGCGGGCCGGCCACATCGTCCGGCGGCTGCGGGACTTCGTCGCGCGCGGCGAAACCGACAAGACCGTCGAGAAGCTCCCCGCCCTCATCAACGAGGCCGCCGTCCTCGGATTGATGGGCGCGCAGGAAAGGGGCGTTAAGCCACATTTCGATCTCGATCCCTATGCATCCCCTGTGTTGGTGGATCGCGTGCAAATCCAGCAGGTGCTGATCAACCTGATCCGCAATGCGATCGAGGCGATGGCGAACTCTGATCGCAAGGAGCTGATCGTGAGGACGCGGCCTGCCCAGCAGGACCTGGTCCGGGTTACCGTCGCCGATACCGGTCCAGGTGTCGATCCGGTGGTCGCCCGGCAGCTCTTCACCGCCTTCGTCAGCACCAAGAGCGAAGGTATGGGGCTGGGGCTCTCGATTTGCCGCACCATCGTCGAAGCGAATGGCGGCAAGATCTGGCTCGAGCAATCAGAGGGTGGCGGCGCAAGCTTTCACTTCACCCTGGTCAGGGCACAAACGGAGGATGGCCATGCCGGATAAGCGGCTCGTGCATATCGTCGATGATGAGGAGGCCATCCGCCGCTCGGCGGGATTCATGCTCAAGACGTCGGGCTATGCCGTCGAAACCTGGCCCTCGGGCGCCGCCTTCCTGAAGGAAGTGCGCCATGCGCAGGAGGGCTGCATCCTGCTCGACGTGCGCATGCCGGAGATGGACGGCCTGGAGGTTCAGCAGGTCTTGGCGGAGCGCGGCGTGGCCATGCCTGTCGTGATCCTGACCGGCCACGCCGACGTCTCGATCGCGGTGCGCGCCATGAAGGCCGGTGCGATCGATTTCATCGAAAAGCCGTTTGAGAAGGCGACGCTGCTGGCGGCGCTGGACAGCGCCTTCGGTCGCCTGGCGGATGCTGAAACGCGCAGCGGCCGCGCGGCGGAAGCGGGCGTGCTTCTCGCCGGCCTGACGCCGCGCGAACGCGACGTCCTGGATGGATTGGCCAAGGGGCTGCCGAATAAGACGATCGCGTTTGATCTCGGCATATCCCCGAGGACCGTGGAAGTGCATCGGGCCAATCTGATGACCAAGCTCGGCGTGCGCAGTCTCTCCGATGCGTTGCGCGTCGCGTTCGCCGGCGGACTGGGAAGTTGAACTATCCGGGCCTTTACGTAGCGCGCGGCGCTATGGGGCTGCCTAAAAATGCGATCCGATATCTTACTCATTCCCGACGGATCGACATGACACACCAAGACGCTGTTTCGGGCTCCGGACGTCCGAAGATCCTGTTGGCGGAAGATGATGCCGCCGTTCGACGGTCTCTACAGCTCCTCCTGCAGGCGCGCGGCTACGACGTCAGGGCGCATGCGAGCGGCAAGACGCTGCTGGACGATCCACTGTGGTCCAATGCCGCCTGCCTTGTGGCGGACTACCGGCTCGACGAGCTGGACGGCTTCGAGATCCTGTCGCGCCTGCGCTCGCGCGGCTGGTGCGGACCGGCCGTGCTGATCACCGCCTATTCCACGACGGACCTCCAGGAGCGGGCCGCCAGCCGTGGCTTCGGGGCCGTGATTGAAAAGCCGTTTCACGAAGGCGCGGTCGGCGACACCATCGATCGCCTCCTGCATGCGCACTGACGAGCTTGCTGATAGCATGACCCATGAAGCCGAACCGATCACCAACCGCCTCCTGCTCGCGCTGCCTCCGGCAACGCTCGCACGGCTGAAGCCCGAGATGGAGCTTATCGAGACGCAGTCGGGCGCCGTCATCGACCATGTCAACGGATTGATCGAGCATCTCTATTTCGTCAATCGCGGCATTGTCTCGATGGTCAAGGTCATGCGCGACGGACGTTCCGTCGAGGTGGGCGCCGTTGGGATCGAGGGAATTACCGATTCGAACGCGCTGTTCGGTGTCGATGTCGCGATCACCGAGACGATGGTCCAGGTGCCCGGGAGCGCGCTCAAGATCAGCCGGAGCTTTCTCAGTCGGGTGCTCGAGCAGGATCGCGATCTCCGCCGTATGATGGAGCGCTACTGGCGCTTCGCCTTCGGGCAGCTGGCGCAGACGGCCGCCTGCAATCGTCTGCACACGCTGGAGGAGCGGTGCTGCCGCTGGCTCATGACCAGTCATGACAGCGCGCTTGCCGATACCTTCCCGCTCACGCATGAGTTTCTCGCCACGATGCTGGGGACCACGCGCTCCAGCGTCTCGTTGACCGCCAAGGTGCTCCATCGCGCAGGCTATATCGATTATGTCCGTGGCATCGTCACGATCGTCGACCGGGCTGGGCTCGAGGAGACATCGTGCGAATGTTACGCCGAGACGGCCGCCGAGATGGACCGGCTGTTCGGCCCGGAAACGGAACCGGCCAGTTGATTTTTACGCGAATTTGACGAACCTCGCTCCCGCTATGTTCGAAATCGAACAGACTCGCCCGGAGACGGTGGAGACCTTGCCCGCTCCGACGCGCTGATTCGATCGGGGCGATCGCCGATGGCGGTACACTGCTCGGCCGGCGCGTCTCTGACGGGAGCGATCGGGTATGGGGGGTGAGGATAACGAGCGAGCGGATGATGTGCAGATGTTGGCCTGGGTGCACAGGCAAAACATCCAGCGCTACCGGTCGCTCCTCCGCAATCCTGCCAGCTCTGAGGGGCATGACCAGATCCGGAAGCTTCTTGAGGAAGAGGAGGAGAAGCTTCGGTCTCTCACGCCAAAATAGCGGATTGGCCTGCTGCGCCCCGGCGACGCCTCCTATGTAGATTCCCTAATGTGGGCCCCGCCTGCCGCCTGTTAACGTAAGGCTTGACCCGTCGGAGGGGGGCAGCAGGCCATGACGAACGATGCTGTTGACGAGCCCCGGCCGCATTGTGGTGACGAGGTATTCAGAGGTTTCCTGTTGACCGCAGAGGAATTCTGGCAGCTGCCCAGGATCTGGTCCACCTGCTGGTGGGACATGATGTTTGAAGTCTTCCGGCCTTGTTCGACGCGGCGGGCGTCCAGCATCGCGGCCGAACCCCGTTCGTACTGAGATTGACCGCACGCGCGCGGCTTCGTTGTCGCCAAACGGTTCATTTTCAAGAGGAGAAGGACGATGAATGATATCCCGCCTGCATCATCCCGCAGCCGCGCGATTTCGCCGTTTCGGGACCTCGCCGAGCCCTTTGGCTGGCTTCGCGGCGAGATCGATCGCCTGTTTGACGACTTCCCGTCGCCCGAGCGCGCACTGTTTGGGTCCTCAACCCGCGCACTGAAGCCGGCGCTCGAGATGACACGCGACGACAAGGGTTATCGCCTGACGGTCGAGTTGCCCGGATTGAGCGAGAAGGACGTGGAGATCGGCCTCGCGGACGGCGTACTTACGGTCTCGGGCGAGAAGAAGGAGGAGACCGGGAGAAAGGAGAAGGGCGTCCTTCTGAGCGAGCGCCGCTTCGGCTCCTTTCGCCGGCAGGTCGCGCTTCCCGATGATGTCGATCCCGATAAAATCACGGCGCAGTTCAAGGATGGGGTGCTGACGGTCACGCTCGCCCGCGATGACAAGGCCCCGCCACGATCTCGGAAGATCGCGATCGAGAAGGCCTGAGGCATGGCTACGGCATCGACAGGGCCTCGCCATGAACGGGCTGATTGAGGCCGACATCCACGGCAACGTCAACTCCACGCACGTCAAGGGATCGCGCATCCAGAACGGTATCGGCGGCTCGGGCGATTTCGCGCGCAATGCCGAGAACCGCTGTCTCCAGAACGGCGGCGAATTTCTGGTGGACGACCATCGGATCGTCACCTTCGGCGAAGACCGGCGCATAGCCCAGGCCCTCGAAGAATTTTGTCAGATCGGCGTCGCTATGCCGGGCCCGGACGGTCGGCCCCGAAATCTTGTAGCCGTTGAGATGCAGGATCGGCAGCACCGCGCCGTCGCGGGCCGGATTGAGGAAGTCGATGCTCTTCCAGCTTTCCGCGAGCGGCCCGGTCTCGGACTCGCCGTCGCCGACCACCGCCGTCACAAGCAGGTCGGGAGATCATATTTCCGGATCAGCCGGTTCATATGGACGTAGATCAGGTTGAGCCCCGGCGACGTGCCCCAGCGGCATGCCGTTCGGCCGCGACCGTCGCACAGACCTTCCTTGCGCGTTCGTAAACCTCATAGAGGGCCTGGTCGACGAACCGCTTCGAAAATCCTTCCACGATGCCGCCAAGATGGAGGTGCTCACATGATTTCATGCGGAAGGCATGGAGGAGATAATGGTCGATCAGGCTGCGCAGCGATTCGATCTGGCCTTGCTCATCGAGCCATATCTCGCGCGTGCCCGAGGTCGTGATGCCGAGCATGTGCCGTCCGCTGAGCACGCTTTCGCCCGCGCGATCCTGGATTTCCCGCGCGGTGACGCCCGCGCCGAGTACCCGGTCGATATAGCCGGTCATCATCGCGGGCGGCATGGCGAACCAGATGGGATAGACGAGAGTGTAGATGTCGGCCCCGCGGATGGCGGCGAGTTCAGCCTCGACATCCGGCGATAGCGTGATGCCCTGCGCGCGCGGACGCTCATCATCCTTGAGCACGGGATCGAAACCCATCGCATAGAGATCACGCACGATCGCCTCTTGTCCGCAGGAGCGAACGGTCTCGCAGTAGGTGCGGACGACGCTGGCGTTGAAACTGTTCGGGTTGGGATGGGCAAGCACCACCACATGGCGGGGCTGGGCGGAGGACTGGTCGGACATCGCTTTCTCCTTTCCGGGTTCGACAGTCCCGGCTGTTCGCTCGGTGGAGCGGGCGGTCAGCCCGCGGTGGCGCCATGGGCTGCCCGGTCGGCGGCGACGGCCGCGCAGATGCTGCGGGCGCGTTGGTCAACCACCGCGAGATTCTGGTCGATATATTCCTGGTCCAGTCCCTCGGTCGTTTCCCCGAAATGCAGATCCTCATAGGCTTTGATCGCGAAGGCGTGGAGCAGGTAGCGACCGAGCACATTGCGGAGCGCCTCCATCTGATCCTGCTCGTTCAGCCAGTGCTTGCTCGCGCCGGACGAGGTGATGTTGACGAGACGTTGCCCTTTCATCAGCGTCAACGCGGTGCGGTGCCGGACGTCCTGGGGCGTGACGCCCGCGCCGAGCACGCGATCGACATAGCCTTTCATCATGGCCGGCGGCATGCCGAACCAGATCGGGTAGACCATGACGAAGACGTTGCTGCCCCTGATCGCGTCATGCTCGGCTTCGACATCGTTCGACAGAGCAAAGCCCTGTCTGCCCGGCCGTTCATGATCCTTCAGCAGGGGGTCGAAGCCCATCCCATAGAGATCGCGCACGATAGCCTCCTGGCCGCAGGCGCGAACCGCCTCGCAATAGGCATCGGCAACGAGCCCGTTGAAGCTGCTGCGATTGGGATGAGCGAGGACCACGACGTGCCGTGGACTATAGAAGGCAGGTGGATGTGACATGGAATGCTCCTTGCCCCGCTTCCTAGCCGGCCGTCGGGCGTGGCGCCCTTGGGGATTCTACGGATGGCCACGTCGACGAGGTCGCCAAAGCCGTGCGCTGCCTTGTTTCCGAAAAGGCCGGCTTCTGCACCGGCTCGATCCTGACGGTGAACGGCGCCCAGTATATCGCCAACGGCTAGAGTCATACCCCGCCAACCGTGATCCGGGCGCTGCGTAACTCGCCGGATATCGGCCGATGCGAGAAATGGCGAAGTAGCCGTCCTGTCGTCACGCTGGGAGGTTTGTCATGCCCCTATGCGGCTTGGAGGTGGGGCGGTGCGGACGTTGTGAAAAAGAAGGTCCAAAATGGATGAACAGGCACAGCTGCTCCGGCTGCTCGATCATTAGGACCGATGAGCGGGATACCGGCAGCGAAACCGATTCTCCTCCGGGCGTCGTTGCACAGCGCGGCGCAGCCGGGCGCCTTGCTTGTAGCCATCCCGGCGCGCTAGAAGCGTGGCAGGGAGACAGGCAGGGTGTTTGCGGATCTTGACCCGGTAATATTGGCCCGAGCGCAATTTGCGTTCACCATCTCCTTCCACTTCATCTTCCCGGCCTTCACCATCGGACTTGCGAGCTACCTGCTGGTGCTCGAGGGCCTGTGGCTGAAGACGGGGAGGGGCGTTTATGCGAATCTCTATCGCTACTGGCTCAGGATATTCGCGATCGTGTTCGGCATGGGCGTCGTCTCCGGGCTGGTGATGTCCTACCAGTTCGGCACGAACTGGTCCGTCTTCTCGGCCAAGGCCGGCCCGGTGATCGGTCCGCTCATGGCCTATGAAGTGTTGACCGCATTCTTCCTGGAGGCGGGATTCCTGGGCGTGATGCTTTTCGGGATCAACAAGGTGGGGAAGGGGCTTCACTTTTTCGCAACCGGCATGGTGGCGCTGGGCACCGTCATTTCCGCCACCTGGATCATCTCGGTAAACAGCTGGATGCAGACCCCGGCCGGCTATGCGATCAACGCCAGGGGGCAGTTCGTGCCGGCGGGATCGTGGATTCCGATCATCTTCAATCCGAGCTTTCCCTATCGCCTGGTTCACACCGTCATCGCCGCCTATCTGACGACGGCCTTGGTCGTGGGGGCGGTGGGCGCCTGGCATCTCCTGAAGGATCGCACCAATCCTGGCGCGCGCAGGATGTTCTCCATGGCGATGTGGATGGCGGCGATTGTCTCGCCCATCCAGATACTGGCCGGGGATGCCCACGGGCTGAACACGCTGGAGCACCAGCCGGTCAAGGTCCTCGCGATGGAGGGCGATTATGAGCCGAGCCCCGATGGAGCGCCGCTGGTGCTATTCGGTCTGCCGAGCAACGAGGAGGCACGCGTTCGCCATGAGGTGGCCGTTCCGCATATCGGCTCGCTGATCCTCAGGCACGATCTCCATGCGCCCTTGGCCGGCCTCAAGGATTATCCGCGCGACATATGGCCGCCGACGCATATCGTCTTCTGGTCTTTCCGCATCATGGTGGCTCTGGGCCTTGCCATGCTTGGCCTGGGCATGTGGAGCCTTCTGGCCCGGCTACGCAAGAAGCTGTACGATTGGGCATGGTTGCACCGGGCTGCTGTCGTGATGGGGCCGGCGGGTTTCGTTGCCGTGATTGCGGGATGGGTGACAACCGAAGTCGGCCGACAGCCTTTCACCGTATATGGTCTGCTGCGAACCGCCGAATCCCATTCCCCGCTTGCCGCGCCTGCGATTGCGGCGTCGCTGGTGGCGTTCATCCTCGTCTATTTCGGCGCGTTCGGGGCGGGAACCTATTATATCCTGCGGATGATGGGTGTGCCGCCCAGAGCCGATGAGCAGGAGCCTGCCCAGGTTCCGCAGCGCGCCGCCGGCATCACGCCCGCGGCAGGCGTCCACGCCAGCCCTGCCGGAGAGGGGTGAGCCGTGGAGAATGTTGATCTCACCATCGTCTGGGCCGCGATCATCGGGTTTGCCGTCTTTGCCTATGTGGTGATGGACGGCTTTGATCTGGGGATCGGCATTCTTTTCTCGACCTTCGCCGTAGGGGAGCGCGACCAGGCCATGAACTCGATCGCGCCCGTGTGGGACGGCAACGAGACATGGCTCGTGCTCGGCGGGGGAGGGCTGCTTGCGGCTTTCCCCCTGGCCTATGCCATCATCCTTCCGGCGACCTATCCGCTGATGATCGCCATGTTGCTCGGCCTCATATTCCGCGGCGTGGCTTTTGAGTTTCGATGGCGCGATCCGCGCCACCGTGCCTTTTGGGACGGCGCCTTTTCGCTTGGATCCATCGTCGCGGCCCTGGCGCAGGGGATCACGCTCGGCGCCATATTGCAGGGCATCCGCGTTGAAAACGATGCTTATGCGGGCGGATGGCTCGATTGGCTGAGCCCCTTCAGCCTTCTTACCGGCATAGCGGTCGTGATCGGCTACGGGCTATTGGGCGCGACATGGCTGATCTGGAAAACCGAGGGAGGCAGCCAGGCACATGCACGCAGAGCGGCATTCTGGCTAGGCCTGGCGACGCTGGCGGCACTTGGGGCCGTGAGTGTGGCGACGCCGTTCCTGGATTATGATTATTGGCGGCGCTGGTTCGCGATGCCCGGTGTGTTGCTCACCGCGCAGGTTCCGCTGCTCGTCGTCATCAGCGCGGCAACCTATTTCTGGAGCCTGAAAAAGGGAGCGGAGCGCCTGCCCTTCCTGATGGCGCTCGCCTTCTTTTTCCTGGGCTTCGTGGGGCTGGGCATCAGCATATTTCCCTATGCGGTGCCGCGCGCAGTCACCATCTGGGATGCGGCGGCTCCCGAAAAGAGCCAGCTTTTCATGCTCGTCGGATCGGCCGTCATCATCCCCACGATCCTTGCCTATACGAGCTGGGCCTACTGGGTGTTTCGCGGCAAGGCGGGCACGCACGGCTATCATTGATGGATGAGCAAGCTTCCTTTCCCAGGCGACTCGCCTGGATGATCGCAATCTGGGCAGCGAGTGTCCTGGCCCTGGCGATCGTGGCCGGCCTCATCCGCCTTGTCTTGAAGCCCTGAATGTAGCGATACGGGCCGGTCCCATGCGGGCGGGCGCTCTCCATTTCCCTTCAACGCACATTACATCTTCCGGCAACCAGATTTCTCCCGGGGTCTGGCCTCTCCGCATGCCACGGCTAATCTCGGCATTCCCTATATATCGATAATCGCTATAGGGGTGGCCGGGAGAGAAGATATGCAGCTTGCCGATTGCCGCCGCTCGGATCAGTTTGAAAAACTCAGCAGGCGCAGGCTGCTCACGCTGCTGCTCCTCGTATATATGGTGAATTACGCCGATCGCATGACCATCTCCGTATTGGGGGAAGCGATCAAGCATGAGCTTCGGCTGAGCGATACCCAGTTGGGGATGCTCGGCGGCACGGCATTCACCATACTCTATGTGCTGGCGAGCTTTCCGATAGGGCGGCTGGTGGAGCGCTATAGCCGGGTGTCGATCATGTGGATGGCGATCGGCCTCTGGTCGATAGCGACGATCGCCTGTGGGTTTACCCATAATTTTTGGCAGCTTGCGCTATGTCGCGCGGCGGTAGGCGTAGGCGAGGGCGCTTTCATACCGGCGGTGCTTTCGCTGCTGTCCGATTATTTTCCGGCCAACCGCAGGGCGTCTGCTTATTCGATAATCGTCCTTGGGCTGCCGCTTGGCGGCACCATTGGCGCAATAGCGGGCGGCTGGATCGCGGGCCGATATGGATGGCACACCGCCTTCATCGTGATCGGTCTGCCGGGCCTGATCATGGCATGCGTTATACGCCAGATGCTGCGTGAACCCCCGCGCGGCCTTTCCGACGGGATGGCGGGAGCCGACACCGAAGCACCCCCTTCGATGGGGCATGTCTTCCGGACGCTGTGGAAAAATAGCACATTCGTGAACCTGACGCTGGGCGGCGGCATGGTACAGATCGTGGCTTATGCCATCGCCTTGTTCCTGTTTCCCTATCTGACCCGGAATTTCGGGCTCAGCTATGCCCTTGCCGGGCTGGTGGTGGGGACCGTCACCGGCGCCTCGCTGGCGATCGGGATATTGGCGGGGGGCTTGATTTCCGATCGCCTCGGCGGGCGCGATGTGCGCTGGTATGGCTGGACGCCGGCAATCGCGATGCTGGTGGCTTTCCCTTTATATCTCGCTTCTCTGTTCCAGGGCAGTTGGCTGGTAACGAGCATCCTGCTCTTCGTGCCCTCGGCTGTGGCTTCGGCCTTCGCTCCCACGATCGCGGCGACGATCCAGGGTCTCGTGCCTCCAAGGATGCGGGGCACCACCGCGGCCCTCAACGGGGCCTGCAACCACCTCATAAGCCTCGGCCTGGGCGCGACGCTAGTCGGCTTCGCGGCGGACTGCTTTACGAAATTGAGCTTTTCGATGCGGACGAACGGGATGGCTTATGGCCGGCTGTGCGGCGCTGACGGGCCGGCCGGCTTTGCGTCCATCTGCACCGATGCGTCGGGAGAAGGATTGCGCTGGTCGTTGCTGGCATTGTCGATCTTCCTCCTGTGGGGCGCGCTGCATTTCTGGATAGCGAGCCGCTCCCTGCGATGCGATCTCTCGCCCGGCCGCGCGGTTGCTTGACACCCTTATTATGCCGGGCTACGCCACATGGATAATCGATAATCGAGAGAGCGATGGCCAGCCTAGCTGAAATTGAGCAACTAATTGCTCCTGAAAATTTCTTTGATCTCGATCTTGGCGATGAGCGATTCCGGCAGCAGGCGGTGGACCGTTATGCCCTGGAATGGTCCACGCGGCCGCCATTCTATGCGCGGAGGCTGGGAATACCCGCAATCGTCTGCACCCGCGCGCGCGATGTCATGGAAGTGATGCTGGACCCGTCGCGCTTCGTGATGAAGGCGCCATCCCTGCCGGGTTATGAGGCGTTCGACATTTTCGGCGGCCTCGAAAGCGTGCTCCAGATGGACGGGGAGCGGCACAGCCGGGTGCGGCGCCTGATGAACCCGGCCTTCTCGCCCGCATCGCTTCCGGCCATCCGCCCGGCCGTAGAGCGTATCGTCGCCGAGAGGCTCGATGTGATCGAGGCGGCGGGCCCCGAATTCGACGCGATGCACGATCTGTGCGACCATCTCATCGTCCGATCGCTGCTGGACGCGACCTTCGAGCTTGATCCCGCCCAGCAAAAAGCCTTCGAGCGGGTCCATCGGGCTATATTCGCCATGAACTTCCGGCCGGGGCAGGCGCGCCCCCAGGAATATACCGAGGCGATCGAGGCCGTTCGTCTCGTCATCGCCGATCTGATCGAGGAACGGCGCCGCTCCCCCCGCAACGATTTTATCAGCAAGCTTATCAGCGCCAGGGATGAGGGCAGCAAGCTCGACGATTCCGAACTATATGGCCAGATCAATACCATCTGCGGCGCGGCGCTCGGATCGACCGCTACCAGCCTTGCCGCGGCTCTTTATCTGCTCGGCCGAAATCCAGCCGAATTCCAGAAGATCAAGCAGGACCCGTCGCTGATAGACGACGCGCTCGAAGAATGTCTGCGGATGCATTGCCCCGGCTTTTTCTTCTTTCCGCGATTTGCGGCGGTGGATACCGAGATAGAGGGTGTGCGCGTTCCGGCGAACATGCTCGTGCTCGCCTCACCCCAATCGGCGAATTTCGATCCTGAGGTTTATGTCGAGCCGGAGCGGCTGGACATAAGGCGAAAGCCCAGGCCGCTTACCTTCGGCGCGGGCAATCATCACTGCATCGGCATCCTGCTCGCGAAGATGACGATGCGGATCGGCATGCGCGCGATCATCGAGCGATTTCCGAATATCCGCCTCGCCGACCCGGATTTCCGCCCGACCTATGGCGGCAATGTCGGGACGCTGACCATCGCATCGCTGCCGATGCGAATCGACTGAAATATCGACTGAAAACACAGGGACCGACCGAGGCCGCCGCACGAGCGGCTCGGCCGAAAAGGGAGAGGCAAATGTTGACTATCGCTCGTATCAAGAAGCGTCGTGCCCTGCGCGCCGCGTTGTTGGCCGGAATGGCGCTGGCTGCGTGGCCGGCGGCCGCCCAGCTTGCCGGGGAGGCCGCTGCCGCGTCGGCCGGCGAGCAGGCTAATGACGGGCAGGCGGGTGGCTTGCAGGATATCATAGTCACCGCGCGCCGCACCGAGGAATCCGCGCAACGCACGCCGATCGCGATCACGGCCCTGTCCGGCGCGGAACTCGCGCGCCGCCAGATCGCCAATCTGACGGACGTTCAATATTCCGCTCCGAACATCAATATCGCCACCTATCCCGGTGACGCATCGTCGATCACGATCCAGATGCGCGGCCAGGTGCAGACCGATCTGGTGGCCACGAACGACCCGGCGATCGGCGTCTATCTCGATGGCGTATATCTGGGGCGCGGTAATGGCAGCGCATTGACGACGCTGGATCTCGACCGGATCGAGGTGCTGCGCGGGCCTCAGGGCACGCTGTTTGGCCGCAATACCACCGGCGGCGCGATCAGCATCGTTTCCAAGAATCCCAGTGATCGCCTCGAAGGGTTCGTTTCCGGGCAGGTAAGTAATTACGATAGCTTCGATCTGAGCGGCGCGCTGAACGTGCCGATCAACGACAGGCTGGAAATTCGCGGCGCGTTTCAGCACCAGAAGAATGGCGGCTATTTTCACGACGATTATAACGGGCAGCGCCTGTTGGACAATAATACGGACGTTGCCCGCCTGAAGGTGAAATGGCAGCCGACCGACAATGTGACATTATTGCTGTCAGGCGATTTGAGCGACATCACCGGCAATGGCGCGGCCTTCAAGCTGACATCGGTGACGCCGGGCGCCGCGCTGACCCTGCTGCCGGCAGCCCAGCCCGGCGTAGCAGGCGGCCGAAGCGTCGATTCCTACGTCGGTGGAGATCCCTATTCCAACGATAGCGGGCTGGACAATCGCTATCATGCCCGCCTGTGGGGGACATCCGCGACGCTGAGCTGGGACCTGGGCGATGTCGAATTGAAGTCGATCACCGCCTATCGGGAGCTGCGGCGCGACGGCGCCTTCGATTATGACGGCACGCCTTACGTGATCGCCGAGGCGAACAGCGTAAATCTGAAGCAGCACCAATTCTCGCAGGAACTGCAAGCCAACGGATCGGCATTCGACAAGCGCCTTACCTATACTGCCGGCCTGTTCTATTTCACCGAACGGGCGCGGGACGTAACGCGCAACGACTATCTGATCGGGCTTGCGCCGCCGCCCTATACGCGCGCCGTGACCGATGGCCAGGTCAAGAATAGTTCCTATGCGGCTTATGCCCAGGCGACGTACAGGGTGTTCGAAAATACCCGCGTAACCGCCGGCCTGCGCTATACGCGGGACGAGCGGGAACTTATCAGCCGCAACGGCGGCACCCAGTCCGCCGTTTTCGATGGGCCGGTGATCGCGCAAACGTGCAGCCTCGCCGTCGAGGTGCGGGACGATCCTGCGCTGTGCAAGGCGACGCTCAAGAAGAATTTCGGCTATCTGTCCTATACTTTCGGTATCGACCAGCAGCTCTCGCGGGGAATATTGGTCTATGTCCGTACCGGACGGTCTTATAAGGCGGGTGGATTCAACATCCGATCGACCACGGTGCCGGACTCTTTCGCGCCGTTCAAACCGGAAAAGCTCACCGATTATGAGATCGGCCTGAAGGCGGATTTCCTCGATCATCATCTGCGCAATAATCTGGCTGTCTTCTACTCCGACTATAGGGACATGCAGCGTACCTTGCAGGTGGCGACGCCGGCCGGGCCGAATCCATCGGCCAATTTCACCACCAATGCCAAGAAAGCGCATATCTTCGGCATCGAAAACGAGTTCACCGCGCAATATGGTGGGCTTCGGATTACCGTGTCGGGCGGTTATCTGAAGCCGGTCTATGACAATTATCGGGATACGGCCGCGCCGTTCACCGATCGCAGCAACGAACCCTTTATCGAAGTATCGAAATATAATGTCAGCATCGGCGGGCAATATGCGTTCGATACCGGGCTTGGCGAGTTCCGCATCGGCGGTGATTATTCCTATCGCACCAAATTCTATTTCGCGCCCCAGGATACTTTCTACCAGCACGGCTATGGCCTTGCCAACGCGCAGGTGTCGCTGGATGTCGCGGCTATCAAGGGGCTGGAAGTTTCCGGTTTCGTAAAGAACCTCACCAACAAATATTATAACATCTATATGCTCCAGCTACCGGCGCTCGGTTTCGCTTCGGTCACGCCTGGCGCGCCGCGCACTTATGGCGCGCGCGCGACCTTCCGTTTTTAAGGGCCGCGCCGATGAGCGACAGCGAAGCCATCCGCAATCTCGTCGCCTCCTACAGCCTGGAGGCGGACGCGCGGAACGTGGCGGCCTGGGTCTCCCTGTTTGCCGAAGACGGGGTGCTGATCCTCAACGATGAGGAACAAGCGCAGGGGCCTGTCGCCCTGCACGACTGGTTCGCAGGCCGCGAGATGCCGCCGGCCTTCCATATGATCGCGAACCTGAGGATCGATGTGGACGGCGGCGATGCGCGCGGCATAGCCAATTTCATCGCTGTCGGGCCGGACCGGCTGATCGGGGCGCGGGGGATCTACCACGCAAGATTCGTCAGGCGGGCGGGCGACTGGAAGATATCGGAGTGGCGGATCGAGGTCGCTTGACCACGCTTGCGCGAAAATCGGGAGATAAGAAATGACGGGTCGCTTTGATGGAAAGGTGGCGCTCGTCACCGCCGCCGCCGCCGGCATAGGTGCCGCCACCGCGCGCGCCTTTGCCGAGGGAGGCGCGCGGGTGATGCTGTCGGATATCGACGTCGATGGCGGGGAGGCGATGGCCGAGGAGTTGCGCAAAGGCGGCGCCACCGCCGCGTTCGTTCAGGCCGACGTCACCAGGGAAGAGGATGTCGTCCGCCTGGTTGCGAAGACGGTGGAGACTTTCGGCGACCTGCATCTCGCCGCCAATGTGGTCGGCGATTCCAGGGGTGACGCCAACGGGCCGGAGATGCACCTCAAGAGCGTCGAGGGGTGGGATGCCACCTTCAGCATCACCATCCGCAGCGCATTCATCTGCCTGAAGCATGAAATCGCCCACATGATCGAGCATGGTGGCGGCGCCATAGCCAATGTCAGCTCGCTGGCCGGGATGCTTTATGTGCCGGAATCCGGCCCGGCTTATTCCTCGGCAAAGGCCGGGATCATCCAGCTCACCAAATTCGCCGCCGTCACTTATGCTGATCGTGGCATCAGGGTGAACTGCATCGCCCCCGGCGTGACGCCGACGCGCGCTTATTACAAGCGTGGCCCGGAGGCGGCGGCGGCGCAGATCTCCCGGATGGTAGAGCGGCAGGCGATCAAGCGGGCGATCGAGACGAGCGAACAGGCGGCTGCGATCGCATGGCTCTGTTCGGACGATGCCGGGATGGTAACCGGGCACAACATGCCCGTGGACGGCGGCTGGGCAGCGAAATAGGCCGCCCGGCTTTGCCGGGATCAGTCCATCCGCTTTACCTTGAGGATCGAGGCGATATCGGTGCCCTCGCGATAATCGCGCCCATAGCCGAAATCCCCCTGCTTCTGGCGAGCGACAAGCTCAGCTTGCCGCTCGCGATAGTGCAGGCCCGCGCTATCGAAGCGGGTGCTGCGGTCACGACGCGGCGGGCGGCCGAAATAGCGTGGATTCTGCGGGTTGAGCACGGATTCGTCCTGCCCCGCGATGATCGGCGCCGTCGCGGGCCAGGCCCTGCGAAACTGAAGATTGTCCGTCTGCTCGATGCCGAACGCGAAATTGGCGCGTGTCAGCGTTCTCGATTCGGGCGTGTTCGACTGCATCAGCGGGATCGACGGTGCGGTCGAGTAATGGGAATGCAGGAAGCAGACGCCGCTACGAATGAAGATATGCGTGAATACGGTCTGATCCTGGAACTTCTCCTCCACGCCCAGGACTTCGCGCTGGAACCGTGACGTCAGGCGCCCTTTGACGGTGCGGATCATCGTCACCGTTTCCGATGTCGATTGGAAAGTCACATTATCTTCTTCCGCATGTTCGGCGGCACCTGTCATGCTGCCGTGCACGAAATCTATGTGCGTGAGGTCCAGGATATTTTCCAGCACGAGTTCATAGGTGCAATGGAAAAAATTGACGCCGCGCGCATGCGCGGGCTGCGGCCGGTCACGACGGAGGAAAGGCACATCGGGGATCAAGTCCGGATCGGCATTGTCATTCTCGCCATACCAGACCCAGACATGGCCGTAACGCTCGACGATCGGATAGGAGAATATCCTGTCCTTCGAAGTGCGGTTGGCGGGGTGGTGGCTTTCCGCCCGCCAGCCATCGTCCGTCAGCCAGATATGATAGGGAAGGGAGTGGACCAATCGAAGGACCGGCTTCCGGCGCGCATCCGCAGTGTGCGCCACGGGAAACCATGCGTCACGCAGCACATGATCGCCGGGCCGCCAGTCCGGCAGGGACCGGAGGGCGGAATCGGCACCGGCGTCCGCAGCCTGTTCGAGGATATTCATGCATATTCTCCCTCGGTGAACTTTACCGCATTTTCCTTTCGCAAACGCGAGCAATAATCCTTCGCGCCCAATATGGCCGCTGGATCGAGCCGGTTCTTGACGGTTATCAGGAAGGCTCCCTTGCCGGTCGCAAGCGCCGAGCCCCGCCATTTGACGTCGGTGAGCGCGCGCTCGATCGGGCTGGCGGCGATAACCAGTTCGGCAAGCAGCAACTGGGCCTCGTCGAACAGCTTCACAACGGCCAGGCGACCGTCCCGGCGCACCGCAAGGCCGAGGCTATAGGGAAAATCGGCTATGATACGCCCTGGGCGGACGATTCCACGCGGCGCTGCGCCATAGGTCACCCTGATTTCATCATCCACGATCACAGGATCGCCGAAGCGGTGGTCGTCGCACGGCGCAAGGCCGCGAATATCCAGGATGGAGCCGGGTGCATCCAGCAACATGTCGATAAATTCCGAATACGGATATGCGATCAACTGTTCGCCGAACCACCGCTCCGGCATGTCCGTAAGTCCCAGGTGGACGGGGGGAGTAGCGGGTTCCATGCCGCTTGTGCAGAGTTGGATGAATCCGTCTTCCTCATGCACGGCGAAAGCGGCGACGCGATAGGTGCGGGGCACGCGCTCGCGACTGGAGAGATTGGGGATGGCCTTGCACGCGCCCGTCCCGTCATAGCGCCAGCCATGATAGGGGCATTCGATCAATCCAGCCGGCGTAACGCAGCCGAGCGAAAGCGGTGCGCGGCGATGCGCGCAGGAATCCTCCAGTGCGTGCGGAACGCCCTCCTGGTCGCGATACAGCACATACTCCGTGCTTCCACGTTTGATCGCCAGAGGCTTGTCGACAGGCAGAAATTCCGAAAGGGCAGCGACACGCCACTCCGCAGACTGATCGGTTCTCTCCGTCGACATCTGTTGGAAAACTCCACGATTCCTACTTGCGGATATGGCTCTGCCAGCAGCGCGCAAACATTGTCAACGATTATCGATATTCTGCTCTGGACCGGATGCTCACTCCTATTATAAGAGCGCGTATGAAGCCCGCACGCAGCATCACCGAGCATACTTATCGCCAGATCAAGGCTGAACTTCTGCGATGCAAGCTGAAGCCAGGCGCGCGTCTGCGAACGAACGAACTGAGCGCCCGTTTCAATGTCAGCCTGTCGGGTATTCGGGAGGCTTTGTCCCGGTTGAGTGCCGAAGGCCTGGTCGAGGCAGACCCTCAAAGGGGCTTTCGCGCGACGCCGCTTTCACCGCGCGATCTGAGCGATCTGGTGGAGGCCGCGATCGCCATAGACAGCATCTGCATACGCCAGTCCGTGGCGCGGGGCGACGAGGCGTGGGAACAGCGGGTACGCAAGGCTGGGGACAAGGTGATTGCTAGCGCGATGAAGCTGGTTGGCGCCGGCGGCCAGCTCAACCGCCAGTTTCTTGCCGACCATCATGACTTTCATCAGGCGCTGATTTCGGCCTGTGACAATCCGTGGATGCTGAAGATGCGCGACACCTGCAATTTGCAGGCCGAGCGCTATCGCCAATTATGCGTTCCGCGCGGGCCGGAACTTGACGAGATCAACGCGGGCTATGTCGAGATCACCGAGGCGGCGCTCCTGCGGAACGCCGACAAGGCGGTCGAGCTGATGATCCTGCAATTCCGGCGCAATGCCCGGCGTTTCCTCGATGCCTTGCAAGAGGATGCGGACCATATGGCCTTCTGGGGCGACCAGGAGGAAGAAGAATCGGTTGAGGAGGCTGACGGGGCCTTCTAGCGCCGGCAAGTTCAGTCAGCCGCCCGCGCCACGACTCCGGCCTTGTCTTCCACTATACGAATTAAGGCGGAGACATCTTGGCCTGCCATACCTGCTTTGTCTGCGTCCGCCCACAGTTCAGCCGCACCGCGAAGGGTAGGGATCGCCTCCAGCGGGAAGCCGGCGGCAGACGCCGCGTCGAGCGCCAGTTGGACGTCCTTTTGCAGCAGCGCGATCTTGGGGCCGCTATCGAATCTTCCGCTGAGGATGGCATTTGCGCGGCGCTCCACCAGGGCCATGCTGCGCGCGCTGCCGGCGTTCAGCACGTCGACGACCATAGCCGGGTTCAGCCCCAGGCGCGTGCCGAGGATAAGCGCTTCGAACGCGCTCGCCATGTTTGCGGCGGCCACGATATTGTTTACCAGCTTCATGAGCTGAGCCTGGCCGGGTTCGGTGCCGATTTCGAACATCGATGCCGAAAGCCTGGAGAGAAGGGGGCGCACCGCTGCCAGGGACGCATCGTCGCCCGCCAGCATCATCGCGAGTTCCCCCTTTCGCGCGACCGGCGCGCCGCCCGACACCGCCGCGTCTATGAAGCCGATACCGTTCCTTTGCATCAGGCCGCCGATCTCGCGAGCGGCATCCGGCCCGATGGTGGACGTCTCGACATAGTGGCGAACCGACGATCCACCCGCGACTTCTGCCGCCACCGCATGGCTGGCCGCGACGGAGGGCAGGGAGGCGATCACTACGGCCGCCTGGTCCGCCACTTGACGCGCCGAAACGGCGATAACGGCTCCGTGGCCGGCCAATCGTGCCGCTGCTTCGGCATTCAAATCATAGGCCAGCACTTCGATCCCGGTATCGAGCAGCCGCTCGCCAAGCGCCGCTCCCATATTGCCCAATCCCAGCAGGCCGACGGTCGCAATGCTCATAATCTTATCCCTTAAACCGCTTGTCGAATATTCAGGAAAGGAAAATATCGATGTCTCAAAAAGGTGAAGATGGCCGTGCGGTGCTGGCCGAAGTCATGGGCGAAGCCTATGTCGAAGCAAGGCAGGCATCCATAACGGATTTCAATCGGCCTCTTCGGGATTTCATAGACGAAAATTGCTTCGGTGACGTGTGGATGCGCCCAGGTCTTGAACGCAAAACGCGGAGCCTGATCCTCATTTCCACGCTGATCGCGTTGAACCGGCCGACGCAGGTGGCAGCCCATGTCCGGTCCGCCGTGAACAATGGCGCGAGCGTCCAGGAGATAAGCGAGGTGCTCTATCAGACGATCGCTTATTGCGGCTTGCCCGCGGCGGCGGACGGGTTTCGCGTGGCCGAGACTGTGTTGCGCGAAATGGGCGTGCTTTAGGCCCCGGCCCGGTCAGGCGGTGAGCACATGTAGCGGCCGCCACGATCGCATCAGGAAGCCGTCGAACGTTGGTGCGGGGCGGCTGCTGTCCAGGCGGATGCCGGGATAGCGCGCCAGCATCCGGGATACGGCGCTGGCTATCTCCGCGCGCGCAAGATGCGCGCCGAGGCAGGTGCGCGGGCCATAGGCGAAGGCCAGATGGTCGTGCGGTCGGGCGCGTTCCAGGTCCACGGAATGGGGGCAACCATAATGGGTGGGGTCCCGGTTTGCCCCGATGATCGCCACCGTCAGCATATCTCCCTCCTGGATTGTCTTCCCGCCAAGCTCCGCCACCCCGCTGGCGCGCCGGGGGCGGAACTGCACACTACCGTTCAGGCGCAGCACTTCCTCGACGAATCGGTCGATCCACTGCGCATTATCGTCTCTCACGCGCGCGAGCAGGGTATCGTCGGTCAGTAGCATGTGGAATGCGTTGCTGATCGCGTGTGTAGTCGTATCGACGCCAGCGAAGAGCAGGCGGCGGCATGCGTCAAGCGTGTCGAGTTCGTTCCAATCCTCGAACACCTTGTGGCCGCCGCGCCAAAGCTGGCTGATGAAGTCTTCGCCTTCGCCGCCCTTGCGGGCTTCCACCAGGGGTTGCAGGATTGAGTTCAGTTCCTCCGCCGCCGCGATCGCCTCCTCGACGGTTCGGCGTGCTTCGGTGGATGCCTCGCCCTCCAGCTTCAGGGCGTTGGCGACGCTGGCGAAACGGCCGATCGCATCGTTCAGCGCCTTGACGTGATCCAGATATTCATGATCGCGGCGAGGCAGATCCAGCAATTGCGCAAAGATGCCCATCGGCACCCGCTCGGCAAAATCCCCGACGATATCGAAGTGGGTGCGCCCTTCCAGCCCTTCGATAAGATGATCCACCCAAGGGTCCACGATACTCGTCCGGTAACCCTTGACGACCTTGGGCGACAATAATTCGACCAGCCACCATTTATGAAAGGCGCGATGCTTCTCGCCTTTCAGAAACATGGAAGAGCGCGGATTGTCGGAGCGGATCTTCATATAATCGGCACCGGCCTGCATCGACATATAGGGATGCTGGAAAAGCACGTCGTCTTTCAGCACCTCCTGCGCCAGTTTGTAGCTGGTGACGATCCAGCTCCGCATGCGTTCATCCCAGGCGATGCCGCCGAGCGATTGAATCTCATCGTAGAAGTCGAACGGCGGTTCGTCCACAGTATCCCAATAGGATGACTGGGGCGTGGGCATATCGGTAGTCATGGCGCGTCCCTTAATGTTCGATACTTTTCTCAGGCGCGTTCATAGGCCGCGGTGGGCTTCAGCTTGGCATCCAGCACGCCAAGCTGCACGAACTTGCCCAATACATCGGCGATGCTGAATATCTTGACGATTTTTCCGTCGCGAAAGCTGATGATCGAGAACCATTCGATATCGAAGCTGCGGCCGCTGGCATCCAGCCCCATATAATTGCCGTCGCTATGCGTTCCCGTCTGCCGGCAATGCGCCCAGACGTCATCGCCGTCGGCAATCATTCGAACGACCGAATAATGGGATGGCTGAAAGGTGCGGTAGCTCGATATGGGCGACTGCTTCCATGCGGCGTAGCCCGTCAGGTCCGGTCGCGATGGATTGCTATATTCAAAGTCGGGGTGGAAGAAACGGTCCATCGAATCGAAGTCGCCGCGGTTCAGGACCTCCTGTAATTCACCCCAGGTCCGCATGTTGCGCGCGCCATTTTCATCGGTTGCCATCTTGCATCGCTCCTCTCGAAGGCCGGGATGATCCGGCCCATGCAATGGCTTGTTGTAGGCAATTAGCGGGCGGCTTGCATTAAAAAAATCGACAATCGATTGACAGCGCGCGCCAGTCTGAGGCATCTTAACGCTAAGCGGGTATAAAGCCCAGGCCTGGAGGGACCGGCGTGACGGAAGCGATGCTGAAAGAAGATCTCGATAGAATTGAGGACAGTCTGTCTGAAGAGGACTTCTTTCCGTACGATCTGACCGACGACGGCTTTCGTCAGGTCGCGCTTCGGGAATATGTGCCCGAATGGGCGACCATGGCTCCTTTTTATGTGCGGCGCAACGGCATTGCCGGAGTGCTGTGCGTTCGTGCCGCTGATGTTCGGGCCATTTACATGGATACCGAGCGTTTCGTGATGAAATCTCCCGGACTGCCCGGCTATGAAGTGTTCGACGTGTTCGGTGGTCTGGAGAGCGTGCTCCAGATGGACGGCGAGCGCCATTCCAGGGTGCGGCGGCTGATGAACCCGGCTTTCTCGCCCATAGGCCTCAACGATATCCGTCCCGCGGTGGAAAAGATCATCCGGGAGCGGCTGGATGCCATAGAGGCGGGCGGACCCGCTTTCGATGCCATGGCGGATTTCTGCAACACGCTCATCATGCGTGCGCTGCTGGATGCGACCTTCAATCTGACGGACGATCAGCAACGCGCGTTCGAGCAGATGCATAATTCCATTTCGATGGCCACGCAGTTCCGGCCGGGCGAGACGCGGCCGAAGGAATTTACCGACGCCGTGGTGCGTGTTCGCGAAGTGATCGCGGAGGTGATCGAGGAGCGCCGCCGCAAGCCCGGCAAGGATTTCATCAGCAATCTCATCACTGCGCGCGACGAAGGCAGCAAGCTCAGCGACGAGGAGCTATACGGCCAGATCAACACGATCTGCGGAGCTGCGATCGGCTCGACGGCGGGCGCGTTGGGGGCGGTGCTTTATGTGCTGGGCAGCCACCCCGATCAGTTCGACAAGCTGAAGCAGAATCCGGAGCTTATTCCGTCCGCGCTGGATGAATGTGTGCGCGTGCATGGGCCGGGGCTGTTTTCCTTCACCCGTTTTGCCACCTGCGATACCGAGGTTGGGGGCACGCGTATCCTGAAAGACATGCCGGTATTCGTTTCGCCCCAGGCGGCAAATTATGATCCGACGGAATATGAGGACCCGCGTCGGCTGGACGTCACGCGCAAGCCGCGCTCGATCATGTCGTTCGGCACCGGCCCGCATCATTGTATCGGCATCCGCCTCGCCAAACTGACCATGCAAATGGGGCTGGCCAGTTTGATCGAGCGCTTTCCAGGGCTGCGGCTTGCCGATCCAGAATTTCAGCCGGTCTATTCGGGCAGCGTCGGGACGATGTCCATTACCAGGTTGCCGATGCTCACGCGCTGAGCGGGCGAAGCCCTATCTCAGGACCGGCGGATATTTCCGCCCAAACAATCAAAAACACCAGTGGAGGAATCATGTCTCAAGCCCTTTATCGTGCATCCTTGACCGGGATCGCCGCGATTGCCCTCATATCCGCCGCAGCGCCGGCCTTCGCGCAAGATGCGGAGCCGGCGGCGCAGGCCGCCGTCCCCTTGAGCCAGGATAACGGGCTAGGCGACATTGTCGTCACCGCCCGCAAGGTTTCTGAGAATCTCCAGACCGTTCCCATCGCTGTTACGGCCATGACCGGGGCGGCCCTGGTGAAAGCGGGCATCACCAACGTATTCGATATCCAGGGCAAGGTGCCCAATCTTTACCTGCAAAATAGCGCCATCGACGCGGCGGGGCTGACGATCGCGATGCGCGGCCAGAAGCAGAACGACTTCATCCTCACGGTCGATCCCTCCGTCGGGCTTTATGTGGACGGCTTCTACCATCCGCGGACATATGGAATGCGCAGCGCACTCGTGGACGTGGAGCGGCTGGAAGTGTTGCGTGGTCCCCAGGGCACGCTTTACGGGCGCAACACAACCGGCGGCGCGCTCAGCATCTATTCCGCCCAGCCTACCGACCAGCTTGGAGCTTCGGTTTCCGTCAAGGGCGGGGATCACGGTTTCTGGGAAGGGACCGCCATCGCCAACATTCCGCTGGCCGAGGGGCTTTCCAGCCGTTTCGTCGTTCAGCATGGTGAGCAGGACGGCCTTGGCCATGATGGCCTGGGCAGCGATATAGCGTCCGAGAACCGGACCTATGCGCGCGGCAAGGTGAAGGCCGAGATCGGCGATCTGACCGCGATTGTCACCGGCGTTTATTCCCGCGTGCGCACCGGCGGTGCGTTGCTGAAGCTGTCGGGCCTCGCGCCGGCCAGTTCCTGCCCCACGCGCGGCCTCGACGGGTGTATTGCCGCCTATGAGGCCGTGGCCGAACTTTATGGCATGGCCGGGCTGGCGGATCCGGCGCAGCGGGCCGCGGGTGCCGCGGCGCTCGCTTCCTATGTGGGGGGCGATCCGTTGCGCAGCGGCAGCCTCTATCGCGCCTTTTCGACTTATGAGTCCGAAGAGGCCAATCTGGATCTGGCCTATCATCTCAGCGACGCGCTTACCCTCCGCTCGCTTACCGGCTTTCAGCATTTCAAACGTGGCAACAACACGGATGATGACGGAACGCCCTTCTTAATCCTGAACGCCGAGCAGCGTACGCGCGAAAAATATTTCAGCCAGGAAGTGCAGTTGCTCGGAGATATGGGTGATCTGCAATGGGTGCTGGGCGGTTATTACGGCAGGGAGACGGGCAGGGAGGTTTCGACATCCGTTTCCATTCCCCTGCTCAATCCAGCGAGCCTGATCACGGACGGATCGATCATCAATCGCTCGCTCGCGGCTTTCGCACAGGCGACGTGGACTCTCGCGCCTGAGACACGCCTGACCGGAGGCATCCGTTATTCGAGCGACCGCCGCGTTCTCACGTCGCGCAGCCATGACAGCACCGGCATGTGCGTGGTGCCCGCCGGGGAATTGACCGGCGCCCCCGGAAATCCCGCCAATGGTCCGGGGCAATGCCCCCGCACGTTTGCAAATACCTATTCGAAGCCATCCTGGCTGATTTCCGCGGACCATCGCTTCTCGCGGGAATTGTTCACCTATGCTAAGGTGGCCCGTGGATATCGGACAGGCGGCGAAAATCTGCGCGGCGCTTATGTTTTGTCGGCGTTCGCGCCGTTCGCGCCGGAGATCGTCACCGAGTATGAAGTGGGCGTGAAGATGGATCTTCTGGATCGTCATCTGCGCGTGAATCTTGCCGCTTTCCATGACGATTATAAGAATATCCAGCGCTCGATCACCATTCTGACCCTGCGTCCCTCCCCATCGACGCTCGTGACGAACGCCGCCAAGGGACGCATTAATGGCGTGGAAGCAGAGGTTGAGGCAAAGCTGACACCTAACCTGTCGATCGGCGGAAACGGAAGTTACACCGACGCCAAATATAAGAAGTTCATCGACGTGACCGGCGATCGCACGGACGAAAGCTTCGGCGTGCCGAAGTGGATGGCATCGGCCCATGTGCAGGTGAACGCGCCCACGCCCAACGGGCAATTATCCGCCCAGCTCAGCTATGATTGGCAGAGCAAGACCGTGCTCGCGCCTGAGGCGCAATTTGACGATCAGGTCACGCAAACGGCCTATGGCCTGCTGAATGGCCGCGTCGCGCTGGATCTGGATGCGATCAACGGCACCTTCGCGATATTTGGCCGGAACATCCTCAACAAGAAATATGCCAGCGGCGCTATTGCCGTCGATAATGTGCTCGGCTTCAATGCGAAGGTCTATGGCGAGCCGCGTCGGGTGGGCGTGGAGTTCACGTTGCGCTTCGGCGGTATGCGCTGATCCGGGGAGACTGGCAGATGTCGTTAGATGGAAAGACCGTTCTGGTGATCGGTGCCGGCCTGCTGGGGGCGCCGGCAGCGTCCACGCTTGCCGGTGCCGGGGCCAGCGTGGTCGTCGCCGATATCGATCCTGCTGCCGCCGGTCGAGCCGCCACGGCAATCAGGGATGCCGGAGGCGTTGCCCATTCGGTCATCATCGATCTCAGCGACGAAGCGAGCGTCGCGGCGGGGGTGAGCGAAGCGGCGGCGATCAACGGCAGGATCGATGGGTTGTTCGTCAATTCCTACGATCCCGCCGCATCATCGCGGGATCGCGACCTGATGGAGATAGATATTGGGGCCTGGCGGCGATCGCTGGACGTCAATCTGACCGGCTATCTCCTGGCGGTGCGCAATACGCTGCCGCATATGCTGAAGACCGGCGGCAGCGTGGTCCTGACCTCCTCCTCCGATTCCTTCGATAGCCCCCCCACGCGCGTGGCCTATCCGGTGACTAAATATGCGCTGCATGCCTTGTGCCGGCACGTGGCGGCCAGGTGGGGACCGGATGGTATTCGTTGCAATGTGGTCGTCCCCGGCCTGGTTCCCCGCCGGTTGCCCGACGGCAGCTTCCCGCCGGAGCGGGTCGCTTTCTATTCCCGTTATGAAGCCGATACCCCAAGCCCCCGGCTGGGGGAGCCTCGCGACATTGCGGCGATGGTGCGCTTCCTGCTTTCGGATGATGCGGAGTGGATCAACGGCCAGATCATCGGCGTGGACGGTGGCTTGGTGCTGCGATGACACGAGC
>Ga0182749_1000849_pt1 | contig 25688 bp, 25 predicted proteins | sample eDN3rd37CKraftMG_FD_128875 | JGI IMG/M metagenome (GOLD analysis project Ga0182749, IMG submission 128875) | Enriched Miracle-Growth compost microbial communities from Emeryville, California, USA - eDNA 3rd pass 37_C Kraft MG (version 2) (version 2) ...
GGCGGTGGGGGCCTGGGCGAGGTGCGCGGGTGTCGGCCAGCTCGTCATCCACTCGCGCCAGCGGGGCAGCACCCGGACCACGGGGGTCTGCTGCAGCATGATCTCGCTCACGAGCACGCCCCAGGGGCTGCGGTCCGGGCGTCGCCACGGCAGGTCCCGACCGTTCTCCGCGTACCAGTCGACGATGCGATCGACGAGGGGGGACGCGTGGCTCACCCGACCATTGTCGCCGGTCTGGCGCGTCGGGCGACGGCCCCGCCCCTCCCGAGCCGTAGTTTGGTGAGCAAGGACCGACCCGCTCCGCCGATCAGCTGACAGGTCTCGTGCCCATGGCCGCGACCACGGCCCGGCGGACCCGAGCCGCGAAGGACGTGAGATGCGCCAGGAGCCCGTGTACCGCCGCCGGCGAGCGGCCGCGCTGCTGCTGCTCGTGCTGGTGGTCGCCGCGATCGTGCTCGTGGTCAGGGCGCTCGCGACGCCGTCCGGCTCGTCCAGCGCCAGGACTCCCACGCCGACGACGGCGATCGTTCCGACGGACTCGCCCACAGCCACTGCTCCGTGCGACTCCAAGGACCTCGAGCTCGCGGTCGCCACCGATCACACGGCGTTCGCGCTCGGTTCCAAGGTCCCCCTCGTCGTCACCGTGACCTACCGCGGCGAGCAGCCGTGCCTCGTCGACGCGAGCGACGTGTCGCGGGAGGTCGTCGTGACCTCGGGCAAGGACCGGATCTGGTCGAGCGCCGACTGCGCGGCGCAGGACGAGCGCACGCTGCTGCTCGCGAAGGGCGACGTGGATCGCAAGACGGTGCGGTGGCCGATGGTCCGGTCCGCCGAGGGCTGCACCACGGGCCTGCCCGACGTCCGACCGGGCACGTACAAGGTGCGGGTCACCCTCGGCGACGCGAAGAGCGACGCCCTGGTCTTCACCGTCGGCTGACGAGCGACGCGTCGAGGCTTGTCGGCAATGTGACGGAACGGCAGAGGAAGTGGTCCGTCCGGTCACATTCTGAACCGAGGGGCGCGCCGAGGTCAGACGTAGCGCTCGAGGATGCTGGACTCGGCGAGGCGGGACAGCCCCTCGCGGACGGCCCGCGCGCGCTGCTCACCGACGCCGTCGACGGCCATCAGCTCGTCGATCGACGCCGCGAGCAGCTTCTGCAGACCGCCGAAGTGGGCGACGAGCCGCTCCAGGATGATCACCGGTAGCCGCGGGACGCGGGAGAGCAGGCGGTAGCCGTGCGGTGCGACGGCGGCTTCCAGCGCCTCGCCGCCGCCCGGCAGCCCGAGGACGCGACCGATCTGGCTGAGGTCGAGCAGCTGGCTGGACGACAGCGCACCGAGCCCCGCGAGCACGTCCTCGACGGAGCGGTTGTCCGCGCCGCCGAAGCCGACGTAGTCGCGGATGACGGCCTCGCGGTCCGCGTCGACCCCGCCGATGAGCTCGTCGAGCTGCAGCGAGAGCAGCCGGCCGTCGGTGCCGAGCTCGACGACGTACCCGGCGATCTCGTCGGAGATGCGGCCCACCATCTCGAGACGCTGCACGACGGCGCACACGTCGCGCACGGTGACCAGGTCCTCGATCTCCAGCGCGGAGAGGGTGCCCGCCACCTCGTCGAGGCGCGAGCGGTACCGCTCGAGCGTGGCGAGCGCCTGGTTGGCGCGGGACAGGATCGTGTCGGTGTCCTCGAGCACGTAGCGCGTGCTGTTCACGTAGAGCGCGACGATCCGCATGGACTGGCTCACGGAGACGACGGGGAAGCCGGTCTGCTTCGCCACCCGCTCGGCGGTGCGGTGCCGGGTGCCCGACTCGCTCGTCTCGATGCTCGGGTCCGGGAGCAGCTGGACCGCGGCCCGCAGGATGCGCTCGCCGTCCCGGTCGAGGACGACGGCGCCGTCCATCTTGCACAGCTCGCGCAGCCGCGTCGCGGAGAAGGCGACGTCCAGGACGAAGCCCCCGGTGCTGATCTCCTCGACGACCTCGTCGATGCCGAGCACGATGAGCGCGCCGGTGCGGCCGCGCAGGATGCGTTCGAGCCCGTCGCGCAGCTCCGTGCCGGGCGCGACGGCGGCGAGGGTCTCGCGCAGCAGGTCGTCCGTGTGCTCAGGAGTGGGTGCCACGACCGAAGTCTACGGGGACCACCGTGGAGCCGGAGGCAAGAGCGGCCGCCTCGACGAGCGTGTCCGCCTCGAGCACGGTCATGCCGGACGGCGGGGCGACGGCGCCGCCGTCCAGGCTGCCGCGGGGCACGATCGCACGCGTGAAGCCGAGCCGGCTCGCCTCGGCCAGCCGGCGACCGATCCCCGTCACCGGCCGCAGGTCACCCGACAGGCTCACCTCGCCGAAGGCCACGAGCCGGTCGCGCAGCGCCCGCTCCTCCAGCGCGCTGATGATCGCGAGAGCGACGGCGACGTCCGAGGCAGGCTCGGTCACCCGAGCGCCGCCGACGGTCGAGACGTACACGTCCGTCGAGGTCAGCGGCACCTTGAGATGACGCTGGACCACTGCGAGGATCATGGCGAGCCGGGAGGAGTCCAGCCCGCTCGTGGTGCGCCGCGCGTTCGTGAGCGCGGAGGCCACGGTGAGCGACTGGATCTCGAGCGTGAGGGGCCGCCGGCCCTCGAGCGTCACGGTGATGCAGGTGCCGGGCACCTGGCCCGCGGACCGCGACAGGAACAGTCCGCTCGGGTCGTCCAGCCCGAGGATCCCCCGCTCGGACAGCTCGAAGCAGCCGACCTCGTCGGTGGGTCCGTAGCGGTTCTTGACCGCGCGCACGAGCCGCAGCCGGGCGTGGCGGTCGCCCTCGAACTGGCAGACGACGTCGACCAGGTGCTCGAGCGTCCGCGGCCCTGCGACCGTGCCGTCCTTCGTCACGTGCCCGACGAGGAGCACCGGGACGTCGTGCGCCTTGGCCGCGGCGATGAGGGCGCCGGCGACCTCGCGCACCTGGGTGACCCCGCCGGCGGCGCCGTCGACGTTCGCCGAGGCGACGGTCTGGACGGAGTCGACGATCATCACGGCGGGACGGTGGTGCTCGAGGTGCCCCAGCACGAGCCCGAGGTCGGTCTCGGCGGCGAGCAGCAGCCCGGGGTGCATGGCGCCGATGCGCTCCGCGCGCAGCCGGACCTGACCGGCGGACTCCTCGCCCGTGACGTACAGCGCGGTGCGGCCGGCGGCGGCCGCCCGCCCCGCGACGTCGAGCAGGAGGGTCGACTTGCCGATCCCCGGTTCCCCGGCCACCAGCACGACCGCGCCGGGGACCAGCCCGCCGCCCAGCACGCGGTCCAGCTCGCCCACCCCGGTGGGGACCGCCTGGGAGGCGTCCACGGGCACGGAGCCGATCGGCAGCGCCGGGCTCCCCAGCGGCGAGGACGCCGTTGTGCGCGGGCCCGCCACCGCCGCGACCTCGGCGACGGTGCCCCACTCCTGGCACTCCCCGCACCGTCCGACCCACTTGGCGGTGCTCCACCCGCACTCCGCGCAGCGGAACGCCGGGCGGGTCCTGCGGGCCGCGGCGCTGCTCGTGCTCGTCGCTCGGGTGGCGCTCGACGCGTTCGCTGGAGTCATGGCCCACACGATAGCCACGGGGTCGGACACGTACCGGCTCGTCCCGGGCTGCGGGGGAGCGCTGGCCTACAGTGGCGGAGTGCCGACCACGCTCGGCGCCGTCACTGTCCGCAGCACCGGGAGCACCCACCATGACCGAGCCGACCGGAACCCCCGGCCCCCTGGACGAGGGCGCCTCCGCCGCCAGGGACGACGCCTACGAGGAGCCGGCCCCGGTCCGCTTCCCCAGCGTCAGGGGTCACGGGACCCCGCCGGAGGGAGTCGGGGAGGGCCTCGACGGCGCAGCCGCCGACGCGATCGCGGACGGCTCCGGGACCGGTGCGGTCCCGACCGCCGAGCCCGCACCGAGCACCGGCGAGACGGCGATCCCCACGCAGAGCGCCTCGGGCGGCGACGCGCGCGGCTGGTGGGCGCGACTGCCCTGGTGGGCCTGGGCCGTCCTCGGCCTGGTCGTGGTCGCCGTGGTGGTGGTGGTCGTCCTGGCCACCCGGGGCGGCTCGAGCCCGTCGGGCACCGTTACCGCGCCCGAGGTGACGGTCACGGCGCCCGCGCCGACGCCGACCGCCACCCCGCTGGACCACGCGGAGGGCTCCGACCTGTTCACGGGGCTGCCCGATGCCTCGGGCCAGTTCGTCCTCACGTCCGCCGCCGAGAGCACCGGCTGGGTCGACGGCGGGGACGCCGTCGAGTCGTACGACCTGACCTACACCGGTCCCTCGACGGCGAGCGCGACCTCCGAGAAGCCCGTGACCGTCGCCTACCACGTCGTCGTCGGGCAGTGGAAGAAGGCCGAGGACGCCACCGCCTTCGCCACCTCTCTGACCACGTCGGCCCCTGCGGACCCGACGAGCACGGTCACCACCGGCGACGTGGCGGTCGACGGCAAGACCGTGGGCACCTCGACGATCACCGTCCCCTCCGACACGAGCGCCGACGGCACCGCCGTCTGGACCAACGGCACCGTCGTCGTCCAGGTCACCGGGCCGGGCGCCGACCTGCAGCGGTTCTTCGACGGCTTCGGCTGGTAGGTCCGGCGCGCCTGCGGACCGTCGACGTCACGACGCGGGCCCCGGCTCGCCCCGGCGCGACCCGAGCGGTCAGGGGCGTGCCGCGAACCGCTCCAGCAGCTCGGAGTGTCCCGAGACGACCAGCAGGTCGTTCGCGGAGACGCGGGTGTCCGGCTCGGCGTAGACGAACTCCTGGCCGGGCGACTTCACGCCGATGATCGTCACGCCGTAGCGCTCGCGGACCTTGGACTGGGCGATAGTGAAGCCCTGCGTCTCGCGCGGCGGGCGCATCTTCACGATCGTGAAGCCGTCCTCGACCTCGATGTAGTCGAGCAGCTTGCCCGAGACCAGGTGCGCCACACGGCTCCCGGCGTCGGCCTCGGGGTAGACGACGTGGTGGGCGCCGATGCGCTGCAGGATGCGCCCGTGCTCGTTGGACACGGCCTTCGCCCAGATCTGCGGCGTGCCGATGTCCACCAGGTTGCCGGTGATGAGCACCGACGCCTCGAGTGAGGAGCCGACGCCCACCACCGCCACCGGGAAGTCGCGGGCGCCGAGCTGTTCGAGGGCCTCGGGGTTCGCCGCGTCGGCCTCGACGAGCGGGATGCGCTCGGAGTACATCTGGACGAGCTCCGGGCTGCGCTCCACGGCCAGGACGTCGAGGCCGAGCCGGTCGAGCGTCGTCGCGATCGAGGAGCCGAAGCGGCCCAGCCCGATCACGAGGATGCCGGCGTTCTCCTTCCGCGGCGCGGGGACCTCGACCCGGCTCCGGCGAGGGGTGCCGCCCTCGGTGCCCTCGCCGCCGCCCTCGTCCTCCGGCCCGCCTGGCCGGGCGCCGCCCAGCCTGCGCAGTGCGTCAACCAATGATCGGCCTTTCCTCGGGCAGCCGGATGACCCGGCGGCGGTCACGGATCGCCAGCGCCGCGGCGAGGGACATGGTCCCCGTGCGGCCGACGAACATCAGGATGATCAGAACGTACTTCCCCGCGTCGGGCATCGTCTCGGTCAGGCCTGTGCTCAGGCCCACGGTCGCGAAGGCCGAGATCGCCTCGAAGAGCACCCGGTCCAGCGTCGCACCGGTGATCTCGAGCAGGGCGAGGGACGAGACCAGGATGAGCGTCGCGCCCAGGAAGACGACGGCGACGGCGAGGCGGAGCGTGTCGCGCGGGATGCGCCGCCCGAAGGCCTCGACGTCGCGGTCGCCCCGCGCCTCGGCGATGATGGCGAGCAGCATGACGGCGAGGGTGGTCACCTTGATGCCGCCCGCCGTCGAGGCGCTGCCGCCGCCGACGAACATGAGGGCGTCGGTGATGAGCCAGGTGGGTTCGGTGGCCTGCGACATGTCGAAGGTCGACAGGCCGCCCGAACGGGGCATGACCCCCATGAACAGACCGTTGAGGAACTTGCCGGCCACCGGCATGTGGCCGAGCGTGCCGGGGTTGGACCACTCCATCGCCAGGAACAGCACCCCGCCGACCAGCACGAGCGCGCCGCTCGTGGTGAGCGTCAGCTTGCTGTGCAGGCTCAGGCGGGACAGACGCCGGCGCATCCGCATCACGTTGAGGATCACCGGGAACCCCAGGGACCCGAGGAACACCCCCAGGATGATCGGCAGCAGCAGGAGGGCGTCCTGCGAGTGCGGGGCGAGGCCGCCCTCGGTGGGCACGAAGCCCGCGTTGTTGAAGGCCGAGACCGAGTAGAAGACCGAGTGCCAGACGGCCGAGCCGGGGGACTCGTGGAGCGCGAGGAAGCGCGGGGTGAGAAGCAGCGCGAGGACGAGCTCGAGCGACGTCGAGGTGACCACCACGACGCGGATCAGGCTGCCGACCTCCCCGAGCCGCGCCGTCTTGACCTCCGTGGCTGCGAGGAGCTTCTGGGTGAGGCCGATCCGGCGGGAGACCGCGAGGCCGAGGATCGACGCGAGCGTCATGACGCCGAGGCCGCCGATCTTGATGCCCACCAGGATCACCACGTGCCCGAAGGTCGACCAGAAGACGCCGGTGGGCACGACCGTCAGGCCGGTGACGCAGACCGACGAGGTCGCGGTGAACAGGGCCGTGACGAACGGTGCGCCGTGCCCTGACACGGTCGCGGCCGGGGTGAGGAGCAGGAGCGTGAAGACGCCGATGACCGCCGCGAACGCGATGAGCGCGAGGCGCGCGGGTGACTGACGCGCGACCCGGTCGACCTGGTCGCGCAGCACCGTCAGCACGGACCGGGCGCTGGCTGCCATCGCTGCTTCTCTCGGGTGGGCGGTCGGTGACCGACGTCGTGGGGCTGGTCGTGCTGCGGGTGCGCGAGGGCGTCTCGCGGCTGGGAGCGCCCGCACGGCACCGCGGGACCCACCCATCATGACCGATGCGCGGGCTCCTGCCGACCTGGCGCCCCGGGGTGCCGCGCAACCGTCGCCGCGTCGTCGTCGGGCTGTCATCGTCGTGTCGTCGCAGGGGCGCGACCTGCGCCGCGACCGGGGCCGGCCGTCGAGGGCGCGCCGGTCCTCACAGTTCCCATCCAGTCCGCGAGGCCCTACGATGTGCGTACGCGCGCTCGGCGCGCCGACCACCCGTCGTCCAGGAGAGACCTCATGACCAACGCCACCGCGCCGTCGCAGTTCCTGACTGTGGCCGAGGTCGCCGAGCAGATGCGGGTGTCCAAGATGACCGTCTACCGGCTCGTACACTCCGGTGAGCTGCCGGCGGTGCGGGTGGGCAAGTCTTTCCGTGTGCCGCAGCAGGCGCTCACGGAGTACCTCTCCGCGGCCTTCGTCGAGGGTGACCGTCTCAGCTCCTGAGCCGCGCGGCGCCTCGTCCGCCCGGGTGCGGGCCGGGTCGTCTCGGCTGCGGTTCGCAGGCACCCCGTCGCACCAGGTATCCTGAGGCACGGACTTTGCTGCTCGACCGCCGGTCGGGGGGCATCCCCTGACCGCATCGACAGCATTGTGAGGACCCCATGGGCTCCGTGATCAAGAAGCGCCGCAAGCGCATGGCGAAGAAGAAGCACCGCAAGCTTCTTCGCAAGACGCGTCACCAGCGTCGCAACAAGAAGTGACGAGCTGACTCGTCCAAGATTCCAGGCCCGGGAGAGATCCCGGGCCTGAGTCGTCTCCGGGGCCGTCCCGCTGCCCTGCGGCCCGCCCGGCTGTTCCGGGCTGGCCGACGCCCCGGCTGCGAGCGGCTTCCCCTCGACCCACCCCCGTCGTCTTCCGCAGATTGTGGGGTTTCTGCTGCCTCCGCCCGGGTCGGGACAGCAGAAACCCCACAATGCGGGTGGCGGGTGGATGGCTGTCAGGATGGATGGGCGGGCGGGTGACGGGGAGCTGGCAGCGGGCGATGGCCAGGACGGGAGAGGACCGGCGGGGGGAGAGTTTCCCCAGGGCAGGCGGAGACGGGTTTGTCCACAGGTGCAGGGACCCGGTAGCACCGGCGGACGGCTCGGTGCTGAGATGCCCCCATGGCGGCAGAGGTGTTCCGGCGAGACGAGGCGCTGGCTCGGGGCATGTCCGAGGCGAGGCTCCGCAACCGGCGTCTGGTGGTACCCACCCGAGGGGTCCGGGTGGCCACCGGGCTGGACGAGCACGGAGACGTGATCCCGGCCACGCTCAGGGAGCGCTGCCGCGCGGCAGCACTCGTCCTGAGCCCGACGGCGGCGTTCAGCCACACGACGGCTCTCCGGCTGCACCACATCGAGGTCCCCTGGCTGCTGGACGAGGACGACGCCCTGCACGTGGTCACCCCGACGCAGGAGGCCCGGGCCCAGCGTCGCGGCATCGTCGCCCACGCCACGTCGCGCCCGGTGGCCGTGACGAGAGTGGCCGGGATCAGGGTGGTGACGCCTGCTCATGCCTGGGTGCAGGTCGCTTCCCTGCTCGGCACGGTGGACGACGTCGTCGTGCTCGGGGACCGCCTGCTCGATCGGAGGTCGCCGCGCGCCACGTTCGAGAGCCTCCAGGAGACGCTGACCGTGATGGCGCGCAGCCCGGGCGTCGCCGTGTGCCGCCAGGCGATCCCGCTGATCCGGTTCGGGACGGACTCCAGCATGGAGACCCTCGCGCGGTTGGAGCTGGTGCGCAGCGGGCTGCCGTGCCCGGTGGTCAACGAACCGGTGCACGACGACGCAGGGCGGTTCGTCTCGCTTCCGGACATGAAGTACGAGCGTGAGCGCGTCGCGATCGAGTACGACGGTGATGTCCACCGCACCGACAGGGCGACCTGGCTCCGGGACCGCGAGCGTATGGAGAAGATGCACGACCTCCGCTGGCGGGTGATCACAGCGACCGCCGACGACATCCTCCGTCACCGTGGTCGGCTCGCCGCCCGTGCGCGCCGTGCCCTGGGCGACGCCGCAGTGCGACTTGCCGGCCTTCGATAGACCGCGTCGTCTCAGGATTGTGGGGTTCCTGCTGTCCTGACCCGGGAGAAGCAGCAGAAACCCCACAATCCGCGGGAGGCGGGAGGCGGGAGGCGGGGAGCCGGGGGCAGGGCTGCGAGGGGCCAGCGGGCGGGGAGCTGATCCGGCAGGCGCGGGCTCAGGATCAGCGGCGGAAGCGGCGGCGCAGCACCCGCATGCCCACCACCAGGCCCCAGACGGCGCCGGCCGCGCTCGCGGTGCGCATGTTGCGGCGGGAGAGCACGCGACGACCGCGGAAGTCACGCACCGGCCAGCCGATCTGCCGGGCGAGGCGGCGCAGACGGCGCTCCGGGTTGATGGCGCAGGGGTTGCCCACGCAGCGCAGGAGCGGCAGGTCGTTGAGGGAGTCGCCGTAGGCGTAGGACTCCTCGAGGTCGACCCCCCGTCGTCCGGCGAGCGCCACCACCCCGTGCGCCTTGGCCTCCCCGTGCATCATGTCACCCACGAGCCTGCCGGTGTACAGCCCCAGGTGGTGCTCGGCGATCGTGCCCAGGGCCCCGGTCGCGCCGAGCCGCCGCGCGATCAGGTTGCCGATCTCGACCGGCGTCGCGGAGACCAGCCAGACCTCGTGGCCCTTGGCGAGGTGCTCGTCGAGCAGCGCCTGGGTGCCCGGGTAGATGCGCGAGGACAGCACCTCGTCGTACACCTCCTCGCCGATGGCCACGACCTCGGCGACCGAGTGCCCCGTCATCAGGGACAGCGCCCGTGAGCGGACCTCGTCGATCTGCTCCTTGTTCTCCCCGAAGAGCATGTACCGGCACTGGTGGACGGCGAAGGACGCGATGTCGCGCTTGCGGAAGAAGCCGCGCTGCCACAGCGCCCGGGCCAGGTGGAAAGCGCTCGCCCCGCGGATGATCGTGTTGTCGACGTCGAAGAACGCAGCGATCACGCTGCGGTCGGCATCCGGGGTGGGCTCCATCGTGACCACTCTATCCGCGGCCCCTCGGCGGCGACCTACCCTGGGGGCATGGCTGACACCCCGAGAGTCACGGTGTTCGTGCGCGCCGACTGCCACCTGTGCGGACCCGTGCTCCAGACTGTGGAACGGGTGTGCCGCGAGCGGGGCGAGGGGTGGCGCAGCATCGACGTGGACGCCCCGCCTGAGGGCATGGAGAGCGCCGACCTGCGGGCGCGGTACGGGGACTACGTGCCGGTCGTCGAGGTCGACGGCGTGCAGCAGGCCTTCTGGCATCTCGACGAGTCCCGGTTGCGCCGCGCGCTGGGGTGACGTCCCCGGGGATGTGCGCACGAGGGCGGGCTCCCTGGTCGGGGAGCCCGCCCTCGTTCACGTGGTGCGGATCTCGATACGGCCGCAGGCGGCCTACTCGATCGGCGGGTGTGTGTGGCGCGGGCCTGCCCGGCCTACTCGATCGGCGGGTGTGCGGCGCGGCCCTGGGGGCCTACCGATCGGCGGGTGCGTGTGGCGCGGGCCTGGCGGTCCTGCTCGGTCGGCGGGTGGGGGTCAGGCCTTGATGGCCGAGATGTCGAGCTCGACCTTGACCTTGTCGCTGACCAGCACACCGCCGGCCTCGAGCGCAGCGTTCCAGGTGATGCCGAAGTCCTTGCGCGAGAACTCGGTGGTGGCCTCGAAGGCGGTGCGCGGGTTGCCGAAGGCGTCGACGGCGCTGCCGGTCGCCTCGGTGACGAGCTTCACGCTGCGCGTCACGCCGTTGATCGTGAGGTCACCGGTGACGACGAAGTCGCCGTCCTCGAGGGCAGCGCCCGTCGAGGTGAAGGTCCAGGTCGGGTTCTTCTCGACGTCCCAGAAGTCGGCCGTCTTGAGGTGGGCGTCACGGTCGGGCGAGCCGGTGTTGACGCTCGCGGCGTCGAGCTCGGCGGTGACGCTCGAGCTCTCGACGTCGTCGCCCACGGTGATGGTGCCGGAGGTGATGTCGACCGCGCCGCGGACCTTGGAGATGCCCGCGTGGCGGACGATGAAGGTCGCGGACGAGTGCGAGGGGTCGATGGTGTAGGTGCCGGCGGTCAGGCCTTCGGGCAGAGCGGTCATGGATGAGCTCCTGGGATCGGGTGGTGGGGGAGAGGGGGCCGGGGCCGACCCCTTCACGCGGTGATGGTTGAACTTTATACTAGATTTGAGGCGGCGACCAGAGGTCGGTCCCGTTGTCCCGCCCCACCAGCGGGGCTTTCGTCGTACGGCAGAGGTGGACGAGAATGGTGCGAATCGCGCGCGCAGGACGGCGGCGCGCACGAGCAGCAGGCAGGAGGCAGTCCCATGGCCACCACGGCGCCCACGAGCGACGAGCCCCACGCGTGCCCCCTGATCGAGGACCAGGGGGAGCCTCGCTGGCTCGACGCGGACGAGCAGCAGTCGTGGCGCAGCTATCTGGAGGGCAGCCTGCGCCTCGCCGAGGCCCTCAACCGTGACCTCGAGAGCACCAAGGGCCTGTCGCTGAACGAGTACGAGGTGCTCGTGCGGCTCTCCGAGCAGCCCGGGCGCACGATGCGCATGGCGGCGCTGGCCGAGAGCCTCGCGCACTCGCGCAGCCGCCTGACCCACACCGTGCGGCGCATGGGGGAGCGCGGCCTGGTGGAGCGCACGACCTGCACGATGGACGGCCGCGGCGTGAACTGCACGATGACCCCCCACGGCTACGAGACGCTCGTCGACGCGGCACCTCGTCATGTGGCGGCGGTACGTGCCTTCCTCGTCGACCGGATCAGCCCCGAGGAGTTCGCCACGCTCGGCCGCGCCATGGCGAAGGTCGCCGAGGTCTGCCGCGAGCCCTGACCGCACCGGTCGTCGGCGTCGGGGCAGCCGCGCCGTCTGAGAGACTGGTCCCATGCCCACCACCACGGTCCACCTCGTGCGCCACGGGGAGGTCGACAACCCCCGGGGCGTCCTCTACGGCCGCCTGCCCGGCTACCACCTGTCCGAGCGCGGCCACGCGATGGCGCAGCGGCTCGGCGAGCACTTCTCCGACGGCTCGCACGACGTCGTCCTGCTCAAGGCGTCCCCGCTGACGCGGGCGCAGGAGACGGCCGCCCCCATCGCCGAGGGGCTCGGCCTCGAGCTCGGCACCGACGAGCGCCTGCTCGAGGCGGCGAACCACTTCGAGGGCAAGACCTTCGGCGTCGGCGACGGCTCGCTGCGCAAGCCGCGGCACTGGCCCTACCTCCTCAACCCCTTCCGCCCGTCGTGGGGAGAGCCGTACCGCGAGCAGGTCGCGCGCATGCACGCCGCCGTCGAGGACGCGCGCCGGCAGGCGCTCGGCCACGAGGCCGTGCTGGTGAGCCACCAGCTCCCGATCTGGGAGGCTCGGCTGGGTTTCGAGGGCCGGCGGCTCTGGCACGACCCGCGCAAGCGGCAGTGCAACCTCGCGTCGGTCACCTCCTTCACCTTCGACAAGGACGGCGCGCTCCTCGACATCGCCGTGGCCGAGCCCGCGGCGGACCTGCTGCCCGGCGCCCGCGCCGTCCCGGGGGCGTGACCCCGACCGTGCCCCTCGCCGTCCGCCGCCCGTCGCACCGTCTCCTCTCCCAGCCCTCGCTCAGCGATCCCGGCGATCATGGCGCCGTGAGAGCCGCGCACCGCACCCGTCGCCGTCGCCCGACGATCGGGGTCGCGATGGCGGTGCTCGGCCTCGTGCTCGCCGGCTGCGCGCAGAGCTCCGGCAACGGCGACGTCCTCGACCAGGGGTACCAGTCCGGCGACGGCAGCGTCCGCACGTGGGCCGCCGGCGACCGCAGCGACCCCGTGACGCTCAGCGGGGAGGACTTCGCCGGCAAGCCCGTCGACACGAGCGCGTGGCTCGGCGACGTCGTCGTCGTGAACACCTGGTACGCGGCCTGCCCGCCCTGCCGCAAGGAGGCGCCGCAGCTCGTGGCGACCGCCGAGGCGTACGACGGCAGGGTCCACTTCGTCGGCATCAACACGACGGACGAGGCCGGGGCCGCCCAGGCCTTCGAGCGCACCTTCAAGGTCCCCTACCCCTCGATCGCGGACACGAGCGGCGCGGTCGTCGCCACGCTGCAGGGGGTCGTCCCGATCCAGGCCGTCCCGACGACGGTCGTCCTCGACCAGGAGGGGCGCGTCGCCGCGCGCGTGCTCGGCGAGGTCGAGGGCTCCACGCTGCGGGCCCTGCTCGACGACGTGCTCGCGCAGGGCGGGTCCGGCTCGGGCGCCTCCGGCACGGCCCCCTCGGGTGCCTCCGGCACGGCGTCGACGCCAGCCGACGCGGCCTCGTGACCGCCGCCGTCCTGGCCGCGACGACTCTCGCCGTGACGGCCCCCGTGGGCTCCGCGGGGGCCGTGACCGCGAGCATCGGCGACGCCTTCGCGGGGACCGTCTTCAGCGGCTCGGTGCTCCTGGCCATCCCCGTGGCGTTCCTCGCCGGTCTCGTCTCCTTCGCGTCGCCGTGCGTCCTGCCGCTCGTGCCGGGCTACGTCGGCTACGTCTCGGGCATGGCGGCCGCGTCGAGCAGGGGTGCGTCCCGCCGGGGTGGGTCGGGCCGGGGCGCCGTGGTGGACCTGCCCGGACGAGGGCGGGTCGTCGGCGGGGTGGCGCTCTTCGTCGCGGGCTTCACCCTGGTGTTCGTCGCGCTCGGCGTGCTGTTCGGCGTCTTCGGAGCCTGGCTCGAGCGGTGGGACACGGTGATCGAGCGCGTGCTCGGCGTGGTGGTCGTCCTCATGGGGCTCGCCTTCATGGGATTCGTCCCCTTCCTGCAGGCTGACCGCCGCGTGCACGTCAGCCCGGCCGCGGGTCTGTGGGGGGCGCCCCTCCTCGGCGTGGTCTTCGGGCTGGGGTGGACGCCGTGCCTGGGCCCGACGCTCACCGCGATCAACGCACTCGCCCTGGACGGCGGCTCCGCGCTGCGCGGTGGCATCATGGCGGTCGTGTACTGCCTCGGCCTCGGCGTCCCCTTCCTGCTCATCGCCTTCGGGCTCGAGAGCAGCCGCGGGGCGATGGCCTTCCTCAAGCGGCACCGGCTCGCCGTCATGCGCTTCGGGGGCGCGCTGCTCATCCTCCTCGGCCTCGCGCTCGTCACCGGGCTGTGGGGCCACCTGAGCACGCAGCTCCAGCTCCTGATCAGCGGCTTCGAGGTGGTGGTCTGATGGCCCATGACGGCACGGACCCCCGCCCGGGCTACCGTCCCGACGGCATCGACGACGCCTTCGCCGAGAACCGGACCGCCCCGGACGAGCCCGCGACCACCCCCACGCGGCCGGAGGGGCCGGGACGGGCCGGGGGCCCGCAGGTCGTCGGCTCCCTCGGCGTCGTCGGCACCCTGCGCTTCATCTGGCGCCAGCTCACGTCGATGCGCATCGCCCTCATGCTGCTCATGCTGCTCGCGGTCGCGGCGGTGCCCGGCTCGGTGCTCCCGCAGCGCGCCTCGGACCCGGCCGGCTTCGCCCGCTACGTCTCCGAGCACGCCGACCTCTCGCGCTGGCTCGACCGCTTCCAGCTGTTCGACGTCTACACCTCGGTGTGGTTCTCGGCGATCTACATCCTGCTGTTCGTCTCGCTCGTCGGCTGCATCCTGCCGCGCACCCGCGCCCACCTGCGCGGGCTGCGGGCCCGGCCGCCGCGCGCGCCGCGCCGCTTCACGCGGCTCCCGGCGACGGCCTCCGCCACGCTCCCGGACGCGGTGCCCGAGACCACCGGTGACGGCGCCCCGGCCGCCCTCGCCCCGGACGACGACGCGACGCCCTCCCACGGTGCGGCGGCGATCGAGCGCGCACGCACCTACCTCGTGGGCCGCTGGCGCCGCCTGCCGCGCTACCGCGTCGACACCGCCACCGAGCCGGACGGCGCGCTCACCCTGAGCGCGGAGCGCGGCTACCTGCGCGAGACGGGCAACCTGCTGTTCCACCTCGCGCTCGTCGGGCTGCTCGTCTCGGTCGCCCTGGGCCAGCTGCTGCACTACCGCGGGCAGGTGCTCGTGGTGCAGGGGCGCGGCTTCGCCAACGCGGAGGTGCACTACGACACCTTCGAGCACGGGGCCTGGTTCGAGCCGGACACCCTCGATCCGTTCACCCTGACGCTCGACGACTTCGAGTCGCAGTTCCGCTCCTCGGACGCCCAGGCGCAGGACTTCACCGCGCACGTGACGCTCGACGACCGCGGCCGCACCACTCAGGACACGATCAAGGTCAACCATCCGCTCGATGCGGGCGGTGCGAAGATCTACCTGCAGGGCAACGGCTACGCGCCCGAGGTCACCGTGAAGGACTCCGACGGCAAGGTCGCCTTCGCGGGCGCCGTCCCGTTCATCCCGCAGGACGGCGTCTACACCTCGCAGGGCACGATCAAGGTGCCGGACGTCACGAGCGGCGACCAGATCGGCCTCGTGGGCTACCTGCTGCCGACCGCCCAGCGGTCGGGGGAGGGCTGGGTCTCGGTGTTCCCGCAGCCCTACAACCCGGTGCTGGTGCTCTCGTTGTGGCGGGGCGACCTCGGGCTGGACGACGGGGTGCCGCAGAACGTCTACGAGCTCGACACCGACGACATGACCCAGGTGATGGACGGCGACCAGCCGGTCAGCTTCCTGGTGTCCCCAGGGGAGACCGTCGAGCTCCCGGACGGGCTCGGCAGCTTCACCTTCGAGGGGCTGGACCGTTACGTCGCCCTCGACCTGCGCCACGACCCCGCGCTCCTGTACATCCTCGTCTTCGCCTTCCTCGCCCTCGGTGGGCTCGCGCTGTCGCTGTTCGTCCCCCGACGGCGGGTGTGGGTCCGCGTGCGTGGCACGGCGGTCGAGGTGGGCGGTCTGGCCCGCTCGGAGGACACCGGGCTGACCGGCGAGGTCGCCAAGGTGCTCGCGGCCGTGACCGGGCAGCCGGTGACGCCCTACGATGACAACGACCTCGGCCCCGAGAACCCTCGGGACGCGGGGACCCCCAGAAAGGCAGACGATGACGACCGGTGAGATCAGCGACCTCCTCATGTGGGGGACCGCGACCGCGTACACCGTCTCGATGCTCGCGTTCGTCACGAACCTCGTGACGAGCTACGGCCCCGGCAAGACGCCGTCGGACAGCGTCCGCGCGAACAACCGCAAGTCGCTCGGCATCGGGACGATGACGGCCTGGCTGGGGGTCGTGCTCCAGCTGGGTGCGATCGTCGCCCGCGGGATCGCGGCAGGCCGCGCCCCGTGGGCGAACATGTACGAGTTCACGATGGTCGGCACGTTCGTCGCCGTCGCGGTGTTCCTGGTCGTCTCGCTGCGCAAGGACATCCGGTTCCTCGGCACCTTCGTCACGGGTCTCGCGGTGCTGTTCATCGTGCTCGGCCTGCTCAAGTTCCACATCGCGGCCGACGGCGTGCAGCCGGCGCTGCAGAGCTACTGGCTGATCATCCACGTGGGCGTCGCTGTCTCGGCGACCGGCGTGCTGAGCGTGGGCTGCGTCGCCGCGGTGCTGCAGCTCCTGCGTGACTCCTACGACTCGGGCTCCACGCTGCTGCGCGGCGAGGGCAAGGCGCTGCGCGGCCGCAACCGCCTCGCCTGGCGGGTGCTGAGCTGGCACTGGCTCGAGGCGGTGCCGCGGGCGGGCAAGCTCGAGGTGCTCAGCTTCCGCTTCAACGCGGTGGGCTTCGTGCTGTGGACCTTCACGCTCATCGCTGGGTCCATCTGGGCTGAGCACGCGTGGGGCCGGTACTGGGGCTGGGACCCCAAGGAGGTCTGGACCTTCGTGGTGTGGGTGGTCTACGCCGGGTACCTGCACGCACGTGCCACGCAGCGCTGGACGGGACGGCGCGCGGCCTACTTCGTGCTCGTGGGCTACCTGTGCGTGCTGTTCAACTTCACCGGCGTGAACATCCTGTTCGACGGCAAGCACTCGTACGGCAACCTGCCCTCCGACAGCAAGTAGCCGCCCTCCTCGTCACTTGCCGTCGAGGCGGTGCAGGAACTCCGGGTCGTCGTCCGGCGCGCCGGGTCCCTGAGGACCGTGCGGCGCACCCCGTCCGTCCGAGGCGCTGCGGCTCACCAGCAGCCAGACGGCGGGACCGAGCAGCGGCACGAGGACGATGAGCACGAGCCACAGCCACCGCGGCACGCCCGCACGCTGCACGGCGGTGCTCTGCGCGCAGTCTGCGGCGGCGAACACGGTGAGCGCGGCGATCGCGAGGAACAGGACGGCTCTCATCCCCTCAGCCTAGTGACTCTGCCCCGTCCTGCCCCCTCCCCCTGCGGGTTTTCCGGGTTTCCCGACCCGGATCGTGTCGGAGACCCCGGAAGAGCTGGGCGCTTTTGTCACGGCGGGGTCACGGTCCGGCCACAGTTCGGTGTCGGAACGGTCGAAATCCTGGATGTCCTTGCAGGTGAGGGCCAGGCTGGTGGCAGGAGACCGCCGACGGGGGCGGTCGGCGGCACCACCGACGAGGGTGGTCGGCCGCGGAGCACGGCGGCGAGGGGGCACGCGCGATGCACGACGAGGAGCTGTCCGAGGGGTTCGTCGAACCCTCTGGTGCGTCCCGCAGGCGGAGGGCAGTGGTTCTCGGCGGGGTGGTGGTGCTCGTCGTCGCCGCTGCGGTGACCGTGACGGTGGTCCAGCACGCGCGGACGTCGCCGTCGGTCACCCCGGCAGGCGCCCCGGCCTCCGCGGCGACGAGCGCGCCGTCGCACTGGCCGAGCTACCCCAGCATGGCCGACGCCGACCCCGAGCCGCACGAGGTCGGCACCAGGACCTTCTCGGCCTCCGACCCGGGATCGATCGTGGACAGGCGGGTCTACTCGCTCGCGATAGACCCGGTGCCGGCCCTCCCGCAGCAGCAGTGGACGGTCACCGCCGCGCAGATCATGGACGAGCAGCCGGACGTCACGACGTCCGAGCCGCCGCACGTCGAGGAGGTCGACGTCGCGGGCGACACCGCCATCGTCGGCCTCGGCACGACTGCAGACGGCGCGGTGGTCCCCGTGCGGGCCGGCGTCGACCTGGCGTCCGGAGAGCTGCGGTGGGTGAGCAAGGTGCCGATGAACCTGTGCGACGCCACGGACGCCTCGACCGTCTTCTGCACCGACGCGGCCTGGCCCGGGTCGATGGTGACGCTCGTGCAGCAGGTCGACCCCGCGACCGGCGCGACGCTCGACCCCGTCACCGCGCACGGCGCCTTCGGGCACGACGTCGTGACGGTCGTCCCGCAGCACGACGGGCTCATCGACGTCGTCGTCACGAGCGCCGGGCGACCTCGGTGGCGCACCACCATCCACGACGCCGACCTGCGGTCGGCGTTCTCCGACGAGATCCCGACCCCGTCGGTGGTCCCGGGCGCCCCCGAGCTGCTGGCACTCCCCGTGCCGGGGATCTGCACCAACGAGGAGGACTACTCCTACCGCGACGGGCAGCGCGGCGTCAGGCGCTCCTACCTGTTCGACCGGCAGACCGGGAGGCTCGTGGGCACCCTCGACGGCCTGCCGTCGTCGCGGGAAGACGGTCTGTGGTCCGTGCGGGTGGCCGACTGCGCTCCCATGACGGCACCGTCGACCTACCGGGTCGAGCGGCTCCGGCCAGCGTCGGGCACGGCTGCTGGGGGCGAGGACTCCGCGAGCGGGGAGGCCCCCACGGACGATTCCGCGACCCGCGACTCCGTGGACGAGGACCTGCTGTCACGCTCCTACGCTCTGCCGAGCCCCGACGGCTCCTACCCCGCGTCGCCGGTCCGTGTGCACGACGACGGCCGGAGCACGGTCGTCGTCTACCCACCGGGAGGCCAGCCGTGGAACCTCCCGGCGGGCTCCCAGGTCCGGCCCGCGTCGACCGGCACGGTGCTCGTGGCCTCCAGACGGTCCCTGCAGCTGCGCGATGCCGCCGACGGGCACGTCCGGTGGACCGTGACGGGGAGCCGCGATCGCGGCGTGCTGGCGATCGACGGCGAGCGGGTGCTGGTCGGCAGGCTCGGTGGCATGTCCGACGAGAAGGTCGAGGGGACCGTCACCGCCTACGACCTGGCCACCGGTGCCGAGGCATGGCGGTACAGGTCGCAGGGCACCGTGACGAGAGCGGGCGCCCGCCTCTTCGACGTGGTCGACGGCCAGATCTCCCTGCTCGGCCCGGACGCGGGCCTGACCCACGCCACCTCCTCCGCTCCGGGTGCCCCACCCACCACCGACGCCCCCGCGCTCGGCACGCAGACCTTCTCTGCTGCTGATCCCGGGTCCATCTCGGCGCCCGTCCACGACCCGGTCGCCGTCGGGCCGCTGCCGCAGCAGCCGCACCGCGGGCGGGCCGTACAGACGGCGTCGCTCCACGTGGGTGCGCGAGACCTGCTCGGTCACGACGCCGTCACCGTCCGGGTGGCACCCTCGGGGTCGCTCGTGGTCGAGGCGCGCAGCGGGGATCGCGAGCGGTGGCGCACCACGCTCGGCACCGCGGGGCTGGGCCTCGCCAGGACCGTGGGCACGGTCGTGCTGGTCGGCGGTGCCCCCGAGCTGCTGGCCGTCCTGCAGCCAGGCGTCTGCACCGCCGACGACGGCACCCGCTACCCCGGTGGGCCGCGGGACGTGACGGTCGCCTACATCCTCGACCGCGAGACCGGCTCGCTCGTGGGGACCCTCGGCGGGCGGCCGGACGAGCGCGTCGCAGACGCGTGGCGCGTGCAGGTGCCCGACTGCCGTGCCGATCTGGGCAGCGCGGTCCGCTACCGCTGGGAGCGGCTCGTCCCGCCGGAGGCGACGCAGTCCGGGACGGCGCACGGCGTGCCCGACGGCGCGCTCCGGGCGGGGCAGGCCCCCGCCGTCCCCGTGGACGCCGTCCCGCTCACCGACCCGGACGGGCGGCTGCCCGTCCACCCGGTACGGATCCGGCTGCGGGAGGACGGCACCACGGCGGTGATCCCGCCGACGGGCGCCCGCTGGGTCCTGCGCCGCGGCGTCTGGCGGGTGAGGGTCGTGGCCGACGACGCGGTCCTGGTGACCCGGGCCAGGGCCGTGGAGCTGCACGACCTGCGGGACGGGACGCTGCGCTGGCGGGTACGGGTCCCTCGGGGCGAGGACCTGCTCGCGGTCGACGGGGAGCGGGTGCTGACGGGTGAGGTGCGTCCCGGCGCCGTCCCCGGGGCGAGGCACGGCGTGACGGCGTACGACCTCGCCACGGGCGCCGAGGCGTGGCACTACGGGACGAAGGGCTCGATCGTGATGAAGGACCGGAACCTGGTCGAGGTCGTGCACGGCAGGGCGTGGCGCCTCACGGTGGGGGGCCGGTCGTGAGGCCAGTCACGAGAGCAGACGACGAGCGTCCCGGTGAGGGACCGTTCCCGGTGACCGGTGCGCCGGCGCACGGCGAGCCGACGCCCCAGGGATCGGTATTCGTCGACCCGCCCCCGCACCGACGCCGCTGGCTCCTCACCGGGCTCGTGGCCGCCGTCGTGCTGGTCGGGGGAGTGTCCGTGGCGGTCGTGCGGTCGGGGAGCGACCGCACCTCGCCGTCCTCCGTGCCTGCGACGGGCGGTCCGACCACCACGCCGAGCGCCGCGCCGACCACCGACCCGCCCGTGCTCGACCTGGCGGCCCTCGACCCCGCGCCGCACCAGGTTGGCACGAAGACCTTCTCGGCCTCGGATCCGGGCACCGTGCGAGAGCCGCTGCGGGCGCCGCTCGTCGTCGAGGAGCAGCGGTCTGCCCCGCACCGCGCGTGGACGGTCACGGCCGAGCAGATCCTTGCCGCCGCCCCACGCGTCCAGGTCCGCTACGACAAGCCGGTCATCGACCAGGTCAGCGCCTCCGACGGCGTCGCTGTCGTGACCCTGCGGGACGACGACGGCCAGGGCGACCATGTTCCCGTCGAGGCCGGCATCGACCTGGCGACCGGCCGGCTCCTGTGGTCGCACGAAGGACCGCCCGGCTGCACGGTCGTCGACGACGAGGTGACCTTCTGCACGAACGAGGTCTATCCGGGCGAATCCCCGTCCCGGGTGCAGCGGGTCGACACCCGCACCGGCGAGGCGGGGGAGATCGAGGAGGCCGAGGGGTTCTTCGGTCACGACGTCGTCACGCTGCGGCCCGCGACCACGGCCGGTGACACGGACGTCGTCGTCACGAGCGGCGACCGGCTGCGCTGGCGCACCACGATCCACGACCCTGCGCTCGCAGGGCTGCGCAGCGTGCCCACGGTGCTCCCAGGCGCTCCGGAGCTGCTCGCGCTCCCGGTGCCAGGTGCTTGCGGCAAGGGCGACGAGGCCTACATCGACGCTGAGCACGGCGTGACCCACACCTACCTGCTCGACCGGGAGACCGGGCAGGTCGTCGGGACCGTGCGGGGGCGGGCGCAGGAGCGTCTTGGCGACGTATGGCGGGTGCAGCTGCCGTCGTGCGACGAGAACAAGCCGCGGTACCGCTATGAGAGGCTCGCCCCGGGCACGTCGAGCGTGGAGGTGTTCAACGACCGTGCACGGTCCCAGCCCCAGACGACCCAGCCCGCTGCCGACGACGTGCCCGCCGACGCCTACTCGCTGCCCGCGGTGGACGGCACCCAGCCCGAGCCGCCGACGCAGGTGTTCTGGCGCAAGCACCAGAAGGGCTGGGTGGTACCGCCGGCAGGACCCGCCTGGGGGCCGGTCACGAGCCCGACGATGATCCAGCTGGTCGCCGACGAGACTGTGGCGGTGGAGCACGGACGGGTCTTCGAGGCGCGCGACCTGGGCTCCGGTGCGCTGCGCTGGCGCGTGAGGGCGTCACGCGCTGCCGGGGTGCTGGCCGTGGACACGGAGCGGGTGATGCTCGGGAGACTGGGCGACGTCTACCCGCACTACCAGGCCGTCGGCCGCCTGACGGCATACGACCTGCGGACCGGCGCGGAGGCCTGGAGCTACGCCACGGACGGCGCCGTCACCAAGGCCGGTAGCCGTCTGTTCGACGTCGTGGGCGACAGCGTCTCGCTGCTCGGGTGAGACACCGGCGACCAGGGTGTTCCCTGGTGCTTGACTGTCCTCATGGAGGATGACGCACCGCCCGGCACGGCCGGTGCCGAGCAGCCGGGCGCCGGGTCGCCCCGCGCGGCCGCGACCGGCGGCGCGGCTGACCTCGCGGGGTCCCGCGCTGTGCTGGCCGATCCCCGGGCGTCGTCCGACGACCTGCGCGCCGTCCTGCGCGCCCAGCCCGCGCTCGCTGCCCAGGTCGCGGTGCACCCCCGTGCGGACGACGCGCTGCTGCGCGACCTCGAGGCGCTCGACGACCGCGAGGTCGATGCCGCGCTGCAGTGGCGTCAACCGCCCGACGGCGGGTGGTCGCGGGCGCTGCACGGTCCCGAGACCGAGACCGCCCAGGGCGAGGGCGCCAACCCCATCCCCCGGCTGTCGAGCGCGTCGTCCGCGTCGTCGGCGTCGGAGAGCTCTCGGCCTCGCAGGGGCGGCCGTGCGAGGTGGTGGGTCTCGGGGGTGGTGCTGCTGGTCGCCTTGACGGCCGTCGTCGCGATCTTCCTCGTGCGGGGAGCGACGACGCCCGCTCGTACCGGCGTCGTCGCGGGCGTGCCCGCCGTGACCCTGAGTCGGCAGGGGCCGGCGGTTCGCTGGACGCTGTCCACGAGCGACATCAGCGCCGCGCTCGGGGGCGAGGCGAGCCAGATCGAGGTCGAGTCGCTCGCCGGGGACGCTCAGCGAGGCGTGGTCGTCGTGTCTGCGCTGATCGCCGGCAGCCGTCAGGAGCGTGTGCTCGGTGTCGACCTCGCCGCCGGGCGGGTGACCTGGGTGCAGCCGGGCCCGCCCAACGGCCGCTGCACGGGCCGCGGCGACGCGCTGCGGTGCACGGACGCGACGGCACCCACCGTGTGCGCGGTCGCGCCGTCGGGCACCGCGACCGCCGCGCTGTGCACGTCGCGGGTGGACGGCGAGGCCGGCGCCACCTCCTACGACCTTGTGCAGGGCTCGGCAGGGGAACGTGTCTCGCCCCTGATCGGCGTGCACGACGGCGACCCGCTGGTCGTCGGGATGCTCGTCGACCCGGTGACAGGGAAGCTCGGGCTGGAGGTTCGGCGGGAGGGCGCCGTCCGGTGGGTCAGGAGGCTGCCCGCAGAGGTGCCGGTGCCGAGCCAGGCGGTCCTCGACAACAGCGCCCTGACCCGCTTCGTCACCGTCCTCGACCTGCCCCGCTCGCTCGGCCTGGTCGCCGTCCACGTCGCCGCGGGCGTCACCTGCACGCACTTCTCCGGCGACGGCGGCGAGTGCCCGTACGGCACCACCGACGACCGCGGCACCACCCTGCTGCTCGACCAGGCGACCGGGGCGGTGCGCGGCGCGCTGCACGGCGAGGCCCAGCTGCCGGTCGGGGACGGCTGGTACGTCGAGACCGCGACCGGGCTGCAGCTGCAGCACGCGGACGGCTCCGCGGTGGCCGACCCGCGCGGGCTGCGGGACGGGACTGTGGTCGCGGTGGCGGACCGGGTCGTGGTCGTCAGCCGGGTCAGCAGGCAGGACGGGCACACGCTCACCGCCGTCTCGCGAGACGACGGGACTCAGGTGTGGACGCAGTCCGGCGACGCCCTCGCGGTGGACGGCGACCTCCTCGTCGTGCGGCCGGCCGGGGACGAGGGTGCCGTGCACGCGATCGACATCGACTCTGGTGCACAGGCGTGGAACGCGACGGCGGACCGCGACGCGCGGGTGTGGGGTCCGTACCTCGGTGAGGTGACGAGCGACGGCGTGACGCTGCTCGCGCCGGCGGCGTCCTCAGACCGGGCGAGCAGGTAGCGCGGCCGTGGCCCCAGGCGGTGCCCGTAGGCTGGCACCGTGCCCTTCGTCCTGTACTCCCTGTACCGCGTCGCCCTGATCGTCGTCGCCGCCGTCGTCCTCTACCTCGTGGGGATGCGCGGCTGGCTGCTCGGCGTCGTCGCCGTCGTGGTGGCGCTGTGCGCGTCGTACCTGTTGCTCAACGGACCACGGACGCGTGCCGGCGCCTACCTCGCCGAGCGGCGTGAGCACCGCAAGGCGCTCGCCGCGGCGAACGCGGTCGAGCGCAGCGAGGACGAGCAGGAGGAAGACGCCCAGGTCGACGGCGGTCCGACCGGGTGAGGTGCGGCCGCCGGAGCCGCGCCGCGTTCGTGGCGCGCCAGGACGCGCTATGCCGGGGGGAGGATGCGTGAGAGGTCGAACGCTGGCGGCCGCTGCAGCGGCGCTCGCCGTGTCGCTGTGCTCTCTGACCGGCTGCGATGCGTTCGGAGACCCGGGCCCGATGCTCGGGGACTCGGTCGCCTACGCGGTCACGGCTGACGGAGCTCCTGAGCTGCTTGTCCAGAACAACTGCGCAGACCTCACCAGGGTGTACGTCGGCGAAGGTGATGAGTACTGGAACGACGGTCCGACCGTGCTGAACATGGTGGATCCTCCCGTGGGGCGATTTCCCATCTCTCTGACGGACCTCCCGTCCTATGCAGTGGCTCAGGACACTGGTGTGTCGCGCCTGGATCTGCACCCGCCGTTCACCGTGAGCGTCGACGCGAGCGACGGGAACATCAGCGCACTGACGTTCCCACGTGATCCCAAGCCTGGGTACGCGTTGGTCCTGAACGGGTTCAGCACGGACGTCGAGATGGTCGAGGTGCCGATCGCAGAGGTGTCGCTCGCCGGGGAGACCTGCGCGGGCCCCGCCTACCCGAACGCCAGCCCCAGCCCCAGCAGCAGCCCGAAGGCCAGCTCGTAGAACCCGGTCCCGCCCAGCACAGGGACGAGCGCCCGCCCGTACGCACCGACCAGCACCGGGATGCTCAGCAGGACCGCCGGCAGCAGCAGCACCAGGACCATGAGCGTCCACGCGCTCCAGAAGGCGAGCACGACGGCGATCAGGATCGGCAGCCAGATCATCGCGACGTACGCTCTCCGCGCCCGGCGGGGACCCAGGCGCACGGCCAGCGTGCGCTTGCCCGCCACCGTGTCGGTCGGGATGTCGCGGATGTTGTTCACCATCAGGATCGCGCACGCGATCAGCCCGATCGCCACCGCCCCGAGCGCCGCCGGCCAGGTCACGCGCCCCAGCTGGGTGTACGTCGTGCCGAGCACTGCGACCAGGCCGAAGAACACGAACACGCCCACCTCGCCGAGCCCTGCGTACCCGTAGGGTCGCCGTCCGCCCGTGTAGTACCAGGCCGCCAGGATGCTCACGGCGCCCACGGCGACGAGCCACCAGGTGCCGCTGAGCGCGACGAGCACGAGGCCGAGCACGGCTGCGACGCCGAAGGCGGCGAAGGCGGCACCGCGCACCGCGCGGGCGGGGGCGAGCAGGCTCGCGGTCAGGCGCAGCGGGCCGACCCGGTCCGCGTCCGTGCCACGCACGCCGTCGGAGTAGTCGTTGGCGTAGTTGACGCCGACCTGCAGGGCGAGCGCGACCCCGAGGGCGAGCAGCGCCCGCCACAGGTGGAACCCATCGGCGAGGGCGGCCGCCCCCGAACCCACGATCACGGGGGCGGTGGCGGCGGGCAGGGTGCGGGGCCGCGCCCCGGCGACCCACTGCGATGCGGTGGCCATGAGTGGTCCTCTCAGGACGCGGGGAGGTGGGTGGTGGTCGGTGCGTCGTCCGTCCGGCCGGCCAGGGCGGCGCGAGCGTGCGCGGCGACCGCCTGGCGGTCGAACTTGCCAGGGCCGCGCAGCGGGAGATCGTCGACGACGAGGATCTCGCGCGGGACCGCCTCGCGAGCCAGGTCGGCCCCGGCATGGGTGCGGAAATGGTCGACGGCGCCCGAGAACGTGACGGCGGCACGGACGGCGGACGTGGCACAGCGGACGACCGCGACCACCCGCTGGCCCCACTCCTCGTCGGGCACGCCGA
>Ga0182749_1000850_pt1 | contig 25681 bp, 23 predicted proteins | sample eDN3rd37CKraftMG_FD_128875 | JGI IMG/M metagenome (GOLD analysis project Ga0182749, IMG submission 128875) | Enriched Miracle-Growth compost microbial communities from Emeryville, California, USA - eDNA 3rd pass 37_C Kraft MG (version 2) (version 2) ...
CATCGTGGAGAGCGAGCTCGTCGGCGGCGAATGCTCGTACTGGGCGTGCATGCCGTCGAAGGCGCTGCTGCGCACCGGCGCGGCCCTGCGCGCCGCGAAGGACGTCGACGGCGCGCGGCAGGCGGTGACGGGAGCGCTCGACGCCGCGGGCGCGTTCCGCCGGCGCGACGCCATCACCCACGACTGGAAGGACGACGGCCAGGTGGAGTGGCTCTCGAGCGCCGGGATCGACCTCGTGCGCGGCCACGGCCGGCTCGACGGCCCCCGCCGCGTCGTCGTGGACGGACCGGACGGCACCACCACCCTCACGGCACGGCACGCCGTCGCAGTGTGCACGGGCACGGCGGCGCTGCTGCCCGACGTGCCGGGGCTCGCGGACATCGAGCCGTGGACGAGCCGCGACGCGACGAGCTCCCACGAGGTGCCGGGGACGCTCGCCGTCGTGGGCGGCGGCGTCGTGGCCGCCGAGATGGCGACCGCCTACGCCGCGCTGGGAAGCCACGTCATCCTCCTCGTGCGCTCGCGGCTGCTCCGCGGCGTCGAGCCCTTCGCGGCCGATCTCGTACGGGACTCGCTCGTCGCCGCCGGCGTCGACGTGCGCGAGGGCGTCGACGTCGCATCGGCGGCTCGCTCCGACGGGACGAGCGTGCTCACCCTCACGGACGGATCGGCCGTCACGGCCGACCGAGTCCTCGTCGCGGTGGGGCGGACACCGCGCACGGCCGACATCGGCCTCGAGACGGTGGGCCTCACGCCGGGCGACTGGATCGCCGTCGACGACACGCTTCGCGCGCCGGGGACCGACTGGCTGTACGCCGTCGGAGACGTCAACCACCGGGTGCTGCTGACGCATCAGGGCAAGTACCAGGCGCGCGCGGCGGGGGACGTCATCGCGGCGCGCGCCCGCGGCGCGGCCGTCGACGACCGTCCGTGGGGCGTGCACGTCGCGACCGCGGACCACGCGGCCGTGCCGCAGGTGACCTTCACGGATCCCGAGGTCGCGTCGGTGGGACTCACGGCGGACGCGGCGACGAAGGCGGGCCACCGCATCCGCGTGCTCGACTACGACCTGTCCTGGGTGGCGGGTGCATCGACCCACGCCGACCACTACCGCGGATCCGCCCGCGCCGTGGTCGACGAGGATCGGGGCGTTCTCATCGGCGCCACGTTCGTCGGCCCCGATGTCTCAGAGCTCCTGCACTCGGCGACGATCGCGATCGTGGGCGAGGTGCCGCTGGAGCGACTGTGGCACGCGGTCCCGTCCTACCCGACCGTCAGCGAGGTGTGGCTGAGATGGCTCGAGGCGTACGGCAGACCGACGGCGGGGTGAGCCGCGCGACCGCGATCCTGCGGCGCTATCCGGTCACGATCGCGGCGGTCGCCGTGGTGGTCGTGTGCTTCGCGCTGCAGTGGTCGACGCCGCTCATCCCCCTCCTCCAGCGTCAGGGGGCCGCGATCGCCGGCGGTGAGTGGTGGCGCCTGTTCACGTCGTTCTTCGTGCAGGGGTCGGGGTGGGGGCAGTTCGCGTTCAACACCGCGGGCCTGATCATCCTGGGCGGCGCCGTCGAGCGGGTGCGCGGGAGCATGGCCTGGATCGCGACCGCCGTCGTCGCTCAGGTCGGCACCGTCGGGGTGGCATCCCTGTGGGCGCCGCAGGCGTATGACTCGGGCAGCTCGTTCGTCGTCGGCGGCCTCGCCGGCATGCTCGCGCTCGCCCGCTTCTCCGGCCCGCGGGCATGGGTCGTGACCGCGGCCGCGTACCGCGTCTTCTTCGTGACGTACCTCGCCGGTCTCGCCGTGGCCGGGCCGGTGGCCGGCGCCGTGACCGGTTCGGTGGTAACGGGCGCCGTCGTCGCCCTCCTGCTGCGGTCGGATCTCGCGCTGTGGGCGCGCTACGCCGTCCTCGGCGTCACGGTCGCCGCGACGGCCGTCCTGATCGTCTGGCGGGATCCGCACGGCGTGGCCGTCGCCCTCGGCATGATCGTCGCGATCGCCTGGGCGAGCGTCCACCCGCACGTCTCGCTGATCAGTGGAAGAAGTGACGCTCGTTCGTGAAGAACATCGTCACGTTCGCGGCGCGCGCCGCCTCGATGACCTCCTCGTCGCGCACGGATCCACCCGGCTGCACGATCGCGGAGACACCCGCGTCGATGAGGATCTGAGGCCCGTCGGCGAACGGGAAGAACGCGTCGGATGCCGCGACCGAGCCGACCACGCGGTCGCCCGCGCGCTCGACCGCGAGACGGCACGAGTCGACGCGGTTGACCTGGCCCATGCCGACGCCCACCGTGGCCGAGCCCTTCGCGAGCACGATCGCGTTCGACTTGACGGCGCGGCACGCCTTCCACGCGAAGATGAGGTTCGTCATCTCGTCGTCGCTCGGGCGCTCGCCGGAGACGAGCTGCCAGTCCTTCGCGACGGACTCGATGTCGTCGGGGAAGCGGTCCGCGTCCTGCAGCAGAAGACCGCCGGAGACGAGGCGCACGTCCATCGGCTCCTGCTTCCAGTCGGCGGGCAGCTGCAGCACGCGCAGGTTCTTCTTGAGCTTGAACACCTCGAGGGCGGCCGGCTCGAAGTCGGGCGCGACGATGACCTCGGTGAAGATGTCGCGGAGGTTCTCGGCCATCTTGAGCGTCACGGTGCGGTTCGCGGCGATCACGCCGCCGAACGCCGACACCGGGTCGCACTCGTGCGCGCGCAGGTGCGCCGAGGCGATGGGGTCGAGCGCGTTGGGCGCCGCGACCGCGATGCCGCACGGGTTCGCGTGCTTGATGATCGCGACCGCCGGCTTGATCATGTCGAACGCGGCGCGCAGCGCGGCATCCGCGTCGACATAGTTGTTGTAGGACATCTCCTTGCCCTGCAGCTGCGTCGCCTGCGCGATGCCGTGGCCGCCCTGGCGCGTGTAGATCGCGGCGCGCTGGTGCGAGTTCTCGCCGTAGCGCAGCGTCGCGAGACGCTCGGCCTTGATCGTGAGGTACTCGGGGAGGTCCTCCTCCTCCAGCGTCCCGTCGGCGAACCAGGTCGCGACGGCGCTGTCGTAGGCGGCGGTGTGGGAGAACGCGCGGGCGGCCAGCTGGCGGCGCTGCACGAGCGTCGTGCCGCCGCTCTTGATCGACTCGACGACGGCCGGGTAGGACTCGGGCGAGACGACGATCGCGACGTTCGCGAAGTTCTTGGCGGAGGCGCGGACCATCGCCGGTCCCCCGATGTCGATCTGCTCGACGACGTCGTCTCCCTCAGCGCCCGAGGCGACCGTCTCGACGAACGGGTAGAGGTTGACGACGACGAGCTCGAAGGGCGCGATGTCGAGGGCGGCGAGCTGGCGCTCGTGGTCCTCGAGGCGGAGGTCGGCCAGCAGACCCGCGTGCACGCCGGGGTGCAGCGTCTTGACCCGGCCGTCGAGCGACTCGGGGAAGCCCGTCACCGACGCCACGTCGGTCACCGCGTAGCCCGCCTCGCGGATCTTCGCCGCGGTCGAGCCGGTCGAGACGATCTCGACGCCCGCATCGGACAGCGCGGCGGCGAGCTCGATGAGACCGGTCTTGTCGCTCACCGAGACGAGCGCCCGCTTGACGGGGACGACGTCGCGGTCGCGGTAGAGGGCGGGGTCGTGGCTGGGGCCTGCCATTGTTCTCCTCGGGTTCGGGTGGGGTCAGCGGTCGAGCGAGAGCTCGCCGGTGGCGATGCGTCGCACGACGTCGATGAGGAGACGTCGCTCGACGGGCTTGATGCGGTCGTGCAGGGTGTGCTCGTCGTCGCCGGGGAGCACCGGCACGCGCTCCTGGGCGATGACGGGACCGGTGTCGACGCCGTCGTCCACGACGATGACGCTCGCGCCGGTCTGCGCGACACCGGCCGCGAGGGCGTCGCGCACGCCGTGCGCACCCGGGAACTCCGGCAGGTACGCCGGGTGGGTGTTGATGATGCGCGGCGCGTACTCGGCGACGAGGGCGGGCGGGAGCAGGCGCATGAGGCCGCTCAGGACGATGAGGTCCGGCTTCCACACGCGCAGCTGCTCGGCGAGCTCCTCGCCCCACGCCTCGCGGCTCGCGAAGCGCGTGAACGGCACGGTGAAGGACGGGATGCCGAACTCCTCGGCGTGCGCGAGGCCCTCGGCCTCGCGGTCCGCGCCGACGACGACGACGCGGGCCGGGTATTCGGGGTCGCCGGTCGCCTCGAGGAGCGCCCGCAGATTCGAGCCTCCGCCGGAGATGAGGACGGCGACCGACAGCACCCGATCAGTCTATCGGCGGCAGCGGGGTGGGCCGTCCCGAGCCCAGCGCGGTCGGGTCGATGGGGTCGATCGGCGCCGTCTCGTCGGCGTCGGTCGGGGTGGGCTCGACCGGCTCCGGCTCGACGGGCTCGGGCAGAGCGGTCTCTGCGGGCTCCGGGGCGACGAGGTCCGGTCGGTCCTCGGGCGCGGGGTCGGCGGCTTCGGGGGCGAGGGCGGCGAGGGCGGACAGGTCCGCGGTCTCGCCGTCGGCGGGATCCGGCGACGCGGCCGGCGTCGGGTCCGCGCTCCAGGCCCCGACGGGGTCGGGGCTCCAGGCGGCGGATGCGCCGAGCACGGAGGCCGCAGGGGCGGCGGGCGCCGCGGTGGGCAGGGGCGACGCCGCGACGGGCGCGCCTTCTCCGGCATCCGGGTTCGGGGCGGAGTCGCTCGCACGACGGGGCGACAGGAGCAGGATGCCTGCGCCCACGAGCACCTCGAGTCCCACCGCGAGCGCGACCGGTCCGGCCGAGGGGCCCACGGCGGCGAGGCGCCCCGGCCCCATGCTGCCCGCCGCGGCGAGCGAGAGGACCGCGGCCACTCCCCCGCTGAGCACCGCGATGGCGACCGTCAGGACCACCCGTGGCCCGACGGCCTCGTGCGCGGCGGATGCGGAGGGCGCGGCATCCGACCACCAGGAGCCGGCGGCGGACGACGCGGGGGCGGGGCGGCCCGCGACGAGTCGCGACCGCACGATCCAGCCCGCGAGCGCCCCGGCGCCGACGGGGGCGAGGAGCACGAGCAGCAGCCACGGCGAGACGGACTCGGGCACCGCGCCGAGGATCGGGATGCCCGGCACGACGCCGACCTGGGTCCCCGCGGGCGAGACGGCGGTTCCCGGTCCGAGTGCGAAGCCGGGGCCGGCCACCCAGGCCAGCGCCCACACGACGAGCGTCGGGAGATACATGAGCTCCCCGATGGTGAGGAGGGTCGCGCCGAGGCCGTCCACCTGCGCCGTCTCGTACAGCGCGATGATCTCTCCGCCGCGCGCCACCAGGGCGACGGCGAGGACGAGCGATGCGATGCCGACCAGTCCGGCCAGCGCCGCGACCGCGCCGCGCACCGCGAGCCCGGGGACGGCGCTCCAGTCGCCGCGCCACGCGTCGACGCGGGCGTGCAGGTCGTCGATGAGGCCGTCGTCGCCGTCGCGCCACGCGGTCACGATCGCGCCGACGAGCGCCGACACCCCGTGGATCGCGGCGGGCAGCAGCACGGCCTGCCACAGGACGGGGCGGGCGACGGGGTTCGCCGAGGTGAGGGCGATGCCCGCGGCGAGGAGTGCGAACACGACGGTGCCGGACACCACGCCGGTAATCCAGGCGCCGGCGCCCGCGGAGCGGCTGCCGGAGCGCGCGGCGAAGACCGCCGTGAACGCCGCGAAGGCGAGCGGCGCGACCGACAGCGTGAAGGAGGCCGCCGCGGCCGGGATGCCCGTCTCGACGAGGTAGGCGTCGGGCAGCGTGATCGACAGCGGCACCAGGTTGCCGAGCTGCCAGATGGATGCCGCGGCCGGCCACAGGGCGCTCCAGTCCGGCTGTCCGATGCCGAAGAACCAGAGCACGGTGAGCGTCGCGAGCGCGACGGCGAGCGCCGCGGCGGCCGCGATGACGGCATCGAAGGCGGAGAGGAGGGCGACGAGAAGGCGGTGCATGCGCCATCGACCCTACCCAGCGGGCGTGCACGGCCAGCCCTGGCGCGCGCGCTAACGTTGTCTGAGAGCTTCCTGAGAGTCCAAGGAGATGCATGAGCACCGAGCAGACCACCGCTGAGGAGACGGAGCGCGCCCCGCGCAACGGCTTCGACCGCTTCTTCGAGATCACGAAGCGCGGGTCCACCGTCGGCACCGAGATCCGTGGCGGCATCGTCACCTTCGTGACGATGGCCTACATCGTCATCCTCAACCCGCTGATCCTGTCGACTCCGGACATCGCGGGCGCGACCCTTCCCGCGAGCGCCGTCGCGACGTCGACCGCGCTGACCGCGGGGGTCATGACGATCCTCTTCGGCCTCGTCACCCGCCTGCCGTTCGCCTTCGCGGCGGGCCTGGGCATCAACGCGTTCCTCGCCTACGCGGTCGTCGGTCAGGTGACCTGGGGCGAGGCGATGGCGCTGACCATCATCAACGGTCTCATCATCGTGCTGCTGGCGGCCACGGGCCTGCGGAAGATGATCTTCGACGCCGTCCCGGTGCAGCTCAAGCTCGCCATCACCGTCGGCATCGGCCTGTTCATCGCGTTCATCGGCTTCGTCAACGCGGGCTTCGTGAGCCCCGCCGAGGGCACGCCGCTCGAGCTCGGCGTCGGCGGATCGATCGCGTCGATCAGCACGCTGCTGTTCGTCGTCACCCTGCTGCTGGGCGGCATCCTCATCGGCCTGCGCGTCAAGGGCGCCATCCTCATCGCCCTCGTCGTCGGCACGATCATCGCGGCGATCGTCAACATCTTCACCCCGCTCGCCGACTTCGGCCTGACCGGCGGCATCTTCGCGCTTCCCGACTTCAGCCTCATCGGCGCCGTGAACTTCGGCTTCGACCTCGGCAAGGTCGGGTTCATCTCGCTGCTGATGATCGTCTTCACGCTCGTGTTCTCGAACTTCTTCGACGCCATGGGCACGATGACGGGCCTGGCCAAGGAGGCGAACCTCGCCGACGAGAAGGGCGACTTCCCGCGCATCAAGTCGGCGCTCATCGTCGAGGGTGTCGGCGCGGTCGTCGGTGGTGGCACGTCGTCGTCGTCGGCGACCGTGTTCGTCGAGTCGGGCTCCGGCATCGGCGAGGGCGCCCGCACCGGCTTCGCGAACCTCGTCACCGGTGTGCTGTTCCTCCTCGCGATGTTCATCACCCCCGTCACCGGCCTCGTCCCCGGCTTCATCGCGGCGGCCGCCCTCGTGCTCGTCGGCGCGATGATGCTCGCGCAGATCAAGAACATCGACTTCACGGACTTCCGCGTCCTGCTGCCGGTGTTCCTCACCGCGACGGTCATGCCGCTCACCTATTCGATCGCCAACGGCATCGGCGCCGGCTTCATCAGCTGGGTGCTCCTGAACGCGTTCTCGCGCAAGGGCACGAAGGTGCACTGGCTGCTGTGGGTCGTGGCCGTCGGCTTCGCGATCTACTTCGCGCGCGGCCCGATCGAGGCGGCGCTCGGAATCGCCTGATCCACGCACACGCAGAAGGGGGGATGCCGCGCGGCATCCCCCCTTCTCGCGTCTCCGGCGCTCAGCCCTCGATCGGCTCGAGCACGAACAGTGCGATGAGGCGGTCGGTCTTCTCCGCGTACTCGGCGTACTGCGGGAACGCCCCGACGGCGCGCTCCCACCACTGGGCGTACTCGTCGCCGCTCAGCTCGCGCGCGAGGTAGTCGCGCTTGACGGGGCCGTCCTGCAGCTCGACATGCGGGTTGCGGCGGATGTTGTTCGCCCACTTGGGCTCGTTCGGCGCACCGCCCAGGGAGGCCACGACGGCGTAGCGGCCCTCGTGCTCGACGCGCATGAGCGCAGTCTTGCGCAGGCCCCCGGTCTTGGCGCCGACGGTCGTCAGCACGACGACCGGCTTCCCGCGCAGGTCGCCGCCCTCGGCGCCTCCGGTCGCTTCGATCTTCTCGGCTTGGACACGCGCCCATTCGGCGGTTCCCGGCAGGTACTCTCCAGTCAACGGCATCTATCCACCGTAACGCCCGCTCAGTAGCATGACGGTGTCCGCCCGCATCGAGGCGCGGAGGTCGCCATGGCAGTCGAGATCCAGGTGAAGGTCGGCCGCGGCCGGAAGGGCGCCCCGCCGGACGTCCTCGAGCTGCGCGTCCACGGCGTCAACAACACGACCCCCGCCGCGCTCCTCGACCTCCCGCCGGACGGCGTGGAGCTTGTCGCCGGCGACAAGCTCGGGTCGTTCTGGCGCCCCACCGCGGCGGCTGAGGCGGGGGCGACGACCCGGGGACGGGTACCGCCGGGGATCGCCCGCGAGGCGTACTCGTGGGGCGGCATGGTGCGCACCGTCCCCAACTTCGGCGGCGTCGGCACGGCGGGACGCGTCGCGGGCGTCATCGCGCGCATCCTGTACGCGCTCATCCTGCCCTTCAGCATCGGCAACGCGGTCGAGTGGACGCGACGGCTCACCACCGCCGGCGAGCGCAGCGCGGGCGCCGCCGTGGCGTCCGCGCTCGCGCGGCTGTTCGGCCTCGTGCTGACCCTCGTGTTCACGACGGCGGCGGTGACGCTGTCGCTCGACATCCTCGGGGCGCAGTGCGCCGCGACGGTCGGCCTGTGCGCGCCGATCCAGGGGCTGCTGGATCCGCTCGCGTCGTGGACGGCCGGGCAGCGGCTCGCGCTGTTCACGCTCGGTCCGGTCATCGCGATCGGCGGCCTGTGGCTCTTCTCGGCCTTCTCGCGTCAGCGCTACGACGTGCTGCCCGGCATGGAGAACCATCGCGACACCGAGCTGGACTCACCGCCCACGCCGCTCGAGCTGCCCCGCGCGGTGCTGTCGCAGCCGGGCTTCTGGGCGAACCGCATCACCCGCGCGCTCGCCCGCGCCCACGTGGCGGCGAGTCTCGCGCTGACCTGCGGCCTCGTCGCGCAGCACGTGGCGATGTCGTCCGGCGGGTCGATCGCTGCGGTCGTCCTCGCCGCGGTCGCCGCCGTGCTCCTCGCCGCCGCAGCCGTCGTCGTCTGCGTCCTGCCGACGATGACGCTCCCGCCGCCCGCCGAGCGCGGCATCCGGTGGCCGGGGCGGATCACCGCCGTGCTCCTCGCCCTGTCCGGAGCGACCCTCATCGCCCTCCTGGTGGTGCTCGTGTGGTTCACGGACTCCGCGTCCCTGCCCGCCGACACGCGGCATCCGGGCCTGTACGGCGCGGGCTTCGTGCCGCTCGTGCTCATCGGGATCGCGGGCCTGCTCGCGCTGAGCGGTGTGTTCTGGCGGCCGTGGCGCGGACGGCGGGCGACGGCGTGGGCCGGATGCGCGCCTGCGGTCCTCATGACGCTCTCGCTCACGCTGGCGGTCTCGACGAGCGCGATCCTGATCGTCGCCGTGGGCAATGCGCTCAACGGGCGGCTCTCGGCATCCGATCTCATCCGCGACCACGGCGCCGACGCGACCTCCCTGCAGATCCCGAGCGTGTGGGTGGGTCTGGGGGCGGCGATCCTCGCCGCGGCCCTCGTCGCGATCGTCGGCGTGCTCACCGCGCTCGTCGTGCCGCGGACGGTGAGCTCGCGCGCCCGGACATGGGGCGCGCCGTGGCGACGCGGGCGCCCGGTGATCCCCGTCGACGCCGGCGTCATTCCCCTGTCGCAGGAGGTCCTCTTCGACCGCATCACCGACCGGCGCCGGTCCGCGGCGCTCCTGCACCTCATGGAGCCGGCCGTCGCGATCCTCGCCGTGCTGCTGGCGGCCGGTGCCGTGCTCGGCTGGGTGTGGACGAGCGTCGCGTATCTGCGCGACGCGTCGCTGTGGGCGGCCCTCCCCCTGCCCGTGGCGGCCGCGACCGTGCAGGCCTGTCTCGACGTCGCGATGTGGGGACTCGGCGCGGTCGGCGTGCTGCTCGTGGCGGTGCTCGCGAGCGGCGCGACGAGCACCTCGCCGCGTCCGCTCGGCATCGTGTGGGACATCGCGTGCTACCTCCCCCGCACGGGGCAGCCGTTCGGGCCGCCGTGCTTCGCCGAGCGCGCCGTGCCCGAGATCGCGGGCCGCATGCACGCATGGCTGCGGGAGGACCCGTCGCGTCGTGTCGTGCTCGTGGCGCACAGCATGGGCGCGGTGCTGTCCGTCTCGGCGCTGGGGCTGCTCGCGAGCTCGCCGGAGACGCGACGGATGCTGCGGCGGGTGAGCCTGCTCACCTTCGGTGTGCAGCTGCGCGCCTACTTCGGGCGGATCCTCCCCGAGCTGCTCGGTCCGGACGTCCTGGGGGTGCGGCCCTCGCGCGGTCCCGGGTTCTACCGCCGCGACCCGTGGCGCGCCGACGCCGAGACGCAGGCCCGCACGAGCGGCGACGGGGCGACCGACCGCCTGCGCGGGACGCTCCTCGCCGACGCGGCGGTGCCGTGGGTCAACCTCTGGCGGCTCACGGACTACCTCGGCTTCCCGGCCGCCAGCACGGTGGTCTCCAGCGGCGACGGGACGTTCCGCAACCGGGTGGACCGGTACGCGCAGGAGCTCGACACGACCGGCTACATGGTCGAAGTCGGCACGCACGGCGAGTACTTCCGCGCGCCCGAGTACGACGCCGCGCTGCTCGAGCTCGCCGGGCTGCCGCCGGCGTAGCCGCGCGCCGGCGCGTCTCGGCGGGGCGGGGCGTAGCCCCGCACCGGCGCGTCTCGGCGGGGCGGGGCGACGGGGCCGGGCGCGGGGCAGCGGGGCGCCGGGTCGCCTCGCCGGGTGGGCCGTCGCCGAGGGAAGGCGTTCTGCGCAAGGAAGGCCGATCCCGCGGCATCCTGCCTTCCTCCGGCGATCCGCCTCCCTCGGGCGGAGTCTGGACGCCGGCTGCGATCACGGCACCAGCGCGCGGACGACGGGGCCCCACCGCTCGAGCCACGCCTCGAGGATGCCGTCCTCGGCATATGTACGGTCGATGAGGCTGAGCGGCGCGGTCGGGAGCGCTGCGCCGAGCTCGGAGAGGACGGGCCTCAGCGTGTACTCGGCAGCCAGTGCGTGCCCCGGTCCCGCGGCCAGCATGAGCGGGACGGCAACGACATCCGCGAGTCCCGTACCACCGGCGAACTGGTCGAGGAACAGCTTGAGCAGACCCGTGTAGGACGCCTTGTACGTGGGGCTTGCGAAGACCGCGACGTCTGCGGCCTGCACGTCCGCCACGGCCTGCGCGACGGACGGGTCGCCCCATCCGAGCAGCGCCGGGCCGAGTTCGATGACCTCGAGCACCCGGACGTCATCCGCCCCGAGCCCCTCCAGGACCCGGACGGCGGCGTCGCGCGTGCGCGAGGCGGGCTTGGGGTTGCCGACGACGGCGATTCCGATCATGCTGTCTCCTTCACTGCGATGGACAGAGACCGACCGGAGGGCTCGGTCACAGGGACGGATGCCGGACCGGTCGGCGAGTCGGCGGCGAGACCCGGCCGCGGTGCTGCCCCGGCGCGCCGGGGCAGCACGATGGCTGCCGAGACGGCGACGATCCCGGTGGCGCCGAGAGTCCACAGCGCCGCGGAGGTGCCCGCCGCCGCCATGACAGCGGCGGCCACGGCGCTGCCGGTCACCGCGCCGATCTGGCGGGTCGCGTTGTACGCTCCCGATGCGACTCCGGCGAGCGCAGGCGGGACGCTCGTGATCGCGGCCGCCGCGAACGGTGACCACACGAACGAGTTCGCGAAGCCGAACACGGCGAACACCACCGCGAAGAGACCGACGGGACCGTCGACGGCCGCCAGGAGCGCGCACGCGAGCGTCGAGGCGACGAGCGCGATCGCGCCGGTGCAGGCGATCGGCCGCGCGCCCCAGCGCGCGAGCCCCGCGCCGGCGAGCGGAGCCGTCACGGCGGAGACGACGCCGAGCGGCACGAGAGCGAGGGTCGCGGTGCCCACCGTCAGCCCGCGCTCGTCCTGCAGATGGAGCATCACGGGGATGAGCGCGGCGCCGACGATGAAGCTCGCGCTGGTGGCGCCCACCGTCGCCACCACGAACCCGCGGCTGCGCACGAGCGCGGCGGGGACGAGCGCCCGCGCCGAGTCGCGGGGCTGGACGCCGAATGCGAGCGCGACGATGACGACGCCCGCACCGCCCAGCACGACCGCCAGCCATCCGAGCGCCGCAGCCTCGTGGACGGCGAACACGACGGCGAAGACGCCGACCGCGCTCGCGACCGACGTGAAGACCGGGATGCGGGCCGTGCCGTGCTCGGGGCGCGCGACCCAGACGAGGACCAGGACGAGCGCGAGGATGCCGAGCGGCACGTTGACGAGGAAGATCGCCGGCCAGCCGGCGGCCTGCACGAGGACGCCGCCGAGAAGCGGACCACTCGCCGCCGCGACACCGCCCACCCCGCCCCACACGCCGAGCGCGCGCGGGAGGAGCCGCGGCGGGAAGGTGCGGCGGATGATGGCCAGCGACTGCGGTGTCATGAGCGCGGCACCGAGCCCCTGCACGACGCGCGCGATCACGAGGACGAGGAGGTCCGGCGCCAGTCCGCACGCGAGTGACGCGAGGATGAACACGACGAGGCCGACGAGGTAGATCCGCCGTGCCCCGAACCGGTCGCCGAGCCGGCCGGCGATGAGCAGCGGCACGGCGTAGGCGAACAGGTATGCGCTGTTGACCCAGACGGCGTCGGCGGGAGCGGCATCCAGCCGGGTCGCGATCGTGGGGACAGCGACCGCCACGATCGTGCTGTCCAGCAGGAGCAGGAAGAACCCGAGACACAGCGCCACGAGGGAGGGCCAGGGGCGCGCGCGCCGCCCGCGGGATACCGGATCGGTCACGGCTGCAGGTTCTCGCGTAGCGTCCTGCCGGGGTATCGCGGCGCGAGTGCGCCGCGCGCGCGGAGCTCGGGGACGAGCAGCTCGGCGATGTCGGCGTAGCCGGACGGGGCCGCGAGCGGCGAGCTGAACATGTACCCCCCGCGTGAGCCGGTCGCGGCGAAGTTCTCCTCGAGCGCGTCGGCGATCTCGCCAGGCGAGCCGACGAGCGTGTGGTCCATGCCCGTGGCGTGGTGCCAGCCGTGCTCGAAGAACTCCGCGCGGGTGATCCGGTGGTCGACGCCGTACTCGTCGACGAGGGCGCCGACGAGGCCGCCGGGGGTCGCGTGAGCGGCCGCGATCTGCGCGACCAGGTCGCCGAGCAGGAAGGTGTCCGGGAGGGTCGAGAAGTCGTAGCCGGCGTTGTGCGAGAGGTGCGTTCCCACCGCCTCCTCGTCCCAGAACGAGAGCACCTCGCGCCGGCGCTCCTCCGCCTCGGCGCGCGTGCGGCCGACGATGACCTGCGTGGCCCACAGGATGCCGACCTGTGCGGGGTCGCGTCCGACGTCGACGAGAGCCGCGTCCAGCGCCGCGCGGTGGCGCTGCTGTCCGGCGAGCGAGCCGCCGTAGCCGAAGACGACGTCCGCGAACCCCGCCGACGTGCGGATGCCGCGCGGCGAGTTTCCGGCCTGCACGAGCACCGGGTGCACCTGGGGGCTGGGCACCGCGCTGAGAGGTCCCTTGACCTGGAAGAAGCGTCCGCGATGGTCGATCGGATGCACCTTGTCGGGATCGGCGAAGCGGCCGGTGGCCCGGTCGCGGATAATCGCGTCCGACGCGACCGAGTCCCACAGTGCCCGGCACACGGCGATGAACTCGTCCATCCGCTCGTAGCGGTCCTCATGGGCCATGAGCTCGTCGAAGCCGTAGTTGGCGGCATCCGCGCTGCGCGTCGAGGCGACCACGTTGAACGCCAGCCGTCCGCCGGTGACGTGGTCCAGCGAGTTGAGCAGGCGCGCGACGTAGAACGGATGCAGGAAGGTCGACGAGTACGTGAGGCCGAATCCGATGTGCTCGGTGACCGTGGACATCGCCGCGACGATCGGGCTCATGTCCTGGCGCGGCCACTGCACCCCCCACTCGACGGCGGGCGCGATCGATCCGCGCCAGGTGTCCGGGATGCCGCTGCCGTCGCCGAAGAAGAGCATGTCGACGCCGGCGCGCTCGGCCGTCTGCGCGATCTGCTGGAACATCCGCACATCGGGGAAGTCCGCGCCCACCCACGACCCGGCGCGCGCCCAGCGCCCCTCGGTGTGGGTGAACGACAGATCGAAGGCGGTGTGGATGCCGGCGCTCACGCGGTGACCTCCGCGCGGCTCCACAGCGCCACGAGGGCGTCGGCGTCGGTGACCGCGCCGACGTTGAGGGCGAGCATGTCCAGCGAGGCGCGTTGCAGGTCGTCCGTGTACGCGGCCGTGGCATCGGCGGGGATCACCACGGCGTACTCGCGCTGCACGGCGTCCGTCGCGGTCGCGAACACACAGCACTCGGTCGTGAGGCCCACGACGGCGACCCAGCCGATCCCCCGCGCACGCAGCGCATCGTCGAGATCGGTGCCGACGAATCCGCTGTAGCCGCGCTTGACGACGCGCAGCTCGCCCGAGGCGGGCTCGAGGCCGTACCACTCGGCACCCGGGGTCCCGGTGACGCACGGGAGCCCGTCCGGCCACGCATCCGGATCACCGGTCTGCAGCCACGAGCTCGCCCGCCAGGGGCGCGCCGGATCGCTCACGAGCTCCACCCACACGACATCCACGCCACGCTCCCGCGCGTCGTCGACGAGGCGCGCGCACGCGCCGACGGCGTCGGCGACGGCCTGTTCCGCCGCGCCGTCGATGCCGTACGCGCCGATGTGCGCGGGATCGGCGAACGAGCGCTGCACGTCCACGACCACGAGCGCCGGACGACCGAGTGCGGGCAGCGCGTCGAAGCGGCGCGCCGCGACATCCGTGCTCACGCGCTCACCCGCGCATCCTGCGCACGCAGCGCCGGCAGCACCGCATCGCCGAAGGCGCGCATGTCCTCGAGGTAGTCGGGGAAGATCAGCATGAGGCCGTCGAGCTCGGCGCGCTCCACGACCGTGAGGACGCGCTCGACGATGGTCTCGGGGCTCCCGGTCACGTACGGCGTCTGGAACGCCTCCTTGCCGGTGGCACCCTCGGCCCATGACAGAGCACGCTGGGCATCCCAGCCCCACGAGCGCCGCATGTTCGCGAGCGCCTCGCGGTCGAGGCCCGCGGCGAAACGCTCCGCGCGGGCCTCCGCGGCGGCATCCGAGTCGGCGAGCACGATCGTGAGCATCGAGTACGTGCGCACGGTCCGGCCGCGCGCGGCGGCCCGTTCGTGGACGTCACGCGAGAGCTCCGCCATGTCCTCGAGGCTCTCCGATCCGAGGAAGGCGCCGTCGGCGTACGCGGCTTGGAAGGCCCGCCCGCTCTCGGACCGGCCGGCGCTGATGATCTCGGGACGCGTCACCGGGTGCGGGCGGGACTGGCAGTCCTCGAGTGTGAAGAACTCCCCGTGGTGGGTGACCGAATCCTCGCTCCACAGGCGCAGGACGAGCTGAGTCCACTCCTCCGTCATGCGATAGCGCGCGTCGTGACTCATGTCGGCGTCCCAGATGCCCATCTGCTGGAACTCGTCCGCGTACGCCCCGTTGACGATGTTCATGCCCGCGCGACCGTGGCTGATCTGTTGCAGGGTGGTGAACACCTTGGCCGCGAACGCGGGGTTCTGCATGTTGGCGTGGATGGTGGCCCAGATCTTGACGCGACTGGTCGCCTCCGCGATGCCGGCCATCATCGTGACGGACTCGATCGTCTCGCCCCAGTGATCGGTCGTGCCGCCGAAGCCGCGCCACTTGGCCATCGCCATGACGAAGTCCAGGCCGATCTCCTCGCCGAGCAGGGCGACCTGCCTGTTGTAGTCGTAGTCGGCGGGCGGATAGGGCGCGGTGGTCGAGATCATCCAGCCGCCGGCGGCGTTGGGCAGGAAGACGCCGTACTCGGTGTCGCTCATGAGGTTCTCCGATTCTGCGGTTCGCGGGTGGGGATGCAGGGTCGCCGGGTCACGGCGCGGGCCAGACGAGGGCGCCATCGGCGTAGATCGCGTCGATGAACGACGTGTCGATGAACGACTCCGCCTCGGCTGCCGTGGCGGGGTCCTCCAGCAGGCCGTAGTCGGCGAGCATCGTGACGATGGCGGCGTAGTTCTCGACGTCGATCGCTCCGAGCGCCGTGTTCTCGGGGAGGCTGTCGGCGACCGTCGCGACCTCGGTCTCCCAGATCTTCTGGTTGTGCGCGGCGTCGTAGCCGTCGCCGCTCTGGGCGGCGGTGTACCCGACGCACTCCTCGGCGTTCGCGGCGCAGTACTCGTAGGCGTGGAGCGTGGCGCGCAGGAAGTCCTCGACCGCGGTGGGGTGGTCCTTCGCGAAGGCCGGATTGACGGCGATCGCGCCGAGCGAAGAGGGCACGTCGTAGTCGAACGGCCGCCACACCGTCACCTCCTCGCCGGCGGCGGCGAGGAGGTTCGGCTCGTTGGAGATGAAGCCGGTGAGCGACTGCACCTGGCCGCGCGGCAGGACGCTCGGGTCGTATCCGACCTGGACCTGCGTGATCTCCGTCACGTCGACGCCGGCCTGCTCGAGCATCGCGCGGACGGTCGGCGGCAGCTCCCCCTTGTGGCCGAGCGTGGTGCCCTCCAGGTCGGTGAGGTCGGTGACGTCGGGCATGGTCATGAGGATCTCGAGCCCGACATCCGAGTAGGAGGAGACGCCCAGGACGTCGATCCCCGCGTCGTGGGACTGGATGATGTTCTGCAGGCTCATGGGCGTCACCTGCACGGTGCCCGCCGCGAGGAGCTGGGCGTTCTGGCTCGTCTCCCCGGAGCCCGGCTCGAGGGCCACGTCGAGGCACAGGTCGTCGAAGTACCCGAGTTCGGACGCGGCGACGACCTCGAGGATGGATGCCGACGCCTGCCACTGATAACCGCTGAGGTAGGTGATGGTGCCGGCCTCCTCGTTCTGGGCGCAGCGCTCGGGGGAGATCGCCGAGCCCTTCTGGCCGTTCGGGGTCTGCGCGGACGATGCTCCGCCGGCGCAGGAGGTGAGGGCGAGCGCGGCCAGGACGGTGCCGGCGAGGACGAGCGGGGTGCGCTGGTGCATGGTGGGGCCTTCCGGATCGGGTGGTGCGGTTCGGATGGTGCTGTGGTGCGGGGTGCGGATGGTGCGACGGACGGCGGTCGGCGCGGAGTGCGCGACCGGCGGGACGGAGGGGAAGCTGTGCGTGTCGACGCCGAGGCGGACGCGTCAGCCCTTGGCAGGGGCGTGGGACTCGTGCCAGTGCAGGACGCGGCGCTCGACGGCGGTGACGATCGCGAGCAGTGCCGAGCCCAGGAGGGCCAGGACGAAGATCGATGCGTAGACCACGGCGAGCTTGTTGTTGGCGCTCGCCAGCTTGATCGCGGTCCCGAGCCCCTCGGCAGCACCCGGCGCGAACATCTCGGCGACGACGGCTCCCACGACCGAGAGCGGGAAGACGATCTTGAGCGCGGCGAACAGGAACGGCAGCGAGCTCGGGATCCGGACGTGCCACAGCAGCTCGAGGCGCGACGCGCGGATCGTCGAGTAGAACTGCATGACCGGCGCCGGGACCGAGCGCAGACCGATCGACACGTTGATGAGGATCGGGAAGAAGCAGATGAGCGCCGTGACGATGAGCTTCGGCTCCGGCCCGAACCCGAAGGCGACGACGAGTGCGGGCGCGATCGCGACGAGCGGCGTCACGTTCAGGACCACCGCGATGGGCATGATGGCCCGCCGCAGGATCGGCACCTCGCTCACCGCGATGGCGAGGATGAACGACGTGACGAACGCGATCGCAAGGCCGATCAGTGCTTCTTGGAGGGTGACCCACGCGTTGACGAGGTAGAAGCCGGGGTTGTCGGCGAGCGCCTGTCCCACCGCGCTCAGCGGCGGCAGGAGATACGGCAGCTGCTCGGATCCCCACCACCACAGGAGCGCCAGGACGACGATCATGAGCGTGAGCGGCAGCCAGCGCGACGGGCGCAGCCACGAGGTGATAGAGGTGCCTCCGGTGCGGCGGGCGGGGGCGGGCTCGACGTCGACGGCGGCGACGGTGGGGACGGGCAGGGCGTCGGACGGGATCGTGGTCATTGCTGTCCTCCTAGGCCGCCGCGGAAGCGGGCGATCGCCACGCCTCCTGGAGCCGCTCGCGGATGAAGTCCTCGTAGTGGTGGAAGGCGTCCGTCTTGATCTGGGCGGCGCCGCGGGGGCGCGGCAGATCGATGTCGACGACGTCGACGATGCGACCCGGACGAGGCGCCATGATCACGACGGTGTCGGAGAGCCGCACCGCCTCGGTGACGGAATGCGTCACGAACACGACCGTCGTGTTGTACTCGTCCCACAGGTCGAGCAGGTGCTCCTGCAGCGTCTCGCGGGTGAACTCGTCGAGCGCGGAGAACGGCTCGTCCATGAGGAGCACATCCGGCCGGAGGCCGAAGGCGCGGACGATCGCGACGCGCTGCTGCATTCCTCCGGACAGCTGGGCGGGCAGCTTGTGGAGGGCATCACCGAGACCGACCTCGCGGAGCATCGCCTCCAGATCGGGTGCCGCCGAGGCATCCGCCGTTCCGGCCGACGTGGGCCGCCGGCGCTCGGCGCGCCGGTTGACACGGTGCGGCAGCGTCACGTTCTGCAGGACGTTCTTCCAGGGCAGGAGGGCCGGTGCCTGCGGGACGAGCCCGACCATCTTCGCCGCGCACGCCTCGTCGGGTGTCGCGCCGAACACGGAGACCGTGCCGGCATCCGGCTCCTCGAGCCCCGCGATCGCGCGCAGGAGCGTCGACTTCCCGCAGCCGCTGGGGCCGATGATGCTGACGAAGCGACCCGCGGGGATCGTGAGGTCGACGCCGCCGAGGGCGACGAGGGCGCGATCGCCCGAGCCGTACGTCTTGCGGACGCCGTCGATGACGATGCCGGGGACGGGGGTGTGCCGAGTGTTCATGCGAGCGTCCGGAAGGTGCGGTCCTGGTAGACGAGGGGCAGGCGGTCGCTGCTGCGGACGTCCTCGACGCCGAGCAGCAGCATGAGATGGTCGCCGCACGTGACACGGCTCTCGACCCGGGTCAGAAGCGTCGCCATGGCGTCGGCGAGCACGGGCAGGTCGTCGTGGTCGGGGTGCGCGTCGAACTCCGCGAACTTGTCGGTGCCCTTCGTCGCGAACCGGCGCGCGAGCTCCCCATGCCCGTCGGCGAGGATGTTGATCGCGACGCGCTCGGAGCGGGCGAACGCGCCGTAGGAGTCGGCCGTGTCGGCGAGGAACACCGCGACCAGCGGCGGCTCCGAGGAGACGGACGTGAAGCTGTTGGCGGTGAAGCCGTAGTCGACGCCGTCGTGCCGCGTCGTCACGAGGGTGACGGACGTCGCCATGCGTGCGAGCGTCGTGCGCAGGGCACGGGCGTCGGCGATGCGGGCCGAGGTGGATGACACGGAACTGAGCACGAGACCTCCCACAGGGATCGATCGGATTCGATGATCATGGAGAGCGTGTCGGGCGGACGGGTGTGCGGTCATCCGACGGAGGTCCATCTGCAGACGACGATAGGAGCGCCCTGTTTCGGGCAGCGCACCGGCGGTGTTACCGGTGTGTGAACTCCTCCGCCTCGGGGGTCGACGTCGCCAGCGGCGCGACGCGCCTGCCGTCCCACACGTGCACCTCGATGCGCAGGTCATCCGCGGCGGTGCGCAGCCACGTGCCGCGGCGGAGGGCGGGGACGGCGCTCGGACCGACGCACAGGATGCTGCGCGCGGCCGGCATGAGGGCGGTGCGCAGCCACATGAGCTTGAACATGTCGGCCATCACCTTGTTGCGCTGCTGCGACGTGAACTCGCCCGACTTGATGACGAACTGCACGACGATGGATTCGTCGGCGTCGACCCCCTCGACCTCTGCGCGACCGCCGTCGTCCAGCCTCACCTGCCGGGGCCGGATGTCGGTGCCGAACGCGTCGCTGAGCGCGAGCAGCGCCGCGCGCTCCGGCGTCTCGGGCGTGAAGCGCCCCCACTCGCCGCGTTCGTCGGGTGACATGGCGTCACTCTAGGCACGCTCCGTGTCGGGCGTGTTACACGTGCGGCGGCTCGACGGCCCTGCGTGGCGCGTCCTGACACGCCGGCCCGCACCGCGGCCGTCCCGCGTCGCGGCCGTCGCCGAGCGAAGGCGTTCAGCGCAAGGAAGGCCGATCCCGCGGCATGCCGCCTTCCTCGGGCGATCCGCCTCCCTCGGGCGCGGGAAGGCATTCTGCGCAGGGAAGGCCGATTCCGCGGCATCCTGCCTTCCTCGCGCGATCCGCCTCCCTCGGGCGACGGGCCAGGGCGCCCGCCAGGGCGCCGGCGCGCGACGGGCCAGGGGCCAAGGCACGGTCACGTCACAGCCCGCCCCGGACACGACGAAGGGGGGCCGGATGCGGCATCCGGCCCCCTTCAGGCGTGGAGTGCGCCTTACAGCGCCTCGATGATCTCGCGCATGAGCGCGGCGGTCTCGGACGGCGTCTTGCCGACCTTGACGCCGGCGGCCTCGAGGGCCTCCTTCTTGACCTGGGCCGTGCCCGCCGAGCCGGAGACGATGGCGCCGGCGTGACCCATGGTCTTGCCCTCGGGGGCGGTGAAGCCGGCGACGTAGCCGACGACCGGCTTGGAGACGTTCGCCTTGATGTAGTCGGCCGCGCGCTCCTCGGCGTCGCCGCCGATCTCGCCGATCATGACGATCGCCTTGGTCTCGGGGTCCGCCTCGAACGCCGCGAGCGCGTCGATGTGCGTGGTGCCGATGACGGGGTCGCCGCCGATGCCGATGGCGGTGGAGAAGCCCAGGTCGCGCAGCTCGAACATCATCTGGTAGGTGAGGGTGCCCGACTTCGACACGAGGCCGATCGGGCCCTTGCCGGTGATGTTGGCGGGCGTGATGCCGACGAGCGACTCGCCGGGCGTGATGATGCCGGGGCAGTTCGGGCCGATGATGCGGGTCGTGCCCTTGGCCTTGGCGTACGCCCACGCCTCGGCGGTGTCGCCGACGGGCACGCCCTCGGTGATGACGACGAGCAGCGGGATCTCGGCGTCGATGGCCTCGATCATGGCGTCCTTCGTGAAGGCCGGCGGCACGAACGCGATGGAGACGTCGGCGCCGGTCTTCTCGATCGCCTCGGCGACCGTTGCGAAGACGGGGAGCTCGACATCCGCGCCCGAGGCGTCCTTGTGCAGCACCGTGGTGCCGGCCTTGCGCGCGTTGACGCCGCCGACGACCTGCGTGCCCGCCTTCAGCATCAGCGCGGTGTGCTTGGTGCCCTCGCCGCCGGTGATGCCCTGGACGATGACCTTGGAGTCCTTGTTGAGGAAGATCGACATGTTCTCTAGTCCCTATCCGTTCAGGCGTTGGCGAGCTCGGCGGCCTTGTCGGCGCCCTCGTCCATGGTCGCGGCGAGCGTCACGAGCGGGTGGTTGGCGTCGGCGAGGATCTTGCGACCCTCCTCGACGCGGTTGCCGTCGAGGCGGACGACGAGCGGCTTGGAGGCGGTGGAGCCGAGCTCGGCGAGCGCGCCCACGATGCCCTTCGCGACGGCGTCGCACGCGGTGATGCCGCCGAACACGTTGACGAACACCGACTTGACCTGCGGGTCGCCGAGGATGACGTCGAGGCCGGCGGCCATGACCTCGGCCGAGGCGCCACCGCCGATGTCGAGGAAGTTGGCGGGCTTCACGCCGCCGTGGCGCTCACCGGCGTAGGCGACGACGTCGAGCGTCGACATGACCAGGCCCGCGCCGTTGCCGATGATGCCGACCTCGCCGTCGAGCTTGACGTAGTTGAGGTCGTTCTCCTTCGCCTTGGCCTCGAGCGGGTCGGCGGCCTCCTTGTCCTCGAGGAGGGCGTGGCTCGGGTGGCGGAACTCGGCGTTGTCGTCGAGCGTGACCTTGCCGTCCAGCGCGATGACGTCGCCGGCGCCGGAGAGGATGAGCGGGTTCACCTCGACGAGGGTGGCGTCCTCGCCCTTGTAGACGTCGTAGAGCTTGACGAAGACATCCGCGACCTTGGGGGCGAGCTCCTCGTCGAAGCCGGCGGCCCGGGCGATCTCGAGGCCCTTGGCCTGGTCGATGCCCGTCAGCGGGTCGACCTCGACGCGGGCGAGCGCCTCGGGCTTCTCGACGGCGAGCTGCTCGATCTCCATGCCGCCCTCGACGCTCGCGAGGCTCAGGTAGGAGCGGTTCGCGCGGTCCAGCAGCACCGAGAAGTAGTACTCCTTCGCGATGTCGGCGCCGGCGGCGACCATGAGGCGCTTGACGACGTGGCCCTTGATGTCCAGGCCCAGGATGGCGCGGGCCGCCTCCTCCGCCTCATCGGGCGTCTTGGCGACCTTCACGCCGCCGGCCTTGCCGCGCCCTCCGGTCTTGACCTGCGCCTTGACGACGACCACGCCGCCCAGCTTCTCGGCCGCGGCGCGCGCCTCTTCAGGAGTGTCCGCGACGATGCCGGCGAGCACCGGCACCCCGTACTTCTCGAAGAGGTCCCTGGCCTGGTACTCGTAAAGATCCACGTGCATTCCTTCGCTGAGGCTTGGTGGGATGTCTTGATGTCGAGAGATTTTCGACCAGTTACCGAGCCTACTACTCGCGGCTGAGCGCGTTGACCCGGCCCGTTGCACGGCCGGGCATGGCTCTGGACGGACCGTCGCGCGGCCCGCGCTCGTCGCCGCTCGGGGCGGGCTCAGTCGTCGAGGTGCTCGCGCAGCCGGCGGGTCAGCTCGGCCGTGGGCATCGAGCGCGGGAAGACCGCGACGACGACCTCGTCGGAGGCTTCCGCCGCCTCGCCCACGCCGAAGCGGGCGCTGGCCTGCGCGAGCGCCGTGCGCAGCACGTCGGGATGCACGTCCTCCCCGCGCAGCAGGCGCCGCAGCACGTGGTTGTGCACGGCGGTGACGAGGGCGGCGAAGCCGACGGCGTCGAGCGGATCGAGCCCCGGCAGCGAGCGCCGCAGGTAGTCGTCGAACATGCGCTCGTACCGGAACACCGTGACGATCTCGCGCTCGCGCAGCGCCGGGACCTGCCGCACGACCTGATAGCGGCGGCGCGCCACCACGGGGTCCGCGGCGAAGTGCCGGAAGACGCGCTCGGAGGCGACACAGATCGCCGTCCACGGGTCGTCGTGCCCCTGCGCGAGGTACGCGCGCACCTCGTCGAGCAGCACCTCGTGGTCGGCGAAGACGACATCCTCCTTGCCGCCGAACTGGCGGAAGAACGTCGAGCGCGACACGTTCGCGGCGCGCGCGATCTGGTCGACGGATGTCGCCTCGAAGCCCTGCTCGTGGAACAGCTCGAGCGCGGCCGAGACCACCGCGGTGCGCTGCGCGGCAGCGGGAGACGCGTCGTCGCTCATGGCTCTCGAGCCTACCGGCCGGGCGCGTGCCACCTCGCGCTCAGGCGATCTCGCCGGCGGCGACGGTCTCGGCCAGGGCGTGCACGCGCGGGAGGTGGTGGGCGCCGTAGAACTCGGCCAGCGCGAGGCGCTCGGCATCCTTCTCCTGCGGCGCGTCGTGGCGCTGCACCGCGGCGACCGCGAGTGCGTGCATCCATCCGCCCGAGAGCACGCCGAGCAGCATGAGGTAGGGGACGCCCACCGCAGCCGCGTCGCGCGGCGAGTCCGCGAAGCCGACGAGGGCGGATGTCGCGCGGCGCGCCGACCCGACGGCGCGGGCGAGGCGCTCCGCCGTGCGCTGGGCGACCTCGTCGCCGCCGCGCAGCTCGGCGATCGTCTCGTCCATGCGGGCGAACAGCTCCTCTGCAGTCGCACCGCCGTTGCGCACGACCTTGCGGCCGACGAGGTCGTTGGCCTGGATCGCCGTGGTGCCCTCGTAGATGGGCATGATGCGGGCGTCGCGGTAGTGCTGGGCGACGCCGGTCTCCTCGATGAAGCCCATGCCGCCGTGCACCTGGATCGCGTCGCTCGTGATGTGGACGGCGTCCTCCGTCGCCCAGCCCTTGAGGATCGGCACGAAGAACTCCGCGAGCGCCGTCGTCCCGTCGGCCTCGGCGCGGTCGAAGAGGTCGCCGACGAAGACGCCGAGCGCGCGCATCGCGAAGATGTCGCTGGCCATCGAGCGCAGGAGCCGCTTGACGTCGGGGTGCTCGGCGATCGGCGTCCCGGCTGCGCGCTCGAGCGGGGTGCCCTGCAGGCGCTCGGATGCGTAGCGCGCGGCCTGCTGGTACGCGCGGTCGGCGATGCCGGTCGCCTGGAAGCCCATGCCGGTGCGGGCCGAGTTCATCATGACGAACATGCCGGCCAGGCCTCCGCCGACCTCGCCGACGAGGTATCCGGTGGCGTCCTCGTAGGAGAGCACGCACGTCGGGCTGCCGTGGATGCCGAGCTTGTGCTCGACGGCGACGGTCGTGACCGCGTTGCGTGCGCCGATCGTGCCGTCCGCCTCGACGAGGTGCTTCGGGACGACGAACAGCGAGAGCCCCTTGGCCCCCTCGGGGGCGTCGGGCGTGCGCGCGAGGACGAGGTGGATGATGTTCTCCGCCACGTCGTGGTCGCCCCACGTGATGAAGATCTTCTGGCCGCGCAGCCCCCACGTCCCGTCGGCGCGCGGCGTCGCCATCGTGCGGATCGCGCCGAGGTCGGTGCCCGCGTCGGGCTCGGTGAGGTTCATCGTGCCGGTCCACTCCCCCGACACGAGGCGCTTCAGGTAGATCTCGCGCAGCTCGTCGGACGCGGCGGCGTCCAGGGCGTGGATCTGCCCGGCCGTCAGCAGCCAGCAGAGGGCGAACGCGGCATTGGACGCGTTCCAGATCTCGCCGAGGCCCGCGCGCACCGAGCCGGGCAGGCCGTCGCCGCCGGCCGACACGGGGGCCTCCGCGGTGACCCAGCCTGCCTCGACGAAGGCCCGGTAGGCATCCGCGAACCCGCCGGGCAGACGCACTTGACCGTCCTCGAGCCGCGCGCCCACGCGGTCGCCGACGGTCTCGAGCGGAGCGAGGACGGATGCCGCGAAGTCGCCGGCGCCCTCGATGATGTCGGTCGCGTCGCCTGCCGACAGCTCGCCGCCGGTGGATCGGGCGACGAGGTCGACGCCGAACGCCTCCCCGAAGAGGAATGCGTAATCGTCGACGGGCGGCTGGTAGTCGGCGGCCATCGGGTCTCCTGACGTCATCGGCTGATACTGAGGTTCAGTCTATGTGACACCGAGTCGCACCGACAGTCGGGAACGCGCACATCGGGGCGGTGGCGCCTTAGTCGCGCGCCGCGCCGAAGATGCGGCATCCGCCCGATGGGCAGCCCCTACCTCAGGGACGAGCCTCATATCTGTCAGCCCGGGAGACCCGGGCCCGAAGACAGGAGGACGACATGGACGCCACGACCCACGCCGCACAGGTTCTCGCCGCGCAGCAGTCGGCGGAGATCCTCCGCCGCATCGGCATCGCGAGCGGACAGGCCGCGCGCCGGGAGGCGGGTGCCGCCGGTGCGCGCTCGGAGCGTCGACGCGGTGGCCGCCGCAGCTGGTGACCTGACGACGATGCGTATCACCCGCGCGCCCCGATCCCTCTCCCAGACAGCACCATCCCCGCGTGACAGGAGCACGATGATGGACGCACTCACCCCCGCCGAGATCTTCTCGCTGCGCCGCGCCGAGCAGCTCGTCGCCCTCTCCGACCTCCGTGCCGCCCAGTTGCGGCGCACGGATGTCGCGACCCGGCCGCTGCCCGTCGTGCCGAGCGGACTCGTGACCTCGACCGCCGCCGCCCGCACCTCGCGCTGAGTCGGCGCGGCCCCCGGAAGGCACCCCTCGCCTGCGTCGCACGCGCGGGGCAGGATGGGACCCATGCCCTACGAGATCCCCGCGCCGATGCTCGCGAAGTCCGTGCCCGGCATCCCCGATCCCGACAAG
>Ga0182749_1000853_pt1 | contig 25651 bp, 20 predicted proteins | sample eDN3rd37CKraftMG_FD_128875 | JGI IMG/M metagenome (GOLD analysis project Ga0182749, IMG submission 128875) | Enriched Miracle-Growth compost microbial communities from Emeryville, California, USA - eDNA 3rd pass 37_C Kraft MG (version 2) (version 2) ...
CACGGGCGCCGGAACCTTCCGGCCCGCCGCCGTCGAGTCGGCAGGTCGCGCAACGACGCGCGGCTATCCCTTCGGCAGCGCGCAGGGGACCAGATAATCCCCGTCCTGGTGCCAAGCCCGCCAAGCCCGCCATGCCCGCCCGCGGCGATGACGACATATTGCCGCCGGGCGCGTGGGACCGCCGCTGGCAGGCGGCTGCGCCAGTGCCCGGCGCACGCACCCTTCAGGCGGGGGCTTCAGTCCGCACGAACCAGTGTCGTCTCGGCGAGATGCTCGGCGATGAACCAGACCTGCGGCTCGTTCGTGCGGATGATGTTGCTGACGATCAGGTCGTTGGTCCCGTCGTCGCCGGCCTGATCGGAGGCGTCGGCGGCCTCGTGCGCCTGTTTCAGGATGATCTCATGGGCTTCCAGAAGGCGCGACAATTGCGTCGGCACATCCTCGCGTCCCTTCGGCGGCCGGGGAATCCTGGTCGCTTCGGCGACGTCCGGCGCCATGGCGATGCTGATCCCGCCGAGGGCCATGATCCGCTCCGCGATCAGGTCGACGAGCGCGGCCTGCTCCTCATAATGTTTGTCCAGCAGCAGATGGAGCTGGTAAAAGGTCGCGCCCGACATCTGCCAGTGATGCTTCTTGTAGAGATCGCGGATCGTCATCGTGTCCGCCAGAAGCTGGTTGAGCGCGGCCACGCTCTGCGTGCGCGCATTGTCCTCCAGGCCCAGCGGCAGGCGCTTCAGCGTTCCGAATGCCTGGATCTCGCGATATTCGACCTTGAACTGCGGCTGCGCCATATCCGGCTGGCGCGACTTGGAAGGCTTTCTGGCCACGGCAATGTCCCCTTTGCGGAAGCGGATGTGTGAGGCGGTGCGAGACTATGATCGGTGCGAACGCCGGTTCGTCCGTCGGGTTCCCGTCGCCCCCCCGTTCCTCGATCGCTATACCGGATCGCCGGACGAGCTATATCCCGGTGTCGTTCTACCGGCGCGGCAGGCTACGACGCGTTGGGGCCCGCGCCCACGATCGTGTTGACGGTCGCCGGATCGTCGCGAAGCTTCAGGTAGAGCGTGCCGCCCGCCGGATGGGGAACCTTGAGCGTGGTGCCGATATAGCCGTCGGGCACGTCGATGGACCGGGCAAAAAGGGCGTCGCTTGCGATCGACCGGATCAGATAGAGATTGCCGCCGCTAAGCTCGCAGTCGGCCGCCATGCTGTCAGGACAGGTCAACTGGTGGAGCGCGGGCAGGCGCACGAGGGTGGCGAGAATCTGCCAGTCGCCGGCGACGTCCCCCTTGCGCACGCGGAAACGTAGCGGGCCGAAGATCGAGGGCGGCAAGGCCCGGGTGTCGAGCGTCGCCACGGCGACCTGCGCGTCCTGTAGCGCCAGGCCCTTGCCGGGCGACAGGGCGACCGGCGGCGCGTCCGGGGCGCCGGTCTCCTCGCCGGCCATCCCGCCGGCCACCTCGATCGTCTCGTCCCCGGTCCACTTGCCGTTCGCCATCCGCAGCGAAAAGGCCAGGGTGGCGCCGGACGGCAGCTCGGCCGGATCGGTGAGACGGATGGCGACCGGCGCCGTCTCTGGCAGGGCGGTGACGGCGCGCGCGACGATCGAGACCTGCGGACGCGGGGAACCGACCGTGAACCTGATGCTGGCGGTGCGGCCGTCCTTGAAGGTGACGGTCGCCGTCTGGCTCCGCCCGGCGATGAACCCGCCCGCCGGGGCGTCGCCGCCGGCCGAGAGGCGCAGGGCGTCGCCTTTTCCGGTCCGCATCAGCTCGCCCGGCTGAAAGGTGACGCCATCGGCCGACAGGCTGGCGATCTGATCGAGCCGCCTGCCCGTCAACAGGCCCGCCGAATCCCCCGCCCGGATATCGAAGGCGTCGAGGCGGCTCGCCTCGGCGAAAGCGCGCAGCGGCAGGGCGGCGGGGTCCTTCGATCCCGCCTGCCCGACGAGGAGCGTCATGTCGCCCGCGGCCACGTCCGCGAGCGGGAGGATCAGCGACAGCCGGTCCGGCGCCGTGGCCTTCCATTCCACCGGCCGGGTCTCCCCCGAGGGCAGGCGCAACGCGACGCTCTCGACGCAGGCGGCGGCGCCTCCCGTCAGATCGAGAGGGTCGGCGCGGCCGGCGACGAGCGCGCGCCGGTCCTCCCCGTCGACATGCCACTGGCCCGCGCCGGCCATCTGCAACTGCACCTGTGGCCCCTCATAGGGCTCGAATCCCCAGCGGCCGCGCAGGGTGCCGCTCGCCGCCGGACCGGCGCCGGCCAGCTTCGCGCCGAGGCCGTGGACGAGGAAGCCGCCTCGCTCCACGTCCGGGGTGGCCGGCGCGTCGACGGTGCCGCCCCGGCCCGTGCGCACCCTGAACGCCACGTCGTGCAGATAGCCGGTGGAGAAGACGAGCGGCGCCCCGCTCACCGGGATGAGGACATCGGCCGCGCCGGCGCAGACCGGCATGGCCCTGGTGAGCCGCAGCGGAGGCATCCTCGCGGGCGCGATCGCCGGCAGCGTCGTCACCAGCACCGACTTGGGATTGTGGAAGGAGGGCGCGGCATTGAGGATGAGCGCGATGCGATCGCCATGCTCGGTCTTGAGGGCGGGGATATATTGATATTTCGCCGTGTGGATCGAGCCGAAGATGCCGATGATGTCGCGGATCGCGCCGATATAGGGGCTGTAATAACCCAGCCCGCCCTGCGGCGTGGCGCTGAGCTGAAGGGCGAGATCCGCCCCCGGCCCGGTCAGCGTGTCGCTGATCGCGTTGCTGTGGCCGTCGTTGAGCACCAGGGCGTCCTGATTCTGCATCAGGCAGGCCGCTTGCAGATCCGGCATCCTCGTCAGGCAATCCGGGTTGAGCTTGATCGCCAGGCTTTCGGCAAGCTGGGGCGTGATCCGCGCCGTCCGGGCGGGATCGGCGGGATCGGTGGTCTGGATGGCCGCGAGAAAGGCGTCCAGCCGCGATCGGTCGAGCGACGCCTGGTTAAGCTCCTGCGATGCGCGGACGAACGCCCCCGGACGGCCCCGGACGGCGCTCCTGAGCGTCGAGAAATCCCCGCCCGTCTGCGGCGCGAGGAACAGCACGACCTGCCGCGCCCCGGCCGGCACGGCGAGATCCAGCCCCTTGCGTCCCTTGCGGGTCCAGGTTTCGGCCTGATAGAACCATTTTTCCGGCGGCGGATTGGTTGCCCCGCGCAGGAAGGCGGCGACGAGCAGGTAACGCGCCGACTGGTCGGCCGGCAGGTCCGCCATGATCGACAGGCGGTCTCCCTCCGCGAGGTTCGGGACCTGGGCGATCGGCAGCGTGACGCCGCCATGGGTGACGTCCACCCGCAGCACCGGCCCCGCGAGATCGAAGGGCGCGGGATCGGCCGCCGCCGGCAGCGGCGCCAGCGCGCCCAGCAGGAGCGAGCCGAGGATCCATCGTCTTTGCATCATTTTCCACCGCGCAGGATAGGTCGCCCTTCCATGACCTTGCATGAACGAGCAGGCAATCGCCGATGGAGCGACGTTCCGCCGCGCGCCTTCGATTTCGCGGAATGCGCGGCCTCATCCATGGCGTCGCGGCGAGGTGTCGGCGGCGATCCGCACGACCGCCATTCTAGTCCGCGACGCCCGACGTCGCGGCGCCGGCTGGCGGTGGCTCCGCCCCGAACACGCTGCGGCCGCCATAGCTGTGGCTGGCCGCGCGCTCCCGGGCGATCAGCGCCTCGACCGACGGGCCGGAAGCATCGCGCTCCAGCCGGCGCGCCTGCGCGTCCAGCCGCTTGATCGCCGCCAGCTCCTCCGCCTGCCCGAGCTTCGCTTTCAGGATCGCGCTTTTCATCACCGCGATGGTGCGATCATAGACCTTGATCGGCACGGGATAGGGATGGCGATCCTTGCCGCCATGGGCGAGCGAGAAGCGGGCCGGATCGCTGAACCGGCAGGGCGCGCCATGGACCACCTCCGCCACCATCGCGAGCGCGCGCACGGTGCGCGCGCCGACGCCCGGCACCAGCAGCAGCTCGGCGAAATCCTCCGGCCCGCGATCCGCGGCGGCGGCGAGATTGCCGTGCAGCCGCCGGGCGACGATGTCCTGCGCGCGCACGTCATGGTGGCCGGGCATCACCAGATGGGGAAGCGTCGCCTGCGCCGGTGGCGGGACGGCGGCCTTCCCCTGTCCTTCCAGCAGGGCCAGCTCGCGCAGGATGCGGTCGGGGCCGAGGCTGCCGAGAAGATCGAGCTGGCGCCGCCGCGACGTTTCCGCGCGCCGGTCGGTGAGATTGACGATGATGCCCTGTTCGCGCCCGTCGATCGCGGCATGCGGCGCGTCGACGAAGCTGGTGATGCCTTCCGAAAGCCAGTGATAGCGCCGCGCCTGCCGCCGGTCCCCGTTCATGCCCTGCTGGATCACGACCCAGCGGCCGTCGTCGGTGACGATGAAGCCGTGAAGATAGAGATCGAAGCCGTCCTGAACGGCGGCGCTGTCGACCTTGGCGACCAGCCGGCTCAGCCGGCCGAGCGCCATGCCGTCGATACCGACCCGCTCGCCGATCGTGGCCAGTTCCTCGGGCGTGCGGCGCGAATGGCGGCCGCGCCCGCCGCAGACATGGAGGCCCAGCTCGCCGCCTAGGGGCGCGAGGCCGCGCTTGAGCGCGCCCAGCACGCTCGTCGTGATGCCGGAGGAATGCCAGTCCATGCCCATCACCGCGCCGAAGGACTGGAACCAGAAAGGATGCGCGAGGCGCCGCAGCAACTCGTCGCGGCCATATTCGTGGACGATGGCCTGCGCGATCACCGCGCCGAGCTTCGTCATGCGCTCGCCGAGCCAGGCCGGCACGCGTCCGCCATGCAGCGGCAGATCGGCGCTGCCGGCCCGCTTCGCCATCAGCGGCGAATCCCGTTCAAGGGAGGGAAGGAACGCGACGTCATCATGCGGACGGCCTAGCAGATCGGGAACGAATGGAGAACCCTTGAGGATGCCGGCCACGGCTGGCGACAGGGGATTTTCCACGTCCGCCCGCGCCGACGACGGGCGAGGGGACTTTGCGGGCGAAAGCTTCTGGGCTAGTCGGCCGGCATGTCGAGGCGGGGCACGCGCAGGGCGGTGAATCGACGCCGCAAGCGACCGGCCCGCGGACAACAAGGCTCCGGTCGCGTCGCGCTGGCGGGCCTTCTTCTCATGGGGGCCATGATCCTCGCCGCGATCCATCCCGATATCATGAGGCGGGGCTGGGCGTTCCTGATGGCGCCGAACCCCGCATCCTTCACCGGATCCACGATGGAGGAGGCCCGTGCCGCGAACGCCGCCATACCCTTTGCCGAGGGCAGGCCCGCGCCCGCGAAGCCCTTCGTCTTTCACGGCACGCCGGCCGCGAGGGAGCAGGCGGCGCAATGCCTGGCGACGGCGGCTCTCTATGAGGCGGGGGACGATCCGCGCGGGCAGCGGGCCGTCATGCAGGTCGTGCTGAACCGCGTCCGCCGGCCGGCATTTCCGAAAACGATCTGCGGCGTCGTCTATCAGGGCGCGGCGCGGACCACGGGCTGCCAGTTCTCCTTCACCTGCGACGGTTCGATGCACCGGCGGCCGGAACGATCCGGCTGGGCCGCGGCCCGGAAGAACGCCAGACAGGCCCTTGCCGGCTATGTCTTTCGCCCGGTCGGAACGGCCACCCACTATCATGCCGACTGGATCGTCCCTTACTGGATCGGTTCGCTCGACAAGATCGCCAAGGTCCGCACGCACATATTCTACCGGGAACGGCGGACGGCCGGACCATCCTGACGAACCGGGGGCCGGGATGCGGGGACCGGATCAGTCCATGCCGTTCCAGCAGACGCGGGTGACGCCCGGCAGGTCGAGCAGGCGTCGGATCACCTCGCGCGGCTCGCCGGCGCCGGCCGGGGCTTTCCAGCGCAAGTCATAGGTCAGCTCGGACGATCCGCGCTCGCGATCATAATGGCCGGTGACGAAGCTGGCGTGAATTTCCGCCCCGGCGAGGATCGACAGGAGATCCCGCTCGAAAGCCGCCTCCGCCGCCGCATGGATGACAAGCAGGGTTTTCCGCTCGCGCGTGATCGCCAGATCGAACCGCTTCATGACGTCGAGGACAAGCCACGCGAGGACGGTCGCGGCGACACCGAGCCACAACTGGCCGCCGCCGAAGCAGAGGCCGATCACCGTCACCAGCCACAGGGTCGCGGCGGTGGTCACGCCGCTGACGATGTCGCCCTTGCGCAGGATCGCCCCCGCCCCGATGAACCCCATGCCGGACAGGATGCCGAGCGGCAGGCGCATGATGTCCATCACCGAGAAATAATCGGGTCCCTTCCCCGCGACCGGCAGCAGCAGGTTCATCTGGATCATGGAGACGGATGCGGCGAGGCATACGAGCGTGGTGGTGCGCAGGCCCGCGGCATGGCCGCGCTCGCCGCGATTGATTCCGATCAGAAGGCCGGCAACGAGCGTCAGCAACACGCGAAGCGCGAGATCGGGCAGGCCGGGATGAAGAGGCATGCCGGCAGACTGGAGGAGCGACATCGATATCACAAGCGTCTCCCTGCCTTTGCGCCGGCGGCCCGGTGACGGGTGGCGCGGAGCATCTTCCTCCCGGATCGATCGCGACGGCGCAACGCTTCGCCGTCATGCGAGTTTGATCGTTTCGGAGGATCAACAGGACCCATGCGCATCCGGGATGAAATCTTCGCGGCACCTCTCCCGATGTCGCGATCCGGCTTGCCGGTGGCGCGCGGAACAGGCGGCGTGGCGGGATCGATGCCGTGGCGGATGTGATCGGCTGTCCGGATTGCGGGACGCGCCAATCGCTTCCCGCGCCGTCCGGCCATAGCGTGATCCGTTGCGTGGCGTGCGCCGGGACGCTGGAGCGCACCCATGGCCGCAGCGTCACCGCCGCGCTCGCTTGCGCGGGCGCGACGCTGCTGCTGCTGATCCCGGCCAATCTCATGCTGTTCCTGCGCACCGATGCGCTCGGCGTGTCGCGCGCCAGCCGGCTCGGCTCGGCGTCGTCGCTCATGCTGGCGGAGGGGTGGCCGTGGCTGGCGGCGGTGGTCCTGCTGTTCGTGGTGGTGTTTCCGCTGGTGCGCTTCGGCCTCCTGACGGTCGTGCTGGGCGCGGTGGAGCTGGGGCGGGCGCCGCGCTGGACGGGGCCGGCATTCCGCTGGGCCAACCGGATGCAGACCTGGGCCATGCCGGACGTGTTTCTGCTGGGCCTCGCGGTCGCCTATGCGCGGCTGGCGGATTCGATCGCGGTGAAGCTCGGGCCGGGCGCCCTGACCTTCATCGCCGCCGGCGTGCTCTCGCTCGTCGTCCGCGCGACGGTGGACAAGGCGGCGGTGTGGGAGCGGATCGCGCCCGATGTCGAGCCGGCCGATCCGCGCCACGCCGTCGAATGCACCGATTGCGACCTGCTGGTCTCGCCGGAGCGCATCGGGCGGGGATGTCCGCGCTGCGGCGCGGCCGTCCGGCGCCGCAAGCCGCAGAGCATCAGCCGGACGGTGGCGCTGACATTCGCCGCGCTGCTGCTCTACATTCCGGCCAATATCTATCCGCTGGCGACGCTGCCGATCAACTACCGGCCGACCACCTATACCGTGCTGGAGGGGGTGATCGATCTGGCGAAGGCCCATTTGTGGGATCTCGCCCTCCTCGTCTTCTGCGCGAGCTTCCTGATCCCGTTCCTCAAGCTCGTCGGGCTTGGCTGGTGCGTCGCCTCCGTGCTCCGGCGCTCGAACCGCCGCCTCGTCGCCAAGACGCGCGTCTACCGGGTGGTCGAGGAGATCGGCCGCTGGTCGATGGTGGACCCGTTCGTGATCGGCGCGTTCGTGCCGGTGATGAATTACAACGCGCTGATCTATGGCCGCGCCGAAGCCGCCGCCGTCCCATTCACCTTCGTTGTCGTGCTGACCATCATCAGCGCCAAGACGTTCGATCCCCGTCTGATGTGGGACGCCGCCAGGAGGGCCGCTTGAGCGATACGCATGCGCCGGACCAGCCGCTGCCCGAAGCCCGCGGCATTTCCACCCGCTGGCCGGGGCTGGTATGGGCGATCCCGCTCGCCGCGCTCATCATCGTCGCCTATCTGGGCGTGCGCGCGCTCACCCGGCGCGGGATCGAGGCCGTCGTCACCTTCAGCTATGCCGAGGGGATAACGCCGGGCAACACCAAGGTGCTGGTGAACGGCGTCGAGGCCGGGCACGTCTCGAAGGTTCGCGTCTCCCGCGACGCGCGCAAGGTGGACGTGACATTGTCCCTCGATCCGCGCGAGAAATCGGCCCTCAACAGCAACACGCAATTCTGGCTGATCGGCGAGAATCCGACGATCACCGATATCCAGTCGATCCGGGCCGCGATCGCGGGCGTCATCGTCGCGATGGCGCCGGGCACGGGCGGCCGGCCGACCCGCACCTTCACCGGCCTCGATTCACCGCCGATCATTTCGCCGGGCACGAAGGGCACGGCCTATGTCCTGGAAGCATCGAAGCTCGGCTCGCTCCAGCCGGGCGCCGCGATCATCTATCGCGGCCTGGCCATCGGCAAGATCATGCGGACGGACATGACGGGCCTCGGCCGGTTCCGCATGAAGGCGTTCGTCTATGCGCCCTATGATCAGCTCGTGCGGCAAGGCGCGGAGTTCTGGACGGGCAGTCCGCTCAAATTCTCCCTGACCGGCGGGAGCCTGTCGGCCGGCCTGTCGTCCCCCGCGAGCGTGCTCCAGGGCTCGGTGCAGTTCGAGCTGCCCGACACCGCGCGCGTGGCGCCCCGGGCGCCTGCCGGCAGCGCCTTCCCGCTTTACGACGATCAGATAAAGGCGCAGCAGGGCCCCACCGGGCCGGAGGTGCCGTATCGCCTCGTGCTGACCGGCGCGGGCGGCGATCTGCCGGCGGATTCCGGCATCACGCTGCTCGGCTATACGGTGGGCCGCGTGCGTTCCTCCCGGATGGTCTTCGCGCCCGGCGGCCGGCCCTATACGGACGCGACGATCGCGATCTTCCCGCAGCGGCTCGACGTCGACCTGCCGGCCGGGGCCGGCCCCGCCGAATGGCGCGAGGCGAGCGACCGGGCGGTGAACCGGCTGCTGGCGCAGGGCTACCGCGCGCGTCTGAGCCAGTCGCCGCCTTTCGTCGGCGCGCATGTGATCGTTCTCGCGGCCGACAAGGGGGCGGGACCGGCACGGCTCGGGCCGGGCGCGGCCTATCCGACCATCCCGGTGGCGGGCGGCGGCGCCGGCGCGGACGATCTGATGGAGAAAGCCGATCAGATACTGACCCGGGTGAACGGGATGCCGCTGGCCGAGATCGGCGAGAATGTCCGGCGCCTGACCGGCAATCTCGCCGCCATCAGCGGATCGCCGCAGGTGCGCGACAGCATCGCGCATCTCGACGGGACGCTGCTCCAGCTCGATCAGATCATGGCGCAGGTGAAGCCGCGGATCGGCCCGCTGATGGCGAGGCTCAACCAGACCGCGGACGAGCTGCGCGGCACTGCCGCCGCCGCGCGCGCCATGCTGTCGGGCGAGGGGGCGGCGCAGGATCGCAGCGTCCCCGACGCCATCCAGCAGCTCGACGAGGCGGCGCGCTCGATCCGCTCCCTGACCGATTATCTCGGCCGGCATCCCGAAGCGCTGATCCGCGGCAAGGCCAGGGAGAAGAAATGATGCGCGTCGCCTCTTGCCTGTCGGCCCTGCCCCTCGCGCTCGCGCTCGCCGGGTGCGGCAGCAGCCCGCCCACCCGCATCCTGACGCTCGACGCCGTGGCGCCGCCAGCGGCCGCGATCCGGGCGGACTATCGCGGGCCGCCCGTCGCGATCCCGGCCGTCCATGTGCCGGCCGCCCTCGACCGGGCGGAATATGTGAGCCGGATCACGGCGGGCGAGGCCGGGATCGACGATTTCGCCCGCTGGGCGGCCCCGCTCGGCCTGTTGGCGCGAGACGCCCTGGTGCGGGACCTGACCGCGCGGCTGCCCGCGGGTGCCGTCCTGCCGCCGGGCGGCACCGAAGGCGCCGGGGCCGTGCTGACGTTCGACGTCACAATCCTCTCCCTCGACGCGGGGCCGGGAGGCGCGACGCTACAGGCGGCCTATCGGATCGTGCCGGGCGGCGTGGTGAGGCAGGTCTCCCTGCAAGCGCCGACGTCCGGCATCGGGCCGGTGCCGGGCGCCCAGGCATTCGGTGTCCTGATCGGCGAACTGGCCGACCGGATCGTCGCGGACCTGCCGCGCGCCCGGTCTCCGGCTCCGCTGCCGTGAATACCGCCGCCATCCGGCTGACAGATTTTTGGCTCGTCATGTCGAAACCTTCCATCCCGTTGGACAGCATTTCCGGGTTCGCGCGTTGATGCCGGACAGTCCCCTGATGTTTGTCCAAGGAGAGGCCCGATGGCTCAATCCGATATCGAAACCGACGAAACCACGCGCCTGATCGCCTCCAACAAGGTCGAGGGCACCACCGTTTACAACCAGCAGGGCGAGAAGCTCGGATCGGTCCACAACTTCATGGTGGACAAGCGTTCCGGCAAGGTGGAGTACGCCGTGCTGACCTTCGGCGGCCTCTTCGGCCTCGGCGGCGATTATTATCCGCTGCCGTGGGACATGCTGAACTACGACACCAGCCAGGGCGGATATGTCGTCAACCTCGACAAGTCGGCTCTTGAAAAGGCGCCTCGCTACAGTGGCGGCAGCGAGCCGACGTTCGATCGCAATTACGGTCGCGAGGTCTACGGCTACTATGGCGTGAACTATCCCTATTGAAGCAAGCTGAAAGGGAGCGCGGCGCCAGCCCCGCTCCCTTTCCTTCATCGGCCGGCGCCCCGCACGCGATCGTAGGCCGCTCAGGCCCAGCCGCCGCCAAGCGCCAGAAAAACCGCGATCTGATCGCTGTTCACATCCGCTTCCGCCTGGGCGGCCGCCTGCTCCGCGGCCGTCAGGGCGCGTTCGGCGTCGAGCGCCGCGAGGCCCCCGATCCTGCCTCCCCGTTGAAGCTCCCGGGTCTGCCGGGCCACGCGCGCCGCCTGATCCCGCGCGGCGCGCAGCCCGGCGAGGCGGTCGAGATCGGCGGCGTAATTGTCGAGCGCGGTTTCCGCCTCGCGCAGCGCGGTCAGCACGGTTCCGTCGAACGCGGCGAGGCTCGCGCGGCTCTGCGCCTCCGCCTGGGCGATGCGGGCTCGCGTCGTGCCGCGCCGCAGGTTCCACGAGATCATCGGGCCGACGCCGAAGCGGTTTGTGAGGGGCGAAAGCAGGTCGGCGCCCGCGCCGGTCGAGCCGATCGACGCGCCCAGCCTGATATCGGGATAGAGCGCGGCGGTGGCGACGCCGATCCTGGCCGTCGCGGCCGCCAGCCGCCGCTCGGCGGCGCGCACGTCCGGGCGGCGCTTCAGCATGGTTTGTCCATCGCCCACCGGCAGCAAGGCGCGGAGCTTCAGCGGGCTGCGGCAGTCCAGCAGCTTGCGGTCGAACCGCGCCGGCGGCAGCCCCATCAGGGTCGCGAGCCGGTAGGCGCCGTTGCGTTGCCGCGCCTCGAGTTGCGGCAGGCGTGATCGCGTGCTTTCGAGCGCGCCTTGCTGGCGCTCCTGCTCATAGCGCGGCGAACGGCCATGCGCGATCAGGATGCGGGTGAGGCGCAGATCCTCCTCCTGCACGGCGATGACCCGGCGCAGGACATCCGCCTGATATCCGGCGTTGCAGACGTCGGCATAGGCCCGCGTGGTCTCGGCGGTGATGTTGACGCGGGCGAGATCGCGGGCCGCTATCGCCGCCTCGCTGTCCGCCCCGGCCGCCTCGATGCCCCGGCGAATGCCGCCGAACAGGTCGAGATCGTAGCTGATCGAGATGCCGGCATTGTAGATCTGGTGCTCGGGCGGCCGCACGTGCTGCATCACCGCCTCGGCGGAGGGCTGGGCCCAGCTCGTCTCGACGTCGGCGAGGCCGTCGACCTGTCGCCCGGTCCGCGCCTCCACGAGCAGGGCGTCGCTGCGCTCCAGATTGGCCTCGGCGATCCGCAGGTCGGTATTGGCGGCCAGCGCGCGTTCGATGAGGCCGTCGAGCACCGGATCGTCGAACAGCTTCCACCAATGATCGGGCGGGGGCTCCACGCTCGTCGCGGCGCCGCCCGAAAGGAACGCGCCTTGCGCCGGGGGCGCGTTCACCACCGCTTCCCCCGGCAGGCGATAATCGGGGCCGGCCGCCGCGCACCCCGCGACCACCGCCGCCATCGCTATGGCGAGGATCGCGCGCGCGCCTACCATGGCAGGCTCCGGTGGACCGGCGGATCGCCCGCTCGCGGATGGATCACGATGGTCGCCGTCTGTCCCGGCACGAGGCGGACGCCGGGCGGCACGCTGTCGATCATGATCCGCACCGGTATCCGCTGGGCGAGGCGGACCCAGGTGAAGGAGGGATTGACGTTGGCGAGCTGCGCGTCGCCACCCGCGCGCTCGCGATCCTCGACGCCGGCGGCGATGCTGTCGACATGGCCGCGGATCTCGTCCGCGATGCCCATGAGATAGACGCTGGCCGGATCGCCGACATGCACCGCCGGCAGCTTGGTCTCCTCGAAATAACCCTCGACCCGGAGCGAACGGCCGTAGACCAGCGCGACCGCCGGCTTGCCGGCGTTGAGATAGACGCCGGGCTGAAGCGTCACGTTGGTGACGGTGCCGTCGACGGGCGCGCGCACCAGCGTCCGTTCCAGATTGAACCGAGCGAGATTGCGCGCCGCGATCGCGAGCTGGAGCGCCGACTGCAATTCGCCGACGCGGGCGCGGCCCTGCTCGATCGCTTCCGCCGCGACGACGTCGGGCATCGCGCGGTTCCGCCGGTCCTCGCGGATCGTCTGGGCGAGCGCCACGCGCTGGTTGGCGACATTGGCCTCGGCCTGGTCCAGCGCGAGCCGGTAGCGCGGGCGGTCGATCACCAGCAGCACCTGCCCCTTGCGGACGGCCTGATTGTCGCGGATGCGCACCTCGGTGATCAGGCCGCCGACATCGGCGGCGACCGGCACGAGATCGGCGCGCACCTTGCCGTCGCGGGTCAGCGGCTCGACCTGATAGCGGATCCAGAGCGCGTAGATCGCCGCCAGGACGACGCCGATCACGATGAGCGTCACGAGCGGGCGGAGAAGATTACGGGCGCGGAGCATGTCAGGAGGCCATCCAGCGGGGAAGGAAATCGTCGGCGAGGACGGCGAGCCCCCACCAGAGCGAGGCGAACAGCGCGAGTTCGAGCAGGCCCGGATGCCAGAGCAGATGACGCAGCGGCAGGCGCTGGAGCAGGTTGCGCAGCAGATAGGCGAGGATGCCGGCAATCACCGCCCAGACGAGCGCCGCCGGCATGTAGATGCCGAAGATGTGGAGTTCCTCGATCACCGATGCCGCTCCGCGTCGAACGGTCCGGCGGCGGGGAAGAGATTGCAGCGCATGCCGACAAGGGCGAGCAGCGGCTGGTCATGCGCTTCCCGGCCGGGAAGCGCGAGCATCGCGGCGATGGCCGCGTCGACGGCGTCGAGCAGCGACCGGCCCGGCGGTTTCGCTTCGCCCGTCCGCTGGCGTTCCCGGAACAGCGCCGACACCTCGAAAAGCACCGCGCCCAGCGCCCGCCGGGTATCATGGGGCACGGCGGCCAGCGCGCGCCGGATCGGAATCACATTCCTGCCGATCCGCAGGTCGGCGAGCCCGTCGGCGGCGTGAAGCGCGTCGCCCGGCCCGGCAACGGCCATGCGGGCGGCGATCTGGCCGAGCCGGTCGACCGCCTGCCCGGTCCAGCGCGCGGGCTCGAAGGGTGCCCGGATATTCGCCAGCCGCGCCAGATCCTCCCAATTGCTCCGGACGATGCGCCGCGCCGTCCACAGCATATTGGCCGATCGGAACATCCTGGTGACGACGAGGGTGGTCAGGATGCCGCCGACCTGCGCCAGCCCCGTGTTGAGGAAGGTCGCGAAATCCGCCTGGAAGCGGGCGAGGAAGCCCATCGCCACGATGAAACAGGAAAACATCGGCAGCGCCTCGTGCGATCGCCGCGGATCGGCCTGGATATAGCCCATCCAAAGCAAGGCAGGCGCCAGCGTGACGACGAGCATCCCATAGCCGTCGACGCGCGGCAGGATGACGAACAGGTAGAGCGCCGCGATCGGGAAGGTCTTGAGCGTCGCCAGGAGATAGCGGCCGATCACCGGCGCCGGGTCGTCCTGCGCCGCGAACGAGCAGGTGATGAGCGCGGCGAAGGCCGCCGTCGCGGAGCCGCTGGGCCAGGCGAGCAGTATCCACACCGCGCAATAGAGGATGATCGCGCTCGCCGTGGCGAAGCCGGCCAGCGCCGCGAGGCCATGGTCGCGGGCGAGCGGGAAGGCCCTGCCGTCGATCCCGGGATCGACGGCGGCGGCCATGGGGGCGGGCTCCCCCGGGTGCGTGTCGATCCGGCGCACCAGCATCCGGCTCTCGTGATGCGCCTCGATGAACTCGGCCATGCGCGCGCAGGCGCTCATCGTGAGGAGCGCCCGCCAGTCCATCGCCTGTCCGCTGTCGGACGCCAAGGCCCGGCAGCGTTCGACGAGCGCGCGCTCGGCGCGGCCCGGCGTGTCGATCGGGCTCGCCAGCCATGCGGCGACGTCGTCGACCAGCGCGGCCAGCGGCGGCTCCAGCGGCCCGAAGGCGCGCAGCAGGTCCAGCCGGTTGGCTGCCGCCGACGCCAGCGGCAGGATCGTCGCGAGCCGCTCCTGAAGGTTCAGCACGAGGCGGCCGGTGGCGGCGGCCGAACGCTGATCGAACGGCAGGTGGATCGCGATCATGCCGAGTTCGGTGACGTCGGCCGCCAGCCTGCGCCGATGCTCGTCTTCGAGCGGCGTGTGCCGGCTGCCCAGCGCTTCGGCGGTCCAGCGGGACGCATGCGCCAGAAACGCTTCGGCCCGATCGCGGATGACGGGGATCGCGCTCCACGGCTGAAGCACCGCATGCGCGATCGACACGCACACGATCGCCACCGTCATCTCCTCGACGCGCGAGATGGTGGTGGTGAAGATGTCGGCCGGATCGTCGAGATAGGGAAAGCTGATCACCGCCGAGCTGAACGCCGCCATCTGGAACAGGAAGGCGCGGGGCGTGCGATCGAGCACCGCGAAATAGATGCAGAAGCCCGTCCACGACGCGAGGCAGAGCACCAGCAGGGCCGGGGAGTTCTGGAGATTGGGGACCAGCGCGATCGTCACCACCGCGCCGCAGAGGATGCCGCCCAGCCGGTAGAATATCTTCGGCCGGAACGCGCCCGACATGGGCTGGGCGGTGACGTAGACGGTCAGCAGCGCCCACCACGGGCGCGGCAGGCTCGCGGCGAAGGCGATGCCGAGCGTGGCGGCGGCCGCCACGAAGCTGCTGAACGAGAACAGGAATTTCCGGGGATCGATCGAAAGGGGCGGCTGCGGCGTGCGCGCGGTCAGGGCTGCTGTCATCATGGAAGGAAGGCGACCGTGAGGAAAGGAGGGCGACTGAAGACGATCCGCACGATCGCATGTTGTCTTGTAGGTTTGCCCGGTCGGGCACGGTCTCTCTGCCCGAACCTGATCGCCCGCTGAAGATCAAAATATTGATGTCATGCTTCAAATTTATTGGAGCATGGACGGTCGCCGCGGGATTGATTGATGCCTATTGGCCGGAAAGGGTCGCCGGCCGATCAGCCGCTCCGGAAAGAGCCACATTCTTCAATGTCATCGTATCCCGTCCATCGAGCGTGATCACGAGATCGGACCCGCTTTGATTGAAGGATGCTCCGCGTTCCGGTTGCGGGCATGGCGGCCCGGCACGCCGCCGGTCAGTCGACGCCGGGCGTCGCCGACGCGTTGGAGCCGTCCGAGGCGTTCGCGGGGGGCGCGGGGGACGCGGCATCGTCCCGGGGCAGCCGCGCGGTCATGCCGGTCGCCGCCGCGTCGTCGAGCACCTGCGCATCGCGGGACAGCGGCGCCTCGGGCGGCGGCGCGACGACCTTGGCTTCCGTCGTCTGGTTCGACGCCGGCGGGGGAGGGGCCTCCTGCGTGACGTTCAGATCGGGCGCCTCCGCCTCCCCGGTCGCGTTCTCCGCCGCGTTGTCGGCGGCATTGTCCGATCCGCGTCCCGAGCAACCGGCCAGCGCGAGCCCGGCCGCCGCCATCACGATGATTGTCCGCTTCATTCCTGTCTTCCCATCCATGATTCCCGCCCGGCCCCGTCAGCGCGCGGCCGTCGCCGTCGTGCTGCGTCCATGCGCCTCGATCCGCGACGCCAATATGGTGTCCCAGCCATAGGGATCGGCGCGGAAGCTGATCTGCCCGTCCGGATTCGCGAAGGCCGTCCAGTAAAGCAGATAGACCGTGACCGGCTTCTGTAGCTGGACACGGCGCGTGTCGCCCTTGTCGATCGCCGCCTGCACCGCGCCGTCGGGCCATGCCGGATCGCCCTTCAGCAGCAGGTTGGCGAGATCGAGCGGCTTTTCGAGGCGCACGCATCCGTGGCTCGCCAGCCGGCTGTAACGATCGAACGTCGCGCGCGTCGGGGTATCGTGCAGATAGACCGAGAAGGCGTTGTCGAAATCGAACTTCAGGCGCCCGAGCGCGCTCTGCGGGCCGGCCGCCTGCTGGAGCCTGCTGCCGCCGTCCGCCAGCGAGATGACCTTGAAGCCGTTGCGCTTCAGGTAGCCGGGCTTCGCCCGCTCCTTCGGCCACAATTCGCGCGTCGCGATCGAGCTGGGGACGTTCCAGGGGGGATTGATGACGATGCTGTGGATCTGCGACTGGAGCATCGGCGTCTCGTCGCCCGGCCTCCCCGTCACCGCGCGCATCGAGGCGACCGGCCTATCCCCGTCGAACAGGGTGAGCACGGCGGCGGCGATGTTCACCTGCACCCGGTCCTTCGCGAGATCGCGCGGCAGCCAGCGCCACCGCTCCATGTTCGCCATGATCTGGTTGATGCGCGCGCCCACGGGCACGTTGAGCGCGGCCACCGTCTGGGCCGAGACGATGCCGCTCGGGTTCAACCCGTAGCGCCGCTGCGCCCGGCGCACCGCCTCCAGCAGGTCGTTGTCGAACGTGTCGCTTTTGGTGGAGAGCGCGCTGTCCTCGATCGCCAGCCGCTTGCGCAGCGCGATCACCCGCTCGCCATGTGACCCGACGGTGAGGTCCGGGCCCGAGGGGAAGGACGGCCAGCCCCCCGCCTTGCGGATCGCGCGATAGGTGGCGAGCCCCTTGCGAAGGCCGTCATAGCCGACAAAGAGCGGCGGCAGCGATGCGATCCATGCCGGGAGCCGATCCTGTTCAACCGCCGTCTGGAAGGAAGGCCAGGGATCATAAGGCGCGGGCCTCAGTCCCCAATCCTTGAGGAAATCGCTGTCGTCGAGGCGGCCCGAATGCACCGCGCGCGCATAATCGAGGCTGGCCGCGACCAGCTCCGCGTCGGCGGCGGCCTGTCCGCTGGCCGGCGCCTGACCGGCCACGGGCGGCGCCGTCGGGGGCTGGGGCAATCCCTGCGCTCCCATGCCCGCGAGCATGGCCTCGAGCTGGGCGCGCTGGGCTGACGTCAGCCGGGGAATGGCGCGGGGGGCGGGCTGCACGACGGGCGGCGTGGGCGTGGGCGCGCTCGCGGGCGGCGGCGCGGCGGGCGCCTGAAGGACGGGGGGCGTTGCCGACGGGGCTGGAACGGCGCAAACTGCGGCGGCACCGATCAGAAACGCAGGGACAACATATTTCCGGAAACCAGAATCACAACGCCTTACCGCCATCACCGTCCCTTTTCGCGCATGATCCGCTCGTCGATCATGTAGCACTCCCCGCCGTGATGCGTTGCGGGAGAGACGGTGGCAAGAGGCAGCTTCTATCCGTTAGCGCCCCGGTTTGGATTCCGGCCGGGAAAACCACTGATCCCTAGGCCGTCATGCCGGCGCAGGCCGTCATCCGTGTCTCCCTCGACGAGCGACGCGCCGGACGAAAAGAGACACGGACCCCGGCCTGCGCCGGGGTGACGGCCACGGGATCGGCAGGGACGGCCTCAGGCGGCGGCCTGCATCGCCGCGAGCTTGATCTGCACCAGCATCGACAGCTCGTCATAGACGACCCATTCGTCGACGATCTTGCCGTCCTTCACGTGGAAGTGGGTGACGCCCATCACGAACAATTTGTGCCCCGTCGGCGCGCCGAGCGCGCCATAGCCCATATGGTGGCCGTCCAGCGTCCAGCGCAGCGCATATTTGACGCCGCCTTCCTCGCTCTCGTTCGAGCAGATATGCTGCGGCACGAAGGCGCAATCCGGCATCAGCGCGACGAGGCGCATGGTCTGCTGGAGCACCGCCGCCACGCCGTAGAGCTCGCGCATCAGCGGGCCGTGCCACTGGCAGTTCGGCGCGTAGATCTCCTGAATCTTGCCGAACATGCGCTTGTTGTAGATGTGGTGCAGCCAGCGCAGCAGCTCGGCCTCGCCGTCATTGTGCGCGATCGAGACGTCGGCCTCGCTCTCGGGCGGATACTGGCCCAGCAGGCGGCGGTTTTCGGAGATTTCCAGCACCGTCTCGCCGGTTTCGAACTTCTTGCGCGCGATCGTCTCGGCATAAGCGTGCGGATCGACGCCGAGCTGCACGAGCTGCGCCATGTTGTCGCGGACGATCCACTCCTTGTAGATCCTGTTCTCCAGGATCATGCACTCGGCGACGGTGCGGGTGCAGAAGGTGCGCCCCGTCGGCTTGCCCATCGGCCCGAATTCGGTGTGACGGCCGAGGCCGTGGGTCATGTGGCTCGTATAGAAGCCATCGACGTCGTCGCCGCGCCAGATCACCTGCTGCGCCATGCCGCGCCGGTCGGGAAATTCGACCAGGCGCTGGATAGTGTCGCGGATATGGGTCTCGCGATCGTACATCGTGCCCAGCGTCGTGTAGGCGACGCAATTATGGGTATAATGGGTGTAGATCAGGCCGACGTCGCGCTCGTCCCAGATCTTGTGGGTGCAGCGGACGATATAGTCGACGATGTCGGTATAGCAGTCGTCGAAGCCCTTCATGCTTTGCACGCGGGGGCGGTTGTCGGGCACAAGCTGGGTGAAGTCCCGCCGCTCGACCTGGAGGACGGCGTCGTCCCCGGCCGATCGGCCCTTGTTGTCCACCGCCTTGATGCTCTTGCCGGCCGACTCGCTCATAGATCCTCCTACGCTTGATTCCTGAATAACATGGTCCGTGGCGGCATGAACGCCGCCCACGCGATCGAGCCACGCCGCGACCGCGCTCGCGACCGCATCGGGCGTTTCGAGCAGCGCGAAATGGCCGGCGCCGGGGATCAGGACGAGGCTGGCGTCGGGCAGCAGCCCGGCCATCTCGCGTTGCATGTCCGGCGTGCAGAGCGCGTCCTCCTCGCCGCCCAGAACGAGCGCGGGCCCGGCGAACGCGGGAAGGCGCGGCCGGCTGTCGGCGCGCGCGAGGCCAAGCTCGGTCTGGAGCGCCAGCGTCCTTGCGCCGCCGGCCTCGGCCATGGCCACGATCAGGCGGCGCAACGCCTCGTCGTCCTGCCGCGCGGCGCCAACATAGCTCTTCCAGAGAGTCTCGCCCGCATGGCGCCCGACACCGGCCTTCGCGGCGTCGCGGGCGGCCGCGCGGCGCTCGTCATGCAATTCGCCCGGCACCGGGCGGGCGGTGCTGTCGACAAGCGCGAGGCCGGCGACGCGATCGGGCGCGCGCGCGGCGATCTCGAGCGCGACGATGCCGCCCAGCGAGAAGCCGAGCAACGCGAAACGAGGCGGGGCGACGGCGAGGATGCGGTCCGCAACCGCCGCCATGTCGTCCGTGCCGCCGATGTCGCCGACGATCGCGGGCCGGTCGCCCAGCCGTTCGAGCAGGGGCGCGAACACGCGCTCGTCGCACAAGGTGCCCGGCAGCAGCACGAGCGGCAGTTCGCCGCCGCGTCCCTTGTCCCCTTCCGCCTTGCTCTTCGCCACGATTCCTCGCTCTGTTCTCCGCAGGGTTGCGCTGCGGCAAGCGATGTTCTAGCACCGGTGCATTCGAATGCAACAAGCAATGAAGGGATGTCGTCCGTGAACGAATGGACCCAGGATGCAATGAACGCCCGGCTCGTTCGCTATGCCGATCTCATTCCCTGCCGCACCGCCTTCATCGACACCCGCACGCCGGGTTCGACCGAGAAGGAGAATTTCACGATAATCGGCCCCGGCGTCTCCGAGAGCGCCGACCAGCATGTCCACATCACCGAGAAGCATGGCTTCAACATCGGCGCGGCGCGTCAGCCCTTCGGCTGTGTCAATTCCCAGCACAGCCACGACACGGCCGAGGTGTTCGTCGTCCATTCGGGGCGCTGGCGGCTGCTTTTCGGGCCCAATTGCGAGGACGGATCGCTGGAGATCGGGCCGGGCGACGTGGCGTCGGTGCCGATCCGCATGTTCCGCGGGTTCGAGAAGGTGGACGAGGGCACCGGCTTCCTCTTCACCGTGCTCGGCGAGGATGATCCGGGCCATGTGACCTGGGCGCCGGCGGTGTTCGAGGCAGCGGCCGATCACGGCCTGAAACTCGCCAAGGGCGGGCGGCTGATCGATACCTCCGCCGGCGATTATCAGCTTCGGGACGTCGAGCTGGAAGATGCCCTTGGCGAGGAGGCGGTGGCCGAACTCAGGACGCCGCCGCTGGAAAAGCTCGCCGAATGCGTGGTCGCGGCGGGGGCCGGGATCGCCAACCCGGCATCGCCGCTGGCGGGCGAAGGCGTGGAGGAGGCGGGATTGATCGTGCCTCGCGCCACGCGCGACGGCTTCGCGCCGGGGCCGATCGTCGGCTGGTGGCCGCAGGGCTTCAACCTGCGCCTGCTGACGCTCAGGACCGGCGCCTATGTGCCGATGCACGCCCGCCACGAGGCCGAGGTGCTGTTCGTGCAGGAAGGAACGCTGGAGGTGAGTTGGGCGGACGGCGCGATCATCATGGGCGCCGGCGATACGCTGACCGTGCCGATCGGCCTCGCGCATGCCTTCCGCAACACCGCGTCGGTGCCATGCAAGGTTTTCGTCGTGCGCGGCACCGACGATCCGGCGCCGCCGACCTTCCTCTCCGCCTGACCGGGTGTCTCACGGCGGCGGGAGGTCGGCCGCCGATCCTTCCGCCGCTTCCCCGCGATCGGCGGCCATCGCCGTGCTGCCCGCCGAAGCGATCACCACGGCGGCGATGGCGATCCACTGGCGGCCGCTCAGATGCTCGCCCAGCACGGCGAGCGCCGCCACCGCGCCGATCGCCGGCTCCAGGCTGACCAGGATGCCGAACACGCGGCGCGGCAGCCGGGTGAGGGCGACCATTTCGAGCGAATAGGGGATGACGCTCGACAGGATGGCGATGCCGATCGCGGTCGCGAGGATGGCGGGCGCGAGCAGCCCGGCATTGAGGTGGCCGGCCCCGAACGGGGCGACCAGCAGGGCCGCCACCGTCATGCCCGAGGCCACGGCCCGGTTGCCGGCCCGGCCGGCATGGCGCCCGACGAGGATATAGACGGCCCAGCACACCGCCGCCGCCAGTGCGAAGCCCGCGCCCCGGTGATCGATCGAGACATGGCTCCCGATCGGCAGCAGCAGCGCGAGGGCCGCCAAGGCCAGCATCGCCCAGAAAAGATCGATCCAGCGCCGCGAGGCGAAGATGGCGATGGAGAGCGGGCCGACGAACTCGATGGCGAGGGCCAGGCCGAAGGGCAGCGTCTCCAGCGCCTTGTAGAAGAGCAGGTTCATCCCCGCGATCGCCGCGCCGTAGAGCAGGATCGGGCCCGCCCCTGCGCGCGTCGCGCGGCCGCGCCAGGGGCGATGGATGGCGGACAGGATCAGCGCGGCGAGGCCGACCCGGATGAACGTCGTGCCTTCAGGGCCGGCCAGCGGAAAGAGCGTCTTGGCGAAGGAGGTGCCGATGCCCAGCGATACCATGCTGCCCAGCACCGCGATGACCGGCAGCGCGGATGCGAGCCGGCACGTCGCAGGCGGCCTGCCCGTCGTGGCGTCCATGGTGATCGGTCTTGCTCATGATAGAAGGTCGGGACGGGCAGTCCGATAGAACCGCCCGTCCCTTCGGGCAATGCGTCAGGCGAGCGCGCGCTGGCGATCGTAGCGGATGGCGGCGGCCTTCTGGTGGCCTTCCAGCCCTTCGGAGCCGCTCTGGCGGATCGCCGGCGGCGCGACCGCCGCGACCGCCTTGTCCTCCAGCCACTGGTGGGTCGCGATCTTCACATAGGAGCCGACCCAGAGGCCGCCGGTGTAGCGGCCCGCGCCCATGGTGGGCAAGGTGTGGTTGGTGCCGACATTCTTGTCCGAATAGACGACGCTCGCATTCACCCCGATGAAAAGCGAGCCGTAGTTGCGCAGCTTCGCGGCGAAGGCGTGCGGATCGGCGGTATGCACCTGAAGATGCTCGGCCGCCACGAAGTCGGAATAGGCGATCATCGCCGCCTCGTCCTCGCAGACCACCACCTCGCCATAATTCTCCCAGCTTTCGCCGGCGACCCTGGCGGTGGCGAGCGTCTCGAGCTGGCGCGCGACCTCCTTCACCGTCGCCTCGGCCAGCGCGCGATCGGTGGTGATCAGGCCGACGCGCGTGCGCACGTCATGCTCCGCCTGGCCGAGCAGGTCGGTCGCGATCAGCTCGGCGTCGCCGGTCGAATCGGCGACGATGAAGATCTCCGACGGGCCGGCGAGCTGATCGATGCCCACCGGGCCGAACACCTGGCGCTTGGCCTCGTTCACGAAGGCATTGCCGGGGCCCATGATCTTGTTGACCTGCGGCACGCTCTCGGTGCCGAACGCCATCGCCGCGATCGCCTGCGCGCCGCCGATGCGGAAGATGCGATCGGCGCCGGACAGGTGGCAGCCGGCGATCATCGCCTGATGCGCGTTGGGCGGCAGGCAGGCGACGACCTCGTCACAACCCGCCACCTTGCCGGGAACTATGGTCATGATCGGCGCGGAAAGAAGCGGGAAGCGGCCGCCGGGCACATAGGCGCCGACGCGCTCGATCGGGATCACGCGATGGCCCAGGTGCAGGCCGGGCAGGGGCTCCACCTCCAGGGGCAGGATCGTCGCGAGCTGCGCCTCGGCGAAGCGGCGCACATTCTCGATCGCGAATTCGGTATCGGCGCGGGTCTGCTTCTCGAGCGCGTCGACAGCGGCCTTCCGCTCCGCCGGCGTCACCTCGAAACGATCGAGATCCGCCTTGTCGAACTGCTTCGAATAATCGCGCACCGCCGCGTCGCCGCGACGGCGCACATCGTCGAGTATCCTGGCGACGAGCCCGACGACGTCTCCGGAATCGGCAATCTGGTTGCGGGACGGGGCCTTGACGTAAGCGGTGCGGCCTTCGAAGCCGTGCGGGGCGGTGGCGCCTGCCATATCGATGATCCTCCAATGCGAGCGGGGTCGGTCGCGGCACCTGGTGCCGACGCGGGGTCAAAATCCCCGATGTTGCATCCGAATGCAATACCTGTTGAACAATAAGTCCGGTCGAGGTTTCAAGGCGCGACCCGAGACGCTAGACCGTTGCGATCGTGAAGATTGGGGGCAGACGCCGGTTATGACGCAAAGGAAAAACAAGGCGGTGAAGGAGGTTTCGGCGGCGCGCGCGGCGAAGCGGTCGACATCCTACGATGTCGCGCGGGCGGCGGGGGTCTCGCAATCGGCGGTTTCGCGCTGCTTCGCGCCGGGCGCCAGCATAGCGCCCGCCACGCGCGACCGGATCGTGAAGGTGGCGAAGGAACTGGGCTATCGGCCCAACGCCCTGGCGCAGGGGCTGATTTCCGGGCGCACCAATCTCGTCGCGGTGATCATCTCGACCCTCACCAATCTCTATTATCCCGAGGTGCTGGCCGAACTGAGCCGCCGCCTGACCGAGCGCGACCTGCGCGTGCTGCTCTTCTCCCTCAATGCCGAGAGCGAGGTCGACGCGGTGCTCGATCAGGTGTGGCGGCATAGCGTGGACGGCGCGATCTCGGCGGCGCGGCTTTCGGATGCACAGGTCCGGCAGTTCGCCGATCACGATATCCCGCTGGTCCTCTACAACCGGACGTCGAAATCGTCCCATGCGGGGTCGGTCTCCTGCGATTCGACGGGGGGCGAGCGGGATCTGGTCGAGAGGCTTCTCGCCGCCGGCCATGCGCGTTTCGCGATCATCGCCGGCCCCGAGGACAGCGCGGTGGGCGAGGAACGCCGCATCGCCGCGCTCGATCGGCTGGCCGAGGCCGCGATCACCGACGTCCCGATGATGCGCGGCGATTTCAGCTATGACAGCGGCCGGGAGGCGCTGCACGCGCTGATCGGGAAGAACGACCGGCCGGATGCGCTGATCTGCGTGAGCGATCTCATGGCGATCGGCGCGATCGACGCGGCGCGCAGCGATCTGGGGATCGACATCCCGGACGCGATGTCGATCGTCGGGTTCGACGGATCGGGCCCCGCCGGCTGGACGAGCTATCAGCTCACATCCATCCGCCAGCCGGTGGGCCGTATGACGGAGGCGGCCGTGGATATGCTGGCCGAGCGGATCGAGGATGCCTCCACCCCGGCGGAGCGGCGTCTGTTCGCCGGCGAGCTCCTGCCCGGACGGTCCGCGCGACTCGGTTGAGCGAGACCTGCGCATTCGGAGGCAAAAATACCGATCCGCTTCCGCCGGGAGGATTAAAAATATCCGGCTGCGGAGGGCGACGTTAAATTCAGGCGCTGTGGGAACGAGAGGAAAAACAGCTTATTAGGCGGATTTTTGGCTGTATTGAAATTGAAACTGCGCATGCATCCGAATGCAAAAAATGATGGACAGGCCCCGACCGGGCCGATAGCGTTCCCTTATTCCGCACCACAGATGCGGTGTAGACGTAAGGGGCAAATATGCTGGATCGGATGAAGCTCATCGGCATCTCATCGGCGGCGTTGGCGATCGGATCGATCCCGGCGCACGCATTCGCGGCGGACGCGCAGGAAGCGCCTGCCGCCGTGGCCGCCGCCGATTCCGCTTCCGGCGACAATTCGGGCGGCGAGATCATCGTCACCGCGCAGCGCCGCGCGGAACGCCTCCAGGACGTGCCGCTTTCCGTCACCGCGGCGAGCGCCCAGGACCTGAGCCGGGCCCGCGTGACCGACGCGAGCCGGCTCCAGATCCTCTCCCCGGGTCTCACCTGGGGCCAGCAGGGCTCCGATTCCTTCCCGGCGATCCGCGGCGTGCGCACCCAGCTCGTCAGCGCCCAGTCGGACCCGGTCATCGGCTTCTATCTCGACGGCATCTACCAGAGCCGCACCCAGCAGCAGAGCATCCCGCTGTTCGACATCAGCCGCGTCGAGGTGCAGCGCGGCCCGCAGGGCACGCTCTATGGCCGCAACACGTTCGGCGGCAATATCAGCGTCATCACCAGCGATCCGGTCGACCGGCTGGAGGGCGGGATCAACGCCTCGTTCGGCAATTTCGCGCAGCGCCAGGTCGACGGCTATCTGAACGTGCCCGTCAACGACGATGTGCAGTTACGCGTCGCGGGCTATCATAGCGGGCACGACGGCTATGTGCATTCGAACACGACGCCGGGCCTCGACCTTCTCGACGAGGATCAGAACGCCTTCCGCGCCAGCCTGAAGGCGAAGCCGGCCAGCAATGTCGAGATCGTGCTCCACGGCGGCTACTGGGAGCGCAAGGACAATGGCGGGGGCGCCTACGGCTAC
>Ga0182749_1000854_pt1 | contig 25638 bp, 20 predicted proteins | sample eDN3rd37CKraftMG_FD_128875 | JGI IMG/M metagenome (GOLD analysis project Ga0182749, IMG submission 128875) | Enriched Miracle-Growth compost microbial communities from Emeryville, California, USA - eDNA 3rd pass 37_C Kraft MG (version 2) (version 2) ...
CTCCATCGCCGCATTGACCTGCGCCTCGCCGCTGTCGTGGTCCTCGATCAGCGTCACCGCGGCGCCCTCGCCGACCGTGACCAGCGAGCGCACGAAGGCCGAGCTCTTGCCCGAGCCGGCGAAGACGAGATGGATCGGTCGCTTGATCGCCGCGCCGGCGGCGACGGCGACCACCGCGCCGTCGCCCATCAGCGCCGTGTTGAGCGCGACCGCGACGTCATCGGTGGTAAAGGCGGTGCCGAGGCTCTGGGCCGCGCCGTCGCCCTTGCCGAGCGTGTCGGCGAGCGAGGCAATGGTGAGCCCCGGCTCCGGCGACAGATCGGACAGCTCCGGCACGAAGGCGCCATCGACGAAAACGATGCGGCGCGCCTCGACGCCGGGAAACACCATCCCGGCGTTCTTGGCGCGCGCCTTGGCGGCGGCATCCGGGGCGGCCGCCAGCGGCGCCATCTCGCGCATCAGGGCCCGCAGGTCGGTGTATTTCCACTCCTCGACGCGACGGTGCGGCAGGCCGCGCTCCTCGAAGCGATTGAACGCAGCCTCGCGCAGTTGCGCGACGCCGCCCTTGCCCGGCAACGTGCCGCGAGCGGCCGTGAACGCGGCGCTCAGCGCCTGTTCGGCGGAAGTCTTCATGGTGCGGACGTCGGCATTCATGGCTCAGGCCGCCTCGCCGACGTACTGCGCATAGCCGTTGGCCTCGAGCTCCAGCGCGAGGTCCTTGCCGCCGGATTTCACCACGCGGCCATTGGCGATGATGTGCACGACGTCGGGCACGATGTAGTTCAGCAAACGCTGATAGTGGGTGATGACGATCATGCCGCGCTGCGGCGAGCGCAGGCGATTGACGCCATCCGCGACGATCCGGAGGGCGTCGATGTCGAGGCCGGAGTCGGTCTCGTCGAGCACCGCCAGACGCGGCTGCAGGATCGCCATCTGCAGGATCTCGTTGCGCTTCTTCTCGCCGCCGGAGAAGCCGACATTGACGGCGCGGCGCAGCATTTCCTGCGTGATGCCGAGCTCGTTCGAAGCCTGGCGCACGATTTTCATGAATTCCGGCGTCGACAATTCGGCCTCGCCGCGCGCCTTGCGCTGCGCGTTGAGCGAGGTGCGCAGGAACGTCATCGTGGCGACGCCCGGCACTTCGACCGGATACTGGAAGGCGAGGAAGACGCCCTTGGCCGCGCGCTGGTCGGGGCTCATCTCGAGCACGTTTTCGCCGTCGAGCAGCACCTCGCCCTCGGTCGCCTCGTAGCCGGGCTTGCCGGCGAGGACGTAAGCGAGCGTCGACTTGCCCGAACCGTTCGGGCCCATCATCGCGGCGACCTGGCCCGGCTCGATCACCAGATCGAGACCCTTGAGGATCTTGCGGCCGTCGATCTCGACATGCAGGTTCTTGATTTCCAAAAGCGACATCGTCTTTTTCCGTCTGTTCCGACTATCCGCTCGTCCCGAGGAGCCGGCGACGCCGGTGTCTCGAAGGACGAGGCCGTTGACCTTGCGCCGTCATGCTCCGGGCCGGACGCGTTGCGCGCCCTCCCCGGGATGACGGCAATCCATCACCCGACCGAGCCCTCCAGGCTGATCGAGATCAACTTCTGCGCCTCGACGGCGAACTCCATCGGCAACTGCTGCAGCACGTCCTTGACGAAGCCGTTGACGACGAGCGCGGTCGCCTCCTCCGCCGACATGCCGCGCTGCTCGCAGTAGAACAGCATGTCCTCCGAGATCTTCGACGTCGTCGCCTCGTGCTCGAAGGTGGCGGAGGCGTTCTTCGCCTCGATATAGGGCACCGTGTGCGCGCCGCAGTCGTGACCGATCAGCAGCGAATCGCAGTTGGTGAAGTTGCGCGCGCCGGTCGCCTTGCGATGCGCCGACACGAGCCCGCGATAGGTGTTCTGCGAACGCCCGGCCGCGATGCCCTTGGAGATGATGCGGCTCACGGTGTTCTTGCCGAGATGCAGCATCTTGGTGCCGCTATCGACCTGCTGATAGCCGTTCGAGATGGCGATCGAGTAGAACTCGCCGCGCGAATTGTCGCCGCGCAGGATGCAGCTCGGATATTTCCAGGTGATGGCCGAGCCGGTCTCGACCTGGGTCCAGGAGATCTTCGAACGCGCCCCGCGGCAGTCGCCCCGCTTGGTGACGAAGTTGAAGATGCCGCCCTTGCCCTCGGCGTCGCCGGGGTACCAGTTCTGCACCGTCGAATACTTGATCTCGGCATCGTCGAGCGCGACGAGCTCGACCACAGCGGCATGCAACTGGTTCTCGTCGCGCATCGGCGCCGTGCAGCCCTCGAGATAGGACACGTAGGCGCCCTTGTCGGCGATGATCAAGGTGCGCTCGAACTGGCCGGTGTTCTTCTCGTTGATGCGGAAATAGGTCGACAATTCCATCGGGCAGCGGACGCCCGGCGGCACGTAGACGAAGGAGCCGTCGGAGAACACCGCCGAGTTGAGCGTGGCGAAGAAGTTGTCGGAGGTCGGCACCACCGAGCCGAGATACTTCTTCACCAGATCGGGATACTCGCGGATCGCTTCCGAGATCGGCATGAACAGCACGCCGGCCTTCTTCAGCTCGGCCTTGAAGGTGGTGGCCACCGATACCGAGTCGAACACGGCGTCGACCGCGACGCGGCCGGAGCGGAAGTCGCCGCCCGTCGTCTCGTCGTCGAGCTGGCTCGGCTCGCCCTGCTTGCGCACGCCGGCGAGAATCTCCTGCTCCTTCAGCGGAATGCCGAGCTTCTCGTAGGTCTTCAGGATTTCCGGATCGACGTCGGCGAGCGACTTCGGCGCCGTGAACGCCTTCGGCGCGGCGTAATAGTGGATGTCCTGGTAGTCGATGGCCGGATAGTCGACGCGCGCCCAGGTCGGCTCGCGCATGGTCAGCCAGCGGCGATAGGCGTCGAGCCGCCACTGCAGCATCCATTCCGGCTCGTGCTTTTTGCCCGAGATGAATCGGATGGTGTCTTCGTTCAGGCCCTTGGGGGCCAGTTCGGATTCGATGGCTGTCTCGAATCCATACTTGTACTGATCGACGTCGATACGGCGGACCTGCTCGACGGTCTCTTCTACAGCCGGCATTCTTCCCTCCGCTCACGGTGGCAAGGACCGCGGGTTGGATCTGTCGGTTATGGTCGGTTTCGCTACTGTCTTCGCGATCGTTCCCGGTGACGCCGCACTCAGGCGGCAAGGCCCTGGTTCGGTTGGCTCTTACGTAATGATGGAACCAGCCTTTTCCAAGCAATGAGAAGGCTTTCCACGTCCTTTTCGGTCGTGGAAGGCCCCAAACTGATACGCAGCGCGCTGCGGGCGAGCGCCGGTTCCACGCCCATCGCGGCGAGGACGTGCGAGGGCGCAACCTTGCCCGACGAGCAGGCGGAGCCTGAGGACAGCGCGATACCGTCGAGATCGAAGGCGATGAGCGCGGTCTCGGCCTTGACGCCGGGAACCGCGACCAGGGTCGTGTTCGGCAGGCGCGGAATGCCGGCGCCGAAGATCACGGCCTGCGGCGTCGCCGCCTTGAGTCCGGCTTCGACGCGGTCGCGCAAAGCGGCCATGCGTGCGGCGTCGGCGGAAAGATCGGCCAGCGCCGCCGCGGCGGCGGCGCCGAAGCCGGCGATCGCCGCGACGTTTTCGGTGCCGGCACGCAGGCCCCGTTCCTGGCCGCCGCCACGGAACATCGGCGTCACCGAAACACCTGCGCGAACAACGAGTGCACCGGCGCCCTGCGGGCCGCCGACCTTGTGCGAGGACAGGCTCATCAAGTCGGCGCCGAGGGCGCGCATGTCGATGGCGATGCGTCCGGCCGCCTGTACGGCGTCGACGTGCAGGAGACCGCCGGCGGCGTGCACGATCGGGGCGATTGCGGCGATCGGCGCGATGACACCGGTCTCGTTGTTGGCGAGCATGACCGACACGAGCGGCCGCTGGGTCTTCGCAAGCGCCCGCGCCAGCGCGTCGCAGTCGACGATGCCGTTTCCGTCGACCGGCAGGATCTCACGCTCTTCCGGTGCAAAACGGCCGCCCGCGAGCACGGACGGGTGCTCGACCGCGGAGACGAACAGGCGGTCGCGCGTCGCCGCAGCGCCGTCGACCGTGATGTCCGGCTGCAGGGCCAGCGCATTGGCCTCGCTGGCGCCGCTGACGAAGACAACCTCGGCCGGGACGGCACCGGCCAGTGCCGCGACCTGGCGCCGCGCCTCCTCGATGCGGGCATGGGCCGCGCGGCCCTCGGCGTGGACCGACGAGGCGTTGCCGGTCGCTTCCAGCGCCGCCACCACGACAGACCGGGCCGCCGGCCGCAGGGGCGCGGTTGCATTCCAGTCGAAATAGTGCCGTTCGGTTGCCAAAATCGTCTCGCTCGCCATCCAGGCCCCGCAATATCCTTGCTTTTTGCCCTACCACCCGTGCTAGAAGCCGCTCACTGCGGCTGCTTATAGCCCGCGCCGCGGCAAAGCACAGCAGGAAATCCTATAGTTAGAATAATTCTAAACTGCCCGGCGGGGTCGGGCATGGTGGGAAGCCGAAGCCGCGCTTAAGTGAGGCGGCGAAGCCTGAATTCGAGGTCGAACGCAATGCCAGAGGTCATCTTCACCGGTCCTGCCGGACGCATCGAGGGCCGCTACCATCCGGCGCGGCAGAAGAATGCGCCGATCGCCATCGTGCTGCATCCGCACCCGCAGTTTGGCGGCACGATGAACCACCCGATCATCTATCAGCTCTACTATCAGTTCGTGCACCGCGGCTTCTCCGCGTTGCGCTTCAATTTCCGCGGCGTCGGCCGCTCGCAGGGCTCGTTCGACCACGGCACCGGCGAGCTGTCGGACGCGGCCGCCGCGCTCGACTGGGCGCAGACCATCAATCCGGAAGCCAAAAGCTGCTGGATCGCCGGCTTCTCCTTCGGCGCCTGGATCGGCATGCAGCTTCTGATGCGGCGGCCCGAGATCGAGGGCTTCATCTCGATCTGCCCGCCGGCGAACCTCTACGACTTCTCCTTCCTCGCCCCCTGCCCGTCCTCGGGGCTGATCATCCACGGCGACAAGGACGCGGTGGTGCCGGCCAAGGACGTCAACACGCTGGTCGAGAAGCTGAAGACGCAGAAGGGCATCGTCATCGAGCAGAAGGTCGTGCAGGGCGCGAACCACTTCTTCGACGGCAAGGTCGAGCCGCTGCTGACGCAGATCGGCCAGTATCTCGACAAGCGCCTCAACGTGCAGCGCAAGCCGACCGCGGCGGCGTAGGTCCGATCCGGCAGTACAAGTGCGTCATGGCCGGGCTTGTCCCGGCCATCCACGTCTTGCGTGGTACTTGAGCCAAGAAGACGTGGATGCCCGGCACAAGGCCGCACATGACGAAGGACAGGCGACCCCGAATGACCCGCCCCCTCTCCCTCGATCATCTGACGATCATCGACGCCACGCCGCACGAATTGATCGACGCGGCGGCCGCGGGCGGCTTCGACCTGGTCGGCCTGCGCGTCGTGCCGCCGCAGCCGCCGAACCAGCTCATGCCCGGATTCGGCGATGCCGGCTTCGTCCGCGACCTCAGAAAGTACTCGGAAGATACCGGCATCGCCGTCGGCATGATCGAGGCGATCTGGCTGGCGCCCGAGACTGACCTCACCGAGATCGAGCGCGCGCTCGCCATCGGCGCCGAACTCGGCGCGCAATTCGCGCTGGTCTGCGGCAACGATCCCGACGAGGCGCGCACAGTCGACGTTCTCGGCCGCATCGCCCGCAACGCCCGCGGCTACGGTCTCGACATCGCCTTCGAGTTCATGTCCTTCGTCGCCGTGAGCAACCTCGAGCAGGCGTTGCGCATCGCACGCGCCACCGGTGAGCCCAACGTGCGGCTGCTGGTCGACGCTCTGCATCTGAGCCGCGCCGGCGCCGACCTCGCCACGCTTGCACCGCTCGATTCGTCCGTCGTCTCCTACATGCATCTCTGCGACGGCGCCGCCGCGCTACCGGCCGATGAAGCTTCGCTGCGCACCGAGGCGCGCACCGGCCGCTTCCTGCCCGGCGAGGGCGAACTGCCGCTCGCCGCTTTCCTCGCGGCGATGCCGGCCGATGCGCGGCTCGGCCTCGAGGCGCCATGCAGCGCCTACGCGCATCTGCCGGTCGTCGAGCGCGGGAAAATCGCCGGCCGCGTCACGCGCTCCTGGCTCGCGCAGCAGGCCGCGCGCTAGATCGCCTTCGCGGCGAGCGCATGGGCAACGCCGCCCGCGATGTGCACGCTCAAGACCTTGCATGCGGTCGCCGCGTCACGCTTGAGCGCACAGTCGAGCAGCATGCGGTGCTCGCGGATGGCGATGTCGCCGCGATTGCTCAGCGTCAGCATCTGGTAGCGCAGATAGCGGTCGAACACGGCGGCGTGCGTCTCCATCAGCGCCCGCGAGCCGCAGGCCGAGATGAGCGCCTGGTGGAATTGCCAGTCGTAGCGCTTCCACAGTTCGGTCTCGTTGCGCTCCCCGGCCTGCATGCGCTGCTCCATCGCGTGCAGCTTGTGATGGGCGGCGACCACCTGCCCTTCCCATTCGACGTCGCCGGCGGCAAAGGACTGCTCGATGGCATGACATTCGAGCAGTTGGCGCAGCGCCGCCACCTCCTTGAGATTCTCGCGCGACACCGGCGACACCTCGAAGCCGCGCTGGCCCTCGGCCAGCACCAGCCATTCCGAAGACAGCCGGCTCAGGATCTCGCGCAGCGTGCTGACGCTGACGGAATAGGTCTTCTTGAGCTGCTCGAGCTTGAGCTTCTGCCCGGGCAGCAGCCGCCCGAAGATGATGTCGGAGCGGATACGCTGATACGCGGTTTCTCCGATGGACCCATTCACGAGCGGTTCGGCAGCCATTTCGATCCCTCATCCTACAATCGATCAATTATCCGACACTAGCCCTATAGGGGCCAGGGCAAGCCCTGATCCCCGCCGCGCCGAATACGACCCGCGACGGGCGGTCGCGGTCTCATCATATGATCTTATCTTTATCTGATGATTGACGACTTGCCTATTGTATTGCGTTTCACAGGAGGTAAAGATCGCCATCGATTAAAGAGCCAAAGAAACAGATCAGGGAGGATGACGATGGCTTCTGCATTCACGCGGCGCGCCGTGATGGCTGGAGGCGCTTCGGCGCTGGTGCTCGGCACGTCCGGGCTCGTGCACGCACAGGGCAAGCCGAAGCTCAAATTCAGCTGCGCCTTCCCGGAGAGCGATCTGCGCGGCAAGGCCTTCAAAGCGTTCGCGGAGGCAATGAAGGATGACTTTGAACTGGAGCCGTACTGGAGCAACACCCTGTTCAAACAGGGCACCGAACTCGTCGCCCTGCAGCGCGAGAATCTCGAAATTTGCGATCTGGCGCCGGCCGACATCTCCAAACAAATCCCGGCGTGGTCGCTGCTGACCTCTGCATACCTGTTCCGCGACTACGATCACCTCAAGAAAACCTTCCAGAGCGATGTCGGCAAGAATTTCATCAAGATGGCGCGCGACCAACTTGGAATCGAAGTCATCCGGCCGGTCTACTTCGGTGCGCGACAGGTCAATCTGAAGCCCGACAAGAAGATCACCACGCCCACCGATATGGCCGGCATCAAGCTGCGCATGCCGCCCGGCGAATACTGGCAGTTCCTCGGCGAATCGATCGGCGCCAATCCGACTCCGGTCGCCTTCGCCGAGCTCTACACGGCCTTGCAGACCGGCACGGTCGACGGCCAGGACAATCCGTTGGTGTCGGCTAAAACCATGAAGTTCGACGAAGTGACGACACAGTTCGTCCTCACAAGCCACGTCCTCGGTTACGACATGCTGACATTCTCGAAAAAGAGCTGGGCGGCCCTCAAGCCGGCGCAGCAGCAAAAGGTCCGCGCCCAGGCCGACAAGATTTTCGACGCCAGCGCCGCCGAATACGACGAGCAGGCCAAGCAGGCGATCGAATACTTCAAGAAAGAAGGCAAGAAGGTCTACGCGCCCGATCAGGACGCCTTCCGCGCTTTCGCCCAGAAGCGCTACGTCGATCGCTACGGCAAGGACTGGCCGAAGGGCGCGCTCGAGGCGATCAACGCTATCAAGTAGCTGCCCGCACCCCGTGTCCTCCCGCACAAGAACGGGAGACACCCTCCTCACTCGGCCGGCTGACAGCGTCAGCCGGCCGCTGGTTCCTGTACGCTGGCATCCAGGGCGTCAGCCGGGAGAGTGTCGATGCCGTCGAACCTCGTGAAGGCCGCGCGCTGGCTCAGGCGGCGCGCCGAGAACGTCGCCTTCGGCCTGCTGACGGTGATGTTCGTCACCTTCATCCTGCAGATCGTCTTCCGTTACGTGCTCAACGCCCCGCTCGGCTGGTCGGAAGAGGTGATCATCGCCACCTGGCTGTGGACCGTGCTGTGGGGCGCGGCCTTCACGCTTAGCGAGGCCGAAGAGATCCGCTTCGACATCATCTATTCCAACATCTCGGAACGGACGCGCCGGGTCTTCACCGTGATCACCGGCGTCGTGCTGGTCGTCATCTACGCCGTCTCGCTGCCGGCCGCCTTCAGCTATGTCAGCTTCATGAAGGTCGAGCATTCCGCCTATCTGCGCGTGCCGCTCGACTGGATGTATTCGATCTTCATCGTGTTCACCGTCGCCTGTATCGGCCGCTACTGCTGGCTGGTGTGGCGTGCTCTGCGCGGTGGCAAGTCGCCCGAGACCGATCCCGCCCGGCTGGGTGACTGACGATGATCATCTCCGCCTTCGCCCTGTGCATCATCAGCATCGTCCTGCTCGGGGCGCTCGGCCTGCCGATCGGGCACGCGATGATCGTCTCGTCGATCTTCTACCTGCTGCTCAAGGGTCTCGACCTCGGCACCGCCGCCGAGCAGATCCTCAACGGCCTGTTCAACAGCTACGTGCTGCTGGCGATCCCGCTGTTCATCCTCGCCGCCGACCTCATGAATATCGGCAGCCTGACCGACCGGCTCCTGCGCTTCTGCCTGGTGCTGGTCGGCCGTTTCCGCGGCGGCCTCGGCCACGTCAACGTCGTCTCCAACATGATCTTCGCCGGCATGTCCGGCTCGGCCATCGCCGACGCGGTCGGCATCGGCCGCATCATCATCGGCATGATGACCCGCGAGGGCCGCTATCCCGTCGCTTATGCGGCGGCGATCACCGCCTCCGCCGCCATCATCGGCCCGATCATTCCGCCGTCGATCCCGATGGTGGTCTATGCGCTCGTGTCGGATGCCTCGATCGGCTACCTGTTCCTCGGCGGCTTCGTGCCGGGGGTGATGCTCGGCCTCGCTTTCATGATCATGAACGCGGCCATCGCCCGCCACCGCAATTACCCGGTCGAGCCGCCGATCCCGATCAAGGACGTGCCGCGCATCACGCTGCGCGCCTTCCCGGCGCTGATGCTACCGGTGATCCTGCTGTTCGGCATCTACGGCGGCGTCATGACGCCGACCGAGGGCGCCGCGGCGGCGGCATTCTACGCCCTGTTCGCTTCGACCGTGCTCTATCGCGCCGTCACCTGGAAGCAGCTCTACGAGGCGATCCTGACGAGCAGCAAGGCCACCGCCTCGATCGGCATGCTGATCGCCGGTGCCATGATCTTCAACTACGTCGTCACCATCGAGAACATTCCGGCCTCGCTATCGCAACTGATGCAGGGCCATCAGATGACGGCACCGGTGTTCCTGCTCGCCGTCAACGTCATCCTGCTCGTGCTCGGCTGCCTGCTCGAAGGCACGACCATCCTGCTGATCATCGTGCCGATCTTCATCCCGACCGCGAAGGCGCTCGGCATCGACCTCGTCCACTTCGGCGTCGTCGTGGTGGTCAACATCATGATCGGCCTCCTGACGCCGCCTTACGGCCTCCTGCTGTTCGTGCTCGCCAACATGACCAAGCAGCCGCTCGGGCGCATCGTGCGCGAGGCGGCGCCCTTCGTCATCATGTCGATCGTGGTGCTCGCCATCATCACCGCCCTGCCCGACACGGTGCTCTGGCTGCCGCGGATATTCGGATACAAGGGGTAAAGCGATGCAGAAGCCGATCTACGTCCTCAACGGGCCGAACCTCAACCGGCTGGGCAAGCGCGAGCCGGAGATCTACGGCCGCACCACGCTCGCCGAGATCGAGGCGATGTGCCGCCAGGCGGCCGGCGCGCAGCCGCTCGAATTCCGCCAGACCAATGCCGAAGGGCAGATGATCGACTGGATCCACGAGGCCACCGACGGCGGCGCCGCCGGCATCATCATCAACCCGGCAGCCTGGACCTTCACCTCGATCGCCGTGCTCGACGCGCTGAAGATGTTTTCGGGCCCGATCATCGAGCTGCACATCTCCAACATCCACCGGCGCGAGGCCTATTACCACAACTCCTTCGTCTCGAAGGTGGCGACCGCGGTCATCGCCGGTCTGGGGCCGAGCGGCTACCGCGTCGCGGTCGCGTCGATGCAGGAGATGCTGGCGGCGAAATAGCGCGTCAGCTCTGCACCGAGAAGCCGCCGTCGACCGGGATCGCGGCGCCGGTGACGAAGTCGGAGGCGCGCGAGGCGAGAAACACGGCGATGCCGGCGAAATCGTCCGGCACGCCCCAGCGCCCGGCCGGCGTGCGCGCCAGAACGCGGTCGTGCAGACCCTCGACCTGCTCACGCGCCTTGAGCGTCAGCTCGGTGTCGATCCAGCCGGGCAGGATCGCGTTGACCTGGATGTTGTCCTTCGCCCACGCCGTCGCCATCGCGCGCGCCATCTGCACGATGCCGCCTTTGCTCGCCGCATAGGGCGCGGCGTAGGACGAGGCGAAGATCGACATCATCGAGCCGATATTGATGATCTTGCCGCCGCCGGCCGCCTTCATGTGCGGATAGGCCGCCTGCGAGCAGACGAAGGCGCTCGTCAGGTTGGTGTTCATCACATGGTGCCAGTCGGCCGCGGTGAGATCCTGCGGCTGCTTGCGCACTGCGGTGCCGGCATTGTTGACGAGGATGTCGAGACGGCCGAAGCGCTGCGCAACGCGGTCGATCGTCGAGCGGCAGGAGTTCTCGTCGAGCACGTCGAGCGTGACGAAGTCGGCCGTGCCGCCGAACGCACGCAGCGCGGCCAGCGCCTTCTCGGCCTTCGCCTTGTTGCGGCCGGCGATCACCACCGTCGCGCCCGCCTCGGCGAGCCCCTTGGCCATGCCGAGCCCGATGCCGCCATTGCCGCCGGTGACGAACGCCACGCGCTGCGTGAGATCGAAATTCGGCATCCTCAGGCTCCTTTGAGCGTTCACGGCCGCGCGACGACACCTCCGGTCATCGGACGCGGCGCGCCGGTCGTCTTCGGGAAGGTGATCGGCAGGCCGTTGAGCGTGCGCACGGCAAGATAGGCGAAGGCCTGCGCCTCGAGCGAGTCCGAGGCCCAGCCGATGGCGTGCGCGGCTTCCACCGTCGCGGGCTTGAGCCGTTCGGCAAGCATGCGCATGAGCGTCGGATTGCGGGCGCCGCCGCCGGCGACGATCCAGCTTCGCGGCGCCTGCGGCAGCAGCGGCACGACGCGCGCCACCGCCGCGGCCGTCAGCGCCGACAGCGTCGCGGCGCCGTCGGCGACCGAGAAATCCGGCAGGCCGATATTGGCAAAGGCGAAGGCGTTGCGGTCGAGCGATTTCGGGTAAGCCTGTGCAAAGAAGGCATGCGCGAGCACGCGCGCGACGAAGGCCTCATCCACCTTGCCCCGCGCCGCCTCATCGCCGTCGCGATCGAGCGGCAGCCCGGTGCGCGCGCGCATGAAGTCGTCGATCAGCGCGTTGCCGGGCCCGGTGTCGCAGGCGATCGGGTCGCCGCCGTCGACCCAGGTGATGTTGGCGACGCCGCCGACATTGAGGACGGCGATCGGATGCGGCTTCTCGAGCGTGCGCGCCAGCGCCTGGTGGAACACCGGGACCAGCGGCGCGCCCTGCCCGCCTTGCGCCACGTCCGCGGCGCGGAAGTCGTAGGCGACCGTCAGCCCGAGCCGGCGCGCGAGCGCGGCGCCGTCGCCGATCTGCACGGTCAGGCGGTTTTCCGGCCGATGCAGCACGGTCTGACCGTGGAACCCGACCGCGGCGATCTCGGAGCGCGGGATACCGGTGTCGCGCAGGAAGGTCTCGACCGCCTCGGCGTGCACGCGGGTGACGAAGTCCTCGGCCTCCGCCAGCACGCCCGGACGGCTGTCGCGCGCGGTCAGACCGGCCCCCTCGGCCAGCGCCTGCCGCAAGAGCGCCCGCTCCGGCTCGGTATAGGGCCGGTAACCGGTCGGGCCGAAGGCCGCGATGCGGTCGCCGTCGGTCTCCAGGAGCGCAATGTCCACGCCGTCGAGCGAGGTCCCGCTCATCAGGCCGATCGCCCGCACCACCACCGACGCCCCGCTTCCTTGAATCCCGTGCCGGACCTGTTACACCACCCGCCCCAGATGCGACAGGCCCGACCGTCCTCGCCGTCATGCCCGGCCAACCGGGCCCGGCCTTCGGCCGGCGCGGCCGCAAGCCCGTGCCAGCCCTCCGCAGGACGTGGATGGCCGGGACCAGCCCGGCGATGACGAGTGGATGCGATAATGAGTGCCTATAAGTCCGATTTCCTTAACGTTCTGGCCGCCCGCGGCTTCATCCACCAGGTTTCCGAGCCGGAGGCGCTCGACGCGTTGGCGGTGAAAGGGCCGATCACCGCCTATATCGGCTACGACTGCACCGCCGCCTCGCTGCATGTCGGCCATCTCCTGCCGACCATGATGCTCTACTGGCTGCAGCAGACCGGCCACCGGCCGATCGCGCTGATGGGCGGCGGCACCACCCGCGTCGGCGATCCGAGCGGCAAGGACGAGACACGCCGCGTGCTCAGCGAGGCGGCCATCAACGAGAACCTCGCCTCGATCCGCAAGACCTTCGCCAAGTTCCTCAACTTCGAGGGGAGGGGCGGCAACGCCATCATGGCGAACAATGCCGACTGGCTGAACACGCTCAACTACATCGACTTCCTGCGCGACGTCGGCCGGCACTTCTCGGTCAACCGCATGCTCTCGTTCGACTCGGTCAAGCTGCGCCTGGAGCGGCAGCACGAGCTGTCATTCCTCGAATTCAACTACATGATCCTGCAGGCCTACGACTTCGTCGAGCTCAACAAGCGTCACGGCTGCATCCTGCAGATGGGCGGCTCCGACCAGTGGGGCAACATCGTCAACGGCATCGATCTCGGCCGGCGCATGAACAATGCGCAGCTCTTCGCGCTCACCTCGCCGCTCATCACCACCGCCTCTGGCGCCAAGATGGGCAAGACCGCCGCCGGCGCCGTGTGGCTCAACGACGACCTCTTGAGCCCGTACGACTACTGGCAGTTCTGGCGCAACACCGAGGACGGCGACGTCGGCCGCTTCCTCAAATTGTTCACGGTGCTGCCGCTCGACGAGATCGCGCGGCTCACTGCGCTGAAGGGTCAGGAGATCAACGAGGCCAAGAAGGTGCTGGCCACCGAGGCGACCGCGCTCATGCACGGCCGCGACGCGGCCGAGGGCGCCGCGGAAACCGCGCGCAAGACCTTCGAGGAAGGCGCGCTTGCCGCCTCGCTGCCGACGATCGAGATCCCGCGCGCCGAACTGGACAAGGGACTCGGCGTGCTCATCGCCTTCGCCGAGAAAACCGGCCTCGTCGCCTCGAACGGCGAGGCGCGCCGCCAGATCAAGGCCGGCGGCCTGCGCGTCAACGACGCTGCGGTCGGCGACGAGAAGATGACGCTCGGCCTCGCCAATCTGACGCCCGAAGGCGTCATCAAGCTCTCGCTCGGCAAGAAGAAGCACGTGCTCCTGAAGCCGGTGTGAGTTGCGCCATCGCTCTCCCGCTTGCGAGGGAGGGATAAACCTCACCGCGTCGGCGGGATGAAATTGCGATCGAACGAGCCCGGCGACGGGATGAATTTGCGCAACAGGCCCGGCGCGATCGCCGACACCGGATTGACGGTGATGCGTGGCGCCGACGGCGGGCCGACCGCCTCGTAGGTGATGCCGAGCAGGCCCTCGTTGCTGCCGCCGCCGAGGAACAGGCCGACGATCGGAATCTGGCCGAACACGTTGTTGAGGCCGTAGAACGGCACGAAGGTGCCGCGCACGTGCACGTCGTTGCGCGTGTAGTCGATCTGGCCTTCGATGGTGGCGCCGACGAGCGGGCCGCGCACGACGCCGTCGCGGATCGCCATCTTGCCGGGGAAGCGCGTGAAGTCGACGCGCGCCTCGGAGAAATCGACGGCATTGGCGTTGGCGCCAGGCGCGCCGGCGACGACGCGCTGCAATGTCGGCTCGTTGCGCACGACGAAATTGCGGACGTAGAGCGTGCCGATCTGCGGCGAGCGGTCCTGCGTCGGCGGGTCCATCGCCACCCACATTTGCCCGCCATACATGCGCGGATACATGTCGGTGAAGCGGAACAGCGCGCCGGCGTCCTGCGTCTCGAGATAGATGACCGGATGGTTGTCGCGCGCGCGCACGCGCATGTCGCCGATCAGCGTGGTGTCGCGGCCGATCTTGGCTTCGAGATTGAAGGTGCGGATGCGGCCGGCGCGGCGCGACATCGACAGGTCGAGCCCGCGCAGCGTCTCGCCGTTGTCGCCGGCGACCGTGCCGATCTTCACGTCGAGGTCGATATCGGCCTGCTTCTTGCGCCCGGCGTCGGCCGAGTTCGCCATCGACGACTGCACGAAGCTGCGCCCGTCGAACACATCGCCGCGCATGACGACCTTGAGCACGCCGTCATTGCTGCGGTCGGCCTTCAGCGTGAGCTTGTCGCCGTCCGAGAGCGCGAAGGTCGGGAAATTGGCCGAAGCGACGTTGCCCGAGCCGTCGAGCTCGATCGAGCCCTGCACATTGGCGCCGTCGCCGGTGATGGACAGATCGTCGAAGCGCGTGCCTTTGGCCGACTTGACGAAAGTGAAGGTCGCGCGCGCCGCCTTGCCCGCCGCCTTCTCCCAGCCGGGCAACAGGTTGTCGAGCTTGACCGGCGTCAGGTCGGCCTCGATGGCGAGCCGTTGATCCGCGTCGCTGTCGCCGACGCGCGCAGTCATCTTCACGGGGATGGAGCCGACCACCGCGCTGCCGACGTCGAAGCCGAGGCGATGACGCGCCGCCTCGTCGAGCTTGGCGGCGAGATGCAATTCGGCGTCGCTGTCGCCCTTCGCGCGCACGAGCTCGACGGTCGCCGGCGTGCCGTTGATGCGCACGTCGCCGGCAATCCGGTAGCCGTCGCTCGAGGCCGTGGCCTTCATCGCCGCCGCCTCGACCTTCTGACCGAGCAGGCCTTTGTCGGAGCCGAAATTGGTGACGTCGGCGGCGATCGAATAGGTGTAGGCGCCGGCCGGAACGTCCTTGCCGAGTGGGAAGTCGACCTTGACCTCGGCCGTGATGGCGCCGCGCGTGGTCCCGGGATCGAGCGGCAGGCCGGCCTTGTCGCGCAGCGCCTCGCTCTGCAGGAGCGCCGCCGCCGCCGGCAACGTGCCGTCGATGCGGAAATTGACATGCGCGGGCGACGGCTTCTTGTGCGTATCCGGCACCTGGAACAGGCCGCCGGCGATGTTGAGCTTGCGCCCTTGCGCCACCTCGACCGTGCCGCGGCCGAGATCGATCGTGGCGCTGCCGCCCGTGACATGCACGGTCAGATCGGCGTCGCGGATCGCCGGCAGCGTGTCGAGCGGCTTCAACGTCGTGCCGCTGGTCTCGATGTCGACCGACAGGCCGTCCTCGGCCATCGGCGGGCCTTTCGGATTGAATTCGGAGAACGGCGCGTTGCCGGCGACGACGACGCGCTCGACGGTGCCGCCGGAGACGTGGTCCTCGACCCAGCGCCGCACCTCGGGCGCGATGAAGGCCGGCCACAGCCGCTTCATCGCCCAGGTCGGCATACGGTTGCCGGCGATGCCGAAGGCGAGCCGCGGATCGGCCGTCGAATAATCGAGGCTGCCGGAGAAGGCGATGCCGACATTGTGCGTCGGCCGCGTGTCGCTGCGGCGCAGATCGGCCTGCTCGAGCTCGATGCGGCGCTGCGCGAAGTCCATGCGCAGCTTCAGAAAGGCCCGGTTGAGCGCCAGGCTCTCCTCGTCCGAGCCCGACGGCGGTGCCAGGATGACCGGATCGATCACCGCATCTTCGCGCGTCATGCTGACGGTCCAGGCGGTGCTGCCGGCGTCCGGCGCCTCGGCGACGGCGCGCATGGTGAACTGGTTGCCGCCGGCATGGAGCTGGAACGGCACCAGCAGCAGCCCGCGCGCCGCATCCCAGCTGAAGCGGATATCGGCGCGGTCGATATGCACGTTGAGGCTCGGATCGTGCCGGTCCGTGATCGTGCCGGCTTCCGCGAGCATCTCGCCATTGACGCGCTGCGGCTTGCCGTCGGCGGCGACCTCGGCGCGGATGCTCGCCGACAACGGCAGGTCGGCTTCGATGCCGCCCTCGTTGAGGCGCAGTGCCAGCATGATGTCGCGTATCGAGACCTTGCGCGCCTCGACACCGACCGCGCGCACGCCGTCGCCGAGCGGCCGCATCGCCGCGTTGATCACCCAGGGCCGCTGCTTGCTGTCCGACTCGACCTTGAACATGATGCCGCCCTGCTTCGGACGCATCAGGCTGGCGTTGATGCGGTCGAACGACCAGCGCTTGCCGTCGCGCTGGTCGTCGACGACGAGGCTGCCGTCCTTCAGTCCGAGCTCGCGCAGATCGTGTCCGTCGAGACCGGTCTCGCCGAGCTTGTCGAGCCAGGCGAGCGCGCCGGCGAGATCGTCGAAGCCGCCGCGCGCGGTCGCGCTCGCGGCGTGAGCGCCGCCCGGCAGCGGCGCCTCGGCGACCGGAGCGACCGGCGCCTGCGCCGCGGCGATCGGGCGCTTGTCGGCGCCGGCGAAGACGGTGACGCGGCCGTCCTTCTCGATCCGCACCGACAGTTCCGCGCCGACGAGATTCATGCTCTCGGCGACGAGCCGTCCCGACAGCAGCGCCACGCCGGAGAGCCCGACCTCGGCCTTCGGTGCGCTCGCCACGATGGCGCCGTCGCCATCGCGCACGACGATGTCGCGCAGGCGCAGCGACGGACGTCCCTTTTCGTCGCGCTCGATCTGGGTGCCGCCGACCGAGACGGTGTGCTTGCCGCCGAAATTCTCCTCCATCGCCGCCTTCAGCCACGGCGTGGCGAGGTCGAACTCGATCGGACCGTTGGAGAGCCGCCACCACAGGCCGGCAACGACGACGACGGCAAGCACCAGGGTCGCCGCCGTTCCCCACGCGAGCCGCCAGATCCATTTGCGATGCAGGAACCGCCACGACTGCTGCCGCAGGCGGGAGAGCTGACGCACGAGCGCCGCACGGCCACGATGCGCAATCCGGCGGACCCGGTGCCTATGCTTGTGCGCTGACCCTGTCATGCCCTGCGTGCGCCCCTCCCCGGGCGCACCGTCGCCTGCCGGCGCCCGAACAGGCACCCGGCGCGGTCGCGAATCGGACCATCATGGAGCCCGTTGCGCCCCTCCGACGCAAATGGCATCAGCGACATTGAAGGGCCGAAAGCGACGAAAGGAAGGCATATGGCGCGCGAAATCAGCCGCGAACCGGGCGCGGGCGACAAGGCTCCGGCCTTCAGGCTGCCGCGCGACGGCGGCGACACAGTGTCGCTGAAGGACTTCAAGGGCCGCAACCTCGTCCTCTATTTCTATCCCAAGGCCGACACCCCCGGCTGCACCAAGGAGGCCATTGCCTTCAGTCGGCTCAAGGCCGCCTTCGCCAAGACCGGGACAGAGGTGCTCGGCGTCTCCGCCGATCCGGTGCCCGCCCAGGACAAGTTCAAGGCCAAGCACAAACTGTCGATTCCCCTCGCCTCCGACGAGAGCAAGGCGATGCTGGAAGCCTACGGGGCTTGGGGCGAAAAATCGATGTATGGACGCAAATTCATGGGCGTCATCCGCAAGACGTTTCTCATCGATGGTGGCGGCCGCATCCTGCGCGTCTGGCCCAAGGTCAAGGTCGAGGGCCACGCCGAAGAGGTGCTCGAAACCGTGCGTGCACTATAACTGCGGGCACCGCCTCAGGATTTGCTAATCGTCTGATTCGCATTACCTGTTCCTTAACCATGTCGGGGCGATATCGGCACGTTGTTTCCTCGCGTGGAGCGCCGATGTCGCACTCGTCCCCCTCGTCCCGTCCGCGCCCCGCGCATCACACCGCTCATTCCCAGACCGCCGCCACGGTGTCGCGCGCGCTGCATCGCCCGCGCGGCGGCGACTACACGCTCGCCCACGCCGGCCGGCAGGTGCGCATCGGTCCCGTCGCTTTCTGGATCGTGGTCGGCACCACCGTCGTCATGGGCGTCTGGACGATCGGCACCGGCACCTATTTCGCCTTCCGCGACAACGTGCTCGGCCATCTGATGAGCCGCCAGGCGCAGATGCAATATGCCTACGAGGATCGCATCGCCGAACTGCGCGCGCAGGTCGACCGCATCACCAGCCGGCAGTTGCTCGACCAGGAGCAGTTCGAGCAGAAGCTCAACGCCATGATCAAGCGCCAGGCCGTGCTCGAGAGCCGCACCTCGGCGCTCTCCGGCGACACCATCACCACCGGCGCCATCCGCGGCACGCGCGGCGCCGAGGCGGCGCGGCCGAAAGCCTCGCCGATCAGCGACACCGTGACCTTCGTCGCGCCGCCCGACCGCGAAGCGCGGCTGCAGTCGCGCGAGGTCGCCGCCCAGACGCAGCTCGCCTCGCACCTCAAGGCCGGCGGTCTCGAGGGCGTGCTCGCGCGCATGTCGGCCTCGCTCGACAGGGTCGAGAAGCGGCAGAATACCGTGCTCGCCCAGATGGAGGAGCGCGCCGACGGCAAGGCGCGGCGCATGCGCAGCGTGCTCGACGATCTCGGCGTCAATGTCGGCAAGATCCGCGCCCGCACCGGTATCGGCGGCCCCTTCGTCGCGCTCAAGCCGCCGCGTTCCGGCGCCGGCGAGTTCGAGCGCCAGCTCTACCGCGTCAATCTCGCGCGCGCGGAAGCTGATCGCTACAGCCAGGCGCTCGTCACCGTGCCGGTGCGTAAACCGGTTTCCGGCGAGGTCGACATGAGTTCGTCCTTCGGCGTGCGCATGGACCCGTTCCTGCACCGCGCCGCCATGCACACCGGCCTCGACATGCGCGGCGACACCGGCGAGCCGGTGCACGCGACCGCCGCCGGCAAGGTCACCATCGCCGGCCGCGAGGGCGGCTACGGCAATCTGGTCGAGATCAACCACGGCAACGGCTTCGCCACCCGCTACGGCCATCTCTCCGCGATCAACGTGAAGGTCGGCCAGACCGTGCAGATCGGCCAGGTGGTCGGCAAGATCGGCTCCACCGGCCGTTCCACCGGCCCGCACCTGCACTATGAGACGCGCATCGACGGCGAAGCGGTCGATCCGCAGAAGTTCCTGCGCGCCGGCGTGCGTCTCAGCGGCCTGCTCTGAGGCGCCGCGGCGCGGCAGTTGCCAAGGCCCGCGCCTTCGCCCACAAAGCCGCCCGACGACCGGAATCATCAGGGAGCGCCGCGGCATGCGGATCGGACCACGCCATCCGCGGCTGGGGGCTGCCGGATTTGCGCTCGCGCGGGCGCTGTTCGAGCCGATCTATGCACGCCTCAACATCCACCGCGCCGACAGCAAAGTCGCGCAGGGCACCATCGCGGCGATCCGCGCCAGGATCGAGCGCGGCGAGCGCGTCCATCTCGCCGGGGTTTCCGCGGCCGGCATGCATAATTCCGGCGTCGCGCTGATCGAGGTCACGCGCGAGAGCGGCCCCCGCCTCCTCCTCAACAACGAGGAGGAGCGCTTCTCCGGCAACAAGCACACGACCGAATATCCGCGCCAGTCGATCGCGGCGATGCTCGACGCACTCGGACGCCGCGGCCTCGGCGCCGGCGACATCGACGGCTGGTTCGCCTCCTGGGACAGCGCGGCGTTCTGCGCCACGCTCGTGCGCAGCGTGATCGAGGAATTTCCCGGCACGTGGCGGATGCTCACGAACGAGCCGACGCCGGTGTTCAGCCTGCGCGATCTCGACCGCGGCATGCGCGCGGCACGGCGCATCGGCGAGCAGATCGGGGGCGCGCCGGTGCCACTCATCGCCACGCCGCATCACGACAACCACGCCTGGTTCTCCTACGCCGCCTCGCCCTTCGCGCAGGACGGCGGGCCGGTGCTCGTCGCCGTGTTCGACGGCGTCGGCGACATGGGCTCGATCTCGTTCTACCGCTGCGACGGCGGCCGCATGGAGCGACTCTTCTGCAATGAGAGCGTCGCCGACTCGCTCGGCATCTTCTATTCGATGATCTCCTCGACCCAGGGCGGCTGGACCTGGCTGTCGAGCGAAGGCCGCTACATGGGCGCCACCGCCTACGGCAACAACGACCGCGCCACCAATGCCTATTACAAGGCTCTGAAACCGATCCTGGTGCTCGGCGACAACGGCGCGCTGCACGTCGATCGCGATCTCGCCAACTGGCAGTGCGACATCCTGCACAAACCCTACAAGCCGGCGCTCGTCCGCATCCTCGGCGAGCCCATCGCCTACGGCGACATGTGGAATCCGGACGCGGTGCTGCGCATCGAGGACATCCGGCACAAGGACAACACGCAGGACCGGCTCGACAAGGCGGCGGCGACGCAGATGGTGTTCGAGGACGCGCTGATGCACGTCGTCGGCCACTACATCAAGGCGACGCAGTGCGACCGCCTCGTCTTCACCGGCGGCCTCGGGCTCAACGCGCTCGGCAACATGCGCATGCTCGAGCACTTCGACGAGAGCTGGTTCCGTCGCGAATTGGGCCGCCCGGGCCGCCTGCATCTGTGGGTGCCGCCGACGCCGAACGACACCGGCGTCACCATCGGCGCCGCCTATATGGGCGCCTATCTCGCCGGCTACGGCCTCGGCGAGCCGGCGACGCACGCATTCTATTGCGGGCTGCCGCCGGCGGACGCCGAGATCCGCGCCGCCTTCGCCGCCAATCCCGACGTCGATTGCGTCGCGCTACGGCCCTGCGACAGCGAGGCGACGCGCAACGCCTACGCCGACTTCATGGCCTACATGACGGCGCATGACGCGATCTTCGCGCTCTACCAGGGCGCGGCGGAAACCGGGCCGCGCGCGCTCGGCCATCGCTCGATCCTCGCCAATCCGTGCAACCCGCAGACGCGCGAGAACCTCAACGCGCGGGTGAAATACCGCGAGGCGATCCGGCCGCTCGCGCCGATGGCGACGCTCGAGGCGGCGAAGCGGTTCTTCCACCTGTCGGACGGCGCCAGCGACGCCGACTACAACGCCTATAACTACATGGTGCTGACCGCGCACGCGACGCCGGAAGCGCGCGAGCGCATCCCGTCCGTGGTGCATGCAGACGGCACCGGCCGTATCCAGATCGTGCGCGCGCAGACCGATCCGCTCACTCATGCCTATCTCAAGGCGCTCGGCCGCCGCATCGGCGTCGAGGTCGCGGTCAACACCTCGTTCAATGTCGCCGGCCCGATCGCGCAGACGCCGCAGCACGCGCTCGACACGCTCCGCCGCTCGAAGGGGCTCGACGCCGTGCTGATGTTCGCCGAAGACGGCCCCGTCTACGCCGCGCTGCATGGCGGCGCCGGCGGCGAAGGCGGCGCGCGCTTCCGCCACTGGCTCGCGGCCTGGCAGAGCGAGAGCGGAGCGCGCCTCGAGCGCTAGTGAGCGGGCGCGCCCGCGACGGCGCCCGCCCTGTCATATTCGGCCGAGATGTCGACGCCGGTGTAATCGGGCATCAGCGCCGTCGCGATCAGGCTGACCACCGCGCAGGCGGCGATGTAGATCGCGATGGCGAAGCCGGACTGGTAGGTCGCGAACAAGGCCGTCGCGATCAGCGGCGCCGGGCCGCCGGCGATCACCGAGGCGAGCTGGTAGCCGAGCGAGGCGCCGCTGTAGCGCAGCCGCGGCGTGAACGCCTCCGCGATCAGCGCCGCCTGCGGTCCGTACTGCATGTCGTGCGGGATCAGCGACAGCACGATGGCGATGAACACCGCCGAGGGGATCGCCGTGTCGACCATGCCGAAATAGAGGAAGCCGAACAGCCCGGTCACGGCGACGCCGATCAGATACATCTTCTTGCGGCCGATACGGTCCGAGATGTGGCCCGACAGCGGAATGGTCACGAAGGAGACCACCGACGCGGCAAGCACCGCCGTCAGGATGAAGTCGCGCGACATGTGCAGCGTGCCGACCGCATAGGCGAAGATGAAGGCGGTGAAGATGTAGAACGGCGCCTGCTCGGACATGCGCACGAGCGCCGACAGGATGATCTCCTTCGGATGCTTGCGCCAGACCTCCACGATCGGCGCGTTTTCGATCCGCTCGGTATCGAGCAGCCGCTGGAACACCGGCGTCTCGAGGATGCCGAGCCGGATCCACAGGCCGACGCCGACGAGCACGATCGACAATGCGAAGGGAAGCCGCCAGCCCCAGGTCTGGAACTGGTCGCCCGCGAGCCAGCTGAAGGCCAGCACCGCGAGGTTGGCAAGGAACAGCCCGCACGGCACGCCGAACTGCGGCCATGACGCCATCAGGCCGCGCTCGTGATGGTGACGCGACCACTCCATCGCCAGCAGCACCGAGCCGCCCCACTCGCCGCCGACGCCGATGCCCTGGATCATGCGCAGCACGGTCAGGATGACGGCACCCCAGATGCCGATCTCCGAGTAGGTCGGCACGAAGGCGATCAGGAAGGTCGCAAGCCCCATGCACAGGAGCGTGGCGATCAGCGTCGCCTTGCGGCCGATGCGGTCGCCGTAATGGCCGAAGATCGCCGCGCCGATCGGCCGCCCGATGAAGCCGATGAAATAGGTGCCGAAGGCCGCGAGCGTCGCGGTCAGCGGATCCTCGTTGGGGAAATAGAGCTTGCCGAAGATCAGCCCGGCCGCGGTGCCGTAGAGGAAGAAGTCGTACCACTCGATCGAGGTGCCGATGGTCGAGGCGATCACGGCCCGTCGCAGTTGCGCGCTGTGCTCGGACTGGGAGAGCGGCGTCGATGATGATGATAATGCGGTCGTGGACATGAGCGCCTCCTCGTTGGGGCGGCGCAGGCTCTGGCGGCTGCGTCTTGACCTTCAAACAACGGAGGGGAACCTGAAGTTCCCTGCGGCGCGATGCGACACGCATTCCCACGGCCGGCGCCTGTACAATGTCCCGGCCACGCCCCGGGCCGCCTCAAGCGTCCGCACCACGCCAGCGCGCGAGCGGCTCACCGAGGAAGTTCAGGAAATAGGCGTACATCGCATGCCCTGGCACCACGGCGCTCAAGGTGACCGAGACGAGCGCCGACGCGATGAAGACCGCCGTCTGGATATTGCCGGCGCGCGCCCGCGCGCGATGCTCGGGCAGGATCTCGAGCGCGCGCAGCCGCAGCGACAGTGCGGCGACCGCGATCATGTTGGCGGCGTAGAGCCACACCGCCGGCAGCAGGTCGCCGTAGCGGCCGACGACGCTGCTCGAGAACGGCACCGAGGTGATGAAGAACAGATAGACCACGCCCCAGCCGAGCGCGCCGCGCGGCACCTCCTCGACGCGGCGCAATTCGATTTCGCCGCGCCAATGCGCGGCCAGCACGAAGAAGCTGATGACATAAGTGAGATATTGCGGGCCGAGCGCCTTGAGCTGCGCGATGAGCGCCGCGCTGTCGCGGATCGGCGTCTCCGCCGGCAGCCGCAATTCGAGCACCAACAGCGTCATCGCGAATGCGAAGATGCCGTCGGTCAACGCGTCGACACGTGCCTTCGGAAAGGTTCGCATCGTCCCGCCGTCCGGTCGGCCGGCACGCCGGAGACGCGCCGGCCCGAATCGACCCGATCGGCGAAAGTCTACTCCACGTCCTCGATCTCGGCCGGGCCGCCGCCGAACGCCTTCTGCGCCAGCGCCGCCTGCATGAACTCGTCGAGATCGCCGTCGAGCACGCCGGCGGTGTTGGAGGTCGATACGCCGGTGCGCAAGTCCTTCACCATCTGGTAGGGCTGCAGCACGTAGGAGCGGATCTGGTGGCCCCAGCCGATGTCGGTCTTGGCGGCCTGGTCGGCCGCGGCCTTGTCCTCGCGCTTCTTGACCTCGATCTCGAACAATTTGGCGCGCAGCATGTCCCAGGCCATCGCCCGGTTGCGGTGCTGCGACCGGTCCTGCTGGCACTTGACGACGATACCGGTCGGCTCGTGCGTCAGGCGCACCGCCGACTCCGTCTTGTTGACGTGCTGGCCGCCGGCGCCGCCGGAGCGCATGACGTCGGTACGCACCTCGCTCTCGTCGATCTCGATCTTGATGCGGTCGTCGACCACCGGATAGACGACCACGCTGGCGAAGGAGGTGTGCCGCCGAGCGTTGGAATCGAAGGGCGAGATGCGCACGAGGCGGTGCACGCCGTTCTCGCTCTTCAGCCAGCCATAGGCGTTGTGGCCCTTGATCTGCACGGTCGCCGACTTGATGCCGGCGCCCTCGCCTTCGCTCTCTTCCAGCCACTCGACCTTGTAGCCGTGCTGCTCGGCCCAGCGCACATACATGCGCATCAGCATGCCGGCCCAGTCCTGGCTCTCGGTGCCGCCGGCGCCGGCATGCACTTCGAGATAGCAGTCGTTGGCGTCGGCCTCGCCCGACAGCAGCGCCTCGAGCTCGCGCCGGCCGACCTCGACCTTGAGTTTCTTGAGCTCCGCCTCGGCCTCGACGACGGTGGCCTCGTCGTTCTCGGCCTCGCCGAGCTCGATCAGCGTGAGATTGTCCTCAAGCGCCTGCTCAATGCGCTTGAGGGCGCCGAGCTGGTCTTCCAGCGCATCGCGCTCGCGCATGGCACGCTGCGCGCGCTGGGCATCGTTCCAGAATTCGGGGTTCTCGGACTCTTTGTTCAGTTCGGCGAGACGCCGTTGCGCGGCATCGACGTCAAAGATGCCTCCTCAGCAGTCGCACCGACTGCTTGATCTCTTCGACCAGATTCTGGGTTTCCGCGCGCATTGCCTTCTATCCGCTGCCGAGTCCGATTGCGCATGTAGCGTCCTTGGCCGAATCCCGCAAGTGCGGCGGCTTCACGTGCAATGCACGCGCTTGAGCGCGCGATAGAGCGTGGCGCGGCTGACGCCGAGCTGCAGCGCGGCGTCGGCGATACCACCCGGCTTGCCGTCGACTTTCGACACTGCGGCCATCACCAGGCGATCGTCGAGCTTGCGCGGCCGTCCGATCACGCGGCCGCGGCGGCGCGCCGACAGCATCCCCGCCTTGGTCCGCTCCGAGATGAGCGCCCGCTCGAACTGCGCCAGCGCCCCCATGATGTGGAAGACCAGCACGCCGCCGGGCGAAGCAGTATTGATCGACTCCGACAGCGACACGAGGCCGATACGGCGCCGCTCGAGCTCGTTCACCACCTCGAGGAGGTGGGACAGCGAGCGGCCGAGCCGGTCGAGCTTCCACACAACCAGATCGTCACCGCTCTGGAGTTGCGTCAAACATTGTCGCAGGCCGGGGCGGCTGCGGCTCGCGCCGGAATGACCTTCGTCTTTGAAGATGATTTGGCAGTCGAACTTGCTCAACGCATCGACTTGCAAGTCGACGGATTGGTCATCTGTAGACACGCGAGCATACCCGATACGCATAACGCCGCTTATACCCGGTGA